>ERZ1645185.183-NODE-183-length-27397-cov-13.352571_pt1 | contig 27397 bp, 27 predicted proteins | sample MGYA00575351_ERZ1645185 | MGnify/ENA primary metagenome ERZ1645185 (study PRJEB40838, sample SAMN11284767) | freshwater sediment metagenome | isolation source: river sediment | host: Sediment | place: India: Jana village, Kanpur | collected 2015-12-17 ... | reverse complement strand
TGACGGCGCCGACGATCGGCTTCGGAAACTGGCGCATCGCCAGGATGATCGGGTGATAGCGCTCGCGCAAGGACTGCGACACGTCGCGCGGGCCGGGCGTGCTGGCGCCGGCCGCCAGGTCGGCGCCGGCGCAGAAGCCCCGGCCGGCGCCGGTGAGCAGCACCGCGCGCACCGTGTCGTCGGCCTTGGCCCGCGCCAGGCCGGCGCTCAGCCCGGCCAGCAGGTCGTTGTTCAGCGCGTTCAGCACCTCGGGCCGGTTCATCGTCAGCGTGGCCACGCCGCCCTCGGCGGCGTACAGCACGGCAGATTCGGACATGCTCGTCTCCTTGTGTTCAGGCCGCGTCGGCCTCGATGCGCACCAGCAAACGCCCCGGCGCCACCTGCGTGCCGGCGGCGGCGCCGACCTCGACGACCGTGCCGGCGATCGGCGCCTCGATGCGGTGCTCCATCTTCATGGCCTCGATGGCGAGCACGAACTCGCCCTTGGCCACGCGCTGGCCGACCTCGACGTTCAGCTTGACCAAAGCGCCGTGCATGCGGCTGGTGATCAGCCCGTGGGCGCTGCCGTCCTCGCGCTCGGGCGGGGCCTGGCTCAGGTCGCGCCAGGCAGCGCAGCAGCCTTCGGCATCCAACCAGCCCGCCTCCCCCTGCATCGAGCAGCGGGCGCGCAGGTGCAGACCGTCGACGATCAGCTCCACGTTCAGGCCGTCATCGTGCTGCAGCTCGATGGCGTGGCTGGCTTCGCCGACACGCGCTTCAGTCGGCTCGCCGCGGCGGTAGGCCAGGCGCAGGTCGAAGGTCGTCTCGCCCACCGCCAGCCGCACGGGGGTGTCGCGCATGCCGGCCGAGCTCCACAGCGCGAAGGGGCCGAAGCCCTGCGCCAGCCGGTGCAGGCGAATCACGGCGGCCAGCGCCGCCCAGCGCCCATCGGGCAGGCGCGGCTGCCAGGCTGGGCTGGCCTCGCCCAGCCAGCGCGTGGCCAGCTTCGGCGTGGCGAAGGCCGGCGCGGCCAGCGCCTGCAGCAGGTAGTCGCGGTTGGTGACCAGGCCCAGCACGCTGCTGCCGGCCAGCGCGCGGATCAGCCGACCACGCGCCTGCTCCCGGTCGGCGCCGTAGGCGATGACCTTGGCCACCATCGAGTCGTAATACGGCGGGATGGTCGGCCGCGCCACCATGCCGTGGTCGATGCGGATGCCTTCGCCTTCGGGCACGCTCCAGTGCGCCACCGCGCCGGCCTGCGGCGCGAAGCCGTTGAAGGCGTCTTCGGCGCACAGCCGCGCCTCGATGGCATGGCCCTGCCAGCGGATGTCGCCCTGCTGCAGCGGGATGCGCTCGCCGCGCGCGATGCGCAGCTGCCACTCCACCAGGTCCAGGCCGGTGATGGCCTCGGTGACCGGGTGCTCCACCTGCAGCCGGGTGTTCATCTCCAGGAAGTGGAACTCGTGGTCCGGCGTCAGCAGGAATTCCACCGTGCCGGCGCCCACATAGCCCACCTCGCGCACCAGCTTGACCGCCGCCTCGCCCATGCGCGCGCGCAGTGCGTCCGACACGCCGGGGGCCGGCGCTTCCTCCAGGATCTTCTGGTTGCGGCGCTGCGTGGAGCAGTCGCGCTCGCCCAGGTGCACCGCGCCGCCGTGCGTGTCGCCGAACACCTGCACCTCGACATGGCGCGCCTCCTCGACCAGGCGCTCCAAGAGCAGGTCGCCGTTGCCGAAGGAGGCCACCGCTTCGGCGCGGGCCGATTCGATCAGCTGCTCCAGGGCCGCCGAATCGCCACCAGCGCCCACGTCGTCGCAGCGGCGCATGCCGCGGCCACCGCCGCCGGCGCTGGCCTTGATCATCAGCGGCGCACCGATGCGCCTGGCCTCACCGATCAACGTGTCGTTGTCCTGCGCGGCGCCGGCATAGCCGGGCAGGCAGGGCACGCCGATGCTCTGGGCGCGCTGCTTGGCGGCAGCCTTGTGGCCCAGCGCATCGATTGCCTCGGGAGAGGGGCCGACGAAGACGATGCCGGCCTCGCGGCAGGCGCGCGCGAAATCGGCGTTCTCCGACAGGAAACCGTAGCCCGGGTGCACCGCGCCGGCGCCGCTGCGCTTGCAGGCGTCGATGATGCGCTCGATGCTCAGGTAGCTGTCGCGCGCCGGGCCGGCGCCGATGCGCAGCGCCGTGTCGGCCAGGTGCACGTGCCGCGCGTCGCGGTCGGCATCGGAATAAACCGCCACGGTGCGCAAGCCCATGGCCCGCGCGGTGCGGATGACGCGGCAGGCGATTTCCCCACGATTGGCGATAAGGAGCGTGTCAAACATCGATGGTCTCGATCGTGGGGAAACCGCCTGTGCGCGCTGCACGCGCCAGGCAATGTGGCTTCGCCGAAGCAGCCGCTGCGCGGCTGTTTTCGCCGCGATTGGCGATCAGAAGCGTGTCAAACATGTCCGCCACCTGACCGAACTAAGTACAATATCGCGTACAACTTCAGGACCCTTCAACTCAATGGATGCAATCAGCTATTCCGCCGCGCGCGCGAAGCTCGCGAGCACGATGAACCGGGTGTGCGAAGACCACGAGCCGCTGATCATCACGCGCAACGGCGAGCCTTCGGTGGTGATGCTGTCGTTGGAGGACTTCCGCGCGCTGGAGGAAACCGCCTACCTGCTGCGTAACCCGGCCAACGCACGCCGCCTGCTGGGGGCGATCGCGCAGCTGAGCGCCGGCGAGGGCCGCGAACGCGAGTTGCTGCGGTGAAACTGGTATTTGCCGATGCCGCATGGGAGGACTATCTGTACTGGCAGAAGCAGGACCGGCGCATGGTCGAGCGCATCAACAAGCTGATCGAAGAGACGCGTCGCGAGCCCTTCGCCGGCATCGGCAAGCCCGAACCGCTGAAGCACGCGCTGGCGGGCTTCTGGTCACGCAGGATCACCGACGAGCATCGCATGGTGTACCGGGTCGAAGGGGAGGCGCTGTGGATCGCGCAGCTTCGCTTCCACTATTGAGGCTTCGCCTCAGCCCTGCCGGGGGAAGATTCCCATGGTCTTGGCGATGATGCCCATCATCACCTCGTCGGCGCCGCCGCCGATGGAGCCCAGTCGCGAATCGCGCCAGGCGCGGTTGACGCGGGTTTCCTCGATGTAGCCCATGCCGCCCCAGAACTGCACGCACCAGTCGCTGACTTCACGCGCCAGCCGCGCGCACTTCAGCTTGCACATCGAGGCCAGCTGCGTCACGTCGTTGCCGGCCACGTACAGCGCCACCGCCTTGTGGAACAGCGCGCCCATCGCCTCCACCTCGGTGGCCAGCTCGGCCAGCTTGAAGTAGATGTACTGGTTCTCCAGCAACGGCTTGCCGAAGGCCTGGCGCTCGCGCAGATAGTTGATGGTCTCCTGGATGATCTCGTGGTTCTTGCGCCAGCCGGCCGCTGCCCACAGACGCTCTTCCTGGAACTGCTGCATCTGGTAGGTGAAGCCCATGCCCTCTTCGCCAATGCGCCAGCGCTGCGGCACGCGCACGCCGTCGAAGTGCAGCTGCGCGGTGTCCGACGAGTTCATGCCGGCCTTCTTCAGCTTGCGCGCCACCGACACGCCCTTGGTCTTCATCGGCACGCAGATCAGCGTCTTGTTGCGGTGTGCCGATCCGCCGGCGCTGGTGTTGGCCAGCACGCAGCACCAGTCGGCCTGCGTGCCGTTGGTGGTCCACATCTTGCCGCCGTCGATGATGTAGTCGTCGCCATCCTTGCGCGCGGTGGTCTTGATCGAAGCCACGTCCGAGCCGGCGCCGACTTCGGACACGCCCAGGCAGGCCACGTACTCGCCGCTGATCGACGGCGCGAGGAATTCCTTGCGCACCTCGTCGGAGCCGAAGCGCGCCAGCGCCGGCGTGGCCATGTCGGTCTGCACGCCGATGGCCATCGGGATGCCGCCGCACTGGATGGCAGAAAGGCCCTCGGCGAAGGCCGCCGCGTAGGAATAGTCGAGCCCCTGGCCACCGAACTCCACCGGCTTGTTGATGCCCAGGAAGCCGAGCTTGCCCATCTTGCGGAACAGCTCCTTGGCCGGAAAGATCTCGGCCTTCTCCCATTCCTCGATGTGCGGGTTGATCTCGGATTCGCAGAACTTCTTCAGCGAATCCTGCAGCGCGATGTGGTCTTCGGTGTAGATCGTCGGTTGCATGGTCAATCTCATCTAGAGGTGAAAACCGCGCCCGATTGCGCGGGCTGCACGGCATCGAGCGGCCGCAGCGGAACCGGCTTGGCCGGGCCGCTTGCGGCGCCCCCTGGAGGGGGAGCGCCGAAGGCGCTTCGGGGGTGGGTCATGGTCTGGCCACGCCGAACTGCATCGGCCGCAGCTGGCGCGCATCCGCCTGGCGGCAGATGTCGAATGCCAGGCCGAGCACGCGGCGCGTGTCGCGCGGGTCGATCACGCCGTCGTCGAGCAGGCGCCCGCTGGTGTAGAACGCGTCGGACTGGCTGTCGAAGTTGTGGATGATCTTCTTCTCCAGCGCCTGCAACTGGGCCTCGTCCACCGGCACGCCTTTGCGCTTGGCGCCGCCCTCGGCGACGATGCGCATGGTGAGTGCGGCCTGCTCGCCGCCCATCACCGCAGTGCGGGTGTTGGGCCAGCTGAACACGAAGCGCGGGCCGTAGGCGCGGCCGCACATGCCGTAGTTGCCGGCGCCGAAGCTCGCTCCACACATCAGCGTGATGCTCGGCACCGTGGCGTTGCTCACCGCCTGGATCATCTTCGAGCCGTGCTTGATCATGCCGGCCTGCTCGCTGGCCTTGCCGACGATGTAGCCGGTGGTGTTCTGCAGGTACAGCAGCGGGATGCCGGCCTGGCAGCAGCTCTGGATGAAGTGCGTGGCCTTGGTCGCGCCCGAGGGGTCGATCGGCCCGTTGTTGGTGATGATGCCGATCGGCTGGCCGTACAGCGCCGCGTGGCCCACGACGGTGGCTGCCCCGTACTCGGCGCCGGCCTCGGTGAACTCGGATCGGTCGACGATGCGCGCGATGATCTCGCGCATGTCCACCGGCTGGCGATAGTCCAGCGGCATGGCGCCGGCGAGCTGGTCGGTCGGGTACAGCGGTTCTAGTGAAGGGTCGGCATCGATCAGGCTCGGCGGCCCGGACGCACCCCACTGCAGCCGCTGGAACAGCTCGCGGGCGATGCGCAGCGCGTCGGCATCGTCCTCGGCCAGGTATTCGCCCAGGCCCGACACGCCGGTGTGCATGACCGCGCCGCCGAGCTCCTCGTCGGTGGCGATCTCGCCGGTGGCCGCCTTCAGCAGCGGCGGGCCGGCCAGGAAGGCCTTGGCGCGGCCGCGCACCATGATCACGTGGTCCGACAGGCCCGGCATGTAGGCGCCGCCGGCGGTGGACGAACCGTGCACCACGCCGACCACCGGGATGCCCGCGGCCGACAGGCGCGCCAGGTTGTAGAACAGCTTGCCGCCGTTGACGAAGCCCTCGACGCGGTACATCAGCAGGTTGGCGCCGGCCGATTCGATCAGCTGCACGAAGGGCAGCTTGTTCTGCATGGCGATGTCCTGCGCGCGCAGCAGCTTGTCGCCGCCCAGGCGCTGGATGGCACCGGCGTCGATGCCGGCATCGTTGACGGTGATCACGCAGCGCGTGCCGCTGATGACGCCGATGCCGCTGATGACGCCGCCGCCGGGCACGCACTTCTCGGGGTCGGGCTGGTCGACCAGCCAGCCGGCCATCGACGACAGCTCCAGCCAGGGCGAGCCGGGGTCGAGCAGCCGCGCCAGCCGCTCGCGCGGCAGCAGCTGGTGGCGCTTGTCGAACAGCGGCTTGGCCTTGGCCGAGGCCAGCGCGGCGCGCGCCTCGAGCTCGCGCAGGCGGCCGACCAGCTGCAGCATGGCCTGGCGCTGCGCCTGGAAGGCCTCGCCTTCGGGGTGGATGCGGGTTTCGAGGGCGGGCACGGCAGCGTTAATGAATGCGACTTCAAAATGTTGCCGGCGATGGGCCGGCGCGTCAAGGCGATTCCACGACCCAGTCGCCGGACCTACTGGAAAACACCAACGCAGGTCGTCACGCGGTTGACGTCGTCGAGGCGGCGATTCAATAATGAACCAGATTTCAATTCCTTCCACGTGACAGCCCAGCCCAAGCGCCGCAAGTCGGTGCGCCGCGCCGAGATCCTGGCGGCGGCGCGCGCCGTCTTCCTGGAGCACCCCTACGAGCAGGCATCGATCACGCACATCGCCGAACGCGCCGGCTGCGTGGTCGGCACGATCTACGGCTACTTCGAGAACAAGCGCGACCTGTTCGACGCGGTGCTGACCGCGTTCTACGACGAGTTGATTGCCGACATCGAGCCGCGCTTCGCGGTCATCGAGGGCACGGCCGACCGGCTGCGCTTCCTGGTGGCGCGGCACCTGCAGATCACGCTGGACGACCCGTCATGGCTGAAGGTGCTGGCGCGCGAGGCCCGCGGCGACGAGAGCTACTTCGGCTCGAAGCTGCACGCGTTGAACCGGCGCTATGCGCAGTTCGTGACGCGCACGCTGGCCGACGGCATCGCGCGTGGCGAGTTGAGGTCCGACCTGGATCCGCAGATGGCGCGCGACTTCCTGTTCGGCGGGCTGGAGCACTGGGCGCGCAACACCGTCGGCCGGGGCCGGCGCAACGACCCGCCGGTGGTGGCACGCGAGATGGTGCGTCTGCTTCTGGAAGGCTGGGCGGCCCCGCCGCAAGCACGGGCGGCCGCGCCCTGGCAAGGTTTGGAGGCACGCGTCGCCCGCCTGGAGGGCCGGCTCAAGCCGGCGGCACGCTCTCGCGAGACGGAGGCATCCAAATGAGTGCAAAGACAGTCCGCATCGGCAGCGCCTCCGGCTTCTGGGGCGACACCGCTTCGGCGGCGCCGGCGCTGGTCAAGGGCGGCGACATCGGCTACCTGGTCTTCGACTACCTGGCCGAGGTGACGATGTCGATCCTGGCGGCGCAGAAGGCCAAGGACGGATCAGCGGGTTACGCCACCGACTTCGTGCACATCACGATGAAGGCGCTGCTGCCCGAGCTGAAAGCCAAGGGCATCAAGGTGGTGGCCAACGCCGGCGGCGTGAACCCGATCGCCTGCCGCGATGCGCTGGCCAAGGTGGCGGCCGAGCTGGGCGTGGACCTGAAGATCGGCGTGGTGCTCGGCGACGACCTGTCGGCGCGCGCGCCTGAGTTCCGCGAACGCGGCACTGCCGAGATGTTCAGCGGCGCGGCCTTCCCGCAGCGCACGGCCAGCATCAACGCCTACCTGGGTGCGTTGCCGATCGCGCGCGCGCTGGATGCCGGCGCCGAGGTGGTGGTCACCGGCCGTTGCGTCGATTCGGCCGTGACGCTGGGCGTGCTGGTGCATGAGTTCGGCTGGTTGCCCGATGAGCACGACAAGCTGGCTCAGGGCACGCTCGCCGGCCACCTGGTGGAGTGCGGTGCGCAGTGCAACGGTGGCCTCTTCACCGACTGGGAGAGCGTGCCCGACTGGGACATCATCGGCTTCCCCATCGTCGAGGCCGAGGCTGATGGCAGCTTCGTCATCACCAAGATTGCCGGCAGCGGCGGGCTGGTGACGCCGGCCACGGTGGCCGAACAGATGCTCTACGAGATCGGCGACCCGCGCGCCTACCACGTGCCCGACGTCGCCTGCGACTTTACCGACGTGCGCTGCGAGCAGGTGGGCAAGGACCGCGTGCGCGTCAGCGGCGCGAAGGGCCGGCCGCCCACCGACACCTACAAGGTCAGTTGCACCTTCATGGACGGCTTGCGCAACACGGCCTTCCTGACCATCGCCGGCGAGCAGGCCGCGCAGAAGGCGCGGCGCACCGGCGAGGCGCTTTTCAAGCGCATGGAGCGCATGCTGGCCGAACAAGGCTTGCCCGCGTTCAGCGAGAAGCGCATCGAGGTCATCGGCGCCGAGGACATGTACGGCGCGCACGCGCGACCCACCTCGCGCGAGGTCGTTCTGAAGATGGCGATCAAGACGCCGTCGAAGGCCACGGCCGAGCTGTTCGCGCGCGAGTTCGCCGCGGCAGGCACCTCGATGTCGCCGGGCACCACTGGGCTGGTCGGCGGGCGGCCGACGCCCACGCCGGTGATCCGTTTGTTCTCCTTCCTGATCCCGAAGGCGGAGGTGCCGATCACGCTGCAGCTCGGCGCCGGAGATCTGCCGGTGCAGGTGCCGGTGGACGGTGGCTTCGACGCGACCGCGCTCGGCCCCGCGCTGCGTTATTCGAAGACGCCGGCTATCGAGGGCTTCAGCAGCGTGCCGCTGCTGCGGCTGGCGCACGGCCGCTCCGGCGACAAGGGCGACAAGGCCAACATCGGCGTGATCGCGCGCAAGCCCGAGTACCTGCCGCTGCTGAACCAGTGGCTGACGCCGGAGCGCGTGGCCGCGCACTTCAAGCACAACCACCCCAGCCGTGTCGAGCGCTTCGACCTGCCGGGCACGCATTCGATGAACTTCCTGCTGCACGACGTGCTGGGCGGCGGCGGCATGGCCTCGCTGCGCACAGACAACCTGGCCAAGTGCTATTTCCAGGTGCTGCTGGCCATGGAAGTGCCAGTGCCCGACGACCTCTCGCTGTAGGAGCCTTGCGATGCCCATCGACGTGCAAAAGCTGAAGAACTGGCCCTTCAAGCCCATCGAGCACACTTACACCGAACGCGACACCATCCTCTACGCGCTGGGCGTGGGCCTGGGCCACGACCCGCTGGACCGCGAGCAGCTGCGCTTCGTCTACGAAGACGGGCTGCAGGCGCTGCCGACGATGGGCGTGGTGCTGGGCTACCCCGGCTTCTGGGCGAAGGACCCGGCCACAGGCATCGATTGGGTCAAGGTGCTGCACGGCGAGCAGAGCCTGGAGCTGCATGCGCCGCTGCCGGCCTCCGGCACGGTGGTCGGCATCACACGCGTGACGGCCCTCGTCGACAAGGGCGCCGAGCGCGGCGCACTGATGTACAGCGACCGCGAGATCCGCGACAAGGCCAGTGGCCGGCTGCTGGCGGTGTCGCACATGGTGGGCTTCCTGCGCGGCGACGGTGGTTTCAGCGCAAGGGGCCAGAAGTCCGACGACGCGCCCGCACCGCGCCCCGCCACGCCCGACACCGCGCCGGACCACGTGTGCGAGCTGCAATCGCGGCCGGAAAGCGCCCTGATCTACCGCCTGAGCGGCGATTACAACCCGGTGCATGCCGATCCTGCGGTGGCGCGGGCCGCCGGCTTCGAGCGGCCGATCCTGCACGGCCTGTGCAGCTTCGGCGTGACCGGCCATGCGCTGCTAAAGACGCTGTGCGGCTGGGATGCGGCGCGACTGAAGGAGATCGGCTGCCGCTTCTCCTCACCGGTCTATCCGGGCGAGACGCTGCGCGTGGAGATGTGGCAGCGCGGCACGGCGGTGCAGTTCCGCACCTGGGCGGTGGAGCGCAACGTCGTCGTGCTGAGCCACGGCAGCGCACGCATCGCGCCCTGAGCCCGGCCGTTCGTCGCCGTATCACTTGGTGACACTTACCCCGCAGACGCGGGATCACGGCCGTGCGCGGAGAAGGAACAATCGAGGCATTCGTTCACTCGGGTGCTGCGCATGTTGCTTCACTACCTTCGTCGAGCCGGCCAAGCCGGCCTGTTCGCCCTGGCCACGTTGCTCGCTGCTTGCGGTGGGGGCACCGATCCCGTCAGCGGGTCGGGCAATTCCACAGGGGGCCAGAGCAGCAGCAGCAGCCTCGGCCAGTTGGCCATCAGCCTCACCGATTCGCAAGGCTGCGACTACAAATCGGTCTGGGTCACCGTCGAGCAGGTTCGCATCCACCAGAGCAGCACCGCGGACGACGGCGGCGGCGGTTGGCGCGACTTGAACCTGTCGCCAGCCCGGCGCGTCGACCTGCTGGCGCTGCGCAACGGGGTGTTCGTCGACCTTGGGACCATCGAGCAGTTGCCCGCCGGCAAGTACACACAGGTCAGGCTGGTGCTGGCCGAAAACGGCAACAAGGCGCCCTTCGCCAACCAGCTCGACCTGGCAGACGGCACGCCTGTCGCGCTCAAGACGCCAAGTGCCCAGCAGAGCGGACTGAAGCTCAAGGTCGACGTCAATGTCGAGCCCGGCGGCATCGGCAAGCTGGTGCTCGACTTCGACCCGTGCCGGTCGGTGGTCAAGGCCGGCAATTCGGGGCGCTACAACCTCAAGCCGGTGATCCGCGCCTACGTCAATCCGACGAACGACATCGAGGGCTACACCGTGCCGGGCGCCATCGTCAGCGCCCAGCAGGGCGGCGTCAGCCTCAAGTCGACCACCGCCGACACCACTGGCAAGTTCGTGCTGTGGCCGGTCGACGCCGGCAGCTACGACGTGGTCGTCACCGGTGCCGGGCTGCCCAATCTGGTACTGACGGGCGTGCAGGTCATCGAGGGTCGGGTCACGGTCAGCACGGTGATCACCCCGCTGCTGCCGGTGCCGACAGTGCCCACCCCGCCATTCGGGCTTGTGTCGGGAACGGTCACGGTCAACAGTATCGGAACCAACCTGATCGATGCCGACTTGCGCGCGCTGCAGACGGTCGGGAACTACCCGAACAGCCTGCTTCCGCTTGTGATCGAAGCGGCAACGACCAGCGCCGACGCGGATCTTGGCACCTATGCCTTCTCGCTGCCGTCAGCGGCACCGCAACGCGCCGTCTGGGAGGCCGGCGTGACGAAGTACGATTTCACGCCGGTGGCTGGCCAGGCCGGCCTGTACACCGTCGAGGCCCGGGCTGCCGGTTTCGCATCGCCCAAGTTCGAGACGGCCGACCTCTCAGTGGCCAACCCCGTCGACTTCACCTTCCCCTGACCCGACGCGCTGGGCCGCAAGGCGGCCTGCGCAGCGGCCGTGGTCGACAGACCCGTTCGCTCAGGCGGAGGCGGGCTGCTCGGCGCCGGTCGTTGCAACCGGCGCGTCGGCCGCTGGCGCGGACTCGATTTCCGGAGGTGCCGGCACCGGCGCCGGGGCCGCGGCCGGTGCCAGCCCCTGGTTGTCGGTGTAGCGCTGCAGGTTGCGGGTGATCTGCGCCAGGGCGTTGCTCTGTCCGTCTGTACGCGCTTGCGCATCCATGGCTTCGAGCCGCGCGGCCACGCGCACCAGGCCGGGCGGCGCCTTGCGCGCCGCCATCTCGACCGTGGATTCGACCTGCGCAGGCGCGGCGGTGCCGGCGGGAGCGGCCGGCGCGCTGGGCGCCTTCGGCGCGGATGCGGCAGCCGGCAGCGCCATCTCGCCGGCTGCCGGCGCGCCGCTACGCGCCTTGGCGACCAGGCGCACGGCGGCACCGTGGGTGTCTTGAGAAGGGTGTCCGTTGACTTTCATCTGAACCTCGCTGTCTTGCGCGCAATGGGCTGCGGCATGGCGGAATATCGGACTCGATCGCCTGGCGCATGAGCAGCAATTGAGGCGCTTTCCGCCTCCAATTCACCGCTGAGCCGACTTGCGGACAGGCGAACAGTCCCGCTTCCTAGAATCCGGCACATCCGCGCGCCCAGCCTGAGCCCGCCGCTTGCTCCATCTCGACACCGCCGCCAACCGCCGCATCGGCATCGGCCTGGTCACTCTGACCACCTTCTGCTTCGCGCTGCTGGACACCAGCGCCAAGTGGCTGGTGCAGACGCTGCCGGTGCTGCAGGTGGTGTGGCTGCGCTTCGCGTTCCATGTGCTGATCGCCTCGGCGTTGCTGGCGCCGCGCTACGGCTGGGAGCTGGTGCGGGTGCGCGACTGGAAGCTGCAGTCGCTGCGCGCGGCGATGATGGCGTCGATGACCGCGCTGAACTTCTGGGCGCTGCAGTACCTGCAGCTGGCCGAGACCGGCGCGATCCAGTTCTCGGTGCCACTGCTGATCGCGCTGTTCAGCGCCTGGTTCCTGGGCGAACGGCTCGACGCGCGGCGCTGGCTGGCCATTGCGGCAGGCTTCGCGGGCGTGCTGCTGATCATCCGCCCGGGCAGCCAGGCTTTCCACCCGGCCATCCTGCTGTCGGTGCTCAACGCGCTGCTCTATGCGGCCTTCAACATGCTCACGCGCCGCCTGGTCGCCACAGAGTCGGCCGCCTCGCTGCAGCTGATGTCGGCCGCCGGCGCGGCGGTGCTGCTCGCGCCGTTTGCATGGGCCGGCTGGCAGATGCCCAGCGGGCCGGGCGAATGGTTGCTGCTGGCCCTGTGCGGCCTGTGCGGCGGCCTGGGGCACTTCATGGTCGCACAGGCGCACCGCTATGCGTCGGCCGCCACGCTGGGGCCGTTCCTGTACCAGCAGATCATCTACATGACGCTGCTCGGCTGGCTGGTGTTCGGCCAGGCGCCGGGGCTGTTGGTCGTGGGCGGTGCCGCCATCGTGGTGCTGAGCGGCCTTTACCTGCTGTGGCTGGAGATGAAGCGCCGCTGAGGGGTGGCCCGACTGCCTTAGCATGGCCACCACACTCCTGCCCGAGGCCCCGCCATGTCCGACAAGGTGCCACGCGACCCCGCCGACGACTACACCCGCGACATGGCGCACAAGCGCCGAGACTTCGTGCGCGAGCACACCGGGGTCGAGCTGGCCCATGTCGGCCGCTACTCCTTCGACCCGGCGCTGCTGCCCGGCAACATCGAGAACTTCATCGGCGCGGCGCAGGTGCCGATCGGCCTGGCCGGGCCGCTGCACATCCACGGCGAACATGCGCAGGGCGAGTTCTACGTGCCCATGGCCACCACCGAAGGCACGCTGGTGGCCAGCTACAACCGCGGCATGCGACTGCTCAACGAGTGCGGCGGCGTGCGCACCACGGTCGTCGAGCAGTACATGCAGCGTTCGCCGGCCTTCATCTTCGACGACGCGCTGGCGGCGCGCGAGTTCGGGCAATGGGTGCAGCAGCACCTCGATCAGATCCGCGCCGCGGCCGAGGCCACCACGCACATCGGCCACCTGGTCCACATCTACCAGTACGCGATCGGCCCGCTGCGCCACCTGCGCTTCAACTACACCACCGGCGACGCCGCCGGGCAGAACATGACGGGCAAGGCCACGCTGGCCGCCTGCGAATGGATCGCTGCGCACTACCCGGGGAAGACGAAGTTCCTGCTGTCGGGCAACATGGACACCGACAAGAAGCACTCGCACCTGAACATGCTGGTCACGCGTGGCAAGCGCGTCGTGGCCGAGGCGGTGATCCGCAAGGAACCGCTCAAGCGGATCATGGGCGTGGACACGGCAGAGCTCTTCGCCATGCGCCAGGTGTCGAACACCGGCGCCTTCCTGGCCGGCTCGTCGAACAACGGCTCGCACGCCGCCAACGGACTGACGGCGCTGTTCATCGCCACCGGCCAGGACGTGGCCAACGTCGCCGAGTCGCATGCGGGGGTGGTCTACAGCCAGCTGCTGCCCGACGGCGACTACTACTGGTCGATCACGCTGCCGGCACTGATCGTGGGCACCTACGGTGGCGGCACGGCGCTGGCCACGCAGCGCGAATGCCTGGAGATGCTCGGCTGCCACGGCAGCGGCAAGGCCGACAAGTTCGCCGAGATCTGCGCCGGCGTGGTGCTGGCCGGCGAGACCTCGCTGTCGGCCGCGGTGATCCACGGCGACTGGGTCTCCAGCCACGACCAGCTGGGACGCAACCGCAAGTGAAATTGCAGCGGCTGCGCGCCGGCCGCACGCCGCGCAGCCTCAACCGAAGGCGTGCAGGCCCTTCAGTCCCATGATCAGCAGCAGGTAGCGCGTGGCCTTGCCGAGCACGATCCAGAACAGGCTGTGCCAGAAGGGCATCTTCAGCCAGCCGGCGGCCAGCACCAGCGCGTCGCCCACCAGCGGCACCACCGACAGCACCAGCACCGGCGGCCCCCAGCGGCGCAGCCGCGCGACGCGCGAATGCTCCTCGTCGACCTGCACGTGCTTGAAGCGCTCCCAGCCGTTGCGCGCGGCCTGGCCCATCCCGAAATTCAGCGCGCAGCCGATGCCGCTGCCCAGCAGCGCCGCGCCGAGGGCATGCCAGGCCAGCGCCGGGTAGGCGACGATCTTCGCCGTCAGCACCATCTCGGTGGAGCCGGGCAGCACGGTGGCCGACAGCAGCGCCGAGACGAACACGCCCGCCAGGCCGGCGTTCGGGTTGAGCCAGCCCTGCATCCAGGCCGACACGGCCTGCAGCCACTCGAGCATCGGGGTCCCGCCTCGCCTTCGGCGGCTTTCAGGCGCGCGCCAGCTCGGCGCGCATCGCGTCGATCACCTGGCGATAGTCGCGCTGGCCGAAGATGGCGCTGCCGGCCACGAAGGTGTCGGCGCCGGCATCGGCCACGCGGCGGATGTTGTCGACCTTGATGCCGCCATCCACTTCGAGGCGGATGTCGCGGCCGCTGGCGTCGATCAGCCTGCGCAGCCGCTCGATCTTGCGCAGCGTGCCGTCGATGAAACTCTGCCCGCCGAAACCGGGGTTCACGCTCATCAACAGCACCAAGTCGAGCTTGTCGAGCACCCACTCCAGGCCGTCGATCGGCGCGGCCGGGTTGAAGACCAGGCCGGCCGAGACGCCGGCGCTGCGGATCAGCTGCAGCGTGCGGTCCACGTGGATGCTGGCATCGGGGTGGAAGCTGATCAGGTCGGCGCCGGCCTCGGCGAAGGCCTGCGCCAGCGCGTCCACCGGCTGCACCATCAGGTGCACGTCGATCGGCACCTTGCTGCCGTCGGCGCGCCGTGCATGCTTGCGCAGCGCCTGGCAGACCATCGGGCCGAAGCTCAGGTTCGGCACGTAGTGGTTGTCCATGACGTCGAAGTGGATCCAGTCGGCGCCGGCGTCGATGACCGCGCGCAGCTCGTCGCCGAGCCTTGCGAAGTCGGCCGACAGGATGCTCGGGGCGATGCGGTGGACGGGCATGGCATTCGGCGGCAGTGGAGCGCGGATTCTAGGTGGCTGCCTACAATGGCCCCGCCATGAAAGGCCCCCGCTTCACCTGCAGCGTCAAGACGCAGTACCTGCCGGAGCAGTCGCAGCTGCCGGACGGGCCCTTCGCCTTCGCCTACACGGTCACCATCGTCAACAGCGGCGACATCGCCGCGCAGCTGGTGGCGCGGCACTGGGTGATCACCGACGCCACTGGCCAGGTCGAGCAGGTACGCGGCCTGGCGGTGGTGGGCCACCAGCCGCTGCTCAAGCCCGGCGAGTCGTTCGAATACACCAGCTGGACGCGCCTGGCCACGCCGCAGGGCACGATGCAGGGTACCTTCTTCTGCATGACCGAGGACGCGCACCCCTTCGACGCGCCGGTCGATGCCTTCACGCTGGCCAAGGCCGGCGCGCTGCATTGAGCTGGTTTTCCAAGGCCGACAGCAGTCCCTGGGACCTGACCGCGCTGCTCAACGCCGCCGACGGCTTGAGCGGCCGACCGCAGCGCCACCTTTGGCTGGCGCGGCTGATGGAATGGCTGCGTCATGCGCCACGTCGCGCTGCCGGCATCGAGGCCGAGGCGGCCGCCGGCAGTGCCACGCCGACCCCGGTGCTGCGGCTGCGCCACCTGCTGAACGTGCTGGAGAAGAACCCGCAGTACCAGGCGCGGGTGCAGCGCGTGTTCGTCGATTTCTGGACGGATGTGCGCAGCGTCGGGCTGTTCTCCGATTTCGGCTTCGGTCCGCGCATGGCGCTGTCCGGCGAGATCTTCGAGCGGCTGCGCACGCGCGCGCTGCCGATCTCGCCCGACACGCGCGAGCTGGCCGAGCTGTTCCCGCTGCTGTTCCGCGCCGAGGACGCCGACTGGATCGGCGCCATCGACGACGCCACGCTGCAGCGGCTGGGGGCCACCTCGTGGCGCGGCGTCTCGCGGGACACCGACCCCTGGCGCGCGGAGATGATGGACGCGGTGACCTACCTGGTCAGCGCGGTGCGGGCCGCCGGCTTTTCCGCGCCGCTGCGCAAGCGCATGAGCGAGCGGGCGCTTGCCAACGAGCCCTTCCGCCAGCTCGCCGGCGCGACCGAGCAGTTGCGCCTGGCCGTGCTGGCCGGCGACACGGAAAGCCCGGTGCTGCGCCAGCAGGCGGGCTACCTGCGCGCCCTGCTCGCCGAGTGCCGCTTCGCGGTGGACAGCATCGGCGAGCACCTGGAGGAGTTCGGCATCTCGGTGGACATCGTCTACGAGATCGACCAGCTGCGCGCGCGCGTTCGGCGCATCGAGCTGCTGCTCGATTGCGTGCTGGCCCCGCAGCCGGCACGCGAGCTGCGGCGCCTGACGCAGACGCTGGCCGACACGCTGGAGCAGCGCCGCGGCGTGCGCGCGCTGCTGTCGCGCCACTACGCGCAGCTGTCGCGCAAGGTGGCCGAGCGCAGCGCCGAGACCGGCGAGCACTACATCGCCCACACGCGCGACGAGTACCGCGACATGCTGCGCCGCGCCGCCGGCGGCGGCGCCGTGCTGGCCGGGACCACGCTGCTGAAGTTCGGCGTCATGGCCCTCGGGCTGACGGCGTTCTGGAGCGGCTTCTGGGCGGGCGCCAACTATGCGGCGAGCTTCGTGCTCATCATGCTGCTGCACTGGACGGTGGCCACCAAGCAGCCGGCGATGACCGCGCCGGCCATGGCGCAGCGGCTCGGAGACCTGAAGAGCGACGATTCGGTCGAGGCCTTCGTCGACGACGTGGTGCACCTGATCCGCTCGCAGGCGGCCGGCATCTTCGGCAACCTGGCGTTGTGCGCGCCGCTGGTGCTGGGCGCGCAGCTGCTGGCCTGGTGGCTGCTGGGCGCGCCGCTGGTGGGCGAGGCGTCGGCCGAGTACGTGCTGCATTCGCTGACGCTGCTCGGCCCGACGGCGCTGTATGCGGCCTTCACCGGCGTGCTGCTGTTCGCCAGCTCGCTGATCGCCGGCTGGGTGGAGAACTGGTTCGTCTACCACCGTCTCGAAAGTGCCATCGCCTGGAACCCGGGCATCGTCGCCCGGCTTGGTGCGGCACGCGCGCAGCGCTGGGCCGCCTGGTGGCGCGGCAACATCAGCGGCGTGGCCGCCAACGTGTCGCTGGGCATGATGCTCGGCGTGGTGCCGGTGGTCATGTCCTTCCTCGGCCTGCCGCTGGAGGTGCGCCACGTGACACTGTCCACCGGCCAGCTGGCCGCCGCCGCCGGCGCGCTGGGCTGGGAGGTGCTGCACGCCGCGCCGTTCTGGTGGTGTGTGGCCGGCATCGTCGCCACCGGTCTGCTGAACATCGGCGTGAGCTTCTGGCTGGCCTTCAAGCTCGCCGCCCGCGCGCGCGGCGTGCGCGCCGCGGACCGGCAGCGCATCGCGGCCGCCCTGTCCAGCCGGCTGCGCCACCGGCTGCCGAGCTTCCTGTGGCCCACCGCGCGCGAATGAGGCGCACCCCTCAGCGCGGCGCGTCGTCGTCGGTGTCGGTGCGGCGCTCGCCCTTGCGGCGGCCGGCGAACATCACCCACCAGACGATGAACACCAGCAGCAGCAGCGCCGCCAGGGCCTCGAGCAGTAGCAGGGTCATGAGCGCGTGGGTTTGCTGGGCGTCGGGGGTCGCGGTCATTGTAGGAACGCTGGCGGGCTGCAGCACGCCGCCGGCCCAGGCCCCCGCGCCGCCGCCAGCCGTCGCCGCACCGGCCCCGCCCGCTGCAACGCTGCAACGCCCGCGCAGCCAGTGGGTGGCGGTGGGCTGGGAGCAGCTGCCCGGCTGGCAGGCCGACCGCGTGGCCGAAGCCTGGCCGGCCCTGCTGCGCGGCTGCCAGCGACCGGCGCCGGGCTGGGCCACGCTGTGTGCCGAGGCGCTGCTGCGTCCGCCCGGCGACGAAGCCGCCACGCATGCCTGGCTGCAGCAGCGCCTGCAGCCGTATCGCGTGGAATCGCCGCAGGGCCTGGCCGAGGGGCTGATCACCGGCTACTACGAACCGCTGGTCGAAGCCAGCCGCACGCGACGCGGCGGTTTCCAGGTGCCGCTGTACGCCGCTCCGGCCGACCTGCAGCAGCGCCGTCCGTACTGGACGCGCCAGCAGCTGGACACGCTGCCGGCGGCACAGGCGGCGCTGCGCGGCCGCGAGATCGCCTACGTGGCCGACCCGCTGGACGCGCTGGTGCTGCAGATCCAGGGCTCGGGCCGGCTGCGCATCGTCGGCGCCGACGGTCGCGCTCAGACGGTTCGCCTGGCCTTCGCCGGTACCAACGAGCAGCCCTACATGTCGGTCGGCCGCTGGCTGATCAACCAGGGCGAGCTCAAGGCCGAGGCCGCCAGTTGGCCGGCGATCAAGGACTGGGCCCGGCGCAACCCGAAGCGCGTGCAGGAGATGCTGTGGGCCAACCCGCGCGTGGTCTTCTTTCGCGAGGAGCCGCTGCCCGACCCCGCCGTCGGCCCGCGCGGCGCGCAGGGCGTGCCGCTGACCCCCGGGCGCTCGGTGGCGGTCGACCCGCTGAGCGTTCCCTACGGCACGCTGCTGTGGCTGGATGCGACCGAACCGCTGTCGAGCCGGCCGCTGCAGCGCCTGGTGGTGGCGCAGGACACGGGCAGCGCCATCACCGGCGCCGTGCGTGCGGACTACTTCTGGGGCTGGGGCGAAGAGGCCGAGGCACAGGCCGGGCGCATGAAGCAGCCGCTGCGCTGGTGGGCGCTGTGGCCGATCGGCGCGGCCACAGCGCCCTGATCAAGGCAGGCTGACGCGCAACTGCAGGCTGCGCTGGCGCGAGGCCGTGGACGCACTGAATCCACCGGTCGACACCGAGGTGCCGCGCGCGGCCGACTGCACCTGCGCCACGTCGATCCATTCACCCAGCGGTGCCTGCACCGTGCTCACCAGCGACCACTGCTCGACGGCCGTCGGCCGGTTGCCTTGCCAGGCACGCGTGCCGGGTTGAGCGCGCTGCGCGCCCAGGTCCACCATCACCTGCGCATTGCCGCCAGGCCAGCGCGGCTGCACCTCGATGCCGTTGACCAGCTCGATCCACTGGGTGCGCACCGCGGCGCCCGGCCCCCAGGGGGTCCACCAGATCTCCGTGTCCTCGACCAGCTGACTCTGCGACAGCCGCAGCACGGCACGCCCACCGTTCAGCACCAGCACCCGCTGCACGGTGTCCAGGCCCTGCTGTCGCGTCCGGCTTTGGGCGATGAGCGTGGCATCACCCTGCACGCCACTGCGGCTGTCGATGCGCACCGATCCACTTGCCGCCGCGGCCTGCCGTGCCTCGGTGTCGTCTTCGACGACCCGCATCTCGACCTGCAGGTTGCGTTGCGGCAGCGGCGGCGCGGCGAAGGCAGCACCCAGCCCCGTCAGCACGGGCAAGACGAGCGCGAGCCGGCGCCGCCGTTCGTCGATCGGGCCGCCCAGCCCCCGCCGCATGATTTGCATGGATGCATGCTGGCACAGCTGCAAGCGCCACGCACGCTGCAGGGTGCGCCGCAGCGGCAATAGTGCGTGCCCTGCGGCGCCGCCCGGCCGCGCCGAGCCCCGGCGCGGGGAAGCTCAGAGCCCGGCGTCTGCCGCCTGGCTCGCCTGCAGCTCGCCGGCATCGTGCTGCGCCAGCATGGCCTCGGCCTCGAGCCAGTCGTCGATGTCGCGCCCGTCGCCACCGCCGCGCTGCTCGTACAGCCGGTAGGCGGCCTCGCGGATTCGTGTCTCGCGCGCGTCCTGCTCGTCGCTGCAGGACTCGACGGCGCCGGGCGCGGCATCGGCGGCCTGGGCGCCGGCGGGCAGGTCCCGCGGTCCGGCGGCCGAGGAGTTGGATCGGGCGGTGTGGCGCATGGTGTCGGCCTCCTGTGTCGAACGGGGTGCGAAGACGCAGGCGCGTACCGTAGCCGGCCGCCGCGGCGGTGCATTGCGCAGGCTCAACGCCGGCTGCAAAGCGACACGCCCCTGCAGCAGTCGGTGCGGACGAGAATGCACGCCATGCCCTGCGGCCCGCCGTCGATCGCTGCCGCCGCGGACGGTCCGTTGCGGCTGTTCGTCGCACTGTGGCCCGAACCGCCGCTGCGTCAGGCACTGGCGGCCTGGGCCGCGCCCTGGGTCGGCGCCGGCCGGCCGGTGGCGGCGTCGCAGCTGCACCTGACGCTGCACTTCCTGGGCAGCGTGCCGCAGTCGCAGCTGCCCGCGCTGCGCCATGCGCTGCACGTGCCGGCAGTGCCCTGCAGTCTGCAGATCGGTGGCTGCGCGCACTGGCGCGACCTGCTGGTGGCCTTGCCGCTGCAACTGCCGCCGGAACTCGGCGAGCGGCACGCGCGGCTGGGCGAGGCCTTGCAGGCCCTGGGACTGCCGCGCGAGTCGCGCGCGTGGCGACCGCACATCACGCTGGCACGCCGCCACACGGGCCCGCTGCCGCCACCACTTGCCACGCCACTCGTCTGGCCGGTGCGCAGCCACGTGCTGGTCGCGTCCGCCGGCGGCTACCGCGTGCTGGCGTCCTTCGGCCCGGGCCGCCGCGGCTGAATCCGCACAGCCGCCGGCGCCGTCAGCGCGTCGAGCCGGGCCAGCCAGCGCAGCGCCTGCGCCGGCGAGTTGCCGCACATCTGCGGCGACGGTGCCAGCGAGGTGCACACCGCCGGCCGCTCGGGCCGGCCGAACAGCCGGCAGCGCCGCTGCGCATCGAGCTGCACGCAGGGCACGCCCGCCGGCTTGCCCTGCGGCATGCCGGGAATGGCCGAGCTGATCGACGGCGCGATGCAGCAGGCCGCGCAGGCCTCGCGGCAGTTCATGCGCCGCCGTGCACCGCGGCCCGGCCCGCTACCATCGCCGACTCTGCCCTCATTGCTGCCCCGCCATGCCTTCTGCGCCCGGTTACCGCCTACCGCAACTGCTGCTGCCGCGCCCGGGCCTGGACCTGGCGCGCTGGGCGGTGATCGCCTGCGACCAGTACACCGCCCAGCCCGAATACTGGCACGAGGTGGAGCGCATCGTCGGCGATGCGCCGTCGACGCTGCAGTTGATCTTTCCCGAGGTCTACCTTGGCCAGCCGGACGCCCCGGCGCGCATCGCGCGCATCCAGCAGGCGATGCGCCGCACCGTCGAGCAGGGCCTGCTGCAGCCGCACGACGGCGCCGTCTACGTCGAGCGCCGCATCGGCCAGCGCGTGCGACGCGGGTTGATGCTGGAACTGGATCTGGAGCACTACGACTTCCGCCCCGAATCCACGAGCCTGATCCGCCCCACCGAGGGCACCATCGTCGCGCGGCTGGCGCCGCGCATCGAGGTGCGCCGCGAGGCCGAGTTGGAGCTGCCGCACATCCTGGTGCTGATCGACGATCCGGCGGGCACGGTGATCGAGCCGCTAGGCGCCGAGCGCGCGCAGCTGCAGCCGCTGTACGCCACCGAACTGATGCTGGGTGGCGGGCAGGTCGCCGGCTTCGCCGTCGATGCGGTGCGTGCCGCGCGTGCGCTGCAGGCATTGGCGGCGCTGGGTGACGCGCGCGCCTTTGCCGCGCGCTATGGCGTGGCCGAAGGCACGCCGCCGATGCTGTTCGCGGTGGGCGACGGCAACCATTCGCTGGCCACCGCCAAGGCCATCTGGGAGCAGCGCAAGACCGAAGTCGGCCCCACGCACCCCAGCCGCTGGGCGCTGGTGGAGGTGGAGAACATCCACGACCCGGCGCTGGAGTTCGCGCCGATCCACCGCCTGCTCCTGGGCGTGCGGGCCGACCTGCGCGCGGCGCTGGCCCAGGCTTTCGGCCACCGGCTGCGCGTGCATGAAGTGGCTTCGGCGCAGGCCCTGCGCGATCGGGTCCAGGCCGCGCCGGCCGCGCTGCAGTGTGTCGGCCTGATCGAGCCCGGCGGGCGCTTCGCGGTGGCCGAGCTGAGCGAGGCGCCGCAAGCGCTGGCGGTGGGCAGCTGGCAACCGGTGATCGACCGCTTCGTGGCCGAAGGCGGCGCCACCGAGGTGGACTACGTGCACGGCGACGACGCGCTGGAGCAGCTGGCCCAGCGCCAAGGCCACCTCGGCCTGCATTTCCCGACCGTGGCCAAGGGCGAACTGCTCAAGCGCGTGGTGCATGGCGGCCCGCTGCCGCGCAAGACCTTCTCGATGGGCGAGGCCGACGAGAAGCGCTTCTACATCGAGGCGCGCCGCATCCGGTGACCCTCGCCGGTTCGTGGTGGCAGACACCACGTCGCCGGTGCGCCGCGGCTGAAGCTGTGCAGCGCCAGCAGGGCCACGGGCGACAGCCCCGGCTCGGCACCGTCCCGCCCCTGCGCCAGTCCATGGTACGTGCCGCATCCGAGCGACGGTCGGTCGAGCGCGCTGCCGCCGGCGCTCATTCAGGCAAGCGCAGTGACCGTGCCCGCGACCCGCGAGTCGGTGCAGGCGCGCACACCGCCTGGGCCCGGGCGGCTGCGCGCTGACGGTCCTGCAGCAGCGCGCGCAGGTCGCCGCCAGTGGGCGCACAGGCCGCGACGAAGGCCGGCATGCGGGCCCGGCGTCGATTCGCCCCAACGCTGAGCCTGCTCAATTCGGTCGTCCACGCGATCGCTAGGCTGTCGTGCAGTAGATGCACCGGCGCCCGCATGGGCTCGTGTGCGTTTCATCCGACCAACGAGGAGATCTGTCATGCGCCTCAACAACCCTTTCCAGCTCAGTCATCTGGCCGCCGCCGCGCTGGCCCTTTGCAGCCTGCCGGCCTGGTCGGCCGGCTTCGCCGTGCAGGAAACCTCGGCCAGCGGGCTTGGCAATGCCTACGCCGGCGGCGCCGCGGCTGCGGCCGACGCGTCGACGGTGTGGGGTAACCCGGCCGGCATGTCGCGGCTGGGCAGCGCGCAGGTGGTTGGCGCGCTGAACGTGGTGATGCCTTCGCTGCGCTTCAGCAACGGCGCGTCGCAGCCGGCGGCGTTCCAGCCTCTGGGCGGCGACGGCGGCAATGCCGCCGACACCAGCTGGATCCCGAACCTGTACCTGACCTGGCCTCTGGATCCGCAGTGGACGTTGGGCGTGGGCGTCAATGCCCCGTTCGGCGCCGTCAGCGACTACGACGCCGGCTGGATCGGCCGCTTCCAGGGCCTGAAGACAGACATCAAGACCATCAACGTCAACCCGGCGGTGTCGTGGAAGCCGATGGACAACCTGGCACTGGGCCTGGGCCTGAACGTGCAGCGCATCGACGCCACCTTCACCAGCAACAGCAACTATGCCGGCGCCTACATGGCGGCGGCACAGCGCAGCGGGCTGTTCACGCCGACCGAACTGGGCCAACTGGCCCTGGCCACCACAGGCCTGCAGACGAACACCACGCTGTCGGGTGACGACTACGGCTGGGGCTGGAACATCGGCGTGCTGTTCGACCTGACACCCACGCAGCGCATCGGCGCGCATTACCGCTCGGCCATCGACTACAAGGTGTCGGGCAGCGTGACCTTCGCCAACCCGACGCTGCCGGCGCTGCCGGCGGACATTGCGGCACGCGCGGGCGCGGTCGCGGCGGGACTCAATGGCGCGCTGTCCAATTCCGGCGTCAACTCGGACATCAAGCTGCCCGAGATCGTCAACCTCTCCTACTTCGGCAGCTTCGACGGCCGCTGGGAGCTGATGGCCGACCTGCAGTACACCGGCTGGTCATCGATCCAGGACCTGGTGTTCGTGCGCAGCGACGGCAGCCCGCTGCAGAGCACGGCCGAGAACTTCCGCAACACCTGGCGCGTGGCCGTGGGCGGCAACTACCGGCTCGACGACAGGTGGCTGCTGCGCGCCGGCGTGGCCTGGGACCAGACGCCGGTGCGCGACGGCTTCCGCACCGTGCGCCTGCCCGATGGCGACCGCACCTGGCTGGCGGGCGGCGCGCGCTACATGCTGGAGAAGAACCTGTGGCTGGACTTCGGCGCCGCCTATGTCTGGGTGGCAGGCAGCACGATCAACGAGATCGGCTCGTCGAACCTGGGGCAGCCGCCGAGCCAGGCCGCCAGCGGCCTGGTCAACGGCAGCTACAGCGCGCATTCGGTGATCCTGTCGGGTCAGCTGACCTGGGCGTTCTGAGCGCCCCCCTGGGCTGGGCTGCGCCCAGCCCGCCCCCCGCGGGGGCCAAGCAAATTTGTGGCGGCCCGGCGTTTCCTTGAGAGCCGCGGCGCGCGTCGCGCCGTCGGCCGGCGCGTGCGGCGTCGCGCGAGAATGTCCGGATGCTGAGCGACAACGACCGTTACGCCTTCGTTCCCGGGGCGCCCGCCTTCTTTCCCACCATCGTCGGCGCGCAGGGCTGTCACCTGGTCACGGCCGACGGCCGCCGCATACTCGACGGCGCTGCCGGCGCCATCGTCGGCAACATCGGCTGGGGCCGAGCCGAGGTGGCCGAAGCGGCCGCCTCGGTCATGGCCAACGGCTACGTGCTGCCGCTGTGGGCCACGCCGTCGCGCCTGGCGCTGGTGCACGAACTGGTGACGCACTGGCTGCCCGCAGGCTTCGGCCACATGTTCTTCACCAGCGGCGGCAGCGAGAGCACCGACTCCGCGCTGCGCCTGGCGCGCGCGTACCAGCTCGGCAAGGGCCGGCCGCAGCGCTGGAAAGTCATCGGCCGGCACCCCAGCTACCACGGCATGACCACCGGCGCGATGGCCGTGGCCAGCCATCTGGGCCGCCAGAAGGGCTACGAGCCGCTGCTGCTGCCCTTCCCCAAGGTGCCCTGGGACGACCCGGAGCAGGTGCTGCGCATCGTCGCGCAAGAGGATCCGGCCACCATCGCCGGGTTCATGGTCGAGCCGATCACCGGCGCGGCGGGGGCCTGCCTCAGCGCCTCGGACGGGTACTGGCGCGTGGTGAGCGAGTTGTGCCGCAAGCACGACATCCTGCTGATGGCCGACGAAGTCATGACCGGCTACGGCCGCACCGGGCTGAAGTTCGGCCACCAGCATTTCCCGCTGCAGCCCGACGTGATCGTCGGCGGCAAGGGCCTGGGCGGCGGCTACGTGCCGCTGGGCGCAGTGGCCGCGCGCGACGAGGTGGCAGAGGCGCTGCGTGGCAGCAACTTCATGTTCTTCACCTTCACCGGCAACGACGCCGCCTGCGCCGCCGGGGCCAAGGTGCTGGAGATCCTGCGCCGCGAGCAGCTGGTCGAACGGGTGGCCAGCCAAGGCCCGCAACTCGAGGCCAAGCTGCGCGCCGCCTGCGGCGACCACCCGGCCGTGCGCGACATCCGGGGCCGCGGCTTCTTCTACGGCCTGGAGCTGTCGGTGAGCCGCGATGCCGTGGTGGCGGCGGCGCTGGAGCGCGACCTGTGGGTCTATCCCGCCGGATCCGGCCCGGTGCCCGAGGCGGTGATGGTGGCCCCGCCCTTCACCATCAGCGACCAGGAGATGGACCAGCTGGCGGCTACGCTGCGCCAGGCGCTCGACGCGGTGGCCTGAAGTGGCGGCAGGCGCCGCTCATCGAAGATGCCCCAGCGGCAACGCCGCCGCGGCCTTCACCTCGCCCAGCGAGAAGCTGGTGTGCAGTTCCTTGAAGTTCGGCAGCTTGAACAGCGTGTCGCGCGCCCAGCGCGAATAGGCATCGAGGTCGGTGCACATCACCTGCAGCTCGAAGGTGCCGGCGCCGCTGACGTAGTGGCAAGCCACCACTTCCGGCAGCGCGCGGATGCCGTCCTCCAGCGCCCGCGTCGCCTCGGCGTTGTGCCGCTCGGCGTCCACGCGCACGAAGGCCAGCACGCCCAGGCCGATGCGGCGCCGGTCGATCTCGGCGCGGTACCCGGTGATGTAGCCCTGCTGCTCCAGCCATTTCACCCGCCGCCAGGTGGGCGCAGCCGACAGCCCGATGCGCGCCGCGAGTTCGGCGTTGCTCAGGCGCGCGTCCTGCTGCAACTCGCCCAGGATGGCGATGTCGTAGCGGTCCAGGCTGGCGCCGTGGGCGTCGTCCACGGGCTCCGGCGGCGCGGACAGGGTTTTCCCGTATTTCGAGGCCTGCGACGGTTTTCTTTCTCTTGATGACATTTCCGAGCAAGATCGTTTCTTGGAGTATCGCCCGCAGCGCAAACAAAGAAAAGACATCGCGGCACGGAAATCCTAAACTGCCGCATCCACAGGCGCACACGCCGAGCCGCGGCGTGGCTTGGCGCCCAGCCCATCAGGAGCATCGGCGATGAACGCACCCCTGCCCGAGTCGATCCGCAAGGCGCTGGAAAGCGCCAGCCTCGACGACAAGTCGCGCAGCGGCTTGCGGCGCAGCCACAAGTACAGCTCGGGCGGCGCAGCCGCGCGTGCGGGACTTGGCGTCGAGGCCGCCCACCAGGAGCACTTGCAATGAATGCACCCTTGCCCGAATCCATCCGCAAGGCGCTGGAAAGCGCCAGTCTCGACGACAAGTACCGCCTCGAGTCCGGCCGCGCCTTCATGAGCGGCGTGCAGGCGCTGGTCAGGCTGCCGATGCTGCAGCGCCAGCGCGATGCGCGCGCGGGCTTGAACACCGGCGGCTTCATCAGCGGCTACCGCGGCAGCCCGCTGGGCGGCTACGACCAGGCGCTGCTGGCGGCAAGCAAGCACCTGGCCGAGCACCACATCCACTTCCAGCCCGGCGTCAACGAGGAGCTCGGCGCCACCGCGGTGTGGGGCTCGCAGATGCTCGACCTGTACCCGCAGAGCAAGAACTACGACGGCGTGTTCGGCATCTGGTACGGCAAGGGCCCGGGAGTGGACCGCTGCTCGGACGTGTTCAAGCACGCCAACATGGCCGGCACCAGCAAGCACGGCGGAGTGATCGCCATCGCCGGCGACGACCACGTGGCCAAGAGCAGCACCGCCGCGCACCAGAGCGACCACATCTTCAAGGCCTGTGGCCTGCCGGTGTTCTTCCCCAGCGGCGTGCAGGACATCCTGGACATGGGCCTGCATGCCTTCGCGATGAGCCGCTACGCCGGCGTGTGGAGTGGCATGAAGACCATCCAGGAGGTGGTGGAGTCGTCGGCCTCGGTGGTGGTGGACCCCGGCCGCGTGCAGATCATCCTGCCCGAGGACTTCGTCATGCCGCCCGGCGGGCTGCACATGCGCTGGCCCGACGGCGCGCTCGAGCAGGAAGCGCGGCTCTTCGACTACAAGTGGTACGCGGCCCTGGCCTACGTGCGTGCCAACAGGTTGAACTACAACGTGGTCGAAGGACCGAACGATCGCTTCGGCATCATCGCCAGCGGCAAGGCCTACAACGACACCCGCCAGGCGCTGGCCGACCTGGGGCTGGACGACGACACGCTGCGCCAGCTGGGCATCCGGCTGCACAAGGTCAACGTGGTCTGGCCGCTGGAGGCGACGATCACCCGCGAGTTCGCGCAGGGGCTGCAGGAGATCCTCGTCGTGGAGGAGAAGCGCCAGGTCATCGAGTACCAGCTGAAGGAGGAGCTCTACAACTGGCGCCCCGACGTGCGCCCCAACGTGCTGGGCAAGTTCGAGGAGCCCGAGGGCGACTCCACCGGCGGCGAGTGGAGCATGCCCAACCCGAGCGAGAACTGGCTGCTGCGCGCCAAGGCCGACCTGACGCCGGCGATCATCGCCAA
>ERZ1645185.182-NODE-182-length-27404-cov-4.939193_pt1 | contig 27404 bp, 23 predicted proteins | sample MGYA00575351_ERZ1645185 | MGnify/ENA primary metagenome ERZ1645185 (study PRJEB40838, sample SAMN11284767) | freshwater sediment metagenome | isolation source: river sediment | host: Sediment | place: India: Jana village, Kanpur | collected 2015-12-17 ... | reverse complement strand
CTCGCGGCGCACGTACACCAGCCACGCCATCATCATTCCCGAGAAGGGGCAGGCGATGGCCGCGTCGGGCCTTGCCGCCGCCGCGAGCCAGCTGGGCATCGCCGTGCCGATGGGCGACGATGCGTGGGGGCCGCCGGTGTACGTGGAGCTGCTCCGCTCGCGCGAGCTGCTCGAGCCGCTCGCGCTCGACACCGTGACGGTGACGGAGGAGGGCGGGCGCCGCGCCGCGGTGATGGACCTGCTGCGCGTGGAGGGGGCCGACGAGGGCGTGCGGCTCGACCGCGCGGTGCGCGCGCTGCGCAAGCGGATCAGCGCCACCGAGGACAAGCGGCTGGGCGGCGTGCGGCTGGCCGTCACCACGCCCTGGGCGAGCGTGTCGTTCCATTTGGGCGAGCGGCTCGTCGCCGACGTGAACCGGTTCAACCTCGAGACCAAGGCGTCGAGCGCCGCGGCGGAGCGGCGCTTCGTCGAGCGGCAGGTGGCCGAGGCGCAGCGCGCGCTGCGCGAGGCGGAGGACCGGACGCAGGGCTTCCTGCAGGCGAACCGCGTCATCGAGGGGTCGCCCAAGCTCGTGTTCGAGCGGGACCGCCTGCAGCGCGAGGTGACGCTGCGCCAGCAGGTGTACACGTCGCTGGCGCAGAAGCTCGACGAGGTGCGGATCCGCGAGGTGCGCAACACGCCGGTGGTGACGTCGCTCGAACGGCCGCGGCTCGCGGCGGTGGGCGACTCGCGCGGGACCGTCGCCAAGACGCTGCTGGGCGGGCTCGCGGGCGGCGCGCTCGCGGTGCTGCTCGCGCTGCTCGGCCACCGCCTGGCCGCCGCGCGGCGCGACGGCGGCGAGGGCGCCGAGCGCTTCTTCCGGCTCCTCGAGGACATCGCGCCGCGCCGCGGGCGGTGAGACCGCACTGGCTCGCGGGTTCCGCCTGGAACCTGCTCGGCATCGGGCTGCCGTTCGCGGTGGCGGTGGTCACGATGCCGCTGCTGCTCGCGGGCCTCGGGCCCGACCGCTACGGCCTGCTGCTGCTGGCGTGGAGCGTGGTGGGGTACTTCAGCGTCTTCGACTTCGGCCTGAGCCGCGCGATCACGCAGCTCGTGGCGCGCACGTACCGCACCGCGCCGGCCGAGGCGGCCCCGGTGGTCGCGACGGGCACGCTGGTGCTCGCGGCCTTCGGCGTGGCGGGCGGCGCGCTGCTGGTGCTGGCGGCGCCGCACATCGACGCGGTGGGGTCGGTGCCGCCGGCGCTGCGCGACGAGACGGTGCGCGCGGTGCGGATCCTCGGCGTGGGGCTGCCGTTCGTGGTGGTCTCCACGGGCCTGCGCGGCGCGCTCGAGGGGGTGTTCGACTTCGTCGGCACCAACGTCATCCGGCTGGTGGCGGGCATCGGCACGTACGTCGCGCCGCTGCTGGTGATGGTGTCCGCGGTGCGGGTGGACTGGATCTGCGCGGGGCTCGTGCTGCTGCGCGTCGCGAGCGCGTGGGCGTACTGGTGGCGCTGCCGGCGGCACTTCGCGCTGGGGACGTGGCGCGGCGCGGCCGACGGCGCGCTGGCGCGGCAGCTGCTGGGCTACGGCGGCTGGATCACGGTGTCGAACCTCGTGAGCCCGGTGATGGCGTACCTCGACCGCTTCCTGGTGGCGGGGGCGATCTCGCTGGCGCTCACGGGCTACTACTCCACCACGCAGGAGATCCTCACGCGGATGCAGGTGGTGCCCGGGGCGATCCTGGCCGTGCTCTTCCCGGCGATCGCGCGCAGCGTGGCCACCGCGCCGGAGCGGGCGGGGGAGCTGTTCGCGCGCGGCGCGCAGTACGTCACGTGGGCGCTGCTCCCGGTGGCGGCGGCCTGCCTGCTGTTCGCGCACGAGGGGCTGGCGTGGTGGTTCGGCCCCGAGTTCGCCGACGGCGCCGCGACCGTGGCCCGGCTGCTGGCGATCGGGTCGTTCGTGAACTGCCTGGCGCAGAACCCGTTCACGTTCCTGCAGGGGATCGGGCGCCCCGACGTGACGGCCAAGCTGCACCTGCTCGAGCTGCCGCTCTACCTCGCGGGGCTGTGGTGGCTCACGCGGGCGTACGGCGTGGTGGGCGTGGCGCTGGCGTGGACGGGGCGCGTCGCGCTCGACCTCGTGCTGCTGCTGTGGGCGGCGCGGCGCGCCTCGGCGCCGATGGCGCCCTGGGTGTCGCGCGCGGCCTGGCGGATGGCGCTGCCCGTGGCCGGGCTCGCGGCGCTCTGGTGGGTGACGCCCCTGGCGGCGCGCGCCGTCGCGTGGGCCGCGGTGGCGGCCGTGAGCGCGCTGATGCTCGTGCGCGAGTGGCGCTCCGGGACGATCACGCTCGTGGAGCCGGCCGCATGACGCCCGCGCCGCTGGAGGTGGGCGTGGTGGTGCTCACGTGGAACGGCGCCGACGACACGCTCGCCTGCCTTCGCTCGCTGCTGGCCACCACGCCGCTGCCGCGCTGGATCGTGCTCGCCGACAACGGGTCGGTGGACGGCACGGTGGACCGCGTGCTCGCGGCGCTGGGCGAGGCCGGCGGGCCCGGGCTGCGGCCGCTCGGCGCCGAGGAGACGGTGCCGGCGGGGGCGGGGCAGGGGCGCGTGCGCCGCTACGCGCTCGGCGGCGCGGCCGAGGGCACCACGTTCGTCCTGGTGGAGAACGGCGCGAACCTCGGCTTCGCGGCGGGGAACAACGTGGCGCTGCGCTGGCTGCTCGCGCAGGACGTCGCGCAGGTGCTGCTGCTCAACAACGACACCGAACTCGCCCCCGACGCGATCGCGCGGCTGATGGAGGGGATGCGCGCACTGCCGCGGGCGCAGGCGCTGGTGCCGCAGATCCGCTATTGGCGGCGGCCGGAGACGATCTGGAACTGCGGCGGCGACTGGCACTGGATCGGGCGGCCGGTCTACGCGTACGCCGACCAGCCGGCGGCGCGGCTCGACGGGGCGGCGCCGTTCCGCGTGGGCTTCGTCACGGGATGCGCCCTGCTGCTGCGCGCCGCCTGGCTGCGCGAGCACGGCCTGCTCACCGAGCGGTTCTTCTTCGGCGAGGAGGACGTGGACCTCTCGTGGCGGCTGCGCGCCGCCGGCGCCGACGCGATGTGGTGCTGGCCGTCGTCGGTGGTGCTGCACAAGGTGGGGGCCTCGGTGGAGCGGGCCGCCGACCGCGCGCTGCTGCCGCGGGCGTACGTGCACTATCTCAATCGGCTGGTCTTCCTGCGGTCGGTGGAGGGGACGGGGCCGCGCTGGCAGCTGCAGCGCGCGGTGGTGCTCGCCTATCTCGCGCACGCGTTCGTGCGGCGCTTCGGCGTGGCGCCGCGCACGGCCTGGCGGGCGCTGCGCGACCTCGCGCGCGAGGCGCGCGAGCGCGACGAGGTGGGGGCGGCGCACTTCCACCACGTGATGCGCGAGAAGTTCACGGGGGCGCGGTGAGCGTCGTCGCCTGGGCGCTGCTGGCGGCCGCGGTGGCCGGCTTCTCGCGCCTCGAGCGGGGGCTGTGGGGATCGGCGCGCACGCCGTTCGCCTTCGTGGCGGTGCCGCTGCTGGGGACGAGCGCCTTCGCGCTGCTGGTCGGCCCGCCGATGGGGTTCATCGCGCTGCGGCCGGCGACGATCGGCGTGGTGGCGCTCTGCCTGGCGTGCTTCGCGCTCGTCTCCGCGGCGATGGCGACGGTGGCGCGCCCCGGGCTGCGCGGGCCGTCGCCGCTCGAGGGCCACGGCGCGGCGCTCGCCGCGGGCGCGCCCGAGCGCGGCGTCTCGACGCTCGAGTACCTCGCGGTGGGGCTCGTGCTGCTGGTCGCGTTCCGCGCCGACCTGCTCGGCGGCGCGGGCGCGCTCCTCGAGAAGGGCGAGCTGGGCGTGGGGAGCCTCAAGAGCCACCTCCTGCCGATCGGGATGGCCTGGATGCTGATGGCGCTCGCCCAGCGGCGCGGGGCGGGGGCGGTGCGCGCGGGCCTGATCGTGCTGGTGCTCTGGCTGCTCGCGATCAACCAGGTGAAGTACCTGATCTTCCTGCCGCTCGCGGGCGGGCTGCTCTACCGCTGGATGTCGGGGCAGATCGGCACCGCGCGCCTCGCGGCGATCGCGGCGGTGGTGCCGCTGTCGATCGTGGTGCTGGTGTACGCCTTCTTCGGGATCGCGGCCGCGCAGGGGGGCGTGCCGATCACCGCCGAGGTGGTGCTGGAGCTCGGCGCGCACATGGTGTCGTACCTCGTGTCGGGGCTGGTGGGGCTCGACCAGCTGCTCGCCGAGGGGCGGACGGCGTGGTTCGGCGCGGAGGGCCTGCACTACGCCTTCGCGCCGTTCGAGAACCTCGCGCGCTTCGCCGCCGGGGCGGGGAACTACTTCAACGTCGTGAACCCGCTCTACCTGCCGATCACGCGGAGCGGGTCGCTCGACTCGAACGTGTTCACGATGTTCGGGTCGCTGCTGCTGCGCGGCGGCTGGGTGGGGGCGGTGGGCGTGGTCATGGTGTACGCGGCCGTGACCTACGGCGTGTGGGCGCGCTGGCGGCAGCGCACGGGGCCGGTGGCGTGCGCGGCCGGCGCGTGGTGGATGGCGCCGCTGCTCTTCGCCTGGCACGACCCGTTCTTCATCCACCTCACGCTCATCGAGGTGATGGTGCTGCTGTGGCTGCGGGCCCGGGTGCGGTGACGATGCGCGTGCTGATGCTCGCGAACCCCGACTCCGTGCACACGCTCAAGTGGGTGCGCGGACTCTCGTCGCGCGGCGTGGAGGTGCTGCTGCTGGGCCTGCAGGCCCCGCGGGCGCTCTCGTACGCGGGGCTGCCGGGGGTGCGACTGGAGACCGCGGGCGTGCCCGCGCGGGTGACGCGCGGCGGCGAGTGGAGCGCGGCGAAGCTCGCGTACCTCGCCGGCGTTCGGCGCGCGCGCGCCCTCGCGCGCGCCTGGCGGCCCGACGTCGTGCACGCGCACTACCTCACGTCGTACGGCCTGGTGGGCGCGCTCGCCGGCCTGCGGCCGCTGCTCGTCTCGGTGTGGGGGGCGGACATCTACGAGAATCCCGACCGCTCCTGGCTGCACCGTCGCGTGGCGCGGTTCGCGCTCGCCCGCGCCGACCGGGTGTCCGCCACGTCGCAGGTAATGGCGCGGCGTACCCGCGCGTTCACCGCGCACGACGTGCGCGTGATCCCGTTCGGCATCGACCCGGCCGTGTTCGCGCCGGGGCGCGAGGCGACGCCGTTCGCGCCCGGCGACCTCGTGATCGGCACCGTGAAGACGATGCACCCCAAGTACGGGATCTCGGTGCTCATCGAGGCGTTCGCGCGGCTCGTCGCGCGGCATCCGGCCCTGCCGCTGCGGCTGCTGCTCGTGGGCGGCGGGCCGCAGCTCGACGCGCTGCGCGCGCTCGCGGCGCGCCTCGGGGTGGGGGACCGCACGCACTTCACCGGCCAGGTGGCGATGGCGGAGGTGCCGCGCCACCACCGGATGATCGACATCTATGCCGCCCTCTCGACGCTCGACAGCGAGAGCTTCGGCGTCGCGGTGATCGAGGCGGGCGCCTCGGGCCGGCCGGTGGTGGTCTCGGACGTCGGCGGCCTGCCCGAGGTGGTGCGCGACGGCGAGACGGGACTCATCGTGCCCCGCAACGACGCGACGGCCGCGGCGGACGCGCTCGAACGCCTCGTGCTCGATCCCGCGCTGCGCGCGCGCCTCGGCGCGGCCGGCCGCGCGCACGTCACCGCGACCTACGACTTCGACCGGAACCTCGACCAGATGCTCGCTCTCTACGCCGAGATGGCGCCCGGGGCCGCGCGATGACCGCGCCGCGCCCCCTCACCGTGTGGCTGCTGCAGACCGGCGAGCCGCTGCACGTGGACGCCGGCGACGCGCGCCCGATGCGCGCGATGAACCTCGCCGACGCGCTCGTCGCGGCCGGCCACCGCGTGGTGGTGTGGTCGTCGGCCTTCTACCACCAGCAGCGCACGCACCGCGCGCGCGCCCTCACGCGCCTCGTGGTGCGCGACGGGCTGGAGTACCGGCTGGTCCCCAGCCCGGGCTACCGGCGCAACATCGGGCCGGGGCGGCTGTGGGACCACGCGGTGCTGGGGCGCAACCTCGCGCGCGCGCTCGCCCTCGAGGCGACGCCGCCCGACGTGGGCTTCATCGGCTACCCGCCGATCGAGACGGCCGCGGTGATGGCGCGGTGGCTGCGGCGGCGCGGCGTCCCGAGCCTCCTCGACGTGAAGGACCAGTGGCCGGCGATCTTCACCGACCCGCTGCCGGGGGCGCTGCGCCCGGTGGGGCGCCTGGCGCTGGCGCCGTACTTCGTGCTGGCGCGGCGCGCGATGCGCGATGCGACGGGCCTCGCCGCGATGGCGGACGGGATGCTCGACTGGGCGCTGCGCTTCGCGGGGCGCGCGCGCGGCGCGGCGGACGCGGTGGCGCCGCTCACGAGCCCACGGCAGGACCCGGCCCCCGCGGCGCTCGAGGCGGCGCACGCCTGGTGGGACGCGCAGGGGGTGCGGCGGGACGGGCGCGCGCGCCTCTGCTTCGTCGGCAGCCAGACGACGTCGTTCGACTTCGACACGGTCGCCGCGGCGGCGCGCACGCTCGCCGCGCGCGCGGGCGGGTCGCCCTGCGACTTCGTGATCTGCGGCGCGGGCGAGTCGGGGCCGGCCTGGCAGGCGGCCGCCGCGGGCCTGCCCAACGTCACCTTCCCGGGCTGGATCGACGCGGCGCAGCTGCGCGCGCTCGCCGACCGCAGCGCGGGCTTCCTCGCGCCGTACGCCGACAACGAGAACTTCGCGAGCAGCCTCCCCAACAAGGTGCTCGACGCGCTCGCGCTCGGCCTGCCGATCCTCTCGCCGCTGGGCGGCGAGGTGGCCGCGCTGCTCGACCGCGAGGCGGTGGGCGTGCGCTATGCGCCGGGCGATGCGGCCTCCCTCGTGTCGGCCGTCGATCGCCTCCTCGCCCCCGACGGCCCGCGCGACCGGATGGCGGCCAACGCGCGCGCCGTGCACGCGGCGCGCTTCACCTACGAGGCGGTCTACGGCGGCCTCGTGCGACATCTCGAGCGGCTCGCCGCCGCGCGGACCGGAGGCGACGGTGACCGATGACAAGGCGATCGAGCGCGACCGCTACGACGCGCGGTCGCGGGAGGAGCTCGCGGCCGGGGGCGGGCGGGGGCCGCTCGGCAGCGCGGCCATCGGCCCGATCCTCCGGGCCCCCTACCTCGCGTACGAGGCGGCGATCCGCGCCCACGTGCGCCCCGGCGACCGCGTCCTCGAGATCGGCTCGGGCTCCGGCGCGCACACCGAGGCGCTGCTCGCCACCGGCGCGCGCGTGACGGCCACCGACATCGCGCCGGCCTCGCTGCAGCTGCTCGAGGCGCGGCTCGGCCCCGTGGCGGACGGCCGCCTGGCCACCGCCGTCGCCGACATGGAGCAGCTGCCGTTCGAGCCGGGCAGCTTCGACGTCGTCGTCTGCGCGGGCAGCCTGAGCTACGGCGACCCCGCGCTGGTGGATGCCGCGATCGCCCGCGTGCTCCGGGCGGGCGGCACCTTCGTCTGCGTCGACTCGCTGAACCACAACCCCGTGTACCGGCTCAACCGGTGGCGGCACCACCTGCGCGGAGAGCGGTCACGCAGCACGCTGGAGCGGATGCCCGACCTGGGCCGCATCGAAGGGTGGCTCCGGCGCTTCTCGACGGTCGAGACGTCGTTCTTCGGCGGGCTCTCCTGGCTGATGCCGGTGGTCGCCCGCGCCGTGGGACCCGATCGGGCGGCCCGGTGGTCCGATGCCTGGGACCGGGCGGTGGGAGTGCGCCGGTCGGCGTTCAAGTTCGTGGCGGTCTGCCGCGGGCGGTTGTAGCGCACGGGCGTTACTTTGGTGGCCATGCCAACACTTCTCATTACCGGCGGCGCCGGATTCATCGGATCGGCCCTCGTGCGCCAGCTGATCGCCGAGACCGACCACACGGTCGTCAACGTCGATTGCCTCACCTACGCGGGCAACCTCGAGTCGCTCGCGGAGGCGCGCGCGCACGCGCGGCATCGCTTCCATCGCGTGGACATCTGCGACGCGCCGGCGCTGCGCGCGGTGTTCGAGGCGGAACGGCCCGACGCCGTGATCCACCTGGCGGCCGAGTCGCACGTCGACCGGTCGATCGACGGGCCGGGCGACTTCGTCCGCACGAACGTCGTCGGCACGTTCACCCTGCTGCAGGAGGCGCTGCGCCACTGGCGCGCGCTCGACGCGGCCGGCCGAGACCGGTTCCGGATGATCCACGTCTCCACCGACGAGGTCTTCGGCGCGCTCGGGCCCGATGGGCTGTTCACCGAGACGACGCCGTACCAGCCGAGCTCGCCCTACTCGGCGAGCAAGGCCGGCTCGGACCACCTCGCGCGCGCCTGGCAGCACACATACGGGCTGCCGGTGATGGTGACGAACTGCTCCAACAACTACGGGCCGTACCAGTTCCCCGAGAAGCTCATCCCGCTGGTGATCGGCAAGGCGCTCGCGGGCGAGCCGCTGCCGGTGTACGGCAAGGGCGAGAACGTGCGCGACTGGCTCTACGTGGACGACCACGCGCGCGCGCTGCGCGACGTGCTCGCGCGGGGCGTGCCGGGCGAGACGTACAACGTCGGCGGCGCGAACGAGCGGAAGAACCTCGACGTCGTGCGCGCCATCTGCGCCCTGCTCGACGAGCTCCGCCCCGATCCCGCCGGCCCGCACGAGCGGCTGATCACGTTCGTGACCGACCGACCGGGGCACGACTTCCGCTACGCCATCGACTCCGACAAGCTGCGGCGCGAGGTGGGGTGGCGGCCGCGGGAGGACTTCACGAGCGGCCTGCGCCGGACGGTGGAGTGGTACCTCGCCAACACGGAATGGTCGGCGCGCGTCACCTCGGGCGCGTACCGCGGCGAGCGCCTCGGCACGGGAGCGACCGCATGAAGGGGATCATCCTCGCCGGCGGCACCGGCAGCCGGCTCTGGCCCATCACGCGCGTGGTGAGCAAGCAGCTCCTCCCCGTGTACGACAAGCCGATGATCTACCACCCGCTCTGCACGCTGCTCTCGGCGGGCATCCGGGAGATCCTCGTCATCTCGACGCCGCACGACCTGCCGCGCTTCCGCGAGCTGCTCGGGGACGGGTCGCAGTGGGGCGTGCGCTTCGCCTACGCCGAGCAGGCGGTGCCCAACGGCCTCGCGCAGGCCTTCGTGATCGGGCGCGAGTTCGTCGGCGCCGACCGCGTGGCGCTCGTGCTGGGCGACAACATCTTCTACGGCGACACGCTGCCCGCGCTGCTGCGCGAGGCGCGCGAGCGCACCACCGGCGCGACGGTCTTCGGCTATCGCGTGCACGACCCCGAGCGCTATGGCGTCGCGGAGGTCGCCCCCGACGGCACGGTGCTGAGCATCGAGGAGAAGCCGGCGCACCCCAAGTCCGACTACGCGGTCACCGGGCTCTACTTCTACGACAACGCGGTGCTCGACATCGCGGCCGCGCTCCAGCCGTCGGCGCGCGGCGAGTACGAGATCACCGACGTCAACCGCGAGTACCTGCGGCGCGGCCAGCTCGCGATGCGGCTGCTGGGGCGGGGGACCGCCTGGCTCGACACGGGCACCCATGACACGCTGCACGAGGCGTCGAGCTTCGTGGCGACGATCGAGAAGCGGCAGGGGCTCAAGATCGCCTGTCCCGAGGAGCACGCGTACGAGCAGGGGTGGATCACCGCCGGCCAGCTCGCCGCGCTCGCCGAGACGATGGGGAAGAACAGCTACGCCGAGTACCTCCGGCGGCTCGCGCGGCAGGGCGGGGCGTCGTGATCGTCGAGTCGCTCGAGCTCCCCGAGGTCCGGCGCCTCGTGCCGCGCGTCTTCCGTGACGCGCGGGGCCACTTCCTCGAGACGTGGCGCGAGTCGGCCTACCGCGCCATCGGCATCGGGCCGTTCGTGCAGGACAACGTCTCGGTCTCCGCGCGCGACGTGCTGCGCGGGCTGCACTTCCAGCAGCCGCACGGCCAGGGCAAGCTCGTGAGCGTGCTCCGTGGGCGCGTGTTCGACGTCGCGGTGGACGTGCGCCGTGGCTCCCCGACGTTCGGGCGGTGGGTCGGCGCCGAGCTGTCGGACGAGAACGGCCACCAGCTCTGGATCCCCGCCGGCTTCGCGCACGGCTTCGTCACGCGCACCGACGACGTCGTCTTCAGCTACAAGTGCACCGACTACTACACGCCGCAGGCGGAACGGTCGGTGCGCTGGGACGACCCGGACATCGGCATCGCGTGGGACTGCGCCGCGCCGTCGCTCGCGCCCAAGGACGCGGCCGCGCCGCGGCTCGCCGAGCTCCCGCCCGAGCACCTCCCGCCGTACGAGCCGGCCGGTGGCTGACCCGGTGCGGCCCACGCTGCTGCTCTTCGGCGCGCAGGGGCAGGTGGGGTGGGAGCTCGCGCGCACGCTCGCGCCGCTGGGGCGCGTCGTCGCGCTCGACCGCGGCGCCGTCGACCTCACGGACCTCGCCGCGGTGCGCGCGGCGGTCGAGACGTACCGGCCGCGCGTGGTGGTGAACGCCGCCGCCTACACGGCGGTGGACCGCGCCGAGTCGGATCGCGCGCTGGCCGAACGCATCAACGCCGAGGCGCCCGCCGCGATGGCCGCGGCGGCGGCGGCGTGCGGCGCGCTGCTCGTCCACTACTCGACCGACTACGTCTTCGACGGCCGCGCCGCCGTGCCCTATCGCGAGGAGGCTCCCACCGCGCCGCAGGGCGCGTACGGCGCCACCAAGCTCGCGGGCGACGCGGCGGTGCTCGCCAGCGCGGCCGAGGCTTGGGTCTTCCGCGTGAGCTGGGTCTACGCCGCGCGCGGCCGCAACTTCCTGCGCACCATCCAGCGGCTCGCCGCCGAGCGCGACGAGCTGCGCATCGTGGCCGACCAGGTGGGCTGCCCCACGTGGGCGCGCGAGATCGCGGAGGCGTCGGCGCTGGCGGTGGGCCGATGGCTCTCCGACCGCGCCGCGGGGTACGAGCCGCCGGCGCGCGGCGTGTACCACCTCGCCTCGCCCGACCACACCAGCTGGCACGGCTTCGCGTCGGCGATCGTGGACGCGCTCCCCGCGGGCGCCCCGCGCCCGGCGGTGCGGCCGATCACGACCGCCGAGTATCCCACGCCGGCGGCCCGTCCCGCCTGGTCGGTGCTCGATCCCACCAAGTTCCGCGAGGCGTTCGGCCTCGCCCTCTCCCCCTGGCGCGAGCAGTTGGCCCGCTGCCTGGACCCGCTCACCTGATCATGCTCAAGCGCACCTTCGACGTCGTCGCCTCCGCCCTCGGGCTGCTGGTCTTCTCGCCGCTCCTCCTCGCCGTCGCCCTCTGGGTCAAGCTCGACTCGCCGGGGCCGGTGTTCTACCGCGGCAAGCGCGGCGGACGGAACAACGTGCCGTTCGGCATCTACAAGTTCCGCTCGATGGTGATGAACGCCGACAAGATCGGCGGCTCCTCCACCTCGGGCGAGGACCCGCGCGTCACCAAGTCGGGGCGGTTCATCCGCAAGTACAAGATCGACGAACTCTCGCAGCTGCTGAACGTGCTCTCGGGCGACATGTCGCTGGTGGGCCCGCGGCCCGAGATCACGGCCTACACCGACAAGTACGAGGGCGAGTTCCTCGAGATCATGCGGGTCCGCCCCGGCATCACGGACTGGGCGAGCATCTGGAACGCCGACGAGGGGGGCGTGCTCGCGGGCGCCAAGGACCCCGACCGGGCGTACGAGATCCTCATCCAGCCGACGAAGCTGCAGCTCCAGTTGCGGTACGTGCGCACCCGCACGTTTCTTTCGGACCTGAAGATCATCCTGTACACGGTGCGGCGGATCTTCGACGCCGATTTCTACCCGCGCGAACTCGCGGACGTCCCGCGGCTCGAGCCGGGCGCGGGAGCGAAGGTGGCGTAGGAGCCCCCCTGCCTCCTGGCAGCGTCCCACCCCCGCATCCCGCATTCCCCTCCGCATCCCTCATCCCTCTCTCCTACCAAGCATCCCATGTCGATCGCCCCTCGTGACGTCCCGTTCTTCAACTATCGTGGCGCCTTCGCCTCCCTCGGCGACCCGCTCTACGACACCATCAAGGACGTCATCGGGCGCGGCGCGTTCATCATGCAGAAGGACCTCGTCGAGTTCGAGGCCGCCGTCGCGACGTTCCTCGGCGTGAAGCACGTCTTCGGCGTGGGCAACGCCACCGACGGCCTGCACCTCTGCTACCGCGCGGCGGGGCTCAAGGAAGGGGACGAGGTCATCTTCCCCTCGCACACCATGGTGGCCTCGCCCGCCTCGGTGGTCTTCGCCGGCGGCGTGCCGGTGCCGGTCGACATCGGCCCCGACCACCTCATCGATCCGTCGAAGATCGAGGCGGCGATCACCAAGCGGACGAAGTTCATCATGCCGGTGCACGTGAACGGCCGCACCTGCGACATGGACGCGATCATGGCGATCGCGAACAAGCACGGGCTGCAGGTCGTCGAGGACGCGGCGCAGGCGCTCGGCTCGCGCTTCAACGGCAAGCCCGCCGGCACCTTCGGCATCGCCTCCAGCTTCTCGCTCTATCCGGCGAAGGTGCTCGGCTGCCTCGGCGACGGCGGCCTCGTCGCCACCGACGACGACGCGGTGGCCGACAAGCTCCACCAGCTGCGGGACCATGGCCGCGACCGCAACGGCGAGGTCGCGAGCTGGGGCATGAACTCGCGCCTCGACAACCTGCAGGCCGCGATCCTCCACCTGCAGTTCCGCGACTACGACCACATCATGTCGCACCGTCGCGCGCTCGCCGCCGAGTACCAGCGCCTGCTCGGGGACGTGCCGGAGCTCGTGCTCCCGCCGGCGCCGGACAGCGACCCGCGGCACTTCGACATCTACCAGAACTACGAGATGGAGTGCGAGCGCCGCGACGAGCTCAAGGCGCACCTCAAGGAGCGCGGCATCGGCACGCTCATCCAGTGGGGCGGCAGCGCGGTGCACCAGTTCCCCGCGCTCGGCTTCTCGGTCTCGCTCCCGGCCACCGAGCGCTTCTTCACGCGCTGCCTGATGCTGCCCATGAACATGATGGTCACGCTCGAGGACGCGGCGTACGTCGCGCAGGTGGTCCGCGCCTTCTACGGGCGCTGACGTGGCGGTGAACAGCACGCCGAAGCTCGTCGGCACGGACGTCCTCGGCCCGCTCGCCGACGCCGCGGAGTTCCACGGCCCCATCGCGCTGCCGGCCGACGCCGCGCCGTACGCGGGGGCGGTGGAGACGATGCTGACGATCCGCCGCGCGGAGGAGCGCATCGCCGACGGCGTCGCGGACGGCACGATCCGCTGCCCCTGCCACCTCGCCATCGGCCAGGAGGCGGCGGCGGTGGGCGTGGCGATGCACCTGCGCGCGACCGACCGCGCCTTCGGCGCGCACCGGTCGCACGCGCACTTCCTCGCGATGGGCGGCTCGCTGCACGGGCTCTTCGCCGAGGTGCTCGGCAAGGACACCGGCGTCTCGCGCGGGATGGGGGGCTCGATGCACCTCATCGCGCGCGAGCGCGGCTTCTTCGGGTCGGTGCCGATCGTCGGCGCGACGATCCCCATCGCGGTCGGCGCGGGCCTCGCCGCCCGGATGGACGGCCGCGGCGACGTCGCGGTGTCGTTCTTCGGCGACGGCGCGACCGAGGAGGGGGGCTTCCACGAGTCGATGAACCTCGCGCGCGTGCTCGACGCGCCGGTGCTGTTCGTCTGCGAGAACAACCTCTTCTCGTCGCACCTGCACATCGGGCTGCGGCAGCCCACCAACTCGGTCGCGCGCTACGCGGTGGCGCACGGCGTGCCGCACGCGACGGTGGACGGCAACGACGTCGTCGCGGTGGCGCAGGCGGTGGAGGGGGCGATGGCGTCGATGCGCCAGGGCGGGGGACCGTTCCTGCTCGAGTGCATCACCTACCGCTGGCGCGGCCACGTGGGGCACCGCGAGGACGAGGACGTGGGCGTGGCGCGCAAGGCGGACCACGGCCGGTGGAAGGGGCGCGATCCGATCGGGCGCCTCGTCGCGGGGCTCAAGGCGCGCGGCCTGATGGACGACGGCGCGCTCGCGCGCACGGAGGCCGCCGTCGCGCTCCGCGTGCAGCAGGCGTGGGCGCAGGCGGTCGAGGACCCGTATCCGGCCGAGGGCGAACTGCTCGCCCGCACCTGGACCACGGGGGGCGCCGCATGACGCGCACCGCCTACGGTCCCGCCATCCGCGAGGCCTTCGAGTGGCTCCTCGCCAACCGGCCCGAGGTCTTCACCATCGGGCAGGGGCTCTGGAGCCCGTGGTACGTCGGCAACTCGATGACGAACCTCGACAAGCAGTTCGGCGTCGAGCGCGTGATCGACACGCCGGTGAGCGAGCTCGCGACCACCGGCGCCGGCCTCGGCGCCGCGCTCTGCGGGTATCGCCCCATCGTGATCCACCCGCGCGTCGACTTCATGCTCCTCGCGGTCGACCAGATCGTCACGCAGGCCGCCAAGTGGCGCTCGATGTTCGGCGGCCAGGTGTCGGCGCCGGTGACGGTGCGCGGCATCATCAACCGCGGCGGCGAGCAGGGGGCGCAGCATTCGCAGGCGCTGCATTCGTGGTTCGCCCACATCCCCGGCCTCCGCGTCGTGATGCCGGCCACCGCCCGCGACGCGCGCGACCTGCTCATCGCGTCGGTGCTGCACGACGACCCGGTGCTCTACATCGACGACCGCTGGCTCTACGAGGTGGAGGAGGAGCTGCCGCCGGCGGGGCCCGTCTCGCTCGACGGGCAGGGGCCGGTGGTGCGGCGCGAGGGGACCGACGTCACCCTCGTCGGCTGCGGCTTCGCGGCGCACCAGTGCCTGCAGGCGGCCGATGCGCTCGAGCGCGAGGGGATCCGCGCCGAGGTGATCGACCTGCGCGTGCTGAACCCGCTCGACGGCAGCGCGATCGTGCGCTCCACCGCGAAGACGGGGCGCCTGCTCGCGGTGGACGGCGACTGGCGCAGCTGCGGCCTGGCGTCGGAGGTCATCGCGATCGCGGCGGAGTCGCGCGACCCGTCGCGCGGGGCGCTGCGGGCCGCGCGCCTGACGCATCCCGACGCGCCGGCGCCGACGAGCAAGCCGCTGGAGAAGGCGTTCTACTTCGGCGTCGACGACGTCGTGCGGTCGGCCCGGGCCCTCATGGGCTGACGCCGGTCGTGGCGCGCGTCAGCGCGCCACGACGATGATCGCGGCCAGCGAGGCGATGATCTGGGCGACGAGGCCCACCTGCGCCACCACGTTCGGACGCTGCTGGTTGGGGTCCTTCGCCGGCACCACCACCGTCGCGCCCGGCATCGGCTTGGGGTCGAGCGTGAAGACCCACAGCAGCCGGCTGCGGCTCTCGACCTTGCCGTTGGGCTGGATCACGTAGGCGCGGCGGTCGTTGGCGCTCTCCGTGGGCCCGCCGGCGGCCGAGAGGTAGAAGCCGAGCCGCCGTCCGGCGTGCGTGAGCGCGGTCGGCGAGTTGACCTCGCCGCGCACCTCCACCGTCTGCTGCAGCGCGCCGATGTGCAGCGAGTCGCCGTCCACCAGCAGCAGGTCCTCCACCGTGCCGCGGCGCCGGAGGGCCTGCTCGAGGTCCACGCCCACGCGGATGCGGTTGGGCTGCTTCGCGAAGCGCAGCGAGTCGGCGCGCGCCGTGAGCGAGTCGAGCTGCGTCCGCTCGTCCTTCGTCGAGGTGAGCCGCGAGAAGTAGGTCGCGCGCGGGTCGGCCAGCGGGCTGAGGCCGCCGGCGCGCGCGATGAGCGCGCTCAGGCGCTCGTTGCGCGACCGGAGCGTGTATCGGCCCGGGAACCGCACTTCGCCGGTCAGCAGCACCGACGCGGGCGGGGTCCAGTTGGGGTCGCGCAGGATGAGCACGTTGTCGTACGGCTGCAGCGGCGCGTCGCCCGCCGCCGCGAGGGGGGCGGTGCCGCGGTCGAACAGCAGGCTCGAGTCGATCGGCACGCGCACCGTCGTGGCCGTCACGCCCGCGCTGCGCGGCATCGGCAGCCGCGCGATCTCGGCCTCGATCAGGTAGGCGCTCTCGTCCGGTCCGCCCGCGCGCAGCACGAGGTCGCGCAGCGTCATCCCCTCGCGGTACGGGAACCGGCCCCCCTTCCGCACCGCCCCGCCGATGACGACGTACTGCTCGGGGCGGAAGTCGCTGCGGCTGAACACCGTGATGTTGTCGTCCTGCTCCAGCACGAACGGCTCGGCGGTGGTGCCGAGCGTGTCGAGCAGCGCCACGCGCAGCTGCGCGCGCGTGGAGTCGGGGCGCAGGCGCGTCACCAGCACGCGCGGCAGGTAGGCGTCGGGCTTGGCGCCGCCCGCGCGGCGCAGCGCCTCGCTCAGCGTGAGCCCCGGCGTGAAGCCCTGCGGCCCGGGCGTCCACACGTGGCCGAGCACCTGCACGCGCCGCGCGACGCGCTCCGCGATGCGCGGCACGCGCACCACGTCGCCGTCGTGCACGGGCAGGGCGGGGGCGGCCCCGTCGCGGCCCAGCGGCACGTCGAGCACGATCCGGTCCGCGCCGCCCGCGGCGCGCTCGGCCACCGGCACGATGCGGTCGATCACCACCCGCCGCGCGAAGGCCTCCGCCTTGAGCCCGCCGGCCGCCGCGAGCACGTCGGCGAGCGACTCCCCGGGCTTCGCCTCGTAGGTCGCCTGCCGCGCGACCGCGCCGTCCACGCGCACCCGCGGGCCGTGCACCGGCACGAAGAGGATGTCGCCCTGCTGCAGGCGCACGTCCTTCGACGCGTCGCCGCGCAGCAGGTAGTCGTACACGTCGAGCTCCGAGACGAGCGCGCCGCCGCGCCGCACCTGCACGCGCCGCAGCGACCCCTGGTCGCTGGGCCCGCCGGCCGCGTAGAGCGCCGTCAGCGCCGTCGCGGCGCTCGAGATGCGCTGCGCGCCGGGCGCCACCACATCCCCCGTGACGAACACCTGCAGCGAGCGGAGGCGCGAGACGCTGATGCTGAAGCGGACGGGCGCGTCGGCGCCGCGCCGCACGCCGCTGTACACGCGCCCGAGGCGCGCGTAGAGCAGGTCCTCCAGCTGCGCCATCGTGAGGTTCGCGACGCCGAGCTGGCCGACGTCGGGGATCACCACGAAGCCCTCGCGCGTGACGGGCAGCGTGTGCGCCGCGGAGACCTCGCCGCTGAGGATCAGCACGAGCTCGTCGCCGGGGCCGAGGCGATAGCCGGCGTCGATCGGGCCGTCGAGGTTCGGCAGGAACTGCGAGGTCTGGCTGCGGAAGAGGTCGAGCCCGAAGATCCGCTCGCTCTCGACGTCGAGGGTCGAGTCCTTGGGCGGGAGCGTGTCCGCGGGCACGGGCAGGCGCGTCGCCTGGCGGCGGGTCAGGGCGGCGGTCAGGCCGGCCTGATAGAGGAGGTCGTCCGCCTCCTCGTCGTCGACGATGCCGAGCGCGCGCACGGCGTCGATGACCTCGGCGTCGAGCGTGGCCGCGCGGCCGGTGCCGGCGTCGCGGCCGATGTAGGCGTCGAGCAGGTTCTCCGAGTAGCCCTCGGCGCGTAGGCGCGCGCGGATCTGCGCGGGCGTCATCCCCGTGGTGGCGATCTGGTCGCGCAGGCGGGCCAGCAGGTCCGGCCGCGAGCGGAGCAGGGCCTCGGCCTGCGCCTGCGACGGCCGCGGCTGTCCGGTGGGCACCTGGGCGTGGAGCGTCGCCGGCACCCCGGCGACCAGCGCGGCGAAGACCAACGCCGCGAGACGGCCGATGCCGCCACGAGTGAACGGATGCATTCGGGAGAATGTAGGGGACGGCCGGAGGGCCGACAATGCGAACGCCCGCTCGGTACGCCACGAACGAAAGCGGCGGTCCCCCGAAGGAGACCGCCGCCTGGACCTGATGGGCGCGGAGGGACTCGAACCCCCGACCTCTGCTGTGTGAAAGCAGCGCTCTAACCAGCTGAGCTACGCGCCCGCGAGCCTCGAAGGATAAACGCCCCGTCCCCCGCATTTCAAGCCCGGGACGAGGCATCCGGCCCCCACTCCTTCCCCCGAACCCTCCTCCTCCCCCTCGATCCTTCCCCTTCCCCCTCGATTCTCGCTCCTCTCCATGGGCCCAGCAGGATTCGAACCTGCGCACTTCGGATTATGAGTCCGCCGCTCTAACCGCTGAGCTATGGGCCCGACGCGCGAAGTCTTACCTCACGGCCACCACCCGGCAAGCACGCACCACGGTCCCGGCACGTATCTTCTCCCCGTGCGCCCCGCCGCAGCTCCCCGCATCGCGATCGTCGCCGACTGGCTCTGCCAGTTCGGGGGCGCCGAGCAGGTCATCGCCGAGATGGCCGCCGCCTTTCCCGACGCGCGCCTCTTCGCGCAGTTCGACGTGATGGCCGCGGAGGAGCGCGTCCGCATCGCCCTCCCGACGGCGGACACCACCTTCCTGCAGCGCATCCCCGACATCGCCGGCCGCTACCGCTCGCTCCTGCCGCTGATGCCGTCGGCCATCCGCACGCTCGACGTCGGCGACTGCGACCTCATCCTCTCGAGCCACCACGCCGTCGCCAAGGGCGTCCGCAAGCGACCGGGGCAGCTGCACGTCTGCTACTGCCACTCGCCCTCGCGCTACCTCTGGGACAAGCGCGCGCAGTACCTGGTGGACCACGGCATCCGCGGCGTGAAGGCCGCCGTCGCCAACCGCCTCCTCGACCGCCTGCAGCGCTGGGACCGCGACACCGCCGACAACGTCGACCGCTTCCTCGTCAACTCGGCCTACGTGGGCGATCGCGTCGCGCGGCACTACGGGCGGCAGTTCACGGTGATCCACCCGCCGGTGGACACGGACTTCTTCTCGCCGGGCGAGCCGGAGGGCCGCGAGTCCGACCTGTACGTGACCGCGAGCCGCCAGGTCCCCTACAAGCGCATCGACCGCATCGTCGCCGCCTTCCGCTCGCTCCCCGACCGGCGCCTCGTCGTGCTCGGCGACGGCCCGCAGGCCGCCATCATCCGCGCCGCCGCCGAGGGCGTGACGAACATCCAGCTGCTCGGCGAGGTCGCGCGCGAGCGCCTGCGCGACTGGTTCCGCCGCGCGCGCGCCTTCGTGTTCGCCGCCGACGAGGACTTCGGCATCGTCCCGCTCGAGGCGCAGGCCTGCGGCACGCCGGTCATCGCCCTGGGGAAGGGCGGGGCACTCGAGACGGTGCGCGGCCTCCCGGGCCCCGAGCGCACCGGCCTCTTCTTCGACGACGACCGCCCCGAGTCGATCGCGCAGGCGGTGCGCGAGTTCGAGCGCCTCGCCGAGCCGCCCACCGCCGCCGCCTGCCGCGCCAACGCCGAGCGCTTCACCCGCGACCACTTCCGCGACCAGCTGCGCGCCGCGGTGCTGGAGACGTGGGAGCGCGCAGCGAACCCAGGCTGAGCGGGCCTCAGCCGTCGTCGTAGGCGGCGAGCACCTCGGCCGCACTGACCGTCGCCGCCCCGGCCTTCCCGACTTCGACGCCCGCCGCGAAGTTCGCGATCACCGCCGCCTCGAACGCCGTCGCCCCCGCCGCGAGCATCCCCGCGAGGTAGGCCGTCACCGTGTCGCCCGCGCCCACCACGTCGAACACCTCGCGCGCCGTCGTCGGGATCCGAAGGATCTCCCCGCTCGGCTCGATCAGCGCCATCCCGCGCTCGCTCAGCGTGAGCAGCAGCCGCTCCGCGCCGAGCCGCTGCAGCACCGCCGGCAGCGCCTCGGGGTGCTCCAGGTCCACCGCCGCGCCCAGCGCGGCCTCCAGCTCGCGCCGGTTCGGCTTGAAGATCGTCGCGCCCGCGTAGGCGAAGAAGTTCCGGTACTTGGGGTCGACGACCACCGGGATGCCGCGCGCCCGCGCGGCCGTGATCGCGCGCCGGATCACCGGCTCCACCAGCACGCCCTTGTTGTAGTCCTCGAGCACCAGCGCGTCGGCCTCGGCCACCGCGCGGTCCACCGCCGCCTCGAGCGCCGCCACCTCCGTCCCCTCGAGGTCGGCATCGACCTCTTCGTCCACGCGCACCACCTGCTGGCCGCGCGCCACCACGCGCGTCTTGGTCGTCGTCGGCCGCGCCGTGACGATCAGCCCGCGCGGGTCGGCGCCGAGGGCGGTGAGCATCGCGCGCAGCTGGGCGCCGGCGGCGTCGTCGCCGAGCGCGGCGACCAGCTCCGTGCGCGCCCCGAGCGCCGCCGCGTTCTGCGCGACGTTGGCCGCGCCGCCGAGGGCGTGCTTCTTCTCGCGCACGCGCACCACCGGCACCGGCGCCTCGGGCGAGATGCGGTCCACGTCGCCCCGCAGGTAGACGTCGAGCATCGCGTCACCGAGGATGGCGATGCGCAGCTGCCGCGTGGAGGGGGCGTCGAGCAGCTCGACGAGGCGCGCGCGGGCGATCAGGGCTTTCGGCATGCGGGGAAAGATGCGTAAACTGCCGCCGCGCGCCCACTGCCACCCGCCTCCCCCGTGATCCGCCCGCACGTCCCCACGCTCCTCCCGGCGGTGCTCGCGGCCGCGATCCTCGGCATCTCGGTGAGCGGGCCGCTCGCGCGGCTCTCCAGCGCGGCGCCGCTCGCGATCGCCGCCTGGCGCCTGGGGCTCGCGCTGTGCGTCATCGCGGTCATCCTCGCGGCCACCGGCGCGTGGCGCGAGCTGCGCACCGTCGCGCGCCGCGACCTGCTCGTCGCCGCCGGCGCGGGGACGATGCTCGCGTTCCACTTCTGGACCTGGATCGCCTCCCTCGCGCACACCACCGTCGCCGCGAGCGTGGTGCTCGTGAACCTGCACCCGGTGGTGATCGTCGGCGGCTCGATGCTCCTCTTCCACGAGCGTCCCACCGCGCGGCAGGTCGTCGGCATCGCCATCGCGATGCTCGGCGCGCTCGTCATCGGCTACGGGGACGCGGTGCATGGCGCGCCGGCGGCCGAGCGCACCACTGCCGCGAACCCGCTGCTCGGCGACGCGCTCGCCGTCATCGGCGCGATCACGGTGGGCCTCTACTACCTCGCCGGCCGCTCGCTCCGCCAGCGCCTCTCGCTCTGGCCCTACGTCGGCCTGGTGTATGGCGCCTGCTTCGTCGTGGTCGTCGCGCTCGCGCTCGCCACCGGCGCCACGCTCTGGCCGCAGCCGCCGCGCGACCTCGCCATCTTCGCCGGCATCGCCCTCGGGCCCATGCTCATCGGCCACACCGGCTTCAACTGGAGCCTGCGCTACGTGCCGGCGTACGTGGTGAGCCTCGCGATCCTCGCCGAGCCGGTCGGCGCGACGCTGCTGGCCTGGCTGCTGCCGGGCATAGCGGAGACGCCGGGTGCGTGGACCGCGGGCGGCGGCGCCGTGATCCTGGTGGGGCTCGTCTTCGGAACCATCCAGTGGCAGGGAGAGGAGCGAGGATCGAGAGGGAAGGGGGAGGACGAGGGGAAGGGAAAGGCCTGAGTGAAGGGGATGGTGCTCCTTCACCGCCTGCCTCTGAGTCCTCATCTTTCCCCTCGTCCTTCCTCTTCCCTCTCGCTCCTCGCTCTTCCCCCCTATGCCTCGCCTGCTCCCGCCGAAGGAGATCAAGGAGATCTGCCGCTCCCTGGAGCAGGCGGGCTTCGAGGCGTGGTGCGTCGGCGGGGCGGTGCGCGATGCGCTGCTCGGCATCGACACGCTCGACTGGGACATCGCCACGTCGGCGCGCCCCGAGCAGGTGCAGAAGCTCTTCCGCCGCACCGTGCCGGTCGGGATCCAGTTCGGCACCGTGGGCGTGCTCGACCGCCACGGCGTGCTGCACGAGGTGACCACCTTCCGCCACGACGTCGAGACCGACGGGCGGCACGCGGTGGTGCGCTTCGGCGCCTCGCTCGAGGAGGACCTCGCGCGGCGCGACTTCACCATCAACGCGATCGCGGTGCACGCCGAGACGCTGGAGGTGCGTGACCCGTTCGGCGGGCGCGCCGACCTCGAGGCGGGCCTGGTGCGCTGCGTCGGCGTCGCGCGCGAGCGGATGACCGAGGACCGCCTGCGCGCGCTGCGCGCGATCCGCTTCGCGGGGCGCTTCGGCTTCCGCATCGAGCCGGAGACGTGGGAGGCGATCCGCGAGAGCGCGCCGCACCTCGGGCGGCTCTCGATGGAGCGCGTGAAGCAGGAGCTCGAGAAGGTGATGGAGCAGGTGGCGCGGCCGGCGGAGACGCTCGAGCGGTACCGGGCGGCGGGGATCTTCGGCGCGCTCGTGCCCTCGCTCGCCGACGCGCCGCGCGCGCGCTTCGCGGCGGTGGACCACCTCGCGCGGCCCGGCCTCGCCGGGCGGCCCGGGCGCCGCGCGCTGCGCCTCGCGGCCCTGTTCGTCGAGCCCGGGCAGGCGCCGCCGCGCGAGCTCGAGCGCACGCTCAAGGCACTCAAGTACAGCAACGTCGAGGCGCGCGAGGCGGTGGCGCTGGCGCAGGGGGCGGCCGCGGTGCCGTGGCCCCTCGACCTCGCGCTCGACGGCGCGCCGTTGCGCCGTCTCGTCGCGACGGTCGGCCGCCTCGAGCTGCGCGCCCTCGCGCGCCTGCTCTGGGCGCGCACCGCGGTCGCGCGCGCCGACGTCGCGGTCGATGGGGCCGACGCGGCCGCCGCCCGCCGCGCGGGCATCGCCCTCTACCGCCGCGCCACGCGCATCGCCTGGCGCGACCCCATCACCATCGGCGACCTCGCCGTCGACGGCGACGACCTGCGCGGCGCGGGCGTCCCCGCCGGCCGCGCGATGGGCGAGACCCTCGCGCGCCTGCTGGAGGCGGTGCTCGACGACCCCACCCTCAACACCCGCGAGCGCCTCCTCGCCCTCGTCGCGCCGCCGGCCTGATTACCTTCCGTCATGCTCGCCCTCAACCTCGACGTCGAAGTCACCCGCGCCGACGTCGTCGAGTCCACGCATCGGGTGCACGCCGCGGTCATCGGGCCGGACGAGGTCCTCGTCGGCGCCGCCCGCGACGCCCAGCTGGTCACGATGTGGCGCTCGTGCGCGAAGTTCTTCCAGGTGATGCCGTTCGTCGCCGCGGGCGGGCTCGAGCAGCTGAAGTGGGGCAGCGAGGAGCTCGCGCTCGCGTGCGCCTCCCACGGGGGTGAGCCGGAGCACGTGGAGATCGCCGCGCGCATGCTCGCGTCGATGGGCCTCGAGGAGGGCGACCTCGCCTGCGGGCCGCACGAGCCGCTCTCGGCGCGCGGCGCCAAGCTCTGGCGCGAGAGCGGCCAGCCCCTCACCCGCCTGCACAACAACTGCTCCGGCAAGCACGCCGCGATGCTCGCCCGCGCCAAGACCGCCGGCTGGGCCACGCGCGGCTACGAGCAGCCCGACCATCCCGTGCAGCGCAGCTGCCTCGGCGAGGTCTCGTCTTGGAGCGGCGTGCCGCTCGACGACATGCCCGTCGGCGTCGACGGCTGCGGCGTCGCCGTGATGGCGCTGCCCCTCGACCGCATGGCGCTCGCCTACGCGCGCTTCGGGCGCGCCGTGCACGCGGGCGAGGAGGTGCCGGCCCGCATCGCCGCCGCCATCCGCCGCCACCCCACGCTCATCGGCGGCGCCGAACGCTTCGACACCGTGCTCCTCCAGGAGACCAACGGCGCCGTCATCGCCAAGGTCGGCGCCGAGGGCGTGCACTCGGTCGCGGTCCCCGCGCTCGGGCTCGGGCTCGCGGTGAAGGTGGAGGACGGCGCCATCCGCGCCCAGCACATCGCGGTGCTCACCGCGTTGCAGCAGCTCGGGGTGCTCGCCAACGACCTCCCGCCGCGGCTCGCCGACTTCGCCCAGCGCCCCGTGCGCAACACGCGCGGCGAGCACGTCGGCGTCGTCCGCGCCGTCGCCGCGGGGATCCGCGCCGCCGCGCACTGATCCGATGTCGCCGGACGACGCGCCGCGCGCCATCATCCCCCCCGACGCGGCGACCTCCGCGCTCGTCCGCTTCGCCGCCCGCATCGCCGCCGGCAGCGAGGAGGCGATGCGCGAGGGCAGCGCCGACTGCGTCGCCGCCGGCGTGCCGGTGGCCTGGGTGGAGGAGCTGATCCTCCAGTCATACCTCTTCTGCGGCTTCCCGCGCACCCTCAACGCGATGCGCGAGTGGCGGCGGGTGAGCGGGATCGAGGCGCCGCCGCCGGGGGTGCCGTCGGGCGACGGCGACCTCGCCCGCTGGCGCGCCGACGGCGAGGGCACCTGCGGCGTCGTGTACGGCCGGTTCTACGAGAAGCTCCGCCACAACATCGTCGCGCTCCACCCGGCGCTCGACGAATGGATGATCGTTGAAGGGTACGGAAAGATCCTGTCGCGACCCGCCCTCCCGCTGCCCGTCCGCGAGCTCTGCATCGTCGCGGCCTGCGTGGCGAGCGAGCAGGAGCGGCAGCTGCACTCGCACCTCCACGGCGCCCTCAACGCGGGCGTGCCGGCCGCCGACCTGCGCGGCGCCCTCGCGGCGCTCGACGGGGCGGTCCCGGCCGACGCCCTCGTGAAGGCGCAGCTGCTCCTCGCGCGCGTCCTCGGCAAATCCTGACCCGTCCAGGATGAAGGGGCCCGTCCGGGCTATCTTTCCTCCTTCATCTTCCCGCCCTACCTCTCGATGTTCATCGATCTCGTCACCGTCCGCGTGACCGCCGGCACCGGCGGCTCCGGCTGCACCTCCTTCCGCCGCGAGAAGTTCGCCCCCATGGGCGGCCCCGACGGCGGCGACGGCGGCAAGGGCGGGGACGTCCTCGTGCGCGGTGACTCCAACCTCTCCACGCTCCTCGACTTCACCTACCGCGACCACTGGGAAGCGGAGCGCGGCGAGCACGGGATGGGCTCCAACAAGACGGGCCGCTCCGGCGAGGACGTCGTCCTGCCGGTTCCGCCCGGCACCGTCATCCGCGACCGCGACACCGGCGAGCGGATCGGCGAGATCCTCGAGCACGGACAGGTGATCCGGGTCGCCAAGGGCGGCCGCGGCGGCAAGGGGAACGCCTTCTTCGCCACCGCCACCCATCAGGCGCCCCGCGAGTGGCAGCCGGGCGAGGAGGGCGAGCTCCGGACCCTCGAGCTCGAGCTCAAGCTCATCGCCGACGTCGGCCTCGTCGGCCAGCCCAACGCCGGCAAGTCGACGCTCCTCTCGGTCATCTCGGCGGCCCGGCCCAAGATCGCGGACTATCCCTTCACGACGCTCGCCCCCAACCTGGGCGTCGTGCAGCTCAGCGACTCGCGCACCTTCGTGGTCGCCGACATCCCCGGCATCATCGAAGGCGCCCACGAAGGGAAGGGGCTCGGCCTCCAGTTCCTCCGCCACATCGAGCGGACCCGGATGCTGGCCTTCCTCATCCCGATCGACGCGATGGACTGGCAGGCCGAGTACGACCAGCTCCGCCACGAGGTCGAGCGGTACTCCGAGGAGCTCGCCAGGAAGCCGCATTGCGTCGTCTTCACCAAGCTCGACCTGCTCGGCGAGCACTACGTCCCCGAGATCTCGGCTCCCGCGGCCTTCGGGATGTTCAGCATTTCGGCGGCCGGCCGGATGGGCCTGGATGAGCTGAAGGCGGGGTGGTGGAGCCGCCTCCTCGAGATGAAGAAGGCGGGCGGATGACGCGCCCGGGCGGCGGCGACCACGGCCGGATCGGCCACCTGGACGCTGCCGCCCTCCCCGCCTGCCTGCGGGACATTCCGCGCCCGGTCGCGCGACTGTGGTACCTGGGCGACCCCGCCACGCTCGCGGACGCCCCGTTCCGCCACGTCGCGATCGTGGGGACGCGGGAGGCCTCCCCGTACGGGATAAGGACCGCCGAACGGCTTGCGACGGCCTGCGCGGAGCACGGCTACGTTGTGGTCTCGGGCCTTGCCCGCGGTATCGATGCCGCGGCCCACCGGGCCGCGCTCGCCGCCGGCGGCGCTACCATCGGGGTTCAGGGGACCGGCGTGGACGTCCCGTATCCGGTCTCGCACCGGGCCCTCCACGCCGTCATGGCCGAGCGCGGGCTGGTGGTCTCCGAGTTCGAACCGGGGGCGCTGGCGAGCCCCGGCTGCTTCCCCCGCCGCAACCGGATCATCGCTGCGCTCTGCCGGGTGGTGGTCGTTGTCGAGGCCGGGTTCAAGTCCGGCGCGATCAACACGGCGGCGCAGGCGCTCGACCTCGATCGGGTGGTGGCCGCGGTCCCGGGGCGCATCGACGAGGAACGGGCGGCCGGCTCGAACCACCTGCTGCGTGACGGCGCCCAGGTGATCGCCAGCGCTGACGACCTGATCGGGTTGGTCAAGTTATCCACATCGGCCGAGCCATCCCGGAGGGACGAGCCGCCGCGCCGGCCGGACGCCTGGCGCTCCACCATCGATCGGCCAACGGCCGACCTCGGCGACGAGTCTGCGGACCACCCGACCGAGGACCCGAACGACCAGTTCGAGCATCTGCCATTTAGGCTCGCCGCCACGAACGCCATCGCCGCTGAGCTCGCCGGCCGGATTGAGCGAGACGGGCTCCGGTACCGGCGAGGGCAGGGCGGGTGAGCCGCGTGAGGGCCCCAGGTCGGCGGCGGTGGAACGACCCGCTCCGGCATTCTCCGCCGCGCAGCGCTGTGGAAAAGTGTCCGGATGGTTGTCTGGACCATTCAAATCGGCCGGCGAGGGGCTCTCTTTTGCTCGGCAGTTCTGGCCGTGGGCCGCTTTGTCTCGCGCGGCTCGCGTGGCGAGCCCGTTCTGAGATGGTGTCTCAGCAAAAGCACGTTAAAATCAATCAATGCTTGCTTTTGAGAATTTACTTTAAGTCGTTCTCAGGCCGTGGATTTCTGCCGCGTGGCCGGTGCGGGGCTTCGGCTTCGCGCGCGGCTTCCGCGCAGCGGCAACTGCCGCTAGATTTTTCCACATGACCGAGCGCACCGTGGAGACTGCCGTCGATCCGACCCCTGGTCCGGCCTATCGGCACGTCTACGTTCACGTGCCCTTCTGCGGCCGCCGCTGCTCGTACTGCGACTTCTCCATCGCCGTGCGGCGCGAGGTTCCGGTCTCCGAGTACAATGACGCCATTATGGCGGAGTTGGTCACGCGGCAGATCTCGGAGCTACCCGAGCTCGAGACCCTCTATTTCGGCGGCGGAACGCCCTCGAAGCTTGGCGGAGCCGGTCTCTCTGAAATTATCCACAGGATTAGGACTCGGCTCGGCGTTGGCAACTTTTCCACAACGAGTGGACAAGTCGAGATCACCGTCGAGGCCAACCCCGAGGACATCGAGGCCAGCGCGGTGGAGGCGTGGGTACGTGCCGGCGTGAACCGGGTCTCCCTCGGGGTGCAGTCCTTCGATCCGGAGGTGCTCGCCTGGATGCACCGCGGGCACACGCCGGAGTCCGTGTCCGGGGCTGTCCAGGTGCTGCGTAGCTCCGGGATCGCCAACGTCTCGGTGGACCTGATCTTCGCGCTGCCGACCGAACTGAAGCGGGACTGGGCCAAGGACCTCGACGTCACCATCGTGGATCCGGGCTCGCCGTTCGAC
>ERZ1645185.180-NODE-180-length-27443-cov-9.411786_pt1 | contig 27443 bp, 27 predicted proteins | sample MGYA00575351_ERZ1645185 | MGnify/ENA primary metagenome ERZ1645185 (study PRJEB40838, sample SAMN11284767) | freshwater sediment metagenome | isolation source: river sediment | host: Sediment | place: India: Jana village, Kanpur | collected 2015-12-17 ... | reverse complement strand
TCGCTGGTGAAGAAGGAGCGGCTCTGCAAGACGAACGCCGAATGGGCGGAGTATATCGAACGCTCCCGCAAGGAAGCGGATGATTTCGTCGGCCGGCACCGGACCGGGCAGGATTGCCGGGCGCCCGGCACGGGCACCTGCTGATCGACGGCAGGGCTTGCGCCGAATCGCCGGGCAGGTGAAACTGTGTTCGCGTGTGCAGCATGAAGCGGTTGATCGCCGGCCGGTCGGCAATGGTTCATGCGCGCGAATTGCATTGGAGGATTGAATGCAGAAACTCTTGATCGCCGCTGCAGCCCTGACGGCGGCTGCGCTTGTGCCGGCGGCGCCCCTGCTGGCGGCGCCAACGGCGGACGCCGGCGCGGAAAAGCTGGACGCCAAGGATCCGAATTATGTGCGCTGCCGCAAGATCCAGGTGACCGGATCGCTGGTGAAGAAGGAGCGGATCTGCAAGACGAACGCCGAATGGGCGCGCGCCAATGAAGATGCGCAGAAGAATGCGGAAGACCTGATCGGCCGCAACCGCACCGGCACCAACAGCCAGTAACCGGCGCGGTCAGGTGCCCATGCAGGCGCCTGACCGGCCATTGAGGAACGGCTCAGGCTGCGGCCTGTGACGCAGCCTCTGTCGAGACGGCCAGCAGCAGCTGGCCATCTCCATCCGTGACGGTGACCGTCGCGCCATCCGGCACATCGCCTGCGAGCAGCAGTTCCGCCAGCGGATCGACCAGATGCTTCTGGATCGCCCGCTTGAGCGGCCGTGCGCCATAGACCGGATCATAGCCGACGCGGGCCAGCCAATGCTGGGCGCCTTCGCTGAGGACGAGCGAGATCTTGCGGTCTTTCAGCAGCTTGCCGACATGTTCGACCTGGATATCCACGATCGCGCCCATGTGCTGGAGAGCGAGGCGGTGGAACAGGATGATTTCGTCCAGCCGGTTCAGGAATTCGGGGCGGAACGCGCCGCGCACCACTTCCATCACCTGCGGTTCGGCCTGTTTCACATCCGCGCCGTCGGGCAGGGCGGCGATATACTGGCTGCCGAGGTTCGAGGTGAGGACGATGATGGTGTTGGTGAAATCCACCGTCCGGCCCTGACCATCCGTCAGCCGGCCGTCGTCCAGCACCTGCAGCAGCACGTTGAAGACATCGGGGTGGGCCTTTTCCACCTCGTCGAACAGCACGACCTGATAGGGCCTGCGGCGGACGGCTTCGGTGAGGACGCCGCCTTCATCATAGCCGACATAGCCCGGAGGCGCGCCGATCAGGCGGGCGACCGAATGCTTTTCCATGAACTCCGACATGTCGATGCGGACCATCGCGTCGGACGAATCGAACAGGAAATCGGCCAGCGCCTTGGTCAGCTCTGTCTTGCCGACGCCCGTGGGGCCGAGGAACAGGAAGCTGCCCAGCGGACGGTTGGGATCCTGCAGGCCGGCGCGGGCGCGGCGAACCGCCTTGGAGACGGCCTTCACGGCATCATCCTGCCCGATGACGCGGCGGTTCAGCTCGGCTTCCATGTTCAGGAGCTTCTCGCGCTCGCCCTCCATCATCTTGGTGACGGGGATGCCCGTCCAGCGGGAGACGACGGCGGCGATGTCCTCGGAGGTGACTTCCTCGCGCACCATGGCCGCTTCGGAGGCCTTTTCCGCTTCGGCGAGTTTTGCTTCCAGCTCGGGGATCAGGCCATAGGTCAGTTCGCCTGCGCGGGCGAAATTGCCCTGCCGCTGCGCCTGGTCCACTTCGAACCGGGCCTGATCCAGCTGTTCCTTGATCCTTGTCGCGTTGGAGAGCTTTTCCTTCTCGCCTTCCCACCGGGCCGTCAGGTTGCCGGCTTCCAGTTCCAGGTCCGACAGCTCGGCTTCCAGCGCCTGCAGCCGGCCCCGCGACGCGTCGTCCTTTTCCTTCGCCAGCGCCTCGCGCTCGATCTTCAGCTGCATGATGCGGCGATCCAGCGCCTCGATCTCTTCGGGCTTGGATTCCACCTCCATCCTGAGCCGCGAGGCCGCTTCGTCCATCAGGTCGATCGCCTTGTCGGGCAGGAAGCGGTCCGAGATATAGCGGTTGGAGAGGGTGGCGGCGGAGACCAGCGCGCTGTCGGTGATCCGCACGCCGTGGTGCAGTTCATATTTTTCCTTCAGGCCGCGCAGGATCGAGATCGTGTCCTCGACCGTGGGTTCGCCCACGAACACGGGCTGGAAGCGGCGCTCCAGCGCGGCGTCCTTTTCGACATGCTTGCGATATTCATCCAGCGTGGTCGCGCCGATCACATGCATCTCGCCCCGGCTGAGCGCGGGCTTCAGCAGGTTGGAGGCATCCATCGCGCCTTCGGATTTTCCGGCGCCGACCAGCGTGTGCATTTCATCGATGAAGAGGATGATCTGCCCGTCGGACGCCTTGATCTCGTCGACCACGGCCTTCAGCCGCTCCTCGAACTCGCCGCGATATTTGGCGCCCGCGATGAGCGCGCCCATGTCGAGCGCGAACAGCACCTTGTCCTTCAGGCCGTCGGGCACGTCGCCCTTGGCGATGCGCAGCGCGAGGCCTTCGGCAATCGCCGTCTTGCCGACGCCGGGTTCCCCGATGAGGACGGGGTTGTTCTTGGTGCGGCGCGCCAGCACCTGGATCGTGCGGCGGATTTCCTCGTCGCGGCCGATCACCGGGTCCAGCTTGCCGTCGCGCGCGGACTGGGTGAGATCGCGGCCATATTTCTTCAGCGCATCATAGCTTTCCTCGGCCGATGCGCTGTGCGCGGCGCGGCCCTTGCGCAGGTCTTCGATGGCGGCGTTCAGGCCCTGCGCGGTGACGCCGGCTTCCTTCAGCGCCTTTCCGGCCTCTGTTTCCGGGGCGAGGGCCAGCGCCAGCAGCAGCCGCTCGACAGTGACGAAGCTGTCGCCCGCCTTCGTGGCGATCTGTTCCGCCTGATCGAGAAGGCGCGCGACATCCTGATCCCACTGCATCTGCGCGCCGCTGCCCGACACCTTCGGCAGCCGGGCGACGGCCGAATCGACGGCCACACGGGCGCGCTGGGCGTTGCCGCCCGCCGCCGCGATCAGCCCTGAGGCCATCCCCTGATCGTCATCCAGCAGGGCCTTCAGCAGGTGGCCGGTGGTGACGCGCTGATTCTGTTCCCTCAGCGCAATCGTCTGCGCGGCCTGGAGGAAGCCCTTGGCCCGGTCGGTGAATTTCTCGATGTTCATGCCCGCCTGTTACTCCTTTCCTCCGATGTAGTGTTGCAGTTTTGCCACACAACCGGACGGCCGAAAAAATCGAGAGGTGGCAGGACGCCGGCGCCCATGCTTCGCTCTGTTCGAGAGGGTAGGTGGGGAGAGAGCGGATGCAAGACAACAGCGGGCGCAATCGCCTGTGCGACATGCTGGGGATCGAGCGGCCGATCATCCAGGCGCCGATGGGCTGGATCGCCCGCAGCCAGCTGGCCTCGGCCGTTTCCAACGCGGGCGGGCTGGGGATCATCGAAACAAGTTCGGGCGAGCTGGACGGCATTCGCGGCGAGATCGCGAAGATGCGGGAGCTGACCGACAAGCCGTTCGGCGTGAACGTGGCGCAGGCCTTCGTGCGCGACCCCGACATCGTGAAGTTCATCATCGACCAGGGCGTCCGCTTCGTGACGACATCCGCCGGGGATCCGAACCGTTTCTGCGGAGAGCTGAAGGCGGCGGGGCTGACGGTGTTCCATGTGGTGCCGAACCTGGCCGGGGCGCTGAAGGCGCTGGAGGCCGGCGTGGACGGGCTGGTGGTGGAAGGCGGCGAGGGCGGGGGGTTCAAGAACGCCCGCGATGTCGCCTCCATGGTGCTGCTGCCGCTGGTGAGGGCGCATACGGACAAGCCCATCGTGGCCGCGGGCGGGATGCTGTGCGGGCGGACGATGGCGGCGGCCTTCGCGCTGGGGGCCGACGGCGTCCAGCTGGGGACGCGCATGGTGAGCGCGGCGGAAAGCCCGGTGCATCACAACTGGAAGGATGCGATCGTGGCGGCGAAGGAAACCGACACGGTGTTCCTGAACCGGCAGGGGCCGGGGCCGGCGCTGCGGGCGCTGCGGACGGCGCGCACATCGAAGCTGGAAGTGGAGCCGACGGACAATATCTTCGGCGAGATGGCGCGCGCGAAGGATCTGTACTTCGGCGGCGACATGGAGGCGGCCATCGCCCTGACCGGGCAGGTGGCGGGACGCATCGACAGCGTGCGGCCGGTGAAGGAAATCCTGGACGGGATCATGGCCGAATACCGGCAGGCGGTGGCGGGGCTGCCCCGCTTCTGACCCCCGCGGTTTCGCAGGAGAGCGACATGACGGCGATTCGCGAGCAGGTGTGCAGACGCCCACGCCACACGAGCTTTTTCCTGAGCGCGGGCGATCCCGCCGGGGTGCCGGTGATCTTTGTGCATGGCTGGCCGGAACTCTCCATTTCCTGGCGGCACCAGCTGCCGGTGGTGGCCGGGCTGGGCTTCCATGCGGTGGCGCCCGACATGCGCGGCTATGGCCGGTCGAGCATCTATCCGGCGCATGCGGACTATGCGCTGGCCGAGATCGTGGCCGACATGATCGAGCTGCTGGATCATCTGGGCGCGGCGCGCGCCATCTGGGTGGGGCATGACTGGGGCGCGCCGGTGGTGTGGTCCATCGCGCAGCAGCATCCCGATCGCTGCCATGGGGTCGCGGCGATGTGCCTGCCCTATCTGCCGGAGGGGTTCAGCATCGAGGCGGCGCTGCCCCATGCCGACCGGGCGCTGTATCCGGAAGCCGAGCATCCCGCCGCGCAATGGGATTATCACCTGTTCTATCGCGAGAATTTCGCGGCGGCCTGCGCGGCGTTCGATGCCGATCCGCGCGCCATGATCCGGCTGGCCTTCCGCACGACCGACCCCGCGATGAAGGGGCAGCCGGCGATCACCGCCGGGGTGCGCGCCCGCGGCGGCTGGTTCGGGCCGGGCATGGCCGCGCCGCAGATGCCGCGCGACGAGGCGGTTCTGAGCCAGGCGGACGAGGACCGCTATGTGGAGGGGCTGGTGCGCAACGGCTTTTTCGGGCCGGACAGCTGGTACATGAACGGCGCGGCGAACGCAGCCTATGCCGCGCGGGTGAAGGACCGGTGGCGGCTGGAGATGCCGGTGCTGTTCCTGCACGCCGAATATGACGCCGTGTGCGAAACGCTGACGTCGCGGCTGGCGGAGCCGATGCGCGCCAACTGCCCCCGGCTGACCGAGCGGGTGATCCCCGCCGGGCATTTCCTGGCGCAGGAGCGGCCGCGCGAGGTGAATGCGGCGCTGGTGGGCTGGCTGGCGACGGCGCTGGCGGAGGTCTGGCCGGCCTAGCGGCGGATGCGTCCGAGCATGTGGGAAAAGAGCAGGCCGCCGCCGAGGCCGCCGAGGCTCATGACGAGGAAGCCCATGCCTGTCCGCGCGCCGGCGAGCGGCGAGAAGCCATAGGCGAGGCGCATGGCGAAAAGTGCAAGGGCGATCGCCGCCCAGCCGGCCAGCGGGTAGGCGAACGGCGCCAGGCGGCCGGCGCGCGGGCGCAGCCAGCCGGCGATGAGGAAGGCGATCAGCAGCGCGCCGAGCACGATTGCCCCAAGCGTGGGCAGCAGGCCGATGAAATCGCGCAGGATGGCGCCCAGCCGGACATGGATGGGGAGCGCCGTGCCGAGCGCAGCGAGTTCGGATTGCACGAACAGGCTGTGCCCCAGGCTGACCAGCGCCGTCGTCACCAGCGCCGCGAGCAACAGCGCCCCCAGACGCATCCACCATTTCGTCATCCGCTTGTCCCCTCGGCCTGAATGGCGCTAGCGTAGCGGAGAATTGGGCAGGACGGGAGAGTGGATATGCGACGGCTGAAGGCCTTGATCCTGGCCCTGCTGGCGGCGGCTGCGCCGGTTGCCGCCTCGGCGGAGCCGCGCGTGGAGCTGGTGGCTTCGAACCTGAATCATCCGTGGAGCATCGCCTTTCTGCCGGGCGGCGGCGTGCTGGTGACGGAGCGGGACGGCGGCCTGCACCGGATCGAGGGGCTGCGCATGAGCCGCGTGAGCGGCGTGCCGAAGGTGTTCAACCAGGGGCAGGGCGGGCTGTTCGACGTGGTGGCCGATCCGGGGTTCCAGCAGAACGGCCTTGTCTATCTGAGCTATGCCCATGGCACGAATTCGGCCAACGGCACGCGGATCGCGCGGGCGAAGCTGGTGGGCAACAGCCTGCTGGAGGTGACGCCCATCTATACGGCGACGCCGCTGAAGCGGGGCGCGGTGCATTTCGGCGGGCGCATGGCCTTCCTGCCGGATGGCACGCTGCTGGTCACGACCGGCGACGGTTTCGATTTCCGCGAGCAGGCGCAGCGGCTGGACAGCCCGCTGGGCAAGGTGATGCGGATCACCACCGACGGGAAGGTGCCGCAGGACAACCCCTTCGTGGCGGAAGCCGGGGCGCTGGGCACCATCTATAGCCGGGGGCATCGCAATCCGCAGGGGCTGGCCTTTGACCCCGTGCGGGGCGTGCTGTTCGAGCATGAGCATGGGCCGCGCGGCGGGGACGAGGTGAACATGATCCGGCCGGGCCGCAACTATGGCTGGCCGGTGGCGACCAAGGGGCTGGATTATTCCGGCGCGACCATTTCCCCCTATCGCCGGTACCAGGGGATGGAGGATGCGATCCTGGTGTGGACGCCTTCCATCGCGCCGTCGGGCCTTGCCGTTTATCGCGGCGCGATGTTCCCGGACTGGAACGGCGATCTGCTGGTGGGGGCGCTGGTGGACAAGGAGGTGCGACGCATCCGCCTGTCGGCCGACGGCAAGGTGCTGGGGCAGGAAAGCCTGTTCCGATCGGTCGGGGCGCGCATCCGCGATGTTCGGGTGGCGCCCGACGGGGCCGTGTGGATCACCACCGATGATCCGAAGGGCAAGGTGCTGCGGATCAGTCGCTGACGGCGGGCGTTGCGGAGGCGCCTTGCAGCTGGCCGGCGACGACCGCCGCCAGGAAGCTGCGCCCCTGATCCGAGCCCACGAGCGCCTTCAGGAATTCGCGCGCGGCGACGAGGCGCTGATCCTTGTCGACCGTCAGCCAGTCCTGCAGGGCCATGCCGTCCATCATGAAGCGCAGCAGATCGCGCGCGAATTCGAAGGCGGCCGTTTCGGGACTGGCGCCGAGAAGGGCGCGGCGGGAGATGTCCAGCCGGCCCTGATCGAAGGCGTCGATGGCGGGCTGGATCAGATCGCGGAGGTCGCAATCGGTCCGGGCGGCGATCAGCAGTTCGACGGTGGCGGCGAATTCAGGGCCCTGCCGCTGTTCCCACAGCATGTCCACCATCGCCTCGGCAACTGCGGCGTCGCCGGGGCGGGCGGCGCTTTCCAGGGTTGCCATCGCGGTTTCGAAGGCCTGGATCCGGGTGCGCACCAGATGCTGGGCGGTGGCGCGGACGAGATCTGCCCGCGACTTGAAGTGATAGAGCATGGCCGGGCGCGTCAGCCCCGCGCGTTCGGCGACCGCAATCGTGGAAAAGCCCTGATAGCCATGCGCGGCCAGAACGTCGCGCGAGGCATCCAGGATGCGCCTGCGTGTGTTCCGGCTTTTGCCCAGTTCGGTTCCGGACACCTCTGTCGGGTCCGGCAAGGGGGGCGGGGGGGTTCGCGGATTGTGATGCAAGCTGAAAAGGACCCCCCGACGCAATCACCTGATTCCTCAGCCTATAGCAGCAAACTTCTCTAAATGCGAGCCGTTCGCAGCATGCTTCAGGCCGGGGGAATTCCAGGCAAAAACCGGCATCCCATCCGGCCCCAGCGCGATCAGCCCGCCGTTGCCGCCGAAGGTCTTCACCACCCCCAGCATCGCATCTGCGGCGACCTGAAGCGGTTGCGCAAGATAGCGGTGGCGGGCTGCGACATCATGCGCGCCGCCGGCGCGGATGAAATGTTCCCCCACGCCCGTGCAGCTGATCGCGACCCTGTCGTCTGCCCAGGTGCCGCTGCCGGGCAAGGGCGTGTCGCCCACCCGGCCGGGGCGCTTGCCGAACAGTCCGCCGGTGGAGGTGGCGGCCGCGAGCCGGCCCTGACGATCGAGCGCGACGGCGCCGACGGTGCCATGGCCCAGCGCGTCGCCCGATACGGCCAGATCCTGCGGCTCCACGCCGATCGCCAGCCGGAAATAATCCGGATCATTGCCGATGGCGGGCAGCCCGATTTCGCGGGCGAAGGCGGTGGCCCCGTCGCCCGCCAGCAGGACATGCGGCGTCTGCTCCATCACGGCCCGGGCGGCCCGGACGGGGCTTTGCACATCCTGGATCGCGGCGACTGCGCCTGCCCGGCGGGTCGGGCCGTCCATGATGCTGGCGTCGAACTCCACCTGGCCCGCCCGGTTCGGGGCGGAGCCGCGCCCGGCCGTGTAGAGGCCGGAGGATTCAAGCTGCGCCACGGCCCATTCCACCGCGTCGAGCGCGGACATGCCGGCTTCCAGCCGGGCGCCGGCTTCTGCGACCAGCGCGTTAAGATGTTGGAGGACGGGGCCGTAATCCCGCCCCGGCGTGACGCCTGCGCCGCCGTGAAGGGCGATCGCCCATTTCGATGTCATGGCTGCACCTTCAGCGAAAGGGGTTCGATGGCGAAGAGAATGCCGCTGAGGCTGGTGCCTTCGCCCGACCAGCCGGCGGCGTCGCCTGCGCGGGTGAAGCGGAACATCACGCCGGAGGCTCCGTCAAGGCTGGGGCGCGCGATGCCGGTGCGGCCGGGATCGGCGAACAGCGCATCTGCCAGCAGGGTGGGGACGGGCGGTTCGGGCACGGCCATGCCGCTGCGGCCATCGGGCACGGGCGCCGACGGCCCTGTGCCGCGGATGGGCCTGCGCTGAGGGGCAGGCGAGATGGCGAGGGTGGCGAGATCGATCCTGTCTCCTGCGCCGGCGAAGGAGAGGCGGATCGTATCGGCGGAAAAGCGTGGGCCGGCGCGGCGGCGGGCGGCGCGGGCATCGATCAGGGTGACGCCGCCTGCCCCGGCGACGCGGGCGCTGCGCGTGGCGAGATCGACGATGAGGGCGGTGTCTTCGTCGATCCCGAAGCCGATGCGGTCTGCCGGGGGCAGCTCGAACAGCGCGCGGGACAGGCGGCCGAGGCGGCGCCGGGCATCGAAATGCTGGTCCACGAGGCCCTGCGGCAGGAAGCCGAGGCCTTCGCCCAGAACCAGCCCGCCGCCCGCCACCCGGTTGTCCGGCTCTGCCTGGCGCTTCACCGGATTCAGCAGGGCCGCGAGCGGGTCGCCTTCGGTGATCATCGCCCGGCTCATGATTGCGGCCCCGGCGGAGGTGCCGCCGATCACCGCGCCTTGCGCGAGCGACTGGCGGATTGCGGCCAGCAGCGGCGTTTCGCGGCCGCCCGGCGCGAGCAGGCGCGTGGTCCGCAGCTGATCCCCGCCGGTGAACCAGATGCCGCCCGCCGCGCGGACCTTCGCGAGTTCGTCCGCGTTCGTGGCGTTCCCGGCCCAGTCCCGTTCGTCGTGTGGCGTGGCGGGATCATCCTCTGCCGCGAGCCGGACGACGACGATGTCGTGCGCGGGCACCCCCTGGCGGATCAGCGCCTCTGCGAAGCGGGCCGACGATTCGACCGGAGCCTCTGACGCGGACGGGATGATCGCGACCAGCGGGCGGCCGGTGGGCCGCCGGGCGAGGAAGGCGCGGTGGATATCGGAACCGGCGTGCGAGAGGCCGCCGCCCGCGATCACGAGCGAACCGGCCTGCCCGGCGGCCGGAACCGCAGCCAGCAGCATCAGGGCGAGCGCGAGGGGTCGCATGGGGGTGGCCCTAGTTGGCGGCGCGGAGCAGTTCCCGGGCGGTGATCATCCGCATCACCTCGTTCGTGCCTTCGAGGATGCGGTGGACGCGCAGGTCCCGCCAGAGCTTTTCGATGGGATAGTCCATCAGATAGCCATAGCCGCCATGCAGCTGGAGGGCGCGATCGACCACGGCGGAGCCGGTGTCGGTCGCGAGGCGCTTGGCCATGGCGGCGAACTTCGTCTTGTCGGGCGCGCCGGCCGTGACCTTGGCGGCGGCGAGATAGAGAAGCGCGCGGGCGGCCTGAAGCTCTGTCTCCATGTCGGCCAGCGTGAACTGGGTGGCCTGGAAATCGGCGATGGCCTTGCCGAACTGGCGCCGGTCGCGGACATAGGCCAGCGTTTCGTCGATGGCGCGCTGGGCGCCGCCGAGCGAGCAGGCGCCGATGTTGAGGCGGCCGCCATCAAGCCCCGCCATGGCGATCTTGAAGCCCTGGCCTTCTTCGCCGATCAGGTTTTCAGCCGGGACGCGCACATCATCGAAATGCACCAGCGCGGTGGGCTGGCTGCGCCAGCCGAGCTTGCGTTCGTTGGCGCCGAAGGAGACGCCGGGCATGTCCTTCTCGATCGCGAGGCAGGAAATGCCGTTCGCGCCCTCGCCGCCCGTGCGGACCATGGTGACATAGAGTTCGTTCGCGCCACCGCCGGAAATGAAGGCCTTGGATCCGGTGACGACATAATGGTCGCCGTCGCGGATGGCGCTGGTCTTCAGCGCGGCCGCGTCGGAGCCGGAGCCGGGTTCGGTGAGGCAGTAGCTGGCGATGATGTCCATCGGTATGAGGGTGGGCAGATATTTCTGCCGGACGCGCTCGCCCCCGAAGCAGTCGATCATCCAGCTGGCCATGTTGTGGATGGAGATGAAGGCCGAGGTGGAGGGGCAGCCATAGGCCATCGCCTCCATGATGAGGGCCGATTCGAGCCGGCCGAGGCCGATGCCGCCCGATTCCTCGCGCACATAGATGGCCCCGAAGCCGAGTTCGGCGGCCTTGCGGATGGTTTCGCGCGGGAAGTGATGCTCTTCATCCCAGCGGGCGGCATGGGGGGTGATTTCAGCCGCGGTGAAGCGTTCGGCGGTTTCGCGGATGGCGAGCTGGTCTTCGGTGAGTTCGAACTGGGTCATGCGGCTTGCCTTAGCCGGATTCGGGGGCCAATTGCACGCCACAGCTGTTGGCAGGTGCGCGCGGCGCGCCGAAGTTGACCTTGTTGGAGGCTTTCGCTATGGGCCACCGCTCTTGCCGGAGGCGTCTGCTTTCGGCCGATATTCTATTTTCGAGGCAAGACCGATGAAGCGCACCTACCAACCGTCCAAGCTCGTCCGCGCGCGCCGCCACGGCTTCCGCGCCCGCATGGCGACTGCCGGCGGCCGCAAGGTGCTGGCCCGCCGTCGTGCGCGTGGCCGCAAGGTCCTCTCGGCCTGAGCCGAGTCGTTCGGCCCCGGCCGGACAAGCTGAATGGCTGATACCCCGATCGCGGCTGGGCATGGCCCGGCCGCGTTTCCGTCTGTCCGGACGCCGCCGATCGGCCGGATGAAGCTGAGGCGCGATTTCCTGGCGGCCAATGCCGGCGTGCGGGTGCCGATGCCGCCCTTCGTGCTGCTGGTGAAACGCACCGACCTGGGCCTGCCGCGCGCGGGCTTCACCGTTTCGAAGAAGGTGGGCAATTCCGTGGTGCGCAACCGCGCGCGCCGCCGCCTGCGCGAAGCGGCGCGGCTGACGATGCCGGAACTGGCCGTGCCGTCGGCCGATCATGTGTTCATCGCCCGCCAGCAGGATGCCGAACTGCCGTTCGAGGAGCTGCTGGCGATCACCCGCAAGGCGCTGGAAAAGGCGCACAGGCGGCTGGATGCGGCGCCATGAGGCTGACGGAGCTTCCGGCCCGCGCCATCGCCGGAGTGTTCCGGCTGTATCAGCTGGCGCTGTCCCCGCTGTTGCCGCCGAGCTGCCGATTTTCGCCAAGCTGTTCCCATTACGGGATCGAGGCCCTAAAGCGGCACGGATTGCTGGCCGGCCTGTGGCTGACAGCACGCCGGATCGGCCGCTGCCACCCCTGGGGCGGATCGGGGTTCGATCCGGTTCCAGAGACGTTCCACCTGTTCCGTCGGGCGACTGCCCCGACCATCCGCGAAGAGTGAGCCTGAGCCAGTGACCCAGGAAAACCGCAACCTGATCCTCGCCGTCGTCCTGTCGGCGCTGGTGCTGTTCGGATGGACCTTTGCTTCCGAAAAGTTCTTCCCCGCGCCCAAGGCGCCGCCGGCCGCGACCGCGGCCGCGGGGGCCGGGCAGGCGACGCCGGGGGCGAATGTGCCCGTGGCCGCCCCGGCAGGGCCGCAGCCTGCCGAGGCGATCGTGTCGCAGGGCGCGCGGGTGGCGATCGAGACGCCGCGCCTCAAGGGCTCCATCAACCTGACGGGCGCGCGCTTCGACGATCTGGTGCTGACCGATCACACCGTCAGCCTGCCGCCTTCGAAGCCGATCCGCCTGTTCGCGCCTTCGGGTTCGAAGGATGCCTATTTCGCCGGATACGGCTGGGTGGGGCCGGGCGCGCCGCCCGCCGACGCGCAATGGACGGCGAGCGCCGCGACCCTTTCGCCGGGCAAGCCCGTCACGCTGAGCTGGCGCAGCCCGCAGGGCCTGATCTTCCAGCAGATCGTTTCGGTGGACGACAATTTCCTGTTCACGGTCGAGCAGCGGGTGGCGAATGCGTCGGGCAGCCCGGTCGCGCTTCGCGCCTTCGGCTATGTGAACCGCACCGGGCGCGGGCCGGAAAAGGACGCGTTCAACCTGCATGTGGGGCCGATCGCCGTGCTGGACGGCACGTTGCGCGAAGGCGACATCAGCTTCGACAAGCTGCGCGACAACGGGCCGCAGACCATCAATTCGAAGGGCGGCTGGCTGGGCTTTACCGCCAAGCACTGGCTGGCGGCGCTGATCCCCGACCAGCAGGCCAATATCGAGGCGCGCTTCACCCCGGTTGACGGCGACCGGTACCAGGTGGACTGGCTGAAGCCTGCGGTGACGCTGAACAGCGGCGAGGCGAATGTGGCGACGAGCCATCTGTTCGCGGGCGCCAAGGAAGTCCGGCTGCTGAACCAGGTGCGCGACGAGCTGGGCGTGCCGCTGTTCGACCGGGCGCTGGCCTGGGGCTGGTTCTGGTTCATCGCGCAGCCGATCTTCGCGCTGCTGCAATGGCTGTATGACATCTTCGGCAACTATGCGCTGGCGATCGTGGGGCTGACGCTGATCGTGCGGGCGCTGCTGTTCCCGATTGCGAACAAGCAATATGCCAGCATGGCCAAGATGCGCATCTTCGCGCCGAAGATGAAGGAAATTCAGGAAAAATACAAAGACGACAAGCAGAAGCAGCAGTTCGAGCTGATGGAGCTGTACAAGAAGGAAAAGATCAATCCGCTGGCGGGCTGCCTGCCGATCCTTCTGCAGATTCCGATCTTTTACGCGTTGTACAAGGTGCTGCTGATTTCGGTGGAGCTGCGGCACCAGCCCGCGTTCCTGTGGATCAAGGACCTGTCCGCGCCCGATCCGCTGACGCCGCTGAACCTGTTCGGCCTGCTGCCGTTCGAGCTGCCGCCCTTCCTGCACCTGGGCATCCTGCCCATCATCCTGGGCGTCACCATGTGGGCGCAGTTCAAGCTGAACCCGCAGCCGATGGACGAGATCCAGCAGAAGGTGTTCGCCTTCATGCCCTGGATCTTCATGTTCATGATGGCGCCGTTCGCGGCCGGGCTTCAGATCTACTGGATCGTGAACAACCTGGTTTCGATCCTGCAGCAGTGGGTGCTGTTGCGGAAATATCCCGCCCCGGCGCCCGCGCCTTCGGGTGCGAAATGACGGACGCCGAACAGGATGACCTGATGGAGGAGGGGCGCAGGCTCTTTGCCGGGCCGGTCGCGTTCCAGCTGTCTGCGCCGCGGCTGGAGATCCTGCCGCCGGCCGACCTGCCGGAAGTGGCCTTCGCCGGACGGTCCAACGTGGGCAAATCCTCGCTTCTGAACGCGCTGACGGGGCGCAACGGGCTGGCGCGCACGTCGAACACGCCGGGCCGCACACAGGAGCTGAACCTGTTCCTGGTGGGCGAACCGCCGGTGCTGCGGCTGGTGGACATGCCGGGCTATGGCTATGCCGAGGCGCCCAAGGACATGGTGAAGCAGTGGGCGCGGCTGGTGAACGACTATCTGCGCGGCCGGGCGACGCTGAAGCGGGTGCTGGTGCTGGTGGACAGCCGCCACGGGCTGAAGCCGGTGGACCGGGAGATCATGACGCTGCTGGACAAGGCGGCGGTTTCCTACCAGATCGTGCTGACCAAGGCCGACAAGATCAAGCCGACGGCGCTGGCGGCGGTGACGGCTGAGGTGGCGGAGGAGGCCCGCAAGCATCCGGCGGCGCACCCGCTGCTGATCCCGACGAGCAGCGAGACGAAGGCCGGGATCGCGGAGCTGCGCGCGGCCGTGACCGGGGCGGCCTTCGCCTGAGGCGAGCGATTTTGGGCAGCGTGGCCGTGCATCTGCTGCTAAGGACTTCCGCGAGGGGAGATTGAATTGAAGGCTCTGAGTGCATTGACGGTCGGCGGGCAGACGTTCCTGCCGCTGGTGGAAGGCGGCAAGGGGGTTTCGGCCACCAATCATGCGTCGGCCGGGGCCTGGGCCAAGGCCGGCGGGATCGGCACGGTTTCGGCAGTGAACGCCGACAGCTATGACGAAAATGGCGAGGTGATCCGGCAGGTGTATCACAGCCGGACGCGCGAGGGCCGCCACGAAGAGCTGGTGGACTATGGCATCAGGGGCGCGGTGGAGCAGGTGCGCCGGGCCTATGACATCGCCGGAGACGAGATCCGCGCCGGCCGCGGTGCGCTGAACATCAACGTGCTGTGGGAAATGGGCGGCGCCCAGCGCGTGCTGGAAGGCACGCTGGAGCAGACGAAGGGGATGCTGCACGGCGTGACCTGCGGGGCGGGCATGCCCTACAAGCTGTCGGAGATCGCGGCGCGCCACGGCGTTTATTATTACCCGATCATCTCGTCGGGCAGGGCCTTCCGCGCGCTGTGGAAGCGGGCCTATTCCAAGGCGAGCGAGTGGCTGGGCGCAGTGGTTTATGAGGACCCCTGGCTGGCGGGCGGGCACAACGGGCTTTCCAACGCGGAAGACCCGCGCGCACCGCAGGACCCCTATCCGCGCGTGAAGGAATTGCGGGAGGTGATGCGCGAAGGCGGGATCGCCGATTCCGTACCGATCGTGATGGCCGGCGGCGTCTGGTATCTGAGGGACTGGGCGCACTGGATCGACAATCCCGAGCTGGGGGCGATCTCGTTCCAGTTCGGCACCCGGCCGCTGCTGACGAAGGAAAGCCCGATTCCCGAGGTGTGGAAGGCCCGCCTTCCGACGCTGGAGGAAGGCGACATCCTGCTGCACAAATTCTCGCCCACGGGGTTTTATTCATCGGCTGTCCGCAACACCTTCCTGCGCAGCCTGGAAGGCCGTTCCGAGCGGCAGATCGCGTTCGGCACCGAGGCCGCCGGCGACCGGCAGTTCACGCTGGACGTGGGGGTGGGCCGCAAGACCTATTATGTGACGAAGGACGATCTGAACCGCGCCCGGGAATGGCATGGCGCGGGCTTCGACACGGCGCTGAAGACGCCGGACGATACGCTGATCTTCGTGGGCGCGGCGGAAGCGAAGATGATCCGCAAGGACCAGGCCGATTGCATGGGATGCCTTTCCCATTGCTCGTTCAGCGCCTGGAAGGACCATGACGATCACACGACGGGTTATCTGGCCGACCCGCGCAGCTTCTGCATCCAGAAGACCTTGCAGGACATCGCGCATGGGGCGGACCCGGAGCATGAACTGATGTTCGCGGGCCATGCGGCGTTCAACTTCAAGACCGATCCGTTCTACTCCAACGGGTTCGTGCCGACGGTGAAGCAGCTGATCGACCGCATCCAGACGGGCGACTGACCCGCCGGGGGCTAACAGGGGTATCAGGTGCCGCAGGGGAAGGGGCCGGTTCGCGTTGACTCGGCAAATCTCCTTCCCCATGGGGTTGCGCGCTAGTTCAAGAGACTGGGGAGCCATTTACCCATGAAGATTCTCGTGCCCGTGAAGCGGGTGGTCGACTATAATGTGAAGGTGCGGGTGAAGCCCGACCAGAGCGGTGTCGAACTCGCCAATGTGAAGATGAGCATGAACCCGTTCGACGAGATCGCCGTCGAGGAAGCCGTGCGCCTGAAGGAAAAGGGCGTGGCGACCGAAGTGGTGGTGGTGTCCGTCGGCCCGGCGCAGGCGCAGGAAACGCTGCGCACGGCGCTGGCGATGGGGGCCGACCGGGGCATTCTGGTGACGACCGACGTGACGACCGAGAGCCTTGCCGTCGCCAAGATCCTCGCCAAGGTGGCCGCTGAAGAGCAGCCCGGCCTGGTGATCCTGGGCAAGCAGGCGATCGACGACGACGCCAACCAGACGGGCCAGATGCTGGCCGCGCTGCTGGGCTGGGGCCAGGGCACCTTCGCCTCGAAGGTGGAGCCCGCGGGCGACAAGGTTTCGGTGACGCGCGAGATCGACGGCGGGCTTGAAACCGTGGAGCTGAAGCTGCCGGCGATCGTGACGACCGACCTGCGGCTGAACGAGCCGCGCTATGCCAGCCTGCCGAACATCATGAAGGCGAAGTCCAAGCCGATCGCGAACAAGACGCCCGACGATTATGGCGTGGACGTGACCCCGCGCCTGACGACGCTGAAGGTGACGGAGCCGCCGAAGCGCAGCGCCGGCATCAAGGTGAAGACCGTCGACGAACTGATCGAGAAGCTGAAAACTGCGGGAGCCATCGCATGAGCGTTCTTGTCCTTGCCGAACATGACAATGCGTCGCTGAAGGACGCAACCCTGAACGCCGTTTCCGCCGCGAAGGCGCTGGCCGGTTTCGCCGGCGGCGACGTGCATGTGCTGGTGGCCGGGAAGGGCGCGCAGGCCGCTGCCGACGCCGCCGCGAAGATCGATGGCGTGGCGAAGGTGCTGCTGGCCGACGATGCCGCCTATGGCGATGCGCTGGCCGAGAATGTGGCGCCGCTGGTTGCGGGCCTGATGGCGGGCTATGACGCGCTGGTCGCGCCGGCGACGTCGCGGGGCAAGAACATCGCGCCGCGCGTGGCGGCCGCCCTGGACGTGGCGCAGATCTCGGAAATCCTGTCGGTGGAAGGCGCCGACACCTTCACCCGGCCGATCTATGCCGGGAACGCCATCGCGACGGTGAAATCCGCCGATGCGAAGAAGGTGATCACCGTGCGCGGCACGGCCTTCCCCAAGGCGGCGGCGACGGGCGGTTCCGCCGCTGTCGAAGCGGCGTCCGGCAGCGGCGACGCCGGGCTTTCCAGCTTCAAGGGCGCGGAACTGACGGTTTCCGCCCGGCCTGAGCTGACGGGCGCGAAGATCATCGTCTCGGGCGGGCGTGCGCTGGGATCGGGCGAGGCGTTCACCCAGTATATCGATCCGCTGGCCGACAAGCTGGGCGCGGCCGTGGGCGCCTCGCGCGCTGCCGTCGATGCGGGCTATGTGCCCAACGACTATCAGGTCGGGCAGACGGGCAAGATCGTCGCGCCGGAACTGTATGTGGCGGTCGGCATTTCGGGTGCGATCCAGCACCTGGCCGGGATGAAGGATTCGAAGATCATCGTGGCCATCAACAAGGATGAGGAAGCCCCCATCTTCCAGGTGGCGGATTTCGGCCTTGTGGGCGACCTGTTCCAGGTCGTGCCGGAGCTGACCTCGAAGCTGTAATCGGCCACTGCCGCGAAAATCGGCCCCGTCGGACCCGGTCCGGCGGGGCTTTTTCGTCTCCGTCGGGACCCATGACGATTGCAGGAAAATCGTAACCTGGTTGTCGCGGATCTTTCACCGGCGTTCCGCAATGCACCCCTCGGGCAAATTTGAGAGGGGTATTCCGCATGATTCGAATTCTTGCACTGTCGGCGCTTCTGGCATCCGCGTCTGCGGCATCGGCCGCCGTCAGCTATACGGGCAATGTCGGCTTTGCGGGGGACGCGATCGACCTGAGCGGCCTGCCTGCGGACTTTGCCGGAAACCGGCTCTCCATCGGGTCTGACCTGTTCCATGACAGCGCCACGAACAGCTATTGGGGCAACACCGATCGCGGCCCGGGGGGCGGCCTCGTCGATTTCGCGCCGCGCGTCCACAATTTCTCGCTGGGCATCAACCCGGACGGCTCGGCCAGCGGCTATGTGCTGCTGAAGACGGTGGTGTTCAAGAAGGACGGCGTGCCGTTCACCGGCCTCAATCCGCGTCTTGCGCCGCAGGGGGACGCCGCCGTGCTGGGCCTTTCGTTCGACCCGGAGGGGCTGGTTGTCCGCAAGAATGGCAACTTCCTGGTGGCGGATGAATATGGCCCGTCGGTTTATGAGTTCGACCGCGAGGGCAATTACATCCGGGCCTTCACCCCGCCCGCCAACCTGCTGCCGAAGGAGCCGGATGGCGACCCCAATTTCGTGGACGGCCGCCCGCTGATCACGACCGGCCGGCAGGACAACCGCGGCTTCGAGGGGCTGACGCTGTCTCCGGACGGGAAGACGGCCTATGCCGTGCTGCAGGATCCGCTGGTGAACGAGGGGACGCCGGACGGCCGGCGCAGCCGCAATGTGCGGATCGTCGCCTATGACGTGGCGACGGGGGAATCGACCGGCCAGTTCATCTATCAGCTGGATTCGCTGGCCGACATCAACAGCCGCATTCCGGGCACGGCGGACGATTTCGGCGCCAACAGCCAGGGCCGAAACATCGGCCTGTCGGGCATCCTTGGCTTGGACAATGGCAAGTTCCTGGTGCTGGAGCGGGACAATCGCGGCCTTGGGGTGGATGACCCGACGGCCGCCACCCCGGTTGGCTCCAAGCGGGTCTATCTGGTCGATCTGGCCGGGGCGACCGACGTGAGCGGCATCAGCCTTGCCGGCACCAACGACCTGCCCATCGGCGTGACGGCCGCCGAAAAGACGCTGTGGCTGGATATCCAGGCGGAGCTGACGAAGGCGGGCGTGACCGTGACGGAGAAGATGGAGGGGATCGCGATCGGGCCTCGCCTCGACAATGGCTATGCCTTCATCGTGGTGACGGACAATGATTTTTCCGTGACGCAGACGGGCGAGGGCGTTCAGTTCAACCGCTGCACGTCGGGCGTGGGCGGCTATTCGATCGACATCGGACTGAACGAGACCTGCCCGGACGGCACCAGCCTGATCGGCAGCCAGGCCTATGTGTTCAAGGTCAGCGGCGGGGACCTGGGCGTGCTGGGCGTGCCCGAGCCGGCGACCTGGGCGATGCTGATCGCGGGCTTCGGGCTGGTGGGCGGCATGGCCCGCCGGCGTCGGGCCGTCGCCCTGGCGTGACGGGATTGCGCCGCCCGCCGACGCCTGCGGGCGCAGGCGGGCGGCGGCAAACCGACGCGGGGATTGTGAAGGCCCGGCACCGCGGCTAACCCGCCTGCAACTGAGGTTTGCGGGAGCAAAAGGCATGAAGGTCGGCGTGATCGGGGCGGGCATCATGGGATCGGGCATCGCCCAGGTGGCGGCTGCTGCCGGGCATGGCGTGCACCTGTGCGACATCGCGCTGGACCGGGCGGAAAAGGGCAAGGCCGGGATCGCGAAGCAGCTGGACCGGCTGGTGGCGAAGGGCGCGCTGGAGGCGGCCGCAGCGCAGGCGACGCTGGCGCGGATCACGCCCGCGGGCGACACCGGGCCGCTTCAGGAGGCGGACTTCGTGATCGAGGCCGCCACCGAGGGCGAGGACCTGAAGAAGAGGATCTTCGGCGGCCTGAAGCTGGCGCCGCACGCGGTGCTTGCCAGCAACACCTCCTCCATCTCCATCACGATGCTGGGCGCCGCGACCGACAGGCCGGATCGCTTCCTGGGCCTGCATTTCTTCAACCCCGTGCCGGTGATGAAGCTGGTGGAGATCATCCCCGGCCTTGCCACCTCGGCGGAGACGCGCGGCATCGCCCGTGATTTCATCGCCACGCTGGGCAAGACGCCGATCGTATCTGAAGACAGCCCCAGCTTCATCGTGAACCGGGTGCTGTGCCCCATGCTGAACGAGGCGATCTTTGCGCTGGGCGAAGGCGTGGGCAGCGTGGAGGACATCGATGCCGGGCTGCGGCTGGGGGCGAACCACCCGATGGGGCCGCTGACGCTGGCCGACTTCGTGGGGCTGGATACGCTGCATGCGATCATGCTGGTGATGCAGAAGGCGACCGGTGACCCGAAATACCGCCCCGCGCCGCTGCTGACGAAATATGTGGAGGCCGGCTGGTTCGGGCGGAAGTCGGGACGCGGATTCTATGACTATTCCGGCGAAACGCCCGTTCCGACCCGCTGATTGACAGCCGGGCCGGGCCGGGGGAAGCTGCCGGCCGGAGTTCGAGGGAGAGGTTTGCATGATGAGGGTTCTGCTGCCGCTTTCCGCCGCCCTGCTGCTGGGCAGTTGCGCCGGGAGCGACAACACGACGAACCGGTCTGTCTGGGTGGAGGACGGGCCGCCGGTGAACTGCATCAACCTGAACCAGGTGCGCAGCTTCCGCGTGGTGGATGACCGCACCATCGATTTCGAGCGCAACCGCAATCAGGCCTGGCGCAACAACCTGCCCATGCGGTGCAGCGGCCTGTCGTTCGGGCAGAAGATCCGGCACCACAGCCGCACGAGCCAGCTGTGCAGCTTCGACACGATCACGCCGGTTTCGATGGGCGGCGGATCGAGCGGCCAGCGGTGCCAGCTGGGGCAGTTCCAGCCGATCAAGCGCGTGCCCGCGCCCGAGACCAAGCCGGCGGGCTAGGGGTTCTTCCCGGTGCGGGGCGCCGCCGGGTGCGCGCCCTGAACCAGCGGCAGCAGGCGTGAATCCTCGACCGCCGCTGTCCGGTGCCCCAGGCCTTGGAGATAGGCCTGGTTGTCCGCGAAGGCCATGAAGGCGCCGACGGAGCTTTGCTGCACCAGCATGGCGCGATCCCAGCGTTCGCCTTCCGGCCCGATCAGGAAGGGGCCGCCTTCGCCCAGGAACAGCAGTGATCCGCCGCTGTCGGCCAGATGGGGCAGGGTGTGGGCGATATAGCGATCATAGGCTTCGGCGCCGCTGATCGGCTGATCCGGCGCCAGTTCCGGGTTGGCCGAATAATCCGCCACGTCGCGCAGGCGCAGCAGGTTGAGCATGACGACGGGGCCTTCGATGCCGCGCAGGAACAGCGCGCGCCCTGCTTCCTGCGTGGGTTCCAGATAGGTCTGCACCATGGTCGTCTCCGTGCGTGGCGGCGTGGCCGGGCGCCTTATTCGTCGTCGGGAATGCGGGGCGGGGCGCGGTCCTCCAGGTCTTTTGCGACCTTGGGGGTGCGCAGCAGCGCATCGATCCGGGCGGCTTCCGCATAGCTTTCATCGACGCGGAAGTGGATTTCGGCCGCATATTTGGTGTTCACGCGGCGGGCCAGTTCGCCCTTCAGCTGGCGGGCGTGGCTGTTGAGGGCGCGCAGCACCGCTTCCTGTTCCGACGGGCTGGCGCCGACGGGCATGATGAAGGCGGTGGCATGGCGAAGATCGGGGGAAACCCGCACTTCGGAGATGGAGACGATGTGCCGATCCAGCACATCGTCCCTTATATCCCCCCTTGCCAGCACGTCAGCGAGGACGTGACGCATGGCTTCGCCCACCTTCAGGGTGCGGACGGACCGGCCTTCGGAAGAGGAGCCGCGCTTCACAGCTGGCGCAGACGCTCTTCGATCTCGAACGTCTCGATCACGTCACCCTGCTGGATGTCCTGGAAGCTTTCCAGCCCGATGCCGCATTCATAGCCCTTTTCCACCTGCGTGACGTCGTCCTTGAAGCGACGCAGCGAGGCGATGGAGCCATTGTAGACGATGACATCGTCGCGAAGGACGCGGGCCCGGAGGTTCCGCTTGATATAGCCTTCGACGACGAGGCAGCCGGCGGCCTTGCCGAACTTGCCGGCCTGGAACACTTCGCGGATTTCCGCGCGGCCCACGACATTCTCGAAATATTCCGGCCCGAGCTTGCCGGCCATCCCCGCCTTCACCTCGTCGATGAGATCGTAGATGATGTCGTAATATTTCAGCGGCACGCCGGCCTGGTGGGCCGATTCCCGCGCCTTGGCATTGGCGCGGACGTTGAAGCCGATGATCACCGCGCCGGAAGCCCGGGCGAGCGTGACATCGGATTCGGTGATGGCGCCGACGCCCGAGTGCAGGACGCGCACGCGGATCTCGTCTGTCGAGAGCTTGTTGAGCGCCGAGACGATGGCTTCCGTCGAGCCATGGACGTCTGCCTTGACGACGACGGGGAATTCCATCGCCTTCTTCTCGGCGAGGCCCGCGAACATGCTTTCGAGGCTGGCGGGGGCTGCCGTGGTGCGCTTCGTGAGCGCGACCTGCTGGCGGTAATCCGCGACTTCGCGGGCGCGCGCCTCGGATTCGACGACCGAGAGGATATCGCCCGCCTGCGGGACGCCGGACAGGCCCAGCACCTCGACAGGCATGGACGGGCCGGCCTGCTTCACCGTCTGTCCCTTGTCGTTGACGAGGGCGCGGACCTTGCCCCACTCCACGCCGACGACGAAGATGTCGCCGGTGTTGAGCGTGCCGCGCTTCACCAGCACGGTGGCGAGCGGGCCACGGCCCTTGTCCAGCTTGGCTTCGACGACAATGCCTTCGGCCATCCGGTCAGGATTGGCTTTCAGCTCCATGATCTCGGCCTGGAGAAGGATCTTGTCGGTCAGCTCGTCGAGGCCGGTGCGCTTCAGCGCGGACACCTCGACATCCTGCACCTCGCCGCCCATGGCTTCGACCTGGATGTCGTGCTGGAGCAGTTCGGTGCGCACGCGGTTCGCATCGGCGCCCGCCTTGTCCATCTTGTTGATGGCGACGATCATCGGAACGCCCGCCGCCTTCACATGGTTGATGGCCTCGATCGTCTGCGGCTTGATGCCGTCGTCTGCCGCGACGACAAGCACCACGATATCCGTCGCCTGCGCGCCGCGGGCGCGCATTTCGGTGAAGGCTTCGTGGCCCGGCGTATCGAGGAAGCTGATCTTCTCACCCGTTTTCAGCGTGACCTGATAGGCGCCCATGTGCTGGGTGATGCCGCCGGCTTCGCCCGCGACCACGTCGGTGCCGCGCAGGGCATCCAGCAGCGAGGTCTTGCCGTGATCGACATGGCCCATGATCGTGACGACCGGGGGACGCGGTTGCAGGCTTTCCAGCGCATCCGCCTCGCCCTCGATGCCGATTTCGACATCGCTGTCGGAGACGCGCTTGATGATGTGCCCGAACTCGGTGACGAGCAGCTCGGCCGTGTCCTGGTCGATCGTGGCGTTGATCGTGGTGGGCATCCCCATCTTGAACAGGGCCTTCACCAGATCCGCGCCGCGTTCGGCCATGCGGTTGGCGAGTTCCTGCACGGTGATGGCTTCGGGCACCTGCACTTCGCGGGCGGTGCGCGCCTGGGCAGCGGCACCCCCGCCATGGGCGGAGCGCTTCTGCTTTTCATTGGCGCGGCGCAGCGACGCGAGGGACCGGGCGCGGACGCCGTCCTCGTCGCCCAGCGCGCGGGTGATGGTGAGCTTGCCGGAGCGGCGTTCGTCGCCGCGCCCGCGCGAGGGCTTGGCGGGTTCAGGCGCGCGGCGCGGCGGCGCGCCACGGCCGCCGGGCGCAGCGCCGCGCGGCCGTTCCTCTTCGTCCGCTTCGGCGGCAGGCGCGGGCGGCGCCTCTGCGGCGCGCTTCGCGGCTTCGGCGGCGCGGGCCGCTTCCTCGGCTTCAGCCTTCGCCTTTTCCTCCAGACGCCGGACTTCGGCTTCCTGGGCTTCCGCACGCTCCCGCTCTTCGCGGATGCGGGCTTCCTCGGCGCGCTGCAGCCGCTCTTCCTCGGCCAGGCGCATCATCAGCTGCGTCCGCTCGCGCGGGGTTAGCTTGGGGTTCTGCAGGGCCTTCTGCACGGCGGTCAGCTCGGGCTTCTGGGGCACAGGCTTCGGGGCGGGCTTCGCCACCGGCGCGGGGGCCGGGGCGGGGGCCGCGACCGGCGGTTCGACGACCGGTTCCGGCGCGGGGGCGGGTGCCGCCGCTTCGACGGGGGCCGGTTCCGGCTCGGGCGCAGGCTCGGCCTGCACTTCGGGCTCCGGCTCCTTCGGGGCGGGCTTTGCGGGTTCCGCCTTGTTCAGCGGCTCGTCGGTGACGACCACGAACGGCGGCGGCGGGGCGACCGGCATCTGCGGCTGCGGGCGAGCGGGCGCCTCTGCCTGCACGGGTTCTTCCACCACCGGGGCGGTCAGCACCTCGTCAGCCAGCTCCGCCTCGGCGGAGGCCGGGGCGGGATCGCCGGGCTTGCGGAACACCCGGGCCTTCTTTGTTTCCACGACGACCTTGTGCGTGCGGCCGTGGCTGAAGCTCTGCTTCACCTGGCTCACTTCGGTCGTGCGCTTCACGCCGAGTTGGGGCCTCAGGCCCAGCTTCGGCTTTTCGTCTTCGCTCATTCCCGTCCTTCGTCGTTCCGCCGGGCAGGAATGCCCTGCCCGTCGTTTGAAATGCTGCTGGTGCCAAGAAAGGCAGCCCAGCGCGCAACCTCGGTTGCGATCCGCGCCGCTGCCTTGCCATCGATCACGCCTGAATGCACTATATTCTCACGCCCGAGCGCGCGAGACAAGGCATCCCGCCCGGCGGGCAGGATCAGCACGTCGTCCATGTCTCCCCCGCCGGAGCGGAAGGCCTGGCCCAGTTTCGAGATCCCGTCTTCGGCCGCATCGGCTGCGTGCATCAGCAGATGCACCCGGCCGGCGCGTGTCCATTCGCCGATCTTCTCGGCCCCGAATATAAGATGTCCGGCGCGATGTTCGAGCCCCAGCCTGTCGAGGCTGCGGCGTTCGAGACCATCCGCGATTCGCTGCGCTAGATCCGGCGGCACGATCGCGGGGGCCTTGAAGGCCCGCGCGACGGCGCCCTTCAGCCGGCCCTTGGCGATGGCGGTTTCCAGCGCTGCCCTGTCCACCCCGATCCAGGCGCCCCGGCCCGGCAGCTTGGCCGCCAGATCCGGCCAGACGACGCCATCCGGGGCGAGCGCCAGGCGGATCAGCCGCACGGGATCGCCGTGCACCCCCGAAAGGATGCACTTCCGCTCGGGCTGATGCCCGGCGGACGGCGCGACTTCTACCGTCGCATCGTGGGTGTCATCGGAGGACATACGCAGTTGCGTCCTCCCTGACTTCGGGGGGAAAGGCGAAGCTCATCTCAGGCGTTGGCCTCGTCGGTCGCTTCATCGGCAAACCAGTGCTGGCGCGCGGCCATGATGATCGCATTGCCGTCGTCCAGCGAGATGCCGAACGAGGCGAGCACGCCGGCCGGGATCTCGCGGCGCTTGTCGCCCTTGCCGATCAGTTCATCGGTGGACAGATCGGCGAGATCGTCGAGCGTGCGGATGCCCTTGCTGCCCAGACGGACCAGCATTTCCTCGGTGAGGCCGGGGATTTCGGCCAGCGCGTCTTCCACGCCCAGCGCGCGCCGGGCATCGCGGTAGCCGGCTTCGCGGCGTTCCAGCGCCTCGACGGCGCGGCTCTGCAGCTCGGCGGCGACGTCTTCGTCCAGGCCCTCGATCGAGGCGAGTTCCTCGGTCTCGACATAGGCGACTTCCTCGAGGCTGGTGAAGCCTTCGGCGACCAGCAGCTGGGCCAGCGTCTCGTCGAGTTCCAGTTCCGTTTCGAACAGCTGCGAGCGCTCGACGAATTCCTTCTGGCGCTTCTCGCTTTCGGCGGCCTCGGTCATGATGTCGATCTGGTGGCCGGTCAGCTGGCCGGCGAGGCGGACGTTCTGCCCACGACGACCGATGGCGAGGCTGAGCTGGTCATCCGGCACCACGACTTCGATGCGGGTGTCTTCCTCGTCGATGACGACCTTGGAGACCTGCGCCGGCTGCAGGGCGTTGACGACGAAGGTCGCGGTTTCGGGCGACCAGGGGATGATGTCGATCTTTTCGCCCGCCAGTTCCTGCACCACGGCCTGCACGCGGCTGCCGCGCATGCCGACGCAGGCGCCGACCGGATCGATCGAGCTGTCGTGGGAGAGGACGCCGATCTTGGCGCGGCTTCCCGGATCGCGGGCGCAGGCCTTGATCTCGATGACGCCGTCGTAGATTTCCGGCACTTCCTGCGCGAACAGCTTCTTCATGAAATCCGGGTGCGCGCGGGAGAGGAAGATCTGCGGGCCGCGGTTTTCGCGGCGCACCAGCGTGATCAGGCTGCGGACCCGGTCGCCCGGGCGCATCACTTCGCGCGGGATCTGCTGATCGCGGCGGATGACGCCTTCGGCGCGGCCGAGATCGACGACGATGTGGCCGAATTCAACCCGCTTCACGAGGCCGGTGATGATCTCGCCCTGACGGTCCTTGTATTCGTCATACTGGCGCTCGCGCTCGGCGTCGCGGACCTTGGTGACGATGACCTGCTTGGCGGCCTGGGCGGCGATGCGGCCGAATTCGATGGGGGGCAGCGGATCGACGATGAAGTCGCCCAGTGCTGCGTCCTTTTCCTTCTCGCGCGCGTCGACGAGGCTGATCTGCTTGAAATAATCCTCGGGCTCTTCGACGACTTCGAGGACGCGCCACAGGCGAAGATCGCCGCCGCGCGGATCGATCTTGGCGCGGATGTCGTTCTCGGCGCCGTAGCGGGCGCGGGCGGCGCGCTGGATCGCTTCTTCCATCGCCTCGATCACGATCATGCGATCGATCGACTTTTCACGGGCGACTGCATCCGCAATCGCGATCAGTTCAGCCTTGTTCGCAGCAGTGGGGTTCATGTCTGTCCCTCAGTTCCTGATCTCGTCCGACGGATCGTCGGCCTCTTCCTCGATGTCGTCTGCGCCCTCTTCGGAAAGATGGGGCATGGTTTCGGCAATCAGCCGGTCCGTCAGGACCAGCTTCGCCGTGCGGATGGCGGCGAACGGCAGGGTCACTTCGCCCAGGCCTTCCACCTCGATTCGGATGTCGTCGCCGGAGGTGCCCTTCAGCGGGCCCTGGAAGCGCTTGCGGTCGGCGCCGTTCAGCAGCAGCCCGTCGGCCAGTTCCACCTTGGCGACATGCCCGGCCCAGCGGTCGAAATCCTTCAGGCGGGTCAGCGGCCGGTCGATCCCCGGAGAGGAGACTTCCAGCATATATTCGCTGTCGATCGGATCGGCTTCGTCCAGCAGCAGGGAGATCTTGCGCGACACGCGGGCGCAATCATCGACCTTCATCTGCCCCGTGGCCGGATCCTCCAGCATGATCTGCAGGGTGAGCGTGGGGCCGGCGATCAGCGCCACGCGCACAAGTTCGAACCCGGCGTCGGTCACGACGGGTTCGATCAGCGCGGTCAGCTCTTCAGGCGTTGCCATTCCCATTCCTTGCAGGCCCGGACAGCCAAAGCCCCTTCGGCCCCGCGGCCGGGTGGCCGGAGGTTCCTGGAAGGCTGTGCTGTCAGGAAGTGAGCGGGCTATACCCGCAACAGGCTGTTGCCGCAAGAGCGGGGGCGGTGCATAGCCCCGCCGCCATGCAACAGCTTGTGATCGCCCTGCCGAAAGGCCGAATCCTGAAGGAAGCCCTGCC
>ERZ1645185.179-NODE-179-length-27516-cov-7.619497_pt1 | contig 27516 bp, 20 predicted proteins | sample MGYA00575351_ERZ1645185 | MGnify/ENA primary metagenome ERZ1645185 (study PRJEB40838, sample SAMN11284767) | freshwater sediment metagenome | isolation source: river sediment | host: Sediment | place: India: Jana village, Kanpur | collected 2015-12-17 ... | reverse complement strand
ACAGCTCCCGGGGAGGGACTCGAACCCCCGACAGGGTGATTAACAGTCACCTGCTCTACCACCTGAGCTACCCGGGAATACATCCACCAGCACGCCCTGAGGCACACCAGAGCCTCAAATAATCAACGACTGCCGCGGCAGAGTCAAGCGCTTCCGCTCACTTCCCGAGCACGGTTTGCAGCCAGCGGCCTGTGTGCGAAGCCTCTACCCCTACAATGGCTTCCGGGCGCCCCATGGCGACCACCCGTCCACCACCGTCGCCGCCGTCCGGCCCCATGTCCACGATCCAGTCGGCAAGCTTGATGACGTCGAGGTTGTGCTCGATAAGAAGCAGGGTGTGCCCCTGGTCGAGCAGGCGCTCGAACACCTGCGCGAGCTTGCGGATGTCTTCGAGGTGCAGCCCGGTGGTGGGCTCGTCCAGCACATAGAGCTTGCGGGCCGAGCCCTTGGCGGTGAGCGCCAACTCGCGCGCGATTTTCAACCGCTGGGCTTCGCCTCCCGAGAGGGTCGTGGCCGGCTGTCCGAGGCGCAGGTACCCCAGTCCAACCTGCTGCACGTGCCACAGCGCCTGCGCCAGCTTGTCTTCGCGTGGAAAGAACTTGATGGCCTCGTCGATCGTGAGTTCCAGCACGTCGGCAATGTTGCGCCCCTTGAGACGCACCTCGAGCAATTCCGGCTTGAAGCGCTTGCCGCCACAGTCGTCGCAGGGCACGAACACGTCGGCCATGAACACCATCTCCACTTCGAGCGCGCCGGCGCCTTCGCAGTGCTCACAGCGCCCGCCAGCCACGTTGAAGGAGAAGTGCCCCGGACCGTACCCACGGGTGCGCGACAAGGGCAGTTCGCTGAACAGGCGGCGAATTTCGTCGTACGCCTTCACATACGTCACGGGATTCGAACGCGGCGACTTGCCAATGGGGCTCTGGTCCACGAGCACCACATCGTCGAGGTGCTCATCGCCCGTAAGGGAGACGAAGTCACCCACCGTTTCCCCCAAGTGTTCCTTGGCGGAATGCTCGCCGTGCAACCGCGATTCGATGGCATGAAAGAGCACATCGTGCACGAGCGTGCTCTTGCCCGACCCCGACACGCCGGTGACCACCGTCATGGCGCCCAGCGGGATGCGCACATCTACTCCGCTCACGTTGTGCGCACGGGCGCCACGCAACTCGAGCCAGCGCGACCCCAGCGGGCGTCTCGTGGCGGGGACATCGATGCGGCGGGCGCCGGTGAGGTATTGGCCCGTGAGCGGACTCGAGGCCACCTCGGACATGGGGCCGGCAAACACGACCTGGCCGCCGTGCTCACCCGCCGCCGGACCCATCTCCACCATATAGTCGGCAATGCGCATGGCCTCGAGATCGTGCTCCACCATGATCACCGTGTTGCCAAGGTCGCGGAGCCGCGTGAGCAGAGACAGCAGGCGATCGAGGTCGCGCGGATGCAGACCGATGCTCGGTTCATCGAGCACGTAGGTGGCATCGACGAGCGCGGCGCCCAAGGCATTGGCGAGGGTGATGCGTTGCGCCTCGCCGCCGCTCAACGTGCGGGTGGCGCGGTCGAGCGTGAGGTAGGTGAGTCCCACATCGGCGAGAAAACGGACACGGGCGCGGGCTTCACGCAGCACGGTGTCGGCGATCTGCGCGTCGCTGCCGATCAACCGCAGGTTCTCGAGCCACTGCCGAAGATCGCGCACCGGCATGCGGGACACCTCGGCGATCGTGCGCCCGTCGACCCGTACCTGCAACGCTTCCGGTTGCAGTTTGGCCCCGTGGCACGCCGCGCAGTCCTGCGCGCTCTGGTATTTGCGAAGGAAGATGCGGATGTACTGCTTGTACTTCTTTTCTTCGAGCGCCTGCAAGAACGGATACATGCCCGTGTATTGCTTCGACTTCCCGTGCAGCAACGCCTGTCTGGCGGCCGCCGGCAACGACTTCCACGGTGTATCGGGTGACACACCAAGCGCGCGGGCCTGGTCGACCACCAGCCGTCGTTGCTTCTCGTAGCGCGGCGCCGTCCACGGATCAATGGCCCCCTCGCGCACCGACCGGTCATGGTTGGGCACAATGAGCTTCTCGTCGTAGTCGAGGGTCGCGCCGAAACCATTGCAGGTGGCGCAGGCACCGCGCGGATTGTTGAACGAGAACAGCTGCGGGGTTGGTGCGGGCGCCCGCGTGCCATCATTCGGGCACTCGAACCGTTCCGTGAACGACAGGCGTGACACGGCGGCCCCGTCGGGGGCGGCACCGAGGCCCGGCGGTGGCACGACCGGCTCGGGGAAGAGCAGGGTGACGTCCCCGTCACCTTCCAGAAACGCCGTTTGCACGGCATCGGCAATGCGGCCGCGAGCCTCGGCTTCCACCCGCAACCGGTCGATCACCACGTACACCAGCGGCGTCGTCGACAGGTCGAGTATCGCTTCCTGCACATCGTCCAAGTGGTGCACGGCGTCGCCGACGGCAATGCGCACGAACCCGCGCGCCCGCAGGTTCTCGGCAATCACGGCGTGGGTGACCTTGGCCGATCGTACGAGTGGACACGCCACCATGAAGCGCGTGCCCACCGGCAGGGCCAATGCAGTGTCGGTGACCGACTGCACCGTATCGGGGCGCAATTCGCGTCCACAGACCCGGCAGAACGTATGCCCCACCCGCGCCCAGAGCAGGCGCAAATAGTCGTAGATCTCCGTGGCCGTACCCACGGTGGAGCGCGACGTCCGCGTGGGGTTCTTCTGCTCGATGGCCACCGCCGGCGACATGCCTTCAATGGCATCGACGGCCGGTTTCTCCATGCGCTCGAGAAACTGGCGGGCATAGGCTGACAGCGACTCCACGTAGCGTCGCTGCCCTTCGGCGTAGAGGGTGTCGAACGCCAACGACGACTTGCCCGACCCTGACACCCCGGTGATCACGCTGATGGCCCGGCGCGGCAGTTCGAGGTCGAACCCCTTGAGGTTGTGCTGGCGGGCACCGCGGATACGAATCTTGTCCTTCATGCAGGGTAAACTATCGGGCGACGCAAACGGATTCCGTCCAGCCAATGCGGAACGCCTGCTAGATTGCGCACACGATGTCACCTGCTGCCGCCCCCGCTACACCTGAAGACGACTCGCTTGGAGCGGCCTACGACGCCCGACTGGTGAGGCGTTTGCTGGTCTACGTGTACCCCTACCGGCGGCTGGTGGTCGCGGCGCTGGCGTGCATCGCAGTGGCGGCGGCGTCGCAGCTCGCGGCCCCGCTCCTGACCCGCTGGGTGATCGACGTGGCGCTGCCTGCACGCGACGTGTCGCTGGTGACCAATGTGGCGGCGGCCTTTGCGCTGCTGCTGGTGATGCAGTTCGGCGCCGCCTACGGTGAGACCATCTTCACCGCCATGCTCGGCCAGCGTGTCATGCGCGACCTGCGGGGAGAGGTGTTTGCGCATCTGCAGCGGCTGCCGATTGCCTACTTCGACCGCACGCCCGTGGGACGGCTGGTGACACGGGTGACGAGTGATGTGGAGGCGCTCAATGAACTCTTCACCTCCGGCGTAGTGTCGGGGGTTGGCGATCTCTTCACGCTGGTGGGCATCAGCGTGGTGATGCTGTGGGTCGACTGGCGTCTGGCACTCGCGGCCTTTGTGGTGATTCCCTTCGTCTTGTTGGCGTCGCGGCTTTTCCAGCGCCGCGTGCGCACCGACTATCGGGACATCCGCACGCGGTTGGCGCAGGTGAATGCGTTTCTTGGTGAGCGGCTCGCGGGGGTGCGGGTGGTGCAACTGTTCGGTCGTGAGGCCGACGAAGCCCGACACTTCGAACGCGCCAACGCGGCACACCTGAAGGCCCATTTGCGCTCAATCAGTGCGTATGCGCTGTACTTCCCGGTTATCGAGTTCCTCACCACGCTCGCGTTGGCCAGTCTGCTCGTCACCGCCGCCAGCGAGGTGCAACGTGCGCAGGTCACCGTGGGCACCGTCGCAGCCTTTTTGCAACTGGTGCGTCGGTTCTTCCAGCCGCTGCAGGATCTCTCGGAGAAGTACAACGTGCTGCAGGCGGCCATGGCGGCGTCCGAGCGCTTGTTCGGCGTGCTCGACACGCCGGCGTCGGCGGGGCACGTGCCAACGGCCAACCTCGCGGCTGCCACCGAGGCGTTGACCAGTCACGGTGTGACCGTCGAGTTCGACGATGTCTGGTTTGCCTACGATGCGGCCCCTATGTCAGCGTCCGACGCCCCTCCGGCGCACGGTGCGCGCCACCCGGCGCCGGCAGCGCCCGCGACCGCGCCAGTCGGCCCGCGGTGGGTCCTCAAGGGGGTCAGCTTCAAGGTTGGTCCCGGACAGAGCCTGGCGCTGGTGGGGCACACCGGGGCCGGCAAGAGCACGGTGGTGAACCTGCTGCTCCGCTTCTATGAACCGCAGCGCGGGTGCATTCGCATCAACGGTCGGGACATCCGGGAGTTGCCGGTCGATGTCCTGCGCTCGCTGGTCGCCTATGTACAACAGGACATCTTTCTCTTTGCGGGCGATATACGCTCGAACATCCGACTGACATCGGAGCTTGCGGACGACGCCGTGCAGGCTGCCGCTGCCCGGGTCGGAGCCGATCGGGTGATCGACCGCCTGCCGGGCGGCTGGTCGCACCAGCTTGGAGAGCGCGGAGCCGGGGTGAGCGTGGGAGAGCGGCAATTGCTCGCCTTCGCCCGCGCTATTGCGTCTGATCCCTCACTGTTGCTGCTCGACGAAGCCACCAGTGCGGTGGACTCGCAGGTCGAGGCGGACATCCAGCGCGCCGTGGCCGCGCTGATGCGTGGGCGTACCACCATCGCGATTGCCCACCGCTTGAGCACCGTGACGCAGGCCGATGAGATCCTGGTGCTCCATCATGGCGAGGTCGTGGAACGCGGGAGCCATCGCGCCCTGCTCGAAGCGCGCGGTACCTATGAACGGCTCTTTCGATTGCAGGCGGGGGAGAATCGCGAGACCAAGTTGGTTTCGGAGGTCGCGCTCCGCTTGCCAACCGACGCAACTGTCGGGTAGCTTCGCCTGTAGCTTTCCTGGTACTCTGTCATGCGTTCCTGAGTTCCCAGTTCCCCCCGGACGAACACCCCACCCACGTGCAGCTATCTGTCGCCGCCGGTACCGATGTCGGACGAATTCGGGCAGGCAATGAAGACAGTCTCTATGCGGACGCCGATCAGGAGCGCGGGCTCTTTATCGTTGCCGACGGCATGGGGGGACACGCCGCTGGCGAAGTTGCCAGTGAAATGGCGGTCCAAATTGTCGCTCGGGACCTGACCGACGTTCGCGATCTGACGCACGGTGAGGCTGGCATGCGTATGGCGAATGCCCTCAAGGCCGCCAATCGCGCCATCTACGAGCGTACCATCGAGGAAGCCGAGAAGCAGGGCATGGGGACCACAGCGTCCTGCCTGCTCATGGGACAAGGACGCTACATCATCGGCCACATCGGCGACTCGCGCGTCTACCTGCTGCGCGAGGGGGTATTCCGTCAGGTCACGAAGGATCATTCCTACGTGCAGGAGCAGGTCGACGCCGGCTTCCTCACGCCGGAACAGGCGCGATACCATCCGTACAGCAACGTCATCACCCGGTGCGTGGGAGCCAACGCGGCCGTCGAAGCTGACGTGCTCACCGGCGAGTTGCAGGTCGGCGACATCTACCTGGTCGCTTCCGACGGCCTCACGGGCATGGTTGAAGACCCGCAGCTCAAGAAAATCCTTGAGTCGCGCCAGACGCCGGGCCGCATGGTCGATGCCATGATCACCGAGGCTAATCGCCGCGGTGGTCTCGACAACATCACGGCCATCGTGGTGCAGGTCGTCAAGGTCACGGGGATCGCCACGGGCGAGATGCCCGCCGTCCTTGGCTGACGAGTCCGTCGGCGGGGTTGCCGAGCTGTATCTCGGCAACCTGCTGTACGCCCTGGAGCGGTGTGCGCTCTCGCTCGATCAGGAAGGTAAGGCGCTCGACGCGGCGTTCTACCGTGGCATCGGCCGCAAGCTCGCGGACGCCAGAGGGCGTGCCCAGAGAGCGGCTATTGGCAGCTCCTCCGACCCCGGACCGACACCATGATCGAATTTCGCGCTCGCCGTCGTTTGGCTGTGCTGCCGCTCGTCGCCGCGACGTTGCTCGTCGGCAGCCCGCTCACGGCCCTCTGGGCACTGCCCGGAGTTCCGGGCGCTGCCTCGGTCCGGTGTGGCGCTCCCGAGGGCGCCAGCGCATTCGGGAGCGCGTACGGACGATCGGTGGTCACCGTCGACAGCACCTTGAGCGCGCTGCATGCCAGCGGGCAGACCTTTGCCGACTTCGTGGCGGCGGCCAAGGCCCGGCGTGAAGGGTGGCTCAAGCTCGCCGATAGCGCACAAGTCGAGGCCGATCTCGTGGCCCGTGCCCGCGCCGTTGGGGGGTCGTGGCGTCTGCTGGTGGTCGCTGTCGACGCCTGTGGCGACTCGATGAACACTGTGCCGTATGTGGCGAGACTGGCTGCCCAGGCTGGCATCGACTTGCGCATCGTGCTGCCGGCCGCCGGCCGAAGCGTGCAGGAAGCGCATCGGTCGCTCGACGGCCGGACCGCGACGCCCACGTATGTGCTGCTCGATGCGCGCGGCGACGAACGGGGGTGCATCGTCGAGCAGCCCAAGGCCTTGCGCGAGTGGGCGTCGAAGGAGCGGGCGCGAGTCTCACTCGATTCGGTCCACGTGGGTATTCGGGCGTTTTACGCCAAGGACCAGGGCGTGTCAATCGCACGTGAAGCCGTCGAGATGCTCGAAGCCGCGGCCGCCGGGCGTACCCTCTGCGACCGCGGGAGCTGAGGGGCCCCGCTTACGTCAGCAGCGCCTCGCCTCGGTCGAGCCGCGCCGCGACTTCGGTGGCATCCATGCGCAGCACGCGGAGCACCTGCTGCTCCGGCACCAGTGCCCGGTTGGCAGTCAGTACCCGTAGGCGGCGCGCACTCCGGTACAGTTCGTCGCTCAAGCGAGGCAGGTTGAGCGCGCCCTCCCAGCCTTCCGCCGTGAGGTGTACCACCCGGCCGTCACGGCGCTGCATGGGGATGTCTACCCCCAGCATCTGCGTCTTGGCCGGGTAGTCGAGCAGCACCGCCCCGGCGGGCAGGCCGAGTTCGGCGGCAAAGGCATTCTCCACGCGCCGTGTCAGCCGATAGTCGCTGGCAATCCACTCGCCCACGTCATCGCCCAGCGTGGCGGCTGGACACTCGTAGGCCCGCTTGTGCAGTCGGCGTACCCGAATGGCGTCGAGCAGTGTGCGCGCCTCTGGCACCAGCGCGGGAGTGTCGAGGTGCACCAGCAGCCCTTCGTCGGTAAACCGGGCCACGGTGTCGGCGGCAACGGCCCCCGTGTCGATGGCCACCGCCACCAGGCGCTTGTACATGGCTGTGGCGCTGCGCACGGCGTGGTGCCAGTACACGTTGCGATACATCTGGTACTTGGCGAACAGCAACGATTCGAGCGCCGACAATCCCTTTTCGTGGACGCCGATGCCCGGGGTACTGTCTGGCAGCGTGACGAGCACGAGCGAATTGAGCAGGCGGTCGACGTCGATTTCACCGTAGGGCACGCCGCACATCGTGGCGTCGCGCTTCAGGTACTCGATCTTGTCGAGATCGATGGAGCCCGAGATGAGCCCCTGCAGTGCATGGGGGCTACGCCCGGTAATAAGGGCGAACACCTCGTCGGGTGCCGTGTCACCGAGGTGGGCACGCAGGCACGCGCCAATGGCCCCCTCGGTGATGAGGGGGCGGGCCACCTCCTCGTGGTCGGTGACGCCGATTTCCTCGAGCGCATGCGAGAACGGATAGTGCCCCACATCGTGCAGCAGGGCGGCGGCTCGCATGACCTGCTGATCGCGCGGCGCAATGTCGACGAGGGCTCCGCGCTCATCGAGCAGGCGTAACGCGACGCCGGCGAGGTGCCAGGCGCCAAGCGCATGCTCAAAACGGGAATGCGTAGCGCCGGGATAGACGAGAAACGCCAGCCCGAGTTGGCGCACGTAGCGCAGACGCTGCATGACCGGCGTTTCGAGCAGCGCCAGCGCCAGCGGGTCGAGGCGGATGTTGTTCCAGAGTGGATCGCGCAGGATTTCCATGGCGGGAAAGATATGCACGGGCGGCGTCAGCGCGGTGTCACTTCCACACGGTCGCGGGCATACGGCGACTTCCTGCGTCTTGAGTGCCTTTCGAGGTGGAAAATCCGTCGTTCGTCCCCGAATTGAGCCCCACGGGTGTTGGCGTCGAGATCGCGCGTGCCGGCAGGGCCGACATTGGCTACAACGAAAAATGGAGGTGGCGCATTTACTGTCGTACGGCAGCCAGCGCCTGTTCAGCGGCGCCGAAAAATCCGGCTTAACGAACGCCGAGATTCAATCGTCCAATCAGTCGTGACTACTCCATCGCCATTCATTCGGCGCCTCTTTCTCGCGTTGACGGTAACCCTGGCCTTCATGGCCAGCGCTTCGTCCGCCATGGCGCAGCAGGTTGATATCATTCGCGGGCGCGTCCTCGGGACCGATACGTTGCCCATCCCCAACGTCCTCGTGACGGCCACGACGCTTACGGGCAATGTGAGTCGCACGGCGCGCACGAACGCGCAGGGTCGCTACACCATCTCGTTTCCGGGCGGTGAAGGCGACTACTGGGTGACATTTTCCGGTATCGGATTGTCGCCACGTCGATATCAGGTCAAGCGAACGGCCGATCAGGAAATCCTTATCGCCGACGCACGCCTGACGCCGGCCACGATCACCCTCGACGCCGTGCAGGTCACGGAGCGTGCGGCGGTGTCGCGAACAGACACGCTGGCCGATGTGGGTGGAACCGAAAAGGCCGTCAGCGATGAAACCGCCGGGTTTCTGAACGCGGAGCAAATGGGCGATCTCGCCGCCATGGCATCGGCCATTCCCGGCGTGCAGTTGTTGCTTGGTGCCGACGGTGCGTCCGATGCGTTCTCGGTGTTCGGGCTCGGTGGCGATCAGAACAACACGCAGCTCAACGGACTCAACTTCGGCGACGCGCAGCTACCGCGCGATGCGAACGTGATGTCGTCGCTGAACACGTCGCCGTACGACGTGTCCCGCGGTGGTTTTTCGGGTGGGCAGTTGCAGGTGCGCACGCGCTCCGGTTCGAACTTCGTGACGCGCCGACTCAGCGGCAACTTCATCTCGCCGCAGTTGCAGTGGACCGACCGCATCGGTATGGCCACCGGGCAGCAGTACACCAACATGTCGCTCGGCGGTTCGGCCTCGGGGCCGATCAAGCCCGACCAGATGTTCTACAACACGTCGTTCCAGTTCGATCGCCGGTTGCAGGACTTGCAGACGCTGCTCAATAGCAACGAAGCGGGCTTCGCTGCGGCGGGTGTGTCGGCCGACTCGGTTCAGCGCCTCATCGACATCCTCGGTACCGATCAGGTGCCGGTGACGGTACCGGGTTACGATCCGCAGCGCATCAATACCCGCATCAACACGCTCAACAGCTTCGATTGGGTGCCGCAGAACTCGTCGCGTGGCAGCACCTACTCGTTCACGCTGTCCGGTAACTACAACCGCACGTCGCCGGTTGGCGGCGGTGGTGGGTTTGGCGGCTTCGGTGGTTTTGGTGGTGGCGGCACCAGCCTCATCACGCCGTCGCGTGATGGCACACGCACCAATTGGGGCGGCTCGGCGCAGGCACGTCACAGCGGCCTGCTCGGTTGGAAGGGGATCTTCTCCGAAACCACCGTGGGGTACAGCACCAGCCGCAGCGATGGCGATCCGTTCTACTTCCTGCCGTCAGGCAGTGTGCGCGTGAACTCGCAGTTCGGCGACGGCTCGGCCTCGGTGAGCAACCTGCAGTTCGGCGGCAGCACGGCGCTCAACAACGCCAACGCGAACAGCTCGCTCGCCGGCAACAACACCATGTCGTGGTTCTCGAGCGACAACCGGCATCGTGTGAAGCTTACCACCGAGTTGCGTCGCGACGAATTCACCTCGTTGTTCAATTTCAACGAGTTCGGGTCGTTCAGCTACAACACGCTGGCCGATCTGCAGGCCAATCAGCCGGCATCGTTCACGCGCCTCCTGTCGCCCCGCACACGCAAGGGCAGCCAGTATGTCGGCGCCGTGTCGTTGGGTGATGCGTGGCGTCCCACGAACGATCTGCAGGTTCAGTACGGTGTTCGCGTCGACGGCAACCATTTCAACATGGGGCCGCAAACCAATGCCGATGTGCTCGCCAAGTTCGGCTACGACAACGCCGAAGTGCCCAACCGCATTTACGTGAGCCCGCGTCTCGGATTCTCGTGGACGGTGGGGCAGGCCGATCAGATGGCGCTGCTACCTGGGATGATTCGCGCCCCGCGCGCCGTCATCCGCGGTGGCGTGGGTCTCTTCCAGAACACGCCGGGCACGCAGCTCATTTCGAATGCCATCGACAACACCGGGTTGCCGTCCGGCCTGCAGCAGCTCACCTGTGTGGGCGCGGCCACGCCCATCCCCGACTGGACGTCGTTCGCCGCCGATGTGAACAACATCCCGCGTACCTGCGCCGACGGTTCCACGGGCACGGTGTTCGCCAACAGCTCGCCCAACGTGACGTTGTTCCTGCCCGACTACTATGCGCAGCGCTCCCTGCGCGGTAACCTCGGCTGGCAGGGGCCGGTGCTGCGCAACCGCTTCAACTTCTCTGTTGACGCCACGTACTCCCGCAATCAGCGCCAGCAGGGCGGCGTCGACATCAACTTCCCGGCAGTGCAGCGGTTCACGCTGGCCGGCGAAGGCAACCGCCCGGTATTCGTGACGCCGACGGCGATCGTGCCGACCACGGGTCAGGTGGCGTGGCGCGAAGCGCGTCTCTTCCCCGAGTACGGTCGTGTCACGGCGCAGACCTCGGAACTCGAGTCGGAAAGCAAGCAGATCACCGCCTCGTTGCGCCCGTTCGTGTTCAACACGCGCTGGAGCTGGAGCCTGTCGTACGTGCTGGCCGACGTGCGCGAACAGTTCCTCGGCTTCAACAGCACCGTGAATACGCCCATCGGCATCGAGTGGTCGCGCGGCTCGAACTTCTCGCGCCACCAGATTCAGTACTCGCTGAGCTACAACGCGTGGGACGCCGTGCGCATCTCGTGGTTCGGCAACTTCCGCTCGGGCATCTACTACACGCCCACGATCAATCAGGACGTCAACGGCGACAGCTACGGCAACGACCGTGCGTTCGTCTTCGATCCGGCAGCGGTTTCCGATCCGGCGCTCAAGGCCGGGCTCGAGAACTTCCTGGCCACCGGAACCCGTGAAGCCACGGCCTGCGTGCGCAGCCAGCTCGGGCAGTTCGCCGGACGCAATTCGTGTCAGGGGCCGTGGTCGATGACGGGCAACCTGAACATCTCGTTCAACTCCCTCAAGCTCGGCCTCCCGCAGCGTGCGAACATCTCGTTCCAGGTGGCCAATCCGCTCAACGGCATCGATCGCCTGGTGAACGGCGAGAGCGGCCTCAAGGGTTGGGGTTCGTTCGTGAATCCGCAGAGCAACGGCGCGCTGCTGTTCGTACGCGGCTTCGATGCGACGACCAACAGCTACAAGTACGAAGTGAACGAGCGCTTCGGGTCGACGCGCCCGAGCCAGACCACGCAGCGGTCGGCACCCGTGACGTTCACGCTCCAGATGGGTTGGGACCTCGGCCCGACGCGTGAACAGCAGCAGCTCTTGCAGCAGCTCGACCGCGGGCGTTCGCGTCCGGGCAACAAGCCCAGCTTGCAGCAGTTGCGCCAGACGGCCAGTGTGGGGCTCATCAATCCCATGCAGCAGATCCTGCAGCAGGCCGACACGCTCAAACTCACGCGCAAGCAGGCCGACAGCCTGGCGACGTTGAATCGCCTGTACGTGCTCAAGAGCGACAGCATCTGGACGCCGGTGGCGCGATTCCTCGCCGACCTGCCCGACAAGTTCAACCACGACGACGCGTATGGCCGGTATCGCCAGGCGCGTGAGGGGGCCGTGGATGTGCTGATCAAGGTGGCGCCGGGCATTCGCAACCTGCTTACGCCGGAACAGCTCCGCATTCTGCCCGAATCGCTGGTGCCGTTCATGGACAAGCGCAATCTGCAGGGCATTCGCTCTGGCACCGCCGGCGGCAACCGCTTCATGGGCGGTGGCATGGGCGGTGGCATGGGACGGCGCTGATATATGACACGCACTCGTACGCATACCTCACTGGGACATCCCATGAATTCGATCGCCCGCACGACGGCCCGCGCAACGCTTTGGAGCGCGGTGGGTGTGGCCCTGACTGCTGCGACAGTCGTCGCGCAGGATGCGCCGGCCAGCCCGGCCGCGCAGGTGCCTGTGCGCGAGGTCACCCCGGTGATCGCGCGCAGCGCACAACCGCTGACGAGCGCCAACATGGTGCGCCCGCTCAGCGACGGATCGGTGCTCGTCAACGACACGCAGCGCCGTCAGTTGGTGAAGTTCGACGCGACGCTCAAGTCGGTCACGGTGGTGGCCGATACGGCCCCCGGCGCGCTCATGCCCTACGGGCAGCGCCCGATCGGCTTGCTGCCGTATGCTGGTGACACCAGCATCGTGGTCGATGCCTCGACGCTGTCGTTGGTGATGATCGACGGCAACGGCAAGACCGTGCGCGTCATGGCGTCACCGCGACCCAACGATATCAACCTGCTCACCAACGCCAACCTTGGCTCGCACGCGTTCGATGCGAAGGGGCGCCTGTACTATCGCCAGGGTAATACCGGTGGCCCCGGTGGCGGCGGTATGGGTGGCATGATGTTTGGCGGTGGCATGGACCGCGGCGGCAACCGTGGTGGTGGCCAGGGTGGCAACAACAATCGCGGCGGGCAGAATCAGCAGGCCCAGCCGAACCGCGGCGGTGGCGATTTTGGTGGACCGCCGGGAGGCGGCGGTGGCGGTCAGCCGTTTGGCGGCCCCGGTGGGCGCGGGTTCAACCCCGCCAGTCAGCCGGATTCCGTACCCATCGTGCGCGTCGATTTTGACACGCGTAAGGCGGATACGGTGACGTTCGTCAAAGTGCCGAAGAACGAGTCGCAAATGACCCGCGGCGAAGACGGCTCGACGCGCCTCACCATCAAGATCAATCCGCTGCCGCAGGCCGACGATTGGGCGCTGTTGGCCGACGGTACAGTGGCCGTGATGCGTGTGCTTGACTATCACGTGGACTACTATCGTCCCGATGGTTCGCGCGCCGCGTCGGACAAGTTGCCGTTCGACTGGAAGCGCATCAGCGACGAAGAAAAGACCAAGCTGGTCGACTCGCTGGCCACCATGGCCAAGGCGGCGTCGGAGCGTATGGGGCAGGGTGGCGGCGGCGGTGGCTTCCGCATGAGCTTCGAGCCCATCGGTGCCGACAAGCTGCCCGACTATTACCCGCCGGTTCGTCAGGGCTCCAGCATTGCCGACCGTAACGGCAACCTCTGGGTTGTGCCGACCACGTCCAATCTGTCGGCGCAGTTGGCGCAGACTTTCATGGGCGGACGCGGCATGGGCGGTCCACCGCCAGCCGGTCAGCCCGGTGCTGCGGGCGCGCCGGGAGCCGCTGCTGGTGCACCGGGAGCGCCGCGCGATAGTACGCGTCAGGGACCGCCGCCGGCGGCCATGATGGCGATGATGGGGGCCATGGCCAACCAACCGCCCCTCGTGTACGACGTCATTTCGCCCGATGGCAAGCTGCTCGAGCGCGTGAAGTTGCCAGCCGGTCGTCAGGTTGTCGGCTTCGGCTCCAATGGCCTCATTTACGTCACGGCCCGCGAAGGACGCCAGATATTCCTCGAGACCGTCAAGCTCAAGTAACGTCCTAGACGAAAACACGAAGGGCCCCGGTGCAGTGCACCGGGGCCCTTCGTTCATACAGGAATGGCGGATCAGCCCTGCGGGCCCGCCGCCAGAATGGCCGGCGACACTGCTTCGCCAAACTTGCGGATGTTTTCGCGGAACATGTCGGCCAGCTTCTTCGCCTGCGCGTCGTACTCTTCGCCACTAGCCCATGTGCCGCGCGGATCGAGCACGTCACCCGGCACGTCAGGAACCCAGGTAGGGATGTGCAAACCGAACACGGGGTCGGTGGCGTACTCGGTACCGTCGAGCGCACCGCTGAGCGCGGCACGCACCATGGCGCGTGTATAGCCGAGTTTCATGCGACGGCCAACGCCGTAGGCACCACCGCTCCAGCCGGTGTTCACCAACCACACCTGCGAACCGTGCTCCTTGAGCAGTTCGCCCAACATCTCGGCGTACTTGGTTGGGTGCCACACGAGGAACACGGCACCGAAGCAGGCCGAGAAGGTAGCCTGCGGCTCGGTCACGCCACGCTCGGTACCGGCCACCTTGGCCGTGTAGCCGGAGAGGAAGTAATACATGGCCTGCTCGGGCGTGAGTCGCGCGATCGGCGGCAACACACCGAACGCGTCGGCCGTGAGAAACACCACGTTCTTCGGATGGCCGCCGCGGCCGCTGGGCACGTGGTTCTTGATGTACGGCAGCGGATACGACGCGCGCGTGTTCTCCGTGATCGCCTGGCTCGAGAAGTCGACCGTGCGCGCTGGCTGATGCAGCACGACGTTCTCGAGAATCGTGCCGAACATCTGCGTGGTCTGATAAATGTCCGGCTCACTTTCGGCCGAAAGATTGATGACCTTCGCATAGCAGCCACCTTCGAAGTTGAAGGTGCCTTCGGGCGACCAGCCGTGCTCGTCGTCGCCAATGAGTCCACGCTCGGGATCGGCCGACAGCGTAGTCTTGCCCGTTCCGGAGAGGCCGAAGAACAAGGCCGTGTCGCCCTGCGGTCCGATGTTGGCCGAGCAGTGCATGGAGAGCACACCCTGCTTGGGGAGCAGGTAGTTCATCACGGTGAACATCGACTTCTTGAGTTCGCCCGCGTAGCGCGTGCCGCCAATGAGAATCGCGCGCTCGGCCAGGTTGAGCACAATGAACGTGCCCGTGCGCGTGCCGTGCTTGGCAGGGTCGGCCTGGAACTCCGGCGCGTGGTACACCGTGAAGTTGGGCGCGAAGCTCGCGAGCTCGGCAACGTCAGGGCGGATGAACATGTTGCGCACGAACGCCGCGTGCCACGCATTGGGCATGATGTACCGCACGCTCAGTCGCGTCGACGGATCGGCACCGCAATACAAATCCTGCACGAACAGTTCGTTCTGTGCGTTGAGGTATTGCTGCACATCGGCCTTGAGCGTGGCCCAATGCTCCGGCGAAATGGGCTGATTCACCTTGCCCCAATCGACATCGGCGGCACTCGACGGTTCCTGCACCACAAACTTGTCGTTGGGCGACCGACCCGTATGCGGCGAAGTCACGGCGACGAAAGGTCCCATGTCGGCCAGCGTCCCTTCGCTACGGCGAATGGCGGCTTCGATCAGCTCTGGCGCAACGAAATTCCAATGGACCGTGCCCCGCGGCGAAATGCCCTGCGGCGCGAGACCGTCGGCACTCTCGCGAACGGAAGCTGACGGGGAGACCTGTGTCGCCATGGTGCGACCCTCTCGGTAAACGTTCTCGGGTACATCCGCTGCGCCGATGCGGCGCGCGGCTCCCCGTGTTGTGAACTGCGCGAGACTACCTGAGCGTGCGACTGCCTGCGATCAACCGGCGGGCATCGCAAACGCGACGCAACCGTCATGTAATTGGCAGGAAAAGACATCGGCGCCCATTCGTGAGAAAGAGGCGCCGATACACAAGATGGTCACGGATTGGTCGACGCTCAAGCGTTTTCCCGTTACGGCGTCGAATCGCACCGCGATCTCGTCATTTACATGGCTGTTTCACGCGTCTCAGGACTGGAATGCACGCAGGGTACGGAGCATGCGCCCATCCGTTTCGGCTGGCGTATCGCCCTTGGGCGTCTCGATGATGCGCGGCACATGTGCCAGGCGTTCGTCGGTCATGATGCGGCGAAACACCTCGGCGCCAATGCTGCCCTCGCCAATGAGTTCATGGCGGTCGAGGTGAGACGCCAGTTTCGCCTTGGAGTCGTTGAGGTGCAGGCACCCCAGCTGCGCGAAGCCGAGCACATCGCCGAAGCGCTGCCACACGCCGTCGTAGTCGGCGACCAAGTCGTAGCCGGCGGCCCACACGTGGGCGGTATCGAGACACACACCAACACGTGTTCGGAGTGGAGCCGGAATGCGGGAGAGCAGGTCGGCCATTTCTTCGAAGGTGGAACCGAGCACCGTACCCTGTCCCGCCGTCAACTCCATGAGCAAGCGCGTGGGGCCGGATTCTGCTTCGAGCGCCTGCACGATACCGTCGGCATTGCGCGCAATGCCGCTGGCCCGGTCGTCCATGAAGTTGCCCGGGTGGGACACCACTGCGTCGAGCCCCAACGCGTGGCAGCGACGTAGCTCGGCACGGAAGCTCTCGATCGAGCGGGCGCGCAGGTCGGCGTCGGGCGAGGCGAGATTGATGAGATACGAATCGTGTGCGCAGATCCAGCGCACTCCGGTTGCCGCCATGGCGTCCTTGAAGCGCAACGCCTCGTCGGCATCGATGTCGCGCTCGGCCCACCTGTTGGCCTGTTTGGTGAAGATCTGTGCGCCCGTGGCGCTGATTTCACGCGCACGCGCCGCTGCTTCCCACGTACCACCGGCAATCGATACGTGGGCGCCCAGTGGAGCCCGATCGCCGGCTGGGTCACCCGCATCCACTGTGATGGGTGCCGAAATTGAGGGCGCTGGCTTAGAAGTTTTCTTGGCAGGCATACGGAAAGTCTAACGCGCTCAACGCCGGGCGCGCAGATACTCCAGCGGATCGATGGCGCGCCCCTTCGGACGAATCTCGAAATGCAGATGCGGCGGCAGCTCGGGGTCGGTGGCGCCTACCGTACCGATCGACTGTCCCTTGGTGACCTGTTGCCCGCGCCGCACGCCGATGTTCTGCAGCGATCCGTACACCGAGTAATCACCGCCACCGTGCTGAACGATGACGGTCGGGCCGTATGTGCCGACATTGTCGGCGAGCACGACCTCACCCGCGGCAATGCTCTTCACCGATGTGCCTACGTTGGCCCCGATGCCGATGCCGTTCCACCGGGTCGTGGTGTTGTTGGGGTTGATGACGCGCCCGAAGCGGTAGAGAATTGCGCCCTCCACCGGCCAATCGAGTTTCCCCAGATCCGAGGTGCGAATGGTGGACGGTGCCGAGGGGCGTGCGTTCGGTGCCATCTCGGCCCGCCGCCGCGCGGTTTCGAGAGTGGAGATCGCGTTGGCAATGCGCGACTCGTCGCGCGCGAGTTGCTGCAGGCGTTCGCGGGTGCGCTGGGCAGTCAGCTGAACGGCCGTGAGATTCTTCTGGCGTCGCGATTCGAGATCGGCCAGTCGTCGCGCCTCGCGGTCCTTCTCCTGTCGGTTGCGCCCCACCTCGTCCTGCAGGCGCACCAGCAGCATGCGTTGCGTGATGATCTGGTCGCGCAATCCTTCCACGCGGCGCACCAGATTGCGGTCGTTCAGCGCCAGCTCGTGCAGATACTTGTAGCGCGCCACGAGCCCGGCAAACGACTGCGCCGACAGCATGGCCTCCACATCGTACAGGCTGCCGCGCTTGTAGATCTCCACCATGCGTCGTTGCAGCGCGCCCTTCTTCCCCTCGAGTTCGCTCTCCGCCTTCACCAACCCGGTGCCGGCTTTGATCACTTCCTCGTTGATCGTCTCGAGTTGTTTATCGAGGGCATCCACGAGTCGACGTGTGGTTTGCCGTTGCGCCTCGAGATTGTTCACCTCGTCGGCCAGCGACCGGGCGCTGCGCTGCAAGGCACTCATGCGCGCTTCGAGGTCTGAGCGTTCCTTGCGCAGCTTGTCGAGCTCGTCCTGCTGCTGACGCAGCCGCTGTTCCGACGATGGCGGCTGCTGAGCCGCGACGTACTCCGCAGGCAGCACGGCGATGGCCAGCGCCACGCACGGCACCGCCGCCGCCTTCACCCACCATGTTCGCGCACGCCGAGTCATGGGTGGCCGGCGCTCAGTCGCGCCACACCTGGCGCAAATGACGGCCCACCGAGACCCAGCTGCCGAGCAGGCCAAGCACACCGCCGGCCGCGATACCGAGCATCATCTGGGTCGTGTCGAAGAACTGCGTCTGCATGAGCGACTGCGCGAGTACCGTAGCGGTGCCCCACGACATGGCAACGGCCAACACGCCACCCAACAGGCCCTTCAGCGCCCCGTCGAGCAGATAGGGCAGCCGCACGAACATGTTGGTCGCGCCAACCAGACGCATGATCTCGATCTCACGCGTTCTGGCGAGAATGGCCATGCGAATGGTGCTGCCGATGATGATCACGGCCACGAGGGCGAAGACACCACCCAGCACCGTTCCCACCAGCGCCGCGATATTGCGAATGCGGTAGAGCTTCTCGACCCATTCGCGACCATACCGGACCTCTTCCACCACCGGGTAGGTCTGCAGGCGGCGGGACAAATCGGCCACGGTGGCAGGATCGCGCATTCCGTCCTTCAGGCGCAACTCGACTGAGCCCGGAAGAAAGGCGCCGTCCATCACATCGCGGAACTCCTCGAGCTCCGCCCGGGCGCGCTGCAGCGCCGAGTCGGGTGAGACGTACCCCACATTCGCCACCGCCGGATTCTTCTGCATGCGCTGCATCAGCTCGTCGACCTGCGCGTCACGCGCTCCCTCTACAAGGAAAGCGCGAATTTCCACGCGGTCTTCGACCTCGCGCAGCGCGGTGCGGATGTTGAGCGCAACCAGCCCGAACAACCCGAAGGCAAAGAGCGAGAAACCGATGGTAACCACACCCAGAATGGCGAGCAGTGGCGCACGTCGGAAGGCGAGGGCAACCTCACGCAACGCGAGTCTCATTGAACGCTCATCCTCGGCGGCCTCGCATGTTTGCCACCAGCGTGCCGATGTCGGTACCGTCGAACACCAACTGGCCGTGATCGAGTTCGAGGCAGCGCATGCCGGCCCGTTGAATCATGGCCACATCGTGCGTGGCCATGAGCACCGAGGTGCCGCGGGCGTTGATCTCGCGCAGCAGCAGGTAGATCGCGTGCGTGGCCCGATCGTCGAGGTTACCGGTGGGCTCGTCGGCCAGCAGGAGGAACGGATCGTTGGCGAGGGCGCGGGCAATGGCTACCCGCTGCTGCTCGCCACCGGAGAGTTCGTGTGGATAGGCCGTGGCGCGGGACGCGAGACCAACCTGCGTGAGCAGGCGCGCCACCTTCGGCCCGATCTGTGCGTTAGACGTTCCGGTGACCTCAAGGGCGAAGGCCACATTCTGCTCGGCGGTGCGGTCGGGGAGCAGCCGGAAGTCCTGGAACACCACCCCCAGGCGACGCCGCAGATGGGGAATTTCACGCGGCTTGATGGAGAAGCTCGAGTATCCGGACACGCGCACTTCGCCGGTGGTGGGTCGCTCGGCCATGGTGAGCAACTTCAGCAACGTGCTCTTGCCGGCACCGGAGTGCCCCACCAGGAAGACGAACTCGCCCTTCTGCATCTCGAACGACACGTCGCGCAGCGCCATCCCCGAACGCGGGTACTCCTTGGATACGTTCGCGACTCTCAGAATTCCGGACATCGGCTAGCTGGCGGACAGGGACGACGTGGTGAGCGCCGAAATAAGGGCGGCAATGATGACGTCAGCCGACTCGAGTCCCGCCTCGATGCGCAGCCACCCTGCATCGTCGCCGGCGCGGATCCGGGTGACCACGTTGCGGCCGTCGTGTTCGTCGTTCAGCAACTGCGACGCGCGTGCCGCTACCCGCCTGGCATCGTGTGCGTCGTGCAATCGCAATTGCACCAGCGATCCCGCCCCCTTGAACCAGTCGTTGAACACCGCCCGATCGGGATGGGTCTCGAGGCCGGCGTACAGCACGTCGGTGACATCGCGATGCCGGCAGGCCCAATCGGCGACCTGCATGGCGGTGGCGTTCTGGCGCAGGACGCGCACTTCGAGGGTGGCGAGGCCACGTTCGAGGTGCAGCGTCGATACGGGATGCGGTACGGCGCCCCACGATTCCATCTTGAGGCGCACCTCTTCCACCAGCCCCTCGGTTCCCGCCATCACGCCAACTTCTCCTTCGCCGTGCGGCTCGAAGAAGCGGGTGGCATCGTGCAACACCACGTCAGCGCCATGGGCCAGCGGCGTGAAGTCCACCGGTGAGGCGCCAGTGGCATCGACGATGAGGGCGATGCCGAGTTCCTGCGACAGCGTGCGCGGGGGGCGCATGTCGATGAGTCGACCGGTATCGAGCACCGGTGATTCGAGGAACAGCGCGCGGGTGGTGCGAGTAAGGCCACGGCGCCACCCCCGGGTTTCTCGGGGGTCGACCCATGAGACCTCAACACCCAGCGCCGGCAACTCCTGCTCAAAGAAATGCCGCGTGGACGCGCGCAGATAGCTGCAGGCCAGCAGATGATCGCCTGGACGAAGCAAGGCCAACGAGGTGCACGCGACCGCCGCGCGACCGCTGGCCAGCACGAGTGCGGACTCAGCGCCCTCGAGATCAGCCAGTCGGCGGGTCAACGAATTGGGCACAGGTGGTCTTGCGGGTTCAGGGCTGCGAACGGCGCGGATTGTCGACGCGCCCCACGCGTATGACTTCCGCCAGCGTGGCACCAGCCACGTCACGGAGGACGACCCCCCCGCGGGGGAGCGATTCGTCCAGTTCGAGCAGGGCCAACTCCGAACGACGTGCCGATACCACACGCACCAGTTCACCGGCCGTCACGAGCCGTACGAGGGCGTCGTCGGGGCGCATGCGAATGAGCGGCCCGCGCTCCGGGTCACCGCGCCGTGTGGCGATGTAGCCCACCACCTGCAACGGCGGCGAGAAGCCGCTGAACATACTCAGTTTGCGGTAACCCGCCGGTGGCGGGCCGTCCTTCTTCCGTTCGTCGCTCATTGCATCCCCGTCCCAGTACCAGGTGCAGCGGACGGCCCATGGGGCACGACACCGGGCACCGCGTAAGTCTGCTCGTGGCGCATGATCAGACGACGGCGCGCCAAACGCTCCAGTTGGGTTTCCGCGAAGGCCACCGGGACATCGAGCAGGGTGGCCACGGCGGCCGCTGCCAACGGGCCGTTGTCGCGCACGGCCAGCCAATGGTCGCGCTCGTCGTCATCAACGTAGCCGAAGAGCTCTGCTTCGCCTTCGTGCCACGAGACCAGCGCCAGCGCGTGCCGCTCGAGCACCGTCTCGATGGGGTCGATGTGCCCCTCGTGGATACCGCGAAACGTGAGATAGCCCGGCGGCCCGTCATCACTCGTGTATCGCAGCAGCAGTTTGGCCACGATTTCGTCGGCGCACGAAAAGTCGAGCAGGTTGACCTGCGAGAAGTCGATGGTGGTGACCACCGGCGCGCCGATTTCAGTAACCTGACGCTCGATGGCGGTGCGCACCGCCGCGCCCGTGGGGCGCGTGACGAGATTCGAGTACAGATCGCACACCGTACCGCGCAGCACGGTGCCCACGTCGATGTGAATCACATCCGACTCCGGCCGCGGCTAGCGGTGGCAGTGGCGGCGGCACGCGGACGCGCGGGCGCATCGCCCACGCGCTCGGGAATAATGATCTGCATCTGCGCGCCCGGGAAATACGGCAGCGACTCCGTCATGGGTACATCCTCGTCCCATTCCGGAATGATGCCCAGCCGAGCCGTGCCGCTGCGCACCGTGAGCTTACCGTGCCAGCGCCCAACGAAGCGGCGAATACCGGCCAACCCCTGGCCGCGTCCGGCATCACCGTGGCGGAAGCGCGAGACGGCACGAAGCACGGCATCTTCGAGCGCCATGGCATCGTCCCACCGATCCTTGTGGCGATGCCCCGGCGAACTCTCGAGCGATTTCCGAAAGCCCACGCCCGCGTCGCACACGGCGATGACTACCACGCGACGGCCAAGACGTCTGGTGTACTTGTACGTTTGTACGGCCACCCATCCACCGAGTCCCGCGTGCTCGACGATGTTCTGGCACGATTCGCTCAGCGTCATGCCGAACGCGCCCGTCACGGCCGTGTCGAGATTGAGCTGCCCGTGCAGAATGTCGGCTGCCTTCTGTTGAATGCGGCCGACTACACCATGCACGTCGTCACTCTTGGTAATGGGCGTGATTTCGAGCAGCACATCGCTCTCATGGGCTTCACGCGAGCGCGGCACGGAGCCATGCATGTCGTACAACTCCGCGGCGTAGCGAAAGAAGCCGGTGCGCGACCAGTAGCTCACGGTGTCCGGGTTCTCGGGCACGGCGAAGCCCATGCGTTCCGTGCGCGACTGCGCCACGCACAGCAGCGCGGTGAGCCCATACGGCGACGCCCAGCGTGCATGACGGGCGTCGAGCAGGATCTTTGATCCTTCCGGCGTGGTGGCCAGTTGCTCGATGACCTGCTCGAACGTGTGTTCGTCGAGCGAGGGCGGCACGCTGATGACAGTCGTCACGTGGTGCTGAGCTCTCCGCGGAGATGATTCGCAAGGCCATTGGCCCCGCGATGTTCGACGTTGCGCGATGCGGCGCGATTCGCCGCCGCAATGGCCTCCGTCAACATATCACCGGCAAGGAGCCGGGAGAAATGGGTGGCGCCCCAAACATCGCCACAACCAGTCGGATCGCCAGGCCCATCGACGCGCGGAGCGACGCCGGGTACGAGCTCGGTACGCAACGCACCGAAGGCACCAGCACCGCCACGCGGCGATGTGGATAGCGCAACGTTGTGACCTCGGCGCGGCGGCAAATCGCTCAAGCGTTCAATGCCGGGAGCCGCGAAATACGCGGCGCCACGCTTGCCGAGTGTCACGCCCAGCACCGAGACACCCGCCGCCATGGCCGTGGCCGCCAGCGCCATGCTGTCCGGCGCCATGAGCCGCATCTCGTCTTCGTTGACTTGCATGACGTCGAAGCACGCGCACCATTCGGCCACATTCGGCAGTGGACGCGGTGTGCGCAGCCCGTCGGCCTGCACGGCCATCACGAGCATGTGCAGGTCGCAGTAGATGGGACCCTGAAAGTGCGCGCGAATGAGTTGCGCCGTCTCGAGGTCGAGCTCCCAGCCACTCAACAGGTTGATGTACAGCGCGTCGAGTCGCGCCGATTCGAGCACTGGCTTGAGGCCCAGCCACGTCCACCCCGGCACGCCGCCGGTGAGATGTTCGGTGCGTCGTTCATCGTCGAGGTAGCGCAGTTCGACGCGGTTGTTGGGGTACGGCACACCGATGAGCTGTGCGTCGGGGGCCATGCGGCGCAGCCGATGGATGTACAGCTGCGCGCGCTCCACGAGATCCTGACCCACCATGGCCAGCGGCACGATTTCCCAATCCTCGGGCAGCGCGGCGTCGAGCGCCGACAACGAGTACGTGATGCCGCCCCACTCTTCGATGGGGACACTGCGCCCATCGCGACCATGCAACACATCCCACACGAACGATCCGATGACGCCGACACGCTTCTTGCGGACCTCGGCGCCGGCGTTGAGCGACGGGCTCACGCGGGGGGCTTGCCAGTGGTTTGCGAGATGAACGACGCCACCGCGCCCACCACGCCGGCCGTACCGGGCAGGGTTCCCGGCACGATGCGGCAGGCGTCGGACACCGACTTGAACGCACGACGGCGCACTTCGGTACGCAACGGCCCGAACAGCGCCTCGCCGGCATGCGTGACGCCGCCCGCAATGACCACAACATCGGGGTTGAACACGTTGAGCAAGTTCGCGAGGCCAGCCCCGAGATACTTGGCGGTATCGCGCACGATCTCGAGCGCGAGCGCATCGCCGTCACCGGCGGCTTTGTAGACCACCGCCGCCGTGATCTTGGATACATCGCCGTCAACGAGCGACGGCAGCACCGACGATTCGTCGTTTTGCAGTGCTTCGCGGGCACGTTCGGCGATGGCGCTGCCCGAGGCATACGCCTCCAGGCAACCGTAGTTGCCGCAGCCGCAGCGTCGGCCGTTGAGATCGATGGTGATATGCCCGATTTCACCAGCGGCGTCGCTCGACCCGTGATACACGTGACGGTCGATGATGATGCCGCCGCCCACTCCGGTGCCGATCGTCACGCCAATCACGTTCGTACCGCCGCGCGCCGCACCGAGCCACCACTCGCCGTAAGTGGCGCAGTTGGCATCGTTGTCAAGCTTCACGGGCAGCCCCGTCAGCGCCGTCATGCGCTCGACAAGCGGGAAGTCGTACCACTTGAGATTCGGCGCCGCGAGCACGAGTCCCTTGTCGCGATCGACGGTACCGGGAGCGCCAATGCCTACGCCCAGAAACGCGCTCTTGGGTACACCCGCTTCATGCATGGTGGTGTCGACCGTGGTATTCACCATGCGCGCCATACGCGTGATCACGGCATCGGCGCCTTCGACGGCCATCGTTGGTTCAGACTTTTCACCGAACAGGCGCGTGCCGTCGAGCGACATGGCCGACACGACGATGTTGGTGCCGCCAAGGTCGACGCCAATGATGAACTGCGAATCGGGGGATGTGGTCTGGGAGGGCATGGGAACAAAAGTAACGCGGAACACGCCATTCCAACCGCCGCCGCGCCCCTACCTCGCCGAAGGCCCCACGAGTTGCAGGGCCGCTTGCGCGACCAGCGAGGGTTCAAGGTCGCGCATGCACCGCCAATGTTTCTGCGGGCACTGCATGGGGCCGTGCGCGTGGCAGGGGCGGCATTCCAGTGTCTGGTGCTGCACGACGCGTCGTTGCTCGGCCAGCGGCCCGAAGCCCAATGCGGGGACCGTGGGGCCGAACAGCGCCACCGTTGGCGTGTTCATGGCGCTGGCCAGGTGCAGGGGCGCCGAGTCGTTGGTGACCAGTACGCGGCAGCGGGAGAGCAGGGCCGCCGATCCGAGTAGCGACAGCTGACCGGTGGCGTCGATTACGGGAGCGCCGCCGGCGGCCAGCACGGCCCGACCGATCGCGGCCGCCAGCGGGGCGTCGGTGCCGGCCCCTAGCACCACGACACGACCCTGCGCCAAAAGGGGTGAGCTGACCAGCACGGCCGCCAGCGCCTCGAACGAGGGCCAGCGTTTGGTTGCCCACACGCTGCCGGGTGCCAGCGCAACCAACGGCTCGTGGTGGGCCACGCCGTGCGCGGCCAGCAACCGGGATACCGCGTCGTGCTCCGTCGCGCCGGGATAGAGGGAAGGGCGCAGCGGCGGTGGTACGGTGTGTTCGCCGGCCGGGTTGGCGAGTTGCCAGAGCCGTGCGGCGTGGTGTTGTGCCCGGTCGTACGGCACGCGGTGCGTGGTGAACAGCCGCCCGCCGCTGGTCTCGAACCCAATGCGCTCGGGGATGTCGGCCATCCACGCCAGCGCCGCCGTGCGACTCGAGCCCTGCGCCAGGAACGCGCGCTGTGCCCCCACGGCGCGCAGCCGTTGCGCGACGCGCCGTAACCCGCCCAGCCCGCGGTCGGCGCCGCGTTTGTCGAACACGATGACACTCGACACCGCCGGATGATTGGCCAACAGCGCGGCGTTGGCCGGCGTGGCTACCACATGCACAAGGCCCTCACCAGCCAACCGCTCGAGGAGCGGGGTGGTGAGGACCATGTCCCCAAGAAACGATGTTTGCAGGACGGCGGAGACCAACCTCAGTCCACCTGCAGCACCGCGAGAAACGCCTCCTGCGGAATCTCCACACTGCCAACCTGCTTCATGCGCTTCTTGCCTTCCTTCTGCTTCTCCAGGAGCTTGCGCTTGCGCGAGATGTCGCCGCCGTAGCACTTCGCGAGTACGTCCTTTCGCAGTGGCTTGACAGTTTCACGCGCAATGACCTTCTGCCCGATGGTGGCCTGAATGGCGACCTCGAACAGCTGGCGCGGAATGAGCTCCTTGAGCTTCTCGGCTACCTTCCGGCCCCACTCGTACGCCTTGTCCTTGTGCACGATCACGGAGAACGCGTCGATGGCGTCGCCGTTGATGAGCATGTCGAGGCGCACGAGGTCACTGGAGCGATACTCGAGCATCTCGTAGTCGAGGGAGGCGTAGCCGCGGCTCACCGTCTTCATCTTGTCGAAGAAGTCGAGAATGATCTCGCCAAGCGGAAACTCCCAGTCGAGCTCCACGCGCACGGTGTCGAGGAAGCGCGTGTTCTTGTAGATGCCACGCCGCTCCATGCCGAGCGTCATGATGGGGCCGATGTATTCGGCCGGACACATGATGCGCGCGCGCACATACGGCTCTTCGACCTTCTGAATGACCACCGCCGGCGGCATGAGCGCCGGGTTTTCCACCAGCAACTCCGTGCCGTCCGTCTTCTCCACGTGGTACTCCACGCTCGGCACCGTGGTGACGAGGTCGAGGTCGTACTCGCGTTCGAGCCGCTCCTGCACGATTTCCATGTGCAGCAGCCCGAGGAAGCCGCAGCGGAAACCGAAGCCGAGCGCCGTGGAGGTTTCGGGCTCGTACTGCAGCGAGGCGTCGTTGAGCTTCATCTTTTCGAGCGCGTCGCGCAGTGTTTCGTACTGCGTGGTATCGGTCGGGTAGATACCCGCGAACACGAACGACTTCACTTCCTGGTAACCGGGCAGCGCTTCGGCGGCGCGGTTGTCCTTGTCGAAAATGGTGTCGCCAGCGCGCGTTTCGCGCACCGAGCGCACGGCGGCGAGCACGTAGCCCACTTCACCGGCGCGCAACACATCAGTGGGGAACTGACGGAGTTGGAGGTACCCCACTTCGGCTACTTCGTACACGTTGTCGGACACACCGAAGGTGATCTTCATCCCCTTGCGGATTTCGCCGTCCACCACGCGCACGCTGGGAATGGCGCCGCGGTATTTGTCGTAGTACGAGTCGAAGATGAGGGCGCGCAGCGGTCCCGTGAGGTCGCCCTTCGGCGGCGGCACGCGCTTCACAATCTCTTCGAGCAGTTCGGGCACGCCGGTGCCTTCCTTGCCACTCACGCACAGCACGTCTTCCGGCAGGCAGCCAATGAGGTCGACCACTTCCTGGCGGCGGCGCTCGGGCTCCGCGCCTGGCAGGTCGATCTTATTGAGCACCGGAATGATCTCGAGCCCGGCGTCCATGGCGAGGAAGAGATTGGACAGGGTCTGTGCCTGGATGCCCTGCGACGCGTCGACCACGAGGATGGCGCCTTCACAGGCGGCGAGCGACCGCGACACCTCGTACGTGAAGTCCACGTGGCCGGGGGTGTCGATGAGATTCAACTCATACGGCTGGCCATCGCCGGCGGTGTAGCTCATGCGCACGGCGTTCAGCTTGATCGTGATGCCGCGTTCGCGCTCGAGGTCGAGCGTGTCGAGCACCTGCGACTTCATTTCACGCTTCTGCAACGTGCCGGTCTTCTCGATCAGGCGGTCGGCGAGTGTCGACTTGCCGTGATCGATATGCGCGACAATGCAGAAATTGCGGATGTGACTGAGATCCAACGGAGCCTTCCTCTGGGATGCCGAAAACGGTCTAGCCTTTCAACATAGCGGAGCGCGGGGTTGTGCCCAAGCGTGGTCGGGGTTGGGGTCTGGGTCGTGGTACTGCCACTACGGTCGGGGTACTGCCACTGCAGTCGGGGTACAGCCACTACA
>ERZ1645185.178-NODE-178-length-27555-cov-7.319600_pt1 | contig 27555 bp, 19 predicted proteins | sample MGYA00575351_ERZ1645185 | MGnify/ENA primary metagenome ERZ1645185 (study PRJEB40838, sample SAMN11284767) | freshwater sediment metagenome | isolation source: river sediment | host: Sediment | place: India: Jana village, Kanpur | collected 2015-12-17 ... | reverse complement strand
AGATGCGCATCAGCCAGACGCGCCTGATGACCATGTTCACTGAGGACCTCCGCGCTTACGCAACTCCAGCAGCAGCGCCTGCGCAGCCTCGAAGCTCGGAGCCTCCTCGAGCAGGCTCAACACCTCACGGCGTGCGGCTGCAACATCTCCGCTGGCGGCAAGGGCGCGCGCCAGCTCCAGTCGCGCCTCCATCACGTCCGGCGGACGAAGCGCGAGCACGGCCCGTCGCTCCCTGATGGCTCGCGCGTGATCGCCAGTGCGTCCGGCAATGATGGCCAACGCTTCGTGGTCACCGGCCGTGTATGGCCAGATCCACAACATGCGTTCCAACGCGGCGGCGGCACCGACAAGGTCACCACGCTGCTCGCGCATCTCCGCCTCCAGTTTGTTCGCGTTGTAGGCCGTCTCGTCACGCCCGGTTACCTGCTCGATCATGGCGAGGGCCCGTGTGGTGTCGCGGCTGTCCAGCGCGATCCGGGTGAGGTACCAAGCCGGGCCGTCATCGCCTGCGTAGCTGGGGAAGAGGCCCTGTGCCCGTTCGAACAGCGCACGCGCTGAATCGCGCTGGGATTCGAGCAGGCCAACAGCGGTGCGCATGGTCTTTACGAAGGTGCCACCGCTGCTGTCGCTGGCGGTCGCACCCGCCAGTGCCTGCAACTCGGTCGCGAAGCGCTGGCGCAGCCAGGTGTCGAACTGCGCATCCACCTGTGCCATGGTGAGCCCCAGCACCTGCTGCATGGCGCTCGGGGTGTCGCCGCCGTCACGATAGGCGCCAAGCAGCGCGGGCAGGGCGCGAGCGCCTTTGGTGCTTTCAACCCACTCGCAGAACAGGGAGGCGTGGTAATAGCTGAACGACGTCTCCTCTGGATAGCGCGGACGCATGAACCCATCAGTGAGTTGACTTACTGGCCGCAACCGTCCGCTGCGATAGGCCAGCATCCAAGGCAGGGTGGTACGTGCACCCCAGCCGATGTTGGCTCGGCGTTCTTCCAGAACGGAGAGTCCCTCGGATAGCCAGCGCGGCACACGATGGGCCGATGCCCCCAGCGTGAACGCATGCGTAAGCTCGTGCCAGGCGGTGCTCCCCCAATTGAAGGTGCCGCGCTCACGGGCGTTGGGCGTATCCATGGCCAGCAGACTGCCGAAGCTCACGCCCAACGCCCCGAGTCCCACCAACCCCACGGTGCGTACGGAGAAATCGGCGTGTTGCCGAAAGAACTCCAGGCGAACTGGTGTGGGAGCCCGATACCCGTAACGCACCGCCAGCGAATCGTAGGCGCGCTCAAGCAGGGGCACGATGTACAGCGCCAACAGTTCGGCGTCGTCGGTTGGCGCTACGACTTCGAATCGCCCCTGCGTAACGGTTCGAAAGCTGCGCATCTTGTCGAGCAGGTCGAGCGTGTTCTTGTGCCACAGATTGAACGGATCGAGCGCAAAGGCCCGCTCGACTGACGCGCGCCCCGCCGCCATTTGCCCAGTGCGTAACTGATTGGTGCCAAGTACACCGAGGGCTGCGACCGAGCTGCTGTCGTATCCCACTGCCGTTTCGGCGAGGCGCACGGCCTCGGCGTATCGGCGTTGGCGCACGGCCGCTTCCGCCAGTGCGGTGAAGTACACGGCGGGCCGCGGCTGCAGTGACGTAGCCGCGCGCAACGCGCGGCGATAGCGCGTCGAATCGCCGGTGAGCCAGGCATGGGCGCCGAGCACCGCCCATGCGCCGAGTTGGGTGCTGTCGGATGCCACGGCGCGTTCAGCGGTCGCGCTGGCCGAGTCGAAAGCCTCGGCATCGAGATGAAGGCGCGCAACATAGGCGAGAGCCTGCGGGTGATTGGGCGCCGCCGCCAGCGCCTTGCGCGCTGTCACCATGGCCGTCCCCTTGCCCTCGAACTCCTCCACTTGTGCCAGTCCAATCAGGGCGTCGGCGTCGGTGGGCGCGCGCCGCAGTACCGCCTCGAACGACGCGCGGGCTTCTGGCGCGTTGTACTTGTCCAGGAAGAGGCGGCCGATTCGGCGCTGTGCCTCAAGATTGCCGGAGTCGGCGGCGACGGCGCGATCGAAGGCCGCGAGCGCTGCGCGAATGCCCCCGGCGTTGCCATTGCCAAGCAGGACGTAGGCGCGTCCCGCCGAGGTATGCTCCGCGCTGGTCCGTGCGCCCGGTTGCTCGTAGGCCGCGGCAATGCGAGTGGCTCTCGACGTTGCCTCGGCGCGATCACCACGGGCAGCCGCAGCCTCCGCATTCGCAATCTCGCTGCGAAATCGATCCACAGGCGGTGTGGGCTGCGCGCACGCCTTCAGCGGCGCGCCACCCAGAACAGCCAATGCGGTGAACCAGAGCAACAGGCCGGTCTGTCTCACTTGCCACCGCCTGCAGCCTTGATCGCTGCCGTCCGCTCGGCAATTGCCAGCAGCAGCCGTTCGAGCTCTGCCTGATAGCTGCCTTCGTCCATGGCCGCCTTTCGTGCCCGCAACGCGGCCACCTGCGACTCGAGCGCCTGCCGCTCGGCCATGAGTGCGGCCACCTTGGGGTCACTCGCCTTGCCACTGGTACCGAAGGCCACGCGCATGGCCGACACCGAGTCACTCAATACCGCGTGTTCGGTAAGCATGCGATTGTTCGCGGCATACGACTTCGCCACTTCGGTGCGTGCGAACTGAAACACCTCAAGCACCGACAGCCGGCCGTCCTTGTTGGCGTCCGCATCGTCGGTGGTGAGCGCGCGGGCGAAGTGCTGCAGAAACTCGGATTCGTTCCTTTCCACGGCAGAACGCGTGGCCGTAACTACGATGCGACCCGGTGCCGACAGCACCGGCACGAAGTCTCCGCTGCCCGTGGCCGCGTTCACGAACACCACCTGCTGCTTTGCAAAGGGCGACAACCAGCCCGCATACTCGCCGGCGGCGGCGTCTGGTCCGGGCAGGTTCACCTTGGAGTTCGCCCCTTCACCACTCCCGTGTCCCACGAGTACCACCAACAGCACGTCGCCTGGCTGCACTCGACGCGACAACGACAGGAACGCCTTGCCGATGTTCTCGCGCGTCGATCTGCCATTGAAGGCCGTGGAGTCTTCGGTGAGCGCAATCAGACTGGAGTCGCTCACACCCCAGCGTGCTTGGACGGCGGTATGGATGGCCGTCACGGCGCGGGTGAAGCGCGACTTGAAGACTGGATCACCCGACAGTCCAGCGACCATGAGAACGTGCGTCTGCTGGGCCGCGAGCGTGAGCGGCGCAAGAGGTGCGAGGGCCAGCATCAGCCCGAACGAGCACAAAAGTCGGCGCATCAGGCGAGTCCTCGCCACCGACGGTGGCCCCACTCGATTCCCAGCAGCAACGCCAGGAGCAGAAACACCGCCGGCATATCCCAGAGATCCTTGGCCTCGCGCACCGTGACCCCCGCGTTGGTATACACGGCATCGTCGGCGAGAGCGGCGGCGCCGTCGATGGGGTAATAACGACCGCCGGTTTCGTCGGCGATACGTCGCAACAGCGGTGCCCGCAACTCGGCTTGCGCCACATCGGCGCCGCGTTCGTCCACGAGAATGGTGGTCGTGACTGCCTGCGTGGAATCGCGCGATGTACGGGCCAGTGCGTCGACGGTGTAGCGCCCCGTGTCGCGCGGCGTGAAGCGCGCCGTGTAGCTGCCGTCGTCACGTAGCGACCATTCGAGCGCGAGGGTTTCAACCGTACCGGTCGGACCGGTTACCGTGGCCGTCACCTCGGCGTCGTTCACGTCGTCGAAACGTGCGGTGGCAACCTGAGCGCGCAGGGTCACCGTTTCGCCGGGAGCGACACGCGCCGGTATCGCCGTGACTTCGAACGGTTCCGGGACCTCGTCAACCAACCAGCGGATCACCTGCCGCCAGAACGTCTGGTGTGTGCGGTCTTCCACGGCAATTCCCGCATCCATGCGCCACAGCCACGAGTCCTGCGCGGTGAATACGGCACTCATGCCGCGCCCGTAGCGCTGCCACGCGAGGATGGGGACATCGCTACGGCCGTCGTCGGTACGGCCTGACAGGAGCGTGGTCGCACCGGCGCGAAGCGCACCAACCTGATTCACAATCGTGAGTGGCGGCAGCGAATCCCAGCGCGCTCGCGAGGCGCCCAATGACTCGCGCAATTGCAGCGCCGGGTGCACTTCGCCGGCGCGTGTGGGACGCACCTGCACGGCCAGTGCCGGACCATCGACGTTGATGTCACCGCGCGTCAAGGTGAGCGGCAGCACATCGGCCAAAGGCGTCCCCGCAAAGCCTCCCTCGCTGAGCGAGGCGCGCGCGCCAAGCGCAAGGAGCCCACCGCCGCGTATGCTCACGAAATCGGCCAGCATGCGCAGTTGCTCACCATCGAAAAAGGCGGCCTCGACACTGCCCAGGATGATAGCACGGTACCCGAACAGTTCATCCCGTGTGGTCGGGAACCCATTCAGCAGCTCAAGACTGTCGCGCACGCCCAGTCGCAGGTACTTGCGCTCGGCGCTGCGCATGAGCCCGACCACGTGCACGGCGCTGTCGTCACTTACAGCGCGACGCAGGAAGGCGAACTCAGGTCGCGGCTCCCCCTCAACGTACAACACGCGATCGGGGCCGGTGCGCACCTCGAGGCTGGTCTGCCATTCGTTGTTTTGCGTAACGACTTCATCGGCCAACGGACGCACACGCAACGCGAGGCGATGTACGCCTGGCGCAAGCGGCGGAATACGTAGACGGACGCTAGCGAGATCGCCGCGCGTTGGCGTCTGCACCGTTTCGGTGGCGATCACGCGGCCATCGGCTTCGAGTGTGAGCGGCACGCGCGTCTCGCCAACCCCGCGCAGGCGCACATCGATCTCCACCACCCCGGCGGCGCCGCTGAGCAGTCGCCGGGGCGCTTGCACCCGTTCAATTGCCACATCGCGCGCAAAGCGCTCCTGGCCCACGCCCACCGTATACACCGGTACCCGCTGCGCGCGCAGCGCGAGGAGCGCATCGTCCATGGAGCTGCGGCCGTTGTCCGCGCCATCGGTGACGAGCACGATGCCTGCGAGTGGCATGCCTTCGAGATCCTGACGCACGTCGTGCAAGGCCAGCGCCAAGTCGGAACGCGTACCACTCGCTCGCACGTCGTCCGGCGTGCGAACCGGCGTAGCACCGGCCGCAAAACGGAATCGACGCAGGGCAAAGCGGCTGCCGAGCTCACGCATGAGTGCCGAGCTGTCCGCAAAGACGCGCTGGAGTGCGGCGAGTCTGGACCCGGCCGTCACGGTGGTGTCCGCAGCGCTCGCGGCGCTGCTGCCGTTCGCGTCGGCTATGCGCATGCTGCGCGAATCGTCAAACAGCACCGCGAGTACGTTGCGCTGCGGTACGGCCGCGGCAATGACGAGACCGGGACGGAAGAGACAGCCGATTACGAGCAGCACCGCCAGAGTCCGCAGCATGCCGAGCACCGCGCGGTCGCGTACAGGGAGCGTGCGCAGTCGGGCGTGTGTCACCACGATCAACACGATCACGGCCACGGCCACCACAACCAGCGCGATCGCCGGTACCACCGGCGCCGTCACGAATTCACCGCGGGCAAATGCGCGCGGGGAATACTTGAAGAGCCAGCTGCCGATGGTGTCGAGCCAGGATGCCACGTGAGCGTAGCCGGGAAGAGGCGGGAAGGGAGGACGGCGACGTACGAGTTGAACACCACCAACCAGGCAAAGGATGCATCGAGAATGCATCACCGTGAGCTGGTGCCTGCTGCAACGATGCACTGCGGGACACACGATGCACTAGACGCGGTGACGCCGATGTGTTCGGTGCGCGCAGGCGGAGGGCAACAGCTAGACGCAGCAGCCCGCCAATGCGTTGGTGGTGCGCTCAGGCGTAAGGGACGCCTTAACGGTCACCGTGACGATTCGTCCAACAGGGTGAAGCGGGCGCCGGATGGGCGACCGCGACACTCAACCGGAAGGCTTTTATGACACATATCCGTTCCCGACTGTTGCTGGCCACTGCGGTTGCCAGCCTTTCCTTTGCATCACTCGCTCAGGCGCAAGCAGGCGGTGCTCCGGTGCGTCCGCGGGACGGACAGGCCCCGGGTGGTATGATGCGTCGCGGAGGTGGGGCTGGTGGTGGTCCGGACGGCGCGTCCGGTCGTGCGGGCGAGGCGCGCGGTTCTCGAGGCAATCCGGCGGCAAGGCTGCTCGGCATGCGTTCGGAACTCAATCTCACCGACGACCAGGTGAAGAAGTTGGAGGCGTTGCAGGATGCGCCCGCACCTCGTACTAACGAAGCAGACATGCTGCGCGCTCGCGCCGATCTCCTCGAAGCCACGCAGGGTGACGGCAATCTATCGAAAGCCCGGGCCGCGCTCGATCGCCTGAGTGCCTTGCGCAACGAGCGCATGGTGGCCGGTCTCAAGGTGCGGCAGGATGCGCGCGCCGTGTTGACGACGCAGCAGAAGACCCGTCTGGACAACCAGCGCGGACAGTTCCGTGGGCGCGGCGCCATGCGCGGTGAACGTGGGCAGCGTGGGCAGCGTGGGCAGCGAGGTCAGCGCGGCATGCCCGGCGTGATGGGAGGGCGTTCCACGGGCGCGAGCGCGCCCATGCCGCCTGCGTTCAACCGCGGGTTCCGCCGTCAGGGAGTACCGGTGCCCCCCGACGCGCCGTAAGCTCGTCTACCACTTGTCTGCCGATGGCCCGTACAAGCCGGGCACGGGACCATCGAGCAGGCGGTAGCACATCGTGAGCTGCGCACGGTGGTGGATCATGTGGTGCATCACGCCCGTTCGCGCCACTGTCGACATGGTCAGTGTGGTGCGGGGGAGTGGGGGAGAGCAGCAGCATCGATGCGCGACTCGGCGCGCCACCGCTCCACGTCGGCCGGCGTGTCGAGATCATGCGTACCACGGGATAGCACCACCGTGGCCACATTCTCCTCGCGGAGTAGTGGTCGGGCCCCCGATTCGCCGCTGAGCGTCAGCAGCCAACCCCAGTCGCTGCGCGGAAGAATGGCTGGGATGCCACGAATGGTACCACCGTTGCGTTCGCCGTACTCCGACGCCACCCGCGTGGAACCGTCGAACCGATCGAGCAGGGCGCGAAGATGCGCGGTATCCACGGCCGGCATATCACATGGAGCAATGAGCACTCCATGCGCCCCGAGGTCGTCACCAATCATGGCCTGCACGCCGGCGGCAATCGACGAGCCCATGCCGAGCGACCACTGGCTGTGCCGTACGCAGCGAACGGGTTCATCGCGCAACGCCGGCTGGACCTGCTCGGCGGCTGCGCCCAGTACCACGTACACTCTCGCACAGCCCGCGTCGCGCAGCGCGTGCGTCATGCGTAGCACGGCGGGTACACCGGACGCATCGGTGAGCAGTTGTTTGGGTTCACCCAAACGCCGCGACGCGCCAGCCGCCAGCAACAGTCCTGCGACCTCGTGATTCATCGCCGGAGTATCACGTGAACGTGGCCGTGTTCAGTCGGTCGGATACTCGGGTAAATCGCAACGCAACGGCTGGTCGGGCAGCAGCGTCGCGGCTTTGCGCGACAACATGTCGGGCGTGGGGGTGCGGGTGTGAATGGGGCTCTGTCGCTCGCGCAGGAAACCCGCCGGCCGTGAATGAATGACGGCTTCGATTTCGGCGACCGCCGCCAGCGCGATCGACGCGGGTGTCTCACCACCCAGATCGAGACCGATCGGCGCGTACACCTTGTGCCGGTGTCGTGCGCCCACGGGGATGCCGCGCTCGGCGAGCATGAGCGTGGCCTGCTCCATGAGCTGGGCTCCACGACTCCGCGATCCCAAGATGCCGACATAGCCAAGCGACAGCGGCAACGTCGCGGTCAGCCACGCGATATCAACATCGTAAATGTGCGACAGCAACGCCACGGCCGTGCGTTCGTCGTGTGGAAGTTCCGCCATGGCCTGCTGCACCGCGTCGAGCTGCCGCACCTGCCGCAACACCACGCCGTCGGGCACGTGCAATCCATCGAGCATGGCCGGGCGGTGGTCGAGAATCGTGACGTGCCAGCCAAGCGTCGCGGCAATGCGTGCAAAGGCTTCGGCACCACGTCCCGCGCCGACACAGTGCAAGGCCACGGCGGGCACGAGCGGCTCCACGAACACCGACAGCTCGTCGCTCGCTGCGTGCAGCAGAGCCTGCCCCGTGCGGCGAACGGTTTGCGCCAGTGCTCCGAGTTCGCTGGTGGACACGAGGCGTGCCGTATCGTGCAGTACATGCCAACGTCCGCTCGTCGCATCGCCGTCGAGCAGTGCGCAGGTGGCCCCGCTGCCGCGCGCATCGACCACGGTAATCACTGCGCCGCCATGTCGCCGAGCACGGACTGCTTCGGCTTGCGCCATCCACCGCCAATCGGTGAGCGGCTCCAAGAGCAGATGCGCAATGCCGTCACAGCGGGCGCCGAACCCCCAGATCGTCTCGAGGTCAGCGCGTAGGTCGTACATGAGCCGGAGGGCGCGACCGCTCGCACACACTTCGGCCGCGCGAGCCGCCACGTCGCCCTCCAGGCACCCGCCGCTTACTGCGCCGGCAAGCACCCGGCCTTCGGCATCGACCAGTAGGCGGGCCCCGGGCTGCCGATACGACGACCCGTCGACCTGGATGAGCGTGGCCAAGGCCAGCTGGACATCCGGGCGCGACGAACGGGCTGCCTGTGCCGCACGCGCGAGTTCCACGAAGCCGGCCACGTACGCTCCTGATTCGGCAAGAGAGAACGGCCGACCGCGAACCGACGGGACGCAGCGCAAACCGTTCCGCGAACAATAGAGCGCCTTCGGCTACTTCGCCAACGCATCGCGCCGCGGGGGCCGGGCTAACCCGCCGGGTGGCAACGACATGGATGGGTTCGCTCGAAGACCGCCAACAACCGATGAATTTCGGTGACAATCGCAGTCGGAGGTCGGGTATGCCCGAGGACGCCATGAAACTTGGCTGCCTGCCGCGCCGTTCAACCTTTCGGTTCTGACTTAACGCTGTTTCCAACTTCTGATAGCAAGCACACACTTGCATGCAAGCATGTACTTGCATATTCTCACCTCATGATCGACGACCATCGACACCGAATTCTCCAGGCGGCGGCCCGGGTGTACACCCTGCATGGGTGGCGCGGGGCCACGACTCGGCGAATCGCTGAAGAAGCCGGCGTGAACGAGGTCACGCTGTTCCGGCATTTTGGCTCGAAAGACGCTCTGCTCGAGCAGATGATGCGCGATCTCGCCGCGCAGAAAGACCAGCTGCGTTTGCCCGAGGTTCCCCGCAATCCCGAGCAGGAGCTCATTGCCTGGGCCAAAGCGCATCACACGCAGACGTGCGGCAAGCGCCCGCTCATTCGGCAGATGATGTCGGACTTCGAAGAGCGCCCCGACCTCGTGCCATGTGCCGTGGAAGGTCCGCATTCCGCCATGAACCAACTGCGGCGCTACGTGAGCCAACTGCACGCCGGCGGTTTCCTGGCCTACGCCGTGGCGCCATCCGAGCTCGACGCGGCCGTCACGATGTTCATGGGCGCCGTGTTTGCCGACGGCATGAACCGCGATGTCATGCCGATCATGTTCACCCAACCCATCGACGATACCCTGCGGGCCTACGTTCGCATCTTCCTGCGCGGGTTGCACGCGCTGCCTGAGTCGGCTTGGCCGTTCGCCGAACACCGGGTCTCTGCACCTCTTACTTCCCTTTCCGAATGACGGTGATCTTCCGCGCCCGTGCCAGACACGCGGCGCTCGCTCCGCTTGCCATCGGTGTGTTCCTTGCCGGCGGCCGCACGCTCGCCGCGCAATCGGCCACCAGTACGCCGAGTGCGGCGGTTCGTCCGCTCTCACTCGCGGACGCGCTGCGCCTGGCGGGCGCAGCCAGCGAAAACGTCGAGTTGGCTCGCGCCGGCGTGCAACGCGCGCGCGGCCAGCAGTCGCAGGCCCGGGCTGCCATGCTGCCTCAGGTGAACTCCACCCTCAATTGGCAGAAGCAGTTGCAGAATCAGTTTGCGGCTATCGCCAGTCGAGGCGGTGGCACCGGAACAGGCACAGGCACCGGTTCCGATTCTTCGACAGCCGACAATCCCATCACGCGGATCTTCGCCTCGCAGTACAACTTCAATTTCGGCCTCACCGCCTCCCAGCCGATCTTCACGGGCGGTCGAGTGGCGGCAGGCGTTCGTGGCGCGCGGTTCGCGCGCGAATCGGCCGAGCTGGGTATCACCAGCGCTGAGGCGCAGGTGCAGCTCGATGTCACCGCGGCGTACTACGACGCGCTGCTCGCCGAACGCTTGGCCACCATTGCCGACTCGGCGTTCGTGCAGGCGGAGCGCACGCTGCGCCAAGTGCAGCTCACCCGCAACGTGGGCTCGGCGTCGGAGTTCGAACTCATTCGCGCGCGGGTGACTCGAGACAACCAGCGTCCGCAGCTGTTGCAGGCACGCACGACCCGCGAGGCGGCACTCATTCGCCTGCGGCAGTTGCTCGATCTGCCAGCCACGCAGGCGCTTCAGCTCACCGACAGCATTGCCGAACTGCCGTCGGTGCCCGCGGCGCCTGCGGCACCGGTGACCACGGTGAACGTGAATGTGGACGAAGTGCTCGCCGCCGATCCGCGCGTACAAAGCGATGTGGCGCGTCTCGTGGCCGCCTCCGATACCAGCGCACGGGCCCGCGCGGCCGTCAAGCAGGCCGCGTTCGGCGTGAACGTCGCCGAGCAGCAGCTACGGGCCACCAAGGCGCAGCGCTTCCCGCAGATCTCGGCCACCACGAACTACCAGCGCCTCGCGTATCCCCGCAACATCCTGCCGACGAGCCTCAACGACTTCCTGCCCAACTGGACCGTGGGCATCGGCTTGTCGTATCCGATCTTCACCGGTGGCAACATCCGCGGGCAGATCACGGCTGCCGAAGCTACCGTTGTGGAGGCGCGTCAGCGGCTCAAGCTGGCGCAAGAGGGCGCTACGCTCGACGCGCGGTTGGCGGCGTTGCAGCTCACCGAGGCCGAAGCCAATTGGCAGGCGAGCATCGGTACCGCTGAACAGGCGCAGCGTGCCTATGCCATCGCGGAGGTGCGTTTCCGCGAAGGGATCTCCACTCAGCTCGAACTCTCCGAAACTCGCGTGCAGCTGCAGCAGGCGCTTGCCAATCGCGCCCGCGCTGCCCGTGATCTGCAGGTCGCGCGCAAGCGCATTGAACTCCTTCCGTATCTCCCGCTCTCGGCCGGTGGCGCGTCCACGTCGGCATCGGCTTCCACGAACATGGGTACTTCGCGATGACCACCTCCCTGCGCCGTCCGGCGCCGCTGGTTCTGCTTGCTGCAACCGCCGTGTCGCTCACGTCGTTGGCCGCGTGCGGCAAGAAGCCCGACGCGCCGGCTGACCCGGCCGCGGCCACGCAGACGATCGGCCCTGATAACATCGCCATCGCCACGAGCGACACGCTGAGCAGCGGGCCGAGCATTTCCGGTACGCTGGCCGCCGATCGTGAAGCCCGACTGCGCGCCGAAATCGGGGGCGCCGTGCTCCAGACCTTCGCCGAAGCAGGACAGCGCGTCAGCGAAGGAACGGTACTGGCCCGTATCGACGATGCGTCGGTACGCGATGCTGCCATCTCGGCCCGCTCGGCCGTGACCCAGGCTACGGTTGCTGCGCAGCAGGCGGAGCGTGAACTGCAGCGAGCGCGGTCGCTCGCCGCGGCAGGCGCCATTGCCGAACGCGATGTTGAAGGGGCGGAACGCGCCAATCTGTCGGCGCAGGCCGGGTTGGCTGATGCCAAGGCTCGTCTGTCGTCGGCCGAGAAGAACCTGCGCAATACACAAGTCCGGGCACCGTTCACGGGCATTGTCGCCGAGCGCGCGGTAAGCCCCGGTGACATCGTGTCGCCCGGCAGCGCGATGTTCACCGTGATCGATCCGCGCAGCCTTCGTGTGGAAGCGTCGGTTCCTGCGTCGGCCCTCGCCGATGTCCGCGTAGGCGCGCCTGTGACCTTCACGGTCAATGGTGCCGATCGCAGTCTCGAGGGACGCATCACGCGCATTTCGCCCATGGTAAACGCGCAGACGAAACAGGTTGCCATTCAGGCGTCCGTCCCCAACAACGCCGGCGTGCTCGTGGCCGGGCTGTTCGTGGAAGGGCGCGTCGCGTCTGAAAAGCGTGTCGGTGTGCTCGTACCGGAGCAGGCGGTCGACCAAACTGGCATCTCGGCCACCGTGATGCGCCTCAAGGGAGGCAAGGTGGAGAAGATTACCGTATTGCTCGGACTGCGCGACGAAGTTGCCGAGCGCTACGAAGTCACATCGGGTCTCGCCAGTGGCGATACCGTATTGCTCGGTGCGGCGCGCGGGATTTCGGCGGGGGTTGCCGTGACGGTCTCGGCGCCTACCGATGCCGCAGCCGGCGCGGCTTCCAAGACCGTCACGCCGTCTGCCGATTCGCAGCCGCCGATCTCGAAGAACTGAGTCCTCACGCCGACTTCCCTCGGGACAACCAACCGCACTCATGTTCATTTCTGATTTTGCGATCAAGCGGCCGCTGCTCACCGTAGTGGCCATGCTGGCCCTCGTGGGCTTCGGGCTGGTCGCGCTCTTCCAACTGCAGACCGACGAGTTTCCGGAGGTGCAGCCACCGGTCGTCTTGACGACGGTGATCTACCCCGGCGCCTCGCCCGAACAGGTCGAGCGCGAAGTGCTCGAACCCATCGAGGAGGCCATCCAATCCATCTCCGGCGTCAAGAAGATGGAAGGGGAGGCCCGCGACGGCTTCGCGCAGATCGTCACGCAGTTCGTGTATTCCAAGGACCTGCAGGAAGCCACGCAGGAAATCCGCGACGCCATCAGCACGAAGCGTCAGGACCTTCCGCAGGAAATCGAAGAGCCCATTCTGCGCAAGTTCAATCCGACCGATGCACCCATCGTGACGCTCGGGTTGTCCTCGACCACCCTCTCGCCGGCGCAACTCACGCTGCTGGCCGACCCTGGCATCACCCGCGAACTGCGCGCGATTCCTGGGGTGGCCGACGTTTCGGTCACCGGCTCGGTGAAGCGGGAGCTCACGGTGAATCTCGATCCGCAGCGGCTGTTAGCCGCTGGCGTTTCGGTGCCGCAGGTCGTGGGCGCACTGCAGCAGGGCAATCTGGCGGTTCCGGTCGGTCGCGTGAACGGCGCGCTCGATGAGCGCACCATTCGCTTGCGTGGTCGTCTCGATGGTCCACAAGACTTCATGAACCTCGTGGTTGCCGAGAAGGGCGGGCGTGTGGTCCGGCTCGGTGACGTGGCCACGGCCGAAGATGGTATCGAAGAGCAGCGCACCGTTGCCCTGTACAACGGCAAGGATGCCGTGGGCATCGAAATCAAGAAGACCAAGGGTTACAGCACGACGGCCGTAGCTGAAGCCATTTTGAAGAAGGTGGCCACGCTGGACAGCGTGATGACCCCGCAGGGCGCTGCGCTCACCGTGATCAAGAACAAGGGTGAGCGCGTCGACAACTCCGTGAACAACGTGCAGGAGGCGCTCATCGAGGGCGCGGTACTCACGGTGCTCGTGGTGTTCCTCTTCCTGAACTCGTGGCGCTCCACCGTCATTACCGGCCTGGCGCTGCCGGTGTCAGTGCTGGCGAGCTTCGTGGCGGTGTGGGCCTTCGGGTTCACGCTCAACACCATGTCGCTGCTCGGATTGTCGCTGGCCATCGGTATTCTCATTGACGACGCCATCGTGGTGCGCGAAAACATCGTGCGTCACGTGGAGATGGGCAAAGACCACTACACGGCGGCGCGGGAGGGAACCGACGAAATCGGTCTCGCCGTGGCTGCTACCACGTTCTCGATCGTGGCGGTGTTCATTCCCATCGCCTTTCTCGAAGGCGAATCTGGACAGTGGTTCAAGCCGTTCGCGCTCACTATCGCCTGTTCGGTGCTCGTATCGCTGTTCGTGTCGTTCTCGCTCGATCCCATGCTGTCGGCCTATTGGCCCGATCCGCATCTCGAGGAGCATCAGAAGGGCTGGATCACGAAGCAGCTCGACAAGTTCAACAACTGGTTCAACGGGCTGGCTGCCGGCTATCGTCGCCTGATCGGGTGGGCGCTCGACCATCCCAAGAGCATGGTCTCGCTGGCCGTGGGCACCTTCGTGTTCGCGCTGGCGATGCCGGCACTCGGTTTGGTGGGTGGCGGGTTCTTCCCGCTCGAAGACAATGCCGAGTTGAACATGACCGTCGAGACTCCTCCGGGGGCCAATGTCGACTACTTGCGACAGAAGGTGAGCGAAGTCATCCGGCTCGCCGACTCTACCCGCCATCCGGAAGTGCAGTACAGCTTCGTGACGGCCGGTGGTGCGAGCGGCGCGGTGGACAAGGCCAGTGTGTACCTGAAGCTGCGCAAGAAAGCCGATCGACTGAAAGATGGGCAGCTCACCGCGGAACAGCTCGGTGATGTGATGCGTGGTGAGGTAGCGGCCATCGGTGGCGCCAGTGTGTCGGTGTTCACGAACGACTTCGCTGGTCAGCAGAAGCAGATCTCGCTCGAACTGCGCGGCAACAACAAGGAGGCCCTGCAGAAGACCGCCGATCAGTACCTCGCCGTCATGAAGGGTGTACCGGGCGCGGTAGACGTGGCCCTCAGCACCAAAGGGCAGAAGCCCGAACTCACCGTGCAAGTCGATCGTGGCCTTGCCGGCGCGCTGGGGTTGAGTGTGGGGCAGGTGGCCACTGCCATTCGTCCTGCCTTTGCCGGTCTCGATGCCGGTGACTGGGTGGATCCGACCAACGAGACCCGCAAGGTGATGGTGCGACTCGCGCCGGAAGCGCGTTCGCGCGGTGCCGACCTGGCTCAGTTGCCGATTGCCGTGGGTCAGGGAAACAACGGGGCGCTCATTCCGCTGCAGCAGGTGGCGCGCATTCGTAGCGAACTCGGGCCGGCCATCGTGAATCACCTCAATCGCGACAACGTGATCAAGGTCGAGGCCAACATCGCGGGGCGCTCGCTCAGTGAAGTGCAGGCCGACATCGAGAAGGGGCTGGCAAAGATCCAGATGCCGCCGGGCATCTCGCTCAGCAGTGGTGGGCAGGTGGAGCAGCAGCAGGAAGTGTTCAGCAGCATCTTCATCGCGCTCGGCGTGGCGGTGGCGCTGATGTATCTCATCCTCGTGGTGCAGTTCGGATCGTTCCTCGATCCCATCTCCATTCTCATCTCGCTGCCGCTGTCGCTGATCGGCGTCATGGGAGCCTTGGCCATCACGGGGAACACGATCAACCTCATGAGCTTGATCGGCGTGATCCTGCTCTGCGGCATCGTGGCCAAGAACGCCATTCTGCTCATCGACTTCGCCAAGTGGGCGCGCGAGAAGAACGGCATGCCGCTGCGGGAGGCGCTCATCGAGGCCGGCGCCATTCGCCTCCGCCCCATTCTCATGACGACCTTCGCCCTCATCGCCGGCATGATCCCCGTCGCACTCGGCCGGGGCGAAGGCGCGCAGTTCCGCGCTCCGCTCGGTGTGGCCGTGATTGGTGGTGTTGTAACCAGCACCGTGCTGACGCTGCTGGTCATCCCCACCTTCTACGAGATTTTCGATCGCTGGCGCGCGCGCTTCTCGCGTATGGTGGGACTCAACCCGCCGCGCACCGGGGAGTTCGCGACATTCGAGATGCCGGTACCCGAGGCGGGCGACTGATGAGCGATCGGCGGTGCGCATGACCGGCAGAGTCTGGCTGGCATTAGATTAGTCCTGTATGCGCCTGCCGGTCTCTCTCCTTGTTGCCAACGCTTCGTGGCTCTCTGTACTGACCGACGCGCCGTGGACGTATGTCGTCCTCGGCGCGTCGGCGATTATCACGGAAGAACTGGCGCCCATTTTCGGCGGCATTGCCGTGCACGAAGGGGAGCTGCGTCTGCTGCCGCTCCTATTTGGCATCACCCTGGGTGGCTGGATCGCCACGGCCATCTTGTATGCGCTGGGTCGGCTCAAGTGGGAGGCCATTCGGCGACGCTTCCCGCGCACCCGGGCCACCGGGACGGTGGCGCTGCGGGTCGTGCGGCGCAATCCACTCACCGCGTCGTTCCTCGTGCGCTTCGCCTTCGGGCTCCGTATTGTGCTGCCCATGGCCTGCGGCGCGGCGCAGGTGCCGTTGCTGGTGTACCTCCCGGTGTCACTGGTTGGCTCTGCACTCTGGACGGCGGTCTTTACTGCGGTAGGATATGCAGCAGGTGAAGCGGCTGTGCAGGCCATTGGTCATTTGGGTCAGGTAGGAGAGGTGGTAGGGGCGGTGATCGTCACCGTGGCGATCCTGGCCTTTGTTCGCTGGCAGCGCCGCCGGCGAGAGCGTAAGGCAAGCCGACAGGCCGCGCTGCGTCGTCAACGTACCGATGGGCAGGAGGCTGCCCCGTGACATGCCGAGCCACACCGGGGTTCATCGCACAGTCGATCTGAAAGGGCTGCTGGGTGCTCTCGCCTCAACCGAGTCGGTCAATGACTCGCTCGACGTAGTCTGTCGCTGGGTCGAGGCGAGAGTGCCGGGTGCCTTGTGCAGCGTGCTGCGACTCGATCAGGAGAGCGGACTTCTGCATCCTGCGTCGGCCCCGTCGCTGCCTCCCGCGTACGTGGAATTGACGCGCGGCTTCCCCATTGGTCCGGCCAATGCCGGTTGCGGAACCGCTGCCTTCACCAGACGCCTGGTGATCTGCGAAGACATCGAGACCGATGCCTTGTGGGCCCCATGGGCGGCCCTCGTGTCGCCGTTCGGGCTGCGCTCCTGCTGGTCGATTCCGGTGTTTGCGCTCGACGGTCACGTGCTGGCGAGCTTTGCCATCTATCGGGAAACGGCGGGCGCGCCGAACGAGTCACAGCGCATCCTGCTTGAGGATGTGGCGCGCGTAACGGCCTTTGTGATCGACGGGGCCACGTGGGGCGTCGCATCACCGGCGACGGTCGAGCAGGACTCGTGGCATCGGCATCTCATCGAGGCCCAGGGCGATGTCACCATCGTGTGCTCGGCAGCAGGCGATGTGCGATACGCCTCGCCCTCCGTCACACGCATTCTTGGGTACCCGGCATCAGGGCTCGAACAGTTTTCACTCGGCGACTTCGTGCATGCCGATGACTGGCCCGATGTGCAGGGGCATCTGCAGCGCGCGCTCTCCAGCGAGTCGGGACGCGTCGGCTTTCCCGTGCGCTATCTGCATGCCGACGGCTCGTACCGCACACTCGATGTGACGGCGAGTCGCGCCGCCCTCTTTGGCGAGCGCCCGGATTTGGTCCTCAACTGCCGTGATGTATCCGAGCGCGAGGCGGCCATACGCGATCTGCTGGCCAGTCAGCACTACGTCGATCGCATCATGCGGGCCATCCCGGACGTCGTGTTCACATGGGACCTGCTCGAGCAGCGCCTGACCTTCGTCACGCCCTCATCCGAGCGTGTGCTGGGGTATTCCCCCGACGAGATCGTGGCCATGGGGAGTCGCGCGCATTCGGAGCTCGTGCATCCCGACGACGAGCCACGACTGCTCGCGCATTCAGACGGGTGGCGATCGATGCCCGATGCCGGTGTGCGTACCATCGAATTCCGCATGCGTGATCGCCGCGGCGACTGGCGCGCGGTGGTGCAGCGTGAAGTGGTGCTGGGGCGCGACGCGGCTGGAGTTCCCGTGACAACCGTGGGTGTGCTGCAGGACGCTACGGAGCAGCGGCTCACCGAACGTCGGTTGCGCGAAGCCGAGCACATGGAATCGTTGGGGCGTCTGGCTGGCGGCATTGCGCACGACTTCAACAATCTGCTCGCCGTCATTCTGCATTCGGCGGAGGTCATGCAGGAGCATGCGGCCGACCGCCCCATGCGTGAGGCGTGCGACGACGTCGTGGCGGCATCGCGTCGGGCGCGAGACCTGGTACAGCGCATTCTTACGTTCAGCCGAGCCGGGGAGACGACTCGGCAACGATTCTCGCTGAGCGCGGTAATCCGGGAGGGCGTGCGTTTCTTCGAGGCCTCAAAGCCGTCAACGCTGACGCTGGAGGTGCGCATCACCGATGTGCCGTGCGAGATGGACGGTGATCCGGCCCAGTTGCAGCAGGTGTTGCTGAATCTCTGCGCCAACGCGGAGTATGCGTTGCGCGGCGTTTCTGCGGCGCGTTTGGACGTGACGCTCGACGAAGCGCCGCTGCCGCCAGCACTGGCCACCGCCAAGTCAACGCCGGATGCGGGATGCGCATTGCTCACGGTGCGGGACAATGGTTCGGGGATGCCCCCCGAGGCGCTCGCGCGCGTCTTCGAGCCATTCTTCACCACCAAGCCGCCCGGCAGTGGCACCGGGCTCGGACTTGCCGTCGCTCACGGCGTGGTGCAGGCGCATGGTGGCACGGTGTCGGTTACGAGTCGCACTGGCGAGGGAACGCTGGTCGAAGTCGTGTTGCCCGTTCTGCCCGCAGGCACTGTGTCGGTCACGAAATCGCCGCCGCCCCCCCGTGAGGATATCCTCGTGACACCACGACGCATTCTGCTCGTCGATGACGAACCCGCCGTGGTGCGCGCCATCAGTCGGCTGCTCACGTCGCTTGGCCATACGGTAACTGTTGAACACGAACCGGCGCGCGCCCTGGCTCGGCTGCAGGCAGCCGCTGCCGACTTCGATGTGCTCATAACCGATCAAACCATGCCAGGAATGACCGGGGACATGCTCGCGCGTGCCGCTCGCGCCGTGCGCGCCGATCTTCCCATCGTGGTGTGCACGGGGTACAGCGAGCACTACCAGGTTGAGGATGCCGCGCGCGACGGCGTACGCGCGTTTCTCACCAAGCCTATCGATCGCAATACCCTGCGGGAGTTACTCGCCTCGCTCGATTGATGAGGCTGCGGCCCGGAGCTCGCTCCATGCGAGTTCCACGTGCGCACGCGCCGTGCGAATGTTGCCGATGGCCAATCGCAGTGTGTAGCGGCCGTCGAGCTTGGTGTGCGAGAGGTATACCTGCCCCCGCGCGTTCACGCGCTCCATGATGGCGGCATTGAGGGTGGCAATGGTCCCTTCGTCCGCGCCGTCGGGTACGCGGCGAAAGCACACCAGTGACAGCGTCACAGGCGCCATGAGTTCCCAGCCGCCCTCAAAGTGCACCATGCCCGCAAACTCGCGCGCGAGTTCGCAGTGATGCCGGATACGCTCTGCGAGGCCGTCACGACCGTACGCTCGCATCACCATCCACAGCTTGAGAGAACGGAAGCGCCGGCCAAGCTGAATACCGTAGTCCATGAGGTTCACGGTCTCGTCTTGCGTGCGCGTGACGAGATACTCGGGCAAGAGCGCAAACGCCTGCTTCAGTGCCTGCGGATCGCGCGTGTAGAGTACCGAACAGTCCATCGGCGTGAACAACCACTTGTGCGGGTTTACCACGAGTGAGTCGGCGCCCTCGACGCCGTCGAGCAGATAGCGCAGCTCCGGCACGATGGCGGCCACACCGGCGTAGGCGGCATCCACATGCACCCAGCAGCCATGCTGGCGCGCAATGCGCACCACCTCAGGAACCGGATCGATGCTGGTGATACTCGTGGTGCCCACACAGGGGACTACGGCGATCGGCCGATAGCCGGCGGCGACATCGACCTCGATCGCGGCCTGCAGCGCTTCCGGGCGCAGTCGGTACTGCTCGTCGGTGGCGACCTTCACGAGGTTCTCATGTCCAAGGCCGAGCGCAATGACGGCCTTGTCGATCGAGGAGTGGGCGTGTTCACTGCAATACACCCGCAGTCGCGGCAGATCGCTGCGGGCAGCCATGCCCTTGCCGCGAATGTCGAACCCGGCGCGCTCGCGCGCGGCGGCCAGCGCATAGAAGGTACTCACGCTGGCGGTGTCGGTGATCTCGCCGAACCAGCCATCGCCAAGGCCCATGAGCTGGCGCAGCCAGTCGAGGGTAACCTGCTCGAGTTCCGTCACGGCGGGGCTGGTGACCCACAGCATGCCATTGGCATTGAGGCCGGCCGCAAGCAACTCGCCCAGGATGCCCGGATACGCACCGGAGTTGGCGAAATACGCGAAGAATCCGGGATGATTCCAATGCGTGATACCGGGCACAATGGTGCCGTGGAAATCGCGCAGCATCGCGTCGAGCGGTTCTCCATGCTCGGGGGGCGCAGCCGGTAGAGCCGCTCGCACCTCACCGGGGCGCACTCGGCTGCGTACAGGGTACTGCCCGCTCGATTCAAGGTACTCGGCAATCCAGTCGACGGCGGCATGCGCCGCAGCGCGGAATTCATCGGGGGAGAGGTCGCCCGTGAGCGTGGGTCCGGTGTGCATGCCTGAAAGCTAGTCGGCGCTCAACAGCCGGAGCCAGCCGTCCGATACTTCAGACATCCGCGCCGCCGCGGCCATCGCGCCACACACTCCCGCCCTCCGCGTCATGGCTCGTTGTCCCTACACCTGGGTGCGCAGCTTCTTTGGCAGCGCGTCGGCTGCCGCTACCGGCGAACCCGCCCAGCATCTGCGCGTGCGCGTCGTGCGCGATGGTGAAGAACGGGTGCTGGTTACCCTCCCGGCGCGTAGTGCTCGCTGGCTCATGGAGCTCATCCCGACCGACGTGCAGGACAAGATCCGCGCGGAGGAAATTCCGCTCGACGACATGATGGCCGAATTGCATGAGCAAACCGTGCACTACCCGCGGCAGATCTTCACGCTGGCCGAGCCGCATCGGCAGATTGACGTGTGGCTAGAGTGAGCGTGGCGGGGGGCGGGAGAGGGTAATAGAACAAAAACGGGGGCGGCCGCTGAGCGGCGCCCCCGATTTCCTTATCCCGGCGGTCTGCAGTCTGTGGTTCCTGCCGTCGGCGGTCGGCGGTTGAACGCCCTCTGGCGATGCTAGGCGGCCTTCGTCGTGTGATGCTCAAGATCGGCCGGCTTGCAGAAGAGTCCACCGGCGTTTCCCGGCACGCGCACGACGCTATCGGTGATGCCAAGCGTGCTCTCCGTACCCCCGAGGAAGAGACCACCGCCTGGGGCCAACAGACGGGCCATGCGATCGATCACGTCCTTCTTGGTGGCCACGTCGAAATAGATCAGCACATTCCGGCAGAAGATGATGTCGAAGTTCCAGAAGCTCGGATACGGCTCAAGCAGGTTGATCTCCTGATACGTCACGCGGTTGCGGATGTCAGGGAGCAATTCGAACCCATCAGTGTGGGGTCGGAAGTACTTCACCAGCAACTGTACCGGCAAGCCGCGCTGCACCTCGAACTGGTTGTATATCCCGGCCTTCGCGCGCCCGAGTGCGGCCGTGGAAAAGTCGGTGGCGAGAATTTCCACCTTTGTGCCAGCCAGCTGCGCCTCCATTTGCGCCACGATCATCGCAATCGTGTAGGGCTCTTGCCCGGTCGAGCTGGCCGCACACCAGATACGCACCGGTCGCCCCTGACTGCGGGCGCGCTTGGCAGCGGCAGGTAGCAACTCCTTCTCCAGCGAGACAAACGGTTTACCATCGCGGAAGAACATCGTTTCGTTGGTCGTCATGGCATCGCACACCTGCTTGACGAGTTCGCGCGATGGATTGCGGCGCAACAGCGTCACCAGCCCCGGCACGTCCGACTGGCCGTGCACAGCGGCGACCGACGGTAGACGACTCTCGAGCAGGTAGTCCTTCCCCGGGCCCAGAGCGAGTCCGCTGTGGCGTTTCAGCAAATCGCTCAGAAACGCATAGTCGTCGACCGCGATCATACGAGGACTCCACACGAGGCCTGCACGGCTTCGCCGATCCGGGAAAGAGGGAGGATGGCCGAGGCGAGGCCGGCGTTGGCCACGGCACCTGGCATGCCCCATACCACACTGGTTGCTTCGTCCTGCACGAGCACCCGACCACCACGCTCAGTAATGGCGCGTGCGCCCCGCATTCCATCATCGCCCATGCCCGTGAGCACCACCGCCAGCGTACTGGCACCGTAGACGGCCGCCACCGAGCGGAACATCGGATCAGCTGACGGACGACAGAAATTTTCTGGCTCTGTGAGCGTGAGCTGCACATACGGCCGCGCCTCTTCCGTGCGCACGATCATGTGGAACCCGCCGGGGGCCACGTAGGTGTGACCGGGAAGAATGGAGGCTCCATCTACGGCCTCACTACAGGGGCGGTGTGTATCGCGTTCGAGACGCTGCGCCAGCAGGCCGGTAAATACGGCCGGCATGTGCTGGGTGATGAGAATGGGCAGTGGGAAATCACGAGGGAGCGAGCCCAGCACCTCAGCCAGGGCATTGGGGCCACCGGTGCTCGAGGCGATGGCCACGACGCGCGGTGAGAAGGCGCCGCCGCGCGACGCCAGCAGTGCTGCGGGAGGCGTGGTGCTCGGCATTGGTGCCGTACTCAGCGTGCCAGGTGTCCTGCTCACGGTGGCACCGGGGGTGAAGCGCGCGGCTCGTCCGCGCGCCCCGCGGCCAATGGCGCGCACCTTGGCCACGATGTCGGCCTGCATGGCGGCGAGCGCACTCGAACCCGATCGTGCTGCCGGCTTGGTGATGTAGTCCGCGGCACCAAGTGCGAGCGCCTGCAACGTCACCTCGGCGCCGTTCTGCGTCAGGCTGCTCGCCATGATAACCCGTGTGTTCGGGTAGCCGTCGAGAATGCGGGGCAGCGCTGTGATGCCGTCCATCTCCGGCATCTCCACATCCAGCAGGACCACATCAACTGGCGTGTGCTTCAGCGCATCCAATGCCATGCGGCCATTCGGCGCCGTCGTGGCTACCGTGAGGTCGGCCTCGGCATCGATGATGCGACCCAGCGCACCGCGAATCACGGCGCTGTCGTCCACGATGAGCACGCGGATGGGCGCGGAGGCACCAGTCATGTGACCCCGCACGCGTCAAGCTTGGAAGCGATGATGTCGCCATCGAACGGCTTCATGATGTACTCTGACGCCCCCAATGTGAGCGCCAGCGAGATCTTGTCGAAGCTCGTATGCGTGGTGCACATGATGATTGGCGGCGGCGAAATCCGTGGATGTTTCGGCAGTGCGCCCAGAAATGCGAGTCCGTCGACGTTGGGCATGTCGATGTCACACAGAATGGCATCGAATCGACCGCCGGCTTCAAGACGGTCGATCGCCTCCTGTCCATCACCCACTTCCTCCACCTTGTGCCCCAACTGCTCGAGAATGCGACGGATGGCTTTGCGAATGGTGGGCGAGTCGTCCACGACGAGTATGTGCTTCATTGAATCCTCTGCAGGGATGGCCGGACAGGCGGGGAGGGACCGCCTGTCCGTTCTGGGTATCGGTTCAGAAGCTGCGCATCTTCGTCAGGAATTCGGTGACAGCGCGATTGAGCCGTTCCGATTCCACCGATAGTTGCGATGCGGCGCCCTTGATATTCTCAGCCGTGCGCCCGCCTTCAGCGGCCACCTGCGTGACCATCGCGATGCTGGAGCTCACCTCGGCCGTGCCACGTGCGGCTTCGCCTACGTTGCGCGAGATCTCGCTGGTGGCCGCGTTCTGCTCTTCAACGGCGCCGGCAATGGTCGTGGAGATCTCATTGATCTTGTTGATCACGCCGGTGATTTCACGGATGGCCGTGATGGCGCTGCTGGTTTCCGACTGCACCCCCGCGATCTTGCTGCCGATCTCCTCGGTGGCGCGTGCCGTTTGCCGGGCCAACTCCTTCACCTCGTTGGCGACCACCGCGAAGCCCTTGCCAGCCTCGCCGGCTCGCGCGGCCTCGATGGTGGCATTGAGTGCCAACAGGTTGGTCTGCTGCGCAATCGAGGTGATCACCTTGACCACCTGGCCAATCTGCTGGCTCGACTCGCCAAGCTTGGCCATTGTGTCCGTCGTTTCACCCGCCTTCTTCACGGCCGTCTGCGAGATCTGCGACGCTTCCTGCACGCGGCTGGCGATTTCGCGAATGCTGGCCGTGAGTTCTTCGGCGGAGCTGGCCACCGTCTGCACGTTGCGTGTCGCCTGCTCGGACGCCGCCGCCACCGCCTGCGCCTGTCGTGAGGTTTCCTCGGACGAGGCCGCCATGCCCTGCGCGCTCGCCTCGAGTTCAGTGCTCGACGAGCTCACAACGCTGGCAATGGCCGCCACCGTGGCTTCGAAGTCGTCGGCCATCTTCACTTGCGGTGTAGTGATCGACCAGTTCACCATGGGCCCCACGTAGGTGCCTTCGCTGTTGTAAATCGCGACTGCGTTGAGGTCGAGATACTCCGGCCCCACGCGAATCTTGGCCGAGTGCGGCAGGTGCCGGTCGGTGGCCAACATGGCCCGCTGGTGCGCTGGGTCCTTGTGGAAGATGTCGATCTTGGAGCCCACCACCTGATCGGCCTTCACCGGCAGGTGCTGCTCAATCTTCTTCAGCGTCGCCAGCGACGATGGATTGATGTACTTGATCGTGAAATCGAGATCGCACAGCATCAGGTTGACCTTGGCGTTCTCCACCATGGGCTTGAAGAGCGCCATCTCGTTGCGCATGGCGATCTGCGCGGTGATGTCGGTGGCGAACTTCACGACCTTTGTCAGCTTCCCTTCGGCATCGCGCACCGGATTGTACGAAGCCTGAATCCATACCTCACGACCGCCCTTGCCGATGCGGCGATACTCGGCCGCATCAAACTCACCTCGGCGCAACTTGGCCCAGAATGCCCGGTAGGCATCGGTGTCGTGTTCACCCGGCGCCACAAAGAGGCTGTGGTGTCGTCCCTGAATCTCGGACAACGAGTAGCCGAGCGTACGCAGAAAGTTGTCGTTGGCCGTGAGCACCGTGCCGTCGAGATCGAACTCGATCACCGCCATCGATGTATTGATGGCGGCAATCTTGGCTTCGTATTCGGCGAAGAGTGTACGGAACGTGTCGGCCTCAGAGCTCTGGGCCGCTGCGGCGGCCACGGCGGCGCGACGTGGACGCGGTGGGGCAACAGTGGCGGCGCGGCCGCCGGAACGCTTGGTGGCAGCGTTCTTTTTGGTGCTGCGGGCGGATGACGAAACGACCGTACGGTTGCTGGGCATGGCGGGATCCTGATGACTCGGTGACCGAGCGTAGGGAATACTGCGCAGTAAGGTGAGCCCGCGTCGGCTCCAACTGATGGCCGGCGATGTCGCGATGGCCGGTGATGTGCGTGCTGCGATGTGGCTTGGTGTCGCCTGATGCGTCTGGACGGCGTTGCCGGGTTACGATGTGACGAGTTCGAGCCGGATGAGTTCGGGTACGCTCATGACCACGAGCAGGTCGCGTTCGCGGCGCACAATGCCAGCCGTGGCCGAACGCCATCGTCCGTCGAGTGTTGGCGGTGCGGGGCCGATGGCCGCCGGTTCCACGGGCACAACGTCACCGACGTCGTCGACCATGAACGCGAACAGCTCGCCATCGTGTCGCACCACCACGTTCATGTACTCGTCGTCGGGCTGGCGCGGCGGGAGATGCAGCACGGCGCGAAGGTCCATCGCCGTCACGATCTGGCCGCGCAGGTTGAGCAGGCCAGGCACTGCCCCCGCAGCGAGTGGGACATGGGTGATGCGATGCGGCATCAGCACCTCCTGGACCGCCATGACCGGTATTCCAAGCCACTGATCACATAGCCGGAAGGTGACGAACTCCGTCGTGGCTGTGCTGGCATGAAGGGGGGCGCTCATGCGGCGATCCTCGCGCTGCCGTGTACCGGGGTGAGTGATGGTGTGCGGCGACCGGCGGCTTCGCGGAAGAACCAATCGAGATCCACGATCTCGGCCGCCCGGCTCGCCATGACGCCCACGCCCAGTACACCGGGGCGCGTGCCTGCACGCTGAACCGCGAGCGAGGCGTCGATGATGTCGCGAATCTCGTCAACCGCGATGCCGACATACTGGCTACCGTTGTTGAACACGATCACCGGTCGCGGGTTCTGTGCCGCGATCTGCATGGCTGGATTGGCCGGGATGATCGGCATCAGCGATCCACGATACTGCACCAGCATCCTGCCGTCTGCCTCTTCGAACTGTTCCTGCGGGAACTCCTCGAGACGCGACACCTGCGACAGCGCCACCGCCTGCAGCGCCGGGAAGCCGGCGTCGAAGAGCAAAACCGACTCGGTCGCCTCTCCAGCGGCCTCCAGCTGGTGCGCTGCCGTCTCCTCAACCGCATCCTCCGTGCGATTGCACACCGCCGCCATTGACGCGATCCCCGCCGTATCGAGAATCATGATCACCCGCCCGTCGCCGGTGATGGTGCACCCCGCGTAAGTGGCCAGGTGCTTCACCATGCGACCCACGGGTTTCACGACGATCTCCTGTGTGTCGAAGACTTCGTCGACCACGAGGCCGAAGCGCAGATCGCCGACCTGGCACACCACGATATTTCTGTCCCGCGTCTCGCCCGCATGCGCCAGACGAAGCTGATCATCAAGGCGCACCAGCGGCAACAACGTTTCGCGCAAGCGGTAGAACTCGGCGCCGTGAATCATCTCTACCAGATGCTGCTGTTCTTCCGTGATGCGCACGAGTTCAACCACACCGATCTGCGGCACGGCGAACGTCTCTCCGGCTGTCCCAACCAGCAACGCCTGAATGATGGCCAGCGTGAGCGGGATCTTGACCCGAATGGTGGTGCCGCGGCCGGGAACGGATGCCAGATCGACCGTACCGCCGATCGCTTCGATGTTGCTGCGCACCACGTCCATGCCTACACCGCGGCCGGAGACATTGGTGATCTTCTCCGCCGTCGAGAACCCGGGTTCGAAGATGAAGCGCAACAGTTGATGATCGGCGAGCGACTCGGCGATGTCAGCACGTACCAGACCGCGCTCGACTGCCTTTCGCTTGATTTTCTGCGGGTCGATGCCCGCGCCATCGTCGGCCAATTCGATGACGACGTGTCCACCTTCGTGGCGCGCCGACAGGCGAATGACGCCGCCGGCCGCCTTGCCGCTCGCGATGCGCACTGACGGCGACTCGATGCCGTGGTCGGCCGAGTTGCGGATCATGTGGGTGAGCGGATCCTGAATGGCTTGCAGAATCTGCCGGTCCAATTCGGTCTCCGCGCCGTAGCACTCGAGCGCAATCTGTTTGCCACTCGCCTGCGCAAGATCGCGAATGATGCGAGGCAGCTTGGTCCACGAATTGGCGATCGGCTGCATGCGCGTCTTCATCACCGCTTCGAGCAGGTCGGTGGTGACGCGGTTGAGCTGCTGCACCGGTTTGCCGAACTCCGTGTCTTCGTGGGCGCCAGTCAGCTGCAGCAATTGATTCCGGCTCAAGGCGAGTTCGCCCACCAGATTCATCAGTTGGTCGAGCACCTGCACGCCAACGCGTAACGAACTGCCGTCATCGTCGCGATTCTTGCGACGCTCTACACCATCCCACGCTTTCTTGCCGCCGCGGGCGACCGGGGCGGCATGCTCGTCGGTGCGGGAGGCGACTTCCGCCGCGTTGGGTGCTCCGGATGCGTGTGGCACGGGAATCGGCTCGTCGCGTATGGGCTCGGCCGTCTCCACCGACTCGGGCGTGACAACGGTAGGATCGCGGTGCCCCGTTTCGTCGTGCGAGGCGCGTACTGCCACGTCAAGAGTGGGGTGCAGCCACTGCTCGAGTTTTTCGATGAGCGGCGCGTCGTCACCCTCGGGCTCGACCTCTGTCGCCTCCAGATGCGTCAGGATGGCCTTGATGGAGTCGA
>ERZ1645185.177-NODE-177-length-27639-cov-5.082584_pt1 | contig 27639 bp, 30 predicted proteins | sample MGYA00575351_ERZ1645185 | MGnify/ENA primary metagenome ERZ1645185 (study PRJEB40838, sample SAMN11284767) | freshwater sediment metagenome | isolation source: river sediment | host: Sediment | place: India: Jana village, Kanpur | collected 2015-12-17 ... | reverse complement strand
CCAAGGGTGAGAAGCTGCCGGTCGATTTCACGAACCGCGTCATCTACTACGTCGGCCCGGTGGACCCGGTGCGCGACGAGGTGGTCGGTCCGGCCGGCCCCACCACGGCGACGCGCATGGACAAGTTCACGCGCATGATGCTGGAACAGGGCCTCACCGCGATGGTCGGCAAGGCCGAGCGCGGACCGATGGCGGTGGAGGCGATCCGCGATCACAAGAGCGCCTATCTGATGGCGGTCGGCGGCGCGGCGTACCTTGTCGCGCGCGCCATCAAGGGCAGCAAGGTCGTCGGCTTCGAAGACCTTGGCATGGAAGCGATCTACGAGTTCGAGGTGAAGGACTTCCCCGTCACCGTCGCGGTCGACAGCGAGGGCAAGAACGTCCACCACCTCGCCCCCCTCGTCTGGCGCGAAAAGATCGCGAAGGAGCGCCTGCTGGAGCCTGCTGAATAAGGCCGCGGGAACCCTCTTGCATCGTCCGCCGTTACGGACGGCATACGAAGCCAAGAGGAGACACGCCATGTTTCGCAGCATCGCCCGTTTCGGTACGGTTGCCGCCGTCCTTTCGGTCCTGTCGTCGCCCGCGCTCGCCGACCGCAAGCCGAGCGCGAGCGAGCTCGAAAAGCTCACCGCCACGCTCCGTGCCGCGGGCTACACGAGCTGGGAAGAGATCGAGCTTGACGATGACGGCCCCTGGTTCGAGGTCGACGACGCCCGCAAGGCGGACGGTACGCGCTGGGACCTGAAGCTCAGCCCTTCGGACTTCCAGATCGCGAAGGCCGATCCCGAAGACTGATCGCGCCATAGCGGCGCGCACGCGCCGGACCGAACGAAATCCACGCCTGCCCGAAGGGGAATATCCCGGTTTCGCGGATTGTTGACTTGGCCCCGAATTGACGGCCGACGGTCTCTTCAGCATGAGCGGGATGATGGCGACGGATAGGGAAAGACGAGACCAGAGCGCGGAGCCTCTCGGCGCACGGCTTTCGGATACGATTTCCGTTGTTCGTGTCGTTTGCGTGCTCGGTATCGTTTACGTCCATGCGTGGACGGGCCTCACCGGCGAGCAACTCGCGGCGGCCGCTGCGAGCGGACAAGGCCTGCTCCGTCTCGTACTGATGGAGGTGTTCGGGCGCAGCGCCGTACCGCTGCTCGGCATGATCTCCGGCTATCTTGTTGCCGGCGCGGCGATCCGGTCCTGGCGCGCATTCATCGAGCGCAAGGCGCGCACGATCCTGCTGCCGATGGCGCTTTGGAATGCGCTCGCCATTCTGCTGGTCTCGGGCACGGCATGGCTTGGTTTCCTGCAGGCGCCGGTTCCTGAAAGCCTCTGGTGGCTGATCGACGAGCTGTTTTCGATCCTGACGCCCAATCACATCAACGTGCAGACACCGTTCCTCCGCGACCTCTTCGTCTGCATGGCGATGGCGCCGCTGCTCCTGCAGCTTCGCGGGCCGTTTCTGACGGGCACGATCCTTCTCGTCGCGGCGTGGAGCGTGTCGGGCTGGTCGTTCCCGCTGATGCTGCGTCCACCGATTCTGCTGTTCTTCCTGCTCGGCATCGGCGCGCGGCGTCACACACTCGGCGCGCGCATCGCCGATGTGCCGTTCGCCGCCGCGCTGGCGCCGTTTGTCGCCGTCGGGCTCATCAAGCTGATCGTCAGCGTGCCCGTGCCGGGCGGCGTCGCGATGTCGCCGGCGCTGATGCCGCTGCTCGATCTCGGGCTGCGCCTTGCCGCCGCGCTCGCGTTCGCGCGGATCGCGTGGGGGCTTGCGGCACGCCCGGCGATGTTCCGCTGGCTGGAGCCCTACGCCTTCTTCCTGTTCTGCTCGCACATGATCCTGATCTGGCTTGCCACGCCGCTGTTCGAACGGCTGACGGGCCCCCTGGGATCGCCGGCCTACCCGCTCCTCCTCCTCGTGCATCCGCTGCTGGCGCTCGGTTTCGCGCTTGGGCTCGGGCAGCTGCTGATGATGTTCGCCCCGCGCGCCGCGGAGATCCTGAGCGGCGGGCGATTGAAGGCGGAACCCGAAACACTGGCAGCGATCCGTCCGGCATTGTGAAGACGCCGCAGCCACGAACAATTATTCAGCAAGTACGGGTGACGTGCCAGCGTCGGCCTGTATAAGATCACGCAAACTCAATTCGAAATCGAAATGCGAGGCGCGTGCACCACGATAACCTGATCCTTATTCTCGTCGGCGGCTTCGTGCTCGCCTTTCTGTTCGGAATGCTGGCGAACCGGCTGAAACTCTCGCCGATCGTCGGATATCTTGTTGCCGGTGTGGTCGTTGGCCCCTTCACGCCGGGCTGGGTCGCCGACCAATCGCTCGCGCCTCAGCTCGCTGAAATCGGCGTCATCCTGCTGATGTTCGGTGTCGGGCTGCATTTCTCTCCGAAGGAACTGATGCGCGTTCAATCGATCGCGCTGCCCGGCGCCCTCGTGCAGATCGCGGTTGCCACCGCGCTCGGCTGGGGCACGGGTTTGCTGATGGGCATGTCAGGGCCGGAAGCTGCGATCTTCGGTTTCGCTCTCTCCGTCGCATCGACCGTGGTGCTGCTGCGCGCGATCGAAGGCCGGGGGCAGCTGAAAACGAGCATCGGACAGATCGCCGTCGGCTGGCTGCTCGTTGAGGACATGGTGATCATCGTCGCGCTCGTCCTGCTGCCGCTGCTTGCGGACATGGGAAATATGGGCGGCGGTGCGGCGATCGCGCGCGAAATCGCCTGGACCTTCGCGAAGATCGCGGCGTTCCTTGTGCTGATGTTCGTGGTCGGCGTGCGCGCCATGCCGGTGATCCTCGTGTGGATCGCCCATACGCGCTCGCGCGAGCTGTTCACGCTCGGCGTGCTTGCCATCGCGCTCGGCATCGCGTGGCTCGCCTATGCGGTGTTCGGTGCCTCCTTCGCGCTCGGCGCCTTCGTCGCGGGTCTCGTGCTCAACAGCACGCCGCTCGGCCACAACGCCGCGGAGCGCTCGCTGCCGCTGCGTGATGCGTTTGCCGTGCTGTTTTTCGTATCCGTAGGGATGCTGTTCGATCCATCGACGCTCATCCGGGAACCGGTCGGCGTTATCGCGACGCTGGCGATCATCCTTATCGGCAAGTCCATTGCGGCCGTGGCGGTAACGAGCCTGTTCAAACGCGAACGGGGCGAAGGGCTCACGATTGCGGCGAGCCTCGCGCAGATCGGCGAGTTCTCGTTCATCCTCGCCGGGCTCGGCGTTACGCTCGAGCTGATTTCGCACGACACGAACAACCTGATCCTGGCCGCAGCGCTGCTCTCGATCGCGCTCAACCCGTTCATGTTCAAGCTGGCGGACCGGCTTTCGCGCGGAACGGAGCCTCCCGCGTCGCCTGCGACCTGATCACTTCGCCCGCATCAGGTGCTCTGCGAGCGCCTGATACGCCGGAAGCGACGTCGGATCGAAGTTCACATTGCCCGCCATCGGGTGCGAGGCGAAGCGGGCGATGACCATTTCGGCCTTCGGGTCCACATAGATCGCCTGCCCGTGGATGCCGCGCGCGGTGTAGGCGCCGTGCGCGTTGTGGCTGACCCACCACTGGTTCCGGTAGCTCCACCCCGGCAGCGTCGCGTAGCCGGCACTCGCGAAATCTTCCTTGCGGGCGCCGCGCACGATGTCCGCAATCGCGGCTTCGGGGATGATCTGCTTGCCGTTCATGCGTCCGCCGAGCCGCATCAACTCGCCAAAGCGCGCGAGATCGCGCAGGCGCATGTTGAAGCCGCCGCCCGCGAACGGCGTGCCAACCGGGTCTACCTGGAAATAACCGTCGGCTTCCGCGCCCATCGGCGCCCAGATCCGCTCCGCTAGCTGCTCGGTAAACGGCTTTCCGCCGACGCGCGAGACGATCCAGCCGAGCACGTCGGTATTCACCGTGCGATAGGTGAAGCCTTCGCCGTGCGCGCCCGCCTTCTTCACGGTGGCGAGATAGGCATAGTCGCCGTTCGGCCCCGCATAGCCCGCCGGACGCGGCCCTGCCCCGATCGCCGCGACATAGCCCGCGAACGAGGAATTGGGGTCGCCGTATTTCTCGCTGAAATCGAGACCGGTCGTCATGTCCATCACCTGCCGGACGGTCGCGTCGCCGAAGCCGCTGTCCTTCAATTCGGGCAGATAGAACGCCACGGTCTTCGCCGGATCGATCTTCCCCTCCACGACCAGCATGGTGGCGAGCGTGCCCACGAACGACTTGGTGACCGAAAAGGCGATGTGCTCGCCTTCGGGCTTCAGCGCGCCGAAATAACGCTCGTAAACGATGCGCCCCTTGTGAAGCACGACGATGCCGTCGGTGTAGTTCGCCGCGAGCGAAGCGGCCCATGTCATCGGCGCCGAGCCGCCGATCGGCAAGAACGTCACGCCGTCGATGTCGCTGCGTTCGGCGCGCGGCAGTGCGCTCACCGGCCCAGCTCCGCGCGAGATGCCCACGCTCGGCATCAGTTCGCGCCAGTGCGAAAAGCTCCAGCGCCACTTGGGGAAGGTGAAAAAGCTGTAGTCGCCGAACGCGACCCGCTTATCGGGCGGCGGCGGCGAACCCTGCATCCAGCCGAGCTTTACCGGATCGCTGGCGGCGGCATCGGGAAATGCGGGCTCCGCGCGCGCGGATACGGCAAGGATCGCCGCAACAAGGGCGATACCGGTCATGGCTTTCATGGTGTCCCTCCCCAGAACTGCGGGAAGGCTAGGAAGGCATTGGCCCTTCCACAAGCAGAGAGGTTTGAGAGGGTGAGGCTAGCAGGCGCCCGTGCGCTTGCCGCTGATCTTCGAGGTCATCTTCATGTTGCCGCGCGGCCCTTCGACGACCATGACGTTGGTCGATTCATAGCTTGTGGCGCTGTAGGTGCCGTGCATCGTCATGGTCATCTTGCCCTGCGGCCCCTTGCACTGCATCGCTGCGTTCAGCCTGCCGCCGGTCATGTTGAACTTCGTATATTCGCACTCGCCGTTGTCACCCTTGAACATCTGCCGCGGATCCTTCGCCGCCTGTTCGGGCGTAAGGCAATAGCTGTGGCTGATCGGGCGCTTTTTCATCATGGCGAGCGCCTCAGGCGGCATTCCCGGCATGTCGATGGACGTGACCGCGCCGGTCGAGGCCCATTTCCCGGGCGAGAGGGCGTTACCGGCGAAGGCGGCCAGAGGCACCGCCGCTGTCGCTGCAAGCAGGAGCCTGAACCCGGCGCGCATGAGGAGAGTCCTTCGTGAAAATTACGCCCGCGATTATACTGCGGGCGCAATCAAGGTAAAGATAACAGGTGCTTAACCTTGAAATATACTCAGTTCGGCTTCAGCAGTTCGAGCGCCGCACTCACCATCGCCTCGGTGCCGAGCGTTACCGCAGGCTCCGGCGCGACCTTGAACAGCGGCGAATGGTGCGAAGGCACCGGCGGACCGCCCGCCTTCGCCGCATCAAACGCAGCCTGAGGCGTGCCGCCGACGCCGAAATAGTATCCCGGCACCTTGAGTTCGGGTTGCACGAAAAAGGCGAAATCTTCCGCCCCCATCGATTCCTGCACGAAGGGGATCATCACGTCCTGCCCCAGATCGCGTGCGAACGCCGCGTTCATGCGCCGGGCGAGCGGCCCGTCGTTGATCGTCGTGGGCGTACCTTCGCTGACCTTCACCTCGGGCAGCCGGTCCTCGGCGACGCCGTTCGCCCGCGCAACGTTCTTCGCGACACGCTCGATCGCGGCGATCAGCTGCGCCCGCGTCGCCTCGTCGTTGGCGCGGACGGTGAGCTGAAGGTCTGCGCGGTCGGAGATGATGTTGTGCTTGTGCCCCGCGTGGAACGCGCCGACCGTGATCACGGCGGGCGACAGCGGACCAACTTCGCGGCTGACGATCGACTGCAGCGCCACGACGATCGCGGAGGCGATGTAGACCGGGTCCTTGCCCGCGTGCGGCGCGGCGCCGTGTGCGCCCACGCCATTCACCTTGATATCGACGCTGTCCGCCGACGAATATTGCAGGCCTTCGGACGCACTGATCTTGCCTGACGGCAGTTTCGAGTCGACGTGGAAGGCGACCGCATAGTCCGGCTTCGGGAAGCGCGTGTAGAGCCCGTCGGCGAGCATGGCTTTCGCGCCGCCCACACGCTCCTCGGCGGGCTGCACGACGAACAGGATCGTGCCTTTCCATTTGTCCTTCATCGTGGCGAGGCGGCGCGCCGTGCCGACCATCGCCGTGATATGCGTATCGTGGCCGCAGGCGTGCATCACCGGGTAAACCTGCCCGTCGAGGCCTTTTTGCGTGACCTTCGAGGCATAGGGCAGCCCGGACTTTTCCTCGACCGGAAGCCCGTCCATATCCGCGCGCAGCAGCAGGACGGGACCGTCACCGTTCTTCATCACGCCCACGACGCCGGTGCCGCCAACGCCCGTCGTGACGGTCGCGCCGGCCTTCTTGAGCTCCGCCGCCATGCGCTTCGCGGTCTCTGTTTCGAGGTAGGACAGCTCCGGATTCTGGTGGAAATGCGTGAACAGCGGACCGAGATAGGCGTCGTAATCCGCCTTGATCGCCGACTTCAGCGCCGAGTCCGCGGCGGCGGGGGCAGCGAGAGCCGCAGCCGCCACGGCGGCGAGCAGAAGGCGCTTCATGCGGCGCCTCCGATGCGGAACACGCAGAGCTTGTTGCCGTCGAGATCGCGGAAATAGGCGCCGTAGAACGCCTGCGGCCCCTCCTCTCCGCGAACGCCGGGCGCGCCCTCGTCGGCGCCGCCGAGCGAACGGGCTTTCGCATAGATCGCGTCCACCTGCGGGCGGCTTCCCGCAACGAGCGCGATCATCGTGCCGTTGCCGACGGTCGCGGCCTTGCCGTCGTAGGGCGGCGTCACGGCCAGCATCGGCGCGTCATAGCCCGTGCCGTACATGGTGAAGCCGTTATCGAACGCCATCAGGCGCTTCGCGCCGAACTCCGCAAGCAGCGCGTCGTAGAAGCCGCGCGCCTTTTCGATGTCGTTGGTGCCGACGGTAGCGTAGCCGAGCATGAATCCCTCCCGTTTTGGATACGAGAGGCAAGGCTAGCAAGGCGCGGAGCGGACCGCCAGCCGGTCCGCTCTCAAAAAGCATCAGCAGCTGCCGCTGACTTTCCCGCTGATGTTCGAGCGCACGGTCAGATCGCCGGTGCCGGTCTTGAACACGGACGTGTTCGAGCCGGAATAGGACGTGCCGTTGTACGTGCCGTTGAAGGCAATGCTCGCGTCGCCATAGGGCCCGCCCTTGCATTGCGCCTTAGCAGCCACACGGCCGATGCGAACCGAGAAGCTCGAATATTTGCAGGTTCCGAACGCCGCGCCGATCACGGACTTGATCTCGCTGCTGTCAGGCCTCTTCGCAGCGCAGACGCTGTGGTTGATCGGCATCGATCTCAGCGTCGTCTGGGTTTCCGCATCCGCGCCCGGCCCGCTAACCGAGACGATCGACCCCGTCGTGGTCCAGAGCGAGTTGCCCGCCGCCTCGGCGCCCGCAGGCAATGCGGCTACGGCGAGGATGGGCAGCATGAATTTTACAGTACGCATCATTTTAGACCCTTTGTCGTTTACAGACCCTCAGCAGTTGCCGCTGATCTTCCCGCTGATCACTGACTTCACATAGACATTGCCGCCCGTGTTCGGGAAAACCGCGTTGTTGGTGCCCGAATAGCTCATCGTTCCGCGTGAACCGACGAAGTCCGCGTCCATCGGGCCATAGGTGCCGTTGCACTTCATCGTGGCGCGGATGGTGGTCTTGGCGAGACCGAACTTCGAAAAGGTGCAGGATCCGAACGTGTTGCCGATCGCTGTCTGGATATCGGCGGGCTTGGGGCTGCGTGCCATGCAGGTCGTATTGGAGAGCTTTTGCTGTTTGATCGTTTCGATTTGTTCGGCGGTGAGGCCCGCTCCGGACACGCTGACGATCGATCCGGTCGTCACCCAAAGCGCATTTGTGGAGGTTGTCGCCTTCATAACTGTCGTCTTCGGCGCCGCCATCGCGGACGTCGCAACCCATGCAATGCAGACCCCTGCAAGCAAACGTTTCATCTCTCAAGACCCCTTATCGTTCACCAGACGGCCGTCCCCATCACCGAATCAGGGCACACTACGCCCATCTGGCATTTCGCCCCTACGCTCCCCATAGTTAAGCAATGACCAACATCCGGATTCGCACGTCGCTGACCGACCCTTCGGAACAGCCCGTGTTCCAGCCCCATCGTCCCGAACGCCCGGAAAAGTCGGAAGGCGGGCGGCGGTTCGAGCTGGCGAGCGACTATCAGCCCTCCGGCGACCAGCCACAAGCGATCGCAGAGCTGGTTTCGGGCATAACGGCCGGAGATCGCGACCAGGTGCTGCTGGGCGTCACCGGCTCGGGCAAGACCTTCACGATGGCGAAGATCGTGGAGGCACTGCAGCGCCCCACCCTCGTCCTCGCGCACAACAAGATTCTCGCGGCGCAGCTTTACGGGGAGTTCAAGTCGTTCTTCCCGAACAACGCGGTCGAGTATTTCGTCAGCTACTACGACTACTACCAGCCCGAGGCCTATGTGCCCCGATCGGACACGTACATCGAGAAGGAAAGCTCGGTGAACGAGGCGATCGACCGGATGCGCCACTCGGCCACCCGCGCGCTTCTGGAACGCGACGACGTGCTCATCGTCGCGTCGGTCTCGTGCCTATACGGTATCGGCTCGGTCGAGACCTATTCGGCGATGACGTTCAAGCTCAACAAGGGCGAGAGCGTCGACAACCGCGAACTCATCCGCAAGCTCGTCGCCCTCCAATACAAACGCAACGACGCGAACTTTGTGCGCGGCTCCTTCCGCGTGCGCGGCGACAGTCTGGAGATTTTCCCGAGCCATCTGGAAGACATGGCCTGGCGGATCAGCTTCTTCGGTGACGAGATCGAGGAAATCGCCGAGTTCGACCCGCTGACCGGCGAGAAAGGCGCGCGGCTCGATACGGTGAAGGTCTACGCGAACTCCCACCACGTGACGCCCGGCCCGACGCTGAAACAGGCGACCATCGCCATCAAGGCCGAACTTGCCGAGCGCCTCAAGGAATTCGAGGCGGAAGGCAAACTTCTGGAAGCGCAGCGGCTTGAGCAGCGCACCAATTTCGACCTCGAAATGATCGCCGCCACGGGAAGCTGCGCGGGCATCGAAAATTATTCGCGCTTCCTCACCGGCCGCATTCCCGGGGAGCCACCGCCCACGCTCTTCGAATATCTGCCCGAGAACGCGTTGCTCTTCGTCGACGAAAGCCACCAGACGGTGCCGCAGATCGGCGCGATGTCGCGCGGCGACTTCCGCCGCAAGCTGACGCTCGCCGAATACGGCTTCCGCCTGCCTTCGTGCATCGACAACCGCCCGCTGAAGTTCGACGAGTGGGACGCGATGCGCCCGCAATCGACCTTCGTGTCGGCAACGCCGGGACGCTGGGAGATGGAGCGGACGGCGGGCGTCTTCACCGAGCAGGTGATCCGCCCCACCGGCCTGATCGACCCGCCCGTGGAAATCCGCCCCGTGGAAAGCCAGGTCGACGACCTGATCGGCGAAATCCGCGAAACGACCGCCAGGGGCTATCGCACGCTCGTCACCACGCTCACCAAGCGCATGGCCGAGGATTTGACCGAGTTCCTGCACGAAGCGGGCATCAAGGTGCGCTACATGCACTCGGACGTCGAGACGCTGGAGCGGATCGAGCTGATCCGCGACCTGCGGCTTGGCGTCTATGACGTGCTGATCGGCATCAACCTGCTGCGCGAAGGGCTCGACATCCCCGAATGCGGCCTCGTCGCCATCCTCGACGCCGACAAGGAGGGGTTCCTCCGCTCCGAAACGAGCCTCGTGCAAACGATCGGCCGCGCTGCGCGCAACGTCGACGGCCGCGTCATCCTCTACGCCGACACGATCACCGGCTCGATCGAACGCGCGCTCGCCGAAACAGACCGCCGCCGCGCCAAGCAGGTCGCCTACAATGAGGCGCACGGCATCACGCCGCAGACGATCAAGAAGAACATCGGCGACATCATCGCCCACGTGACAGACCGTGGCGACCGCGTGACCGTGGACATCGACGACGAGACCCCGCACCTCGTCGGCCACAACCTCAAGGCCCACATCGCCGAACTCGAAGAGAAGATGAAAGCGGCGGCCGCCGACCTCGAATTCGAAACAGCTGCACGTATTCGGGATGAAATTCGCAAGCTGGAAGCTTCGGAGCTTGGGTTGCCAGCGGATCTGCAGGTGGCGAGGCCGAAAGGTCGGGCGATGGAGGGCAAGCCGGGGACGCGCAAGACACGGTTCGGGAAGACGCGGCCACGGAAAATGGGGATTTGAGCGGACTATCCCGCCAAATACGCTAGAAGCGGCTTGTATTCGGCGGCATGATTGCGTTCGACATCAGCATCCCCGGATTGCGTCAGCACGCGTTTGCCCGGTTGTATCCAACTCGTGATCCGCCGCGCGGGCGCTTCGTGCCATGAAAGATTGAACGCAGCGTAGGTCTTGAAGAACTCCATCTCGCCGTAGGGCAGGTGGTCGTGAATCCACCATGCCAACGCCTCCCAGCGGCCAGTCTGCTGGTAATAGTCAATGAAGCTGTTCACCACGATGCAGGCGGTTGCGCCCATATGGCCCTGGCTGTCGCGCCTGTCCCAGATGTGCCTGGCATAGTTTGCCGTGTTTGAAGCGCAGTTGTGCCCCTTTGCATTTCCGAGTTCGTTTACGGCGCAGGAGCGATAGGCCGAGCGTATCGAGATCCGTCCGAACCGGGCCTGAAGCGGTTCCAAAAGCTCTTCGCAAAGCCGCGTTCCCGCCGCGATGGCAAGATCAGGGTCATCCGGAACATTCTGGATGCCGTAGAAGTTGGCAATCTCTGAATACAGGAAGTCGCGCATGAAGAAGTTCTTCGACAGCCTTACACGCCCCAGATTTTCCAGCGATTTTACTGAGCCCGGCTGTTTCACAGCACGCTTCCTCTATTCCTGAGTGAGGCATCTGAAACACGAATGCTCTTTGATCTCAAGGAAACGGTGCTTAGTTCACCAGCAGCGTTGTGCGTCCCTCGACTTCGCTCGGGATGATGCCCGTTTTTTACCGGGTACAAAGAACATTCATCCCGAGCGAAGTCGAGGGACGCACAGCCGAACCGTGAGACCCCCTACTCCCTTTCCACCAGCAGCTTGAGCCGGGCCAGACGTTGGCGCCACGCGGCCTTCAACCGCTCGAACTCCGCTTCCGCGGTCGCAAGCCCATCGGCATCGAGCGCCCACACATGCTCGCGGCCCCGCATCGTGCCCTGCACCAGCCCGGCGCCTTCCAGCACCTTGAGGTGGCGCGTTACCGCCTGACGCGTGACGCCTGCGCCGCTGCTGAGGTCGCTGATCGAGGCTTCGCCGCGCTCCGCCAGCGTTTCCACAAGGCGCAGGCGCTGCGGATCGCCGAGCGCAGCAAACCGCGCGGCGCGTTCAGCCTGCGCTTTCAAGATATTTCCTCAGTGAAGCCGCCTGTTCGAGCCAGCCGTTGACGTTGTCGCGGAACACCGAGGGCCGCCGCGCCGCGTTGATCGCGTCGAAGCCGGTTTCGGTGACGGTTAGCATCGTGCCATCGGCGTGCGGCACGAGATCGAAGACGGTCGTGGTCTTGGGTTCCTTCGAGTAATCGAGACTGTGGTCCACCCAGCCCGGATGCCAGCGCCAGACGAGGCGGCGGGGCGGTGTCATCTCGACGATGTCGATGGCGAAGCGCTCGCCGAGGCAGGTCATCGAAACCGTGCGGCCTTCCGCGAACGGCGCTTCCAGTTCGCTGGCGAACCAGGTTCCGAACTCGTTTGCATCCGTGAGTGCTCGCCAGACGCGCTCCGGCGTGGCGGCCAGATAGACACGTTGTTCGATTTTGTCGGTACTGGTCATATCCGCCTCCTCTATCATGCAATCATTTTGTTACATTTAGCCATTCATCGCGCAACCGATTCGTTGCACGAAATCGTCAGCTGCCCATGTGCGATGCGTTTCGATAGACTCGCATTCGGGGAGGACGGATCATGACAGAGACGGTGTTCGGGAAGCGGATGCTCATCACGCGCGGGGCCATCGCCGTGACCTCGCGCGACAGCAAACCGATGCCCGAGGTGGCCGACGGCGACGTGCTCTTCGCGATCCGCCGCATCGCGCTCACAGCGAACAACGTCACCTACGCGGCGGCGGGCGAGATGCTCGGCTACTGGCGCTTCTTTCCGGGCCCCGAAGGCAAGGGCATTCTCCCCGTGTGGGGCTTCGGCGAGGTGGTGGAGAGCCGCGCGCCGGGCTTTGCCGTGGGCGACCGCTTCTACGGTTACTGGCCGCTTGCAACGCATCTTCTGGTCCGCGAGCCCGTATCGGCTCCCGGCGGCTTTTCGGATGCCGCCCCGCATCGGCAGGGCCTTGCCGACATCTACAACCGCTACAGCCGCGTGGAGCCGCGCCTTGCGAGCGAAGAAGCGCTCGATGCGCTGTTCCGGCCGTTGTTCATGACAGGGTGGCTGATCGACAGCTTCCTTGAGGGCGCGGATGATTTCGGGGCCGAGCAGGTGATCCTGTCGAGCGCGTCATCGAAAACCGCGATGGCGGCGGCGTTCAATCTTTCGCGGCGCGGGGACGTGCAGGTGATCGGCCTCACCTCTGCGGCGAACCGAGCTTTTACCGAAGACCTCGGCTCCTATACCCAAGTGCTCACCTATGATGAGGTCGGCACGCTCGAAGAGCGGCCTTCGGTGTTCGTGGACTTCGCAGGCGACCGTGCGCTCACGCAGGCGATCCATGCGCGACTCGGCGATGCGCTCAAGCACAGCGCCATCGTGGGCATGACGCACTGGAGCCAGGGCGGCGATACGCCCCTCCCCGGCCCCACGCCGACATTGTTCTTCGCGCCGGCGGTCGCCGAAACAACGCTCGCGAAGCTCGGACCCGCCGGTTTCGCGGACGTGACGGGACGCGCGTGGGCGAAGTTCGTGCCCGCCGTGCGGGAAAAGCTCGCGATCGAGACGCTGCACGGCCTGGATGCCGCCGAAGGCGCCTACCGCGATCTCGCCGCCGGCAGGATCGGCGGCGCGTCGGCGATCGTGGTGGAGTTCGACTGAATCAGGTGCCGTCCGGGCCGAGCGCGGGATCGAGATCGCGGGGGCGGATGAAGCGGACGAGTTCGCCGCCCGCCTCATCAATGTCTTCCCAGCGATCCACGTCGAAACGCATCTCGGCAAGCGTAGCGGTTGGGTACTTGATGTCGACCTCCCTGCGGAGTTCGCCGCTGCCCGCGGGCGTCAGCAGGAAGATCAGGTCTTCGAGGCCGGGATTGTGGCCCACGAGGAGCAGCGTTTCCGCCTCCGCATCGGTTTCGTGGACGATGTCGAGCAAGGTCGGCGCAGAAGCCATGTAGACGCGCTTGTCGAAGGTCGCGCCGAGGCGGCGGCCCGCACCGCTTTCAACGCCGTCCAGCGTTTCAATGACGCGCACCGCCGGAGAGGCGACGACGCTGTCGAACGCGAGGTTCTGCTCGCGGAGGTAGCGCCCGATCGTCTCGGCGGCGCGGCGGCCGCGCGTGTTCAGGGGCCGGTCGAAATCGCGTTCGACCGGGTCGTCCCAACTGGATTTGGCGTGGCGGAGCAGGAAGATCGTCTTCATGTCGCGGCGCTGATGCCCGATGTCGCGCCCGGTGTCATCGGAAGATTTCGTGTCGGCGCAGACATTTCCCGCACGATGCGAACCGCCTCGTCGAGCGGCACGCGCTCGACCGTCACGCCGTCCGGGAACGCCTGGCAGAGGCGGCTCGGAACGGCGGCGCCAAGCAGCACGAACGTGCCACGGTCGCTCGCACGGCGAATGAGCCGCCCGAACGCCTGCGCCATGCGGCCCGAGGCGACGAGGTCGTCGTAGGTCTTGCCGCCGAACGCGATGCGGCGCGCGGCGTGCAGCACGGTGGGGCGCGGCCACGGCACGCCTTCGAGCACGACGAGACGAAGCGAATCGCCGGGCACGTCGACACCGTCGCGCAGCGCATCGGTGCCGAGCAGCGAGGCGGCGGGATCGGCACGGAACATGTCGACGAGCGTGCCCGCGTCCACCGGGTCTATGTGCTGCGCGAAGAGCGGCAGGCCTTCGCGCGCCAGGCTCTCCTCGATGCGCGCGTGCACGGCCTTCAGTCGTGAGATCGCCGTGAACAGGCCGAGCGCGCCGCCGCGCGAGGCCGAGATCAGCGCCTTGTAGGCGCCCGCGAGCGCAGGGACATTGCCGCGCTGCACATCCGTGACGATGAGCACCCGCGCTTGCCGGGCGTAGTCGAAGGGGCTGTTGGCGGAAAAACGCACAGGCGGCAAAGGCAGGTGCGAGGCACCCGTGCGGGCCTCGCTGTCGCGCCAGTCGGCGTCCGGCGCTGTGTCGTCCGTGATGCGCGAGCGCAGCGTCGCCGAGGTAATCACCGCGCCGTGCGCCTGCTTGAGCACCGCCTCGGCGAAGGGCTTCGTAGGGTCGAGCCAGTGGCGGCGGATGCCGACGTCGATCTCGCGCCCATCGATGCGTTCGAGCGCGAGCCAGTCCACGAAATCCGGGTCGGCCGGGCCGCCCATGCGCGCGAGGAGTTGCACCCAGGCGCCGATGATCCCGCGCCGCCACGTAAGGCCGGACAGCGCGCCCTCGACGCGCGCGCGGCCGGCGCCGTCGAGCCAGTCCGGCGATTCCTCGACGAGCGCTTCAAGCCGCTGCGAGAGCTTGGCGAGCGGCACCGCGATGGCTTCGAGCGCGCGCGCGGCAACCTCAGCCGCATCGACGAGCGCGGGCTGGAGCGCGACGACTTCGGTTTCAAGGCCGTAGCCCGTCTCGCTCGCATCAGCGCGCGCATAAACCTGCGCCCGCACGGCCGCGAGCAGGCGTTCGACCGGGCCTTCGGGCGTGCCCTCGACGACGCGCCCGAGCCAGCCGTCTGCTGGAAGCGCGGCGGCGGTGTGCACGGCGTCTTCGAGCAGCATCGCGCCCTCCCCGTCGAACGCAACGAGATCGCCGAGGCGCGCGGCAAGACCACGGCGGCGCCCCTTGCTGCGCTTTTCCGGGCCGATGATCCAGCGGCGCAGCTCGATCGCCTCGCCGCCGGTGAGCGCGAGCGCGAAGGCGCTGTCGGCGGCGTCGAACAGGTGGTGGCCTTCGTCGAACACGATGCGCTTGAGGCCGCGGCCTTCGCTTTTGCCGCGCACCGCGTTCACCATGACGAGCGCATGGTTCGCGATGACGAGGTCCGCATCCGCCGTGCCGCGTACCGCGTGCTCAATGAAGCAGCGGCGATAATGCGGGCAGCCCGCATAGACGCACTCGCCGCGCCGGTCGGTGAGGCTCGCGCGCGCCGCCTTGCCGAACAGGCCGGATAGCCAGCCGGGAAGATCGCCGCCGACCATGTCCCCGTCGCGGCTGTACATCGCCCAGCGCTGCACGAGCTGCGCGAAGATGCCCGCGCGGCCCGCGAAACCGCCCTGCACGGCGTCTTCAAGGTTGAGCAGGCAGAGATAATTCTCGCGCCCCTTGCGCACGACCACCCGCGCCGCCTTCACGCGCGGGTCCGGGTAGAGACGCGCGGTTTCCTGATCGAGCTGGCGCTGCAGCGCCTTCGTGTAGGTGGAAAGCCACACGGTGCCGCCGGATTGCTCGGCCCAGAGCGACGCGGGCGAGAGGTAGCCGAGTGTCTTGCCGATGCCCGTCCCCGCCTCGGCGAGCACGACGTTCGGCGCGTCGCGCACTTCGCGCGGGCGGAACGCGCCGGCAGCGGCAACGGCGTAGGCGCGCTGCCCGGGACGCTCCTCGGCGCCGCTGCCGGTGAGCTGCGCGAGGCGGCCCGCAGCGTCATCGGCGGTAACGATTACCTCGCGCACCGGCACGGGCGGCGCGCCCTCCTCCCACTTCGGCAGGCTGGTGAAGACCGAGCGGTCGTGGCCCTGCGGCTCCCCGAGCGCGGCAAGCACGGCAGGCGCCCACGGCCATTTCAGCCGCGAAAGCGCGCGCGCGGTATTCCACGCGCCGCCCGCGCGGTCCCACTTGCCGCCCTCGATCTGCACGAGCAGCGTTTCCGTGACCGCGCGGAGCAGCTTCGCTTCCGCTGCGCCTTCATGCGCCGAATCGAGGCCGAGGACAGCGGCGAGCCCGTGCACGGTCGGCACCGCGAAGCGCGCGGGGTGCACGAAGGCGAACAGTTCGAGCGCATCGAGCCCCGCCGCTTCCGGGTAGCCGAGCTTCGAGGCGACAAGCGGTGCGTTTATCAGCAGCGTCGGCGTGTCGGCGAGCAGGCGGATCGCGGCCTGCCGATCCACCCGGCGCGCGCCGTCCGCGTCCGCAAGCCAGATGCCGTCGAGCCCGATGTGGAGCGCGGGCCAAGGGAGGGGAGCAGTCGTCACGCCCGCCTGTTTCGGCCAGGGCGCACGGTCGGCGCAAGCAAAACCTCAGGCCGCGGCCGCGGTTTGGCGCAACCGGTTCACCAGCGTTTCGACGCGCGACACTTCCGAGATACTTTCGAAGACGAACGTGTCCGTGGTGCGATCGCCTTCGCTGTCGCGGTGGCTGCCTGTTTCGATGGAGAGCGTGCCGTGACCGTTTTCCCGCTGCCGCCGCGTGACCGGGCCGATCGACGACGCTTCGACGCTGCGGACCTTGAGTGTGCGCCCTGAGATGAGTTCCACGAGGCGGTGGTCGGTGACGCCATAGATCGTGCGGCGCGCGGTGCGGTTCGCGGAAAAGGGTGCGGCCATCATGGCAAGGCCGATCACCACGAACGGCAGTCCAAACAAGGTCATGATGATGCCGACAAGCGGCGGCGCGCCGGTGAAGGCCATGCGGACCGCAATCGTTTCCCACGACAGCGAAAACGCGGTCCACGGCACGGCGAAGAGATAGAAGGCGAACGGCTTCAGCATCGCGCGCCGCGCGTCAGGCTGGCCGGACCAGAGCAAACGCTCGCCGGAACGCATTTCGCGCGCAAGGAGGGCTGAAAGCGATGCGGATAGCGTCGGGTTCATGTCGCTGAACGTAGCCCAAGCAAGCTTGCCGCGGCGTAAACGGTTGCGCGCGCCGCCCGCTGCCGCTAGCGCGTGTCCCCGCCATGACAGATGACCTTCGCGCCGCCGCACTCGTTTCCAAAGCCTGGCCCTATGAGGAAGCCCGAAAGGTGCTGGCGCGGCTTAAAGGCGGCGTACCCGCGAAAGGTCATGTGCTGTTCGAAACCGGCTACGGCCCCTCGGGCCTGCCGCATATCGGCACGTTCAACGAGGTGCTGCGCACCACCATGGTCCGCCGCGCCTTCGCGGAAATGTCGGACATCCCGACGCGCCTGCTCGCCTTCTCGGACGATATGGACGGACTCCGCAAGGTGCCCGACAACGTGCCCAATCAGGCGATGCTGACCGCGCATCTTGGCGAACCGCTGTCGCGCATTCCCGATCCGTTCGGGAAGTTCGAAAGCTTCGCGCACCACAACAACGCGATGCTGCGCGCCTTCCTCGACCGCTTCGGCTTCGAGTACGAATTCGCCAGCTCGACCGATTACTACACATCGGGCCGCTTCGACGATCAGCTGAAGAACGTCCTCGCCAATTATCAGGCGATCATGGACATCATGCTGCCGACACTGCGTGAGGAACGCCGCCGCACCTATTCGCCCGTGCTCCCGATCAGCCCCGTGTCGGGCAAGGTGCTGCAGGTACCGATCGAGGTCGTGGACGCCGCCGCCGGCCTGATCCGTTTCGAGGAAGACGGGCGCGTGCACGAACACTGCATCCTTTCGGGCGGCGCCAAGCTGCAATGGAAGGTCGACTGGGCGATGCGCTGGGTCGCGCTCGATGTCGATTACGAGATGTACGGCAAGGATCTGACGGATTCGGGCGTGCAGTCCGGCCGCATCGCCAAGGTGCTCGGCGGGCGCAAGCCCGAGGGCCTGATCTACGAGATGTTTCTCGACGAAAAGGGCGAGAAGATTTCCAAGTCCAAGGGCAACGGCCTCGCTCTGGAAGAATGGCTGACCTACGGCCCCGGCGAAAGCGTCGCCTTCTATGCCTACCGCGAGCCGAAAAGCGCCAAGCAGCTCCATATCGGCGTGATCCCGCGCGCAGTGGACGAATATTTCCAGTTCCGCGCGAACTATGCCGATCAGCCGCTCGACAAGAAGCTCGGCAACCCCGTGCACCACATCCACGGCGGCAAGGTGCCGGACGCGCCGATGCCGGTGACGTTCGGGCTCCTCCTGAACCTCGTCGGTGTGATGGGCGCCGATGCAGACCGCGCGCAGGTGTGGGCGTATCTCGGCAACTACGTGCCGGGGGCGAGTGCGGAGGCGTATCCAGAGGTCGACAAGCTGATCGGCCATGCGCTCGCATACAACCGCGATTTCGTCGCCCCGACGCTGAAACGCCGCAAGCCCGATGCGCGCGAGGCGGCGGCGCTCCGCGATCTCGACGCGCGCCTCGCGGTACTGCCCACGGATGCAGAAGCCGAAGCGATCCAGAACGAGGTTTACGCGGTCGGCAAGGAAGCCGGCTTCGAAAACCTGCGCGACTGGTTCGCGGCGCTGTACGAGACGCTGCTCGGATCGTCGCAAGGCCCGCGCATGGGCAGCTTCATCGCGCTCTACGGCATCGCCAACACGCGGCGCCTGATCGCCGAGGCGCTGGCCTAAACTTTCCACGATCGCACAGGGCGTTCGCGAGCGCCCTTGTGCTTTGCTCCTTCACGCACTAATTGAAGTTACATGAAACGCGACAGCCGCCTGTCGGGCGTGCTCCATGTGCTGCTGCACATGGCCGAGCACGACGGCCCGATGACCTCCGAAACGCTCGCGAAGGCGATGCAGACGAACCCGGTCGTGATCCGGCGCGTGATGGCCGGGCTGCGCGATGCGGGTTATGTGCGTTCCGAAAAGGGTCACGGCGGCGGCTGGACGCTCGCCTGCGATCTCGGCGCCGTCACCCTGCGCGACGTTTACAACGCGCTTGGCCACCCCGCCCTGTTGTCGATCGGCAACCGCACCGAATCCCCCGGCTGCCTTGTCGAGCAGGCCGTGAACGCCGCGCTGAGCGACGCTTTTCGTGAAGCCGAGGCGCTGCTGCTGGCACGCTTCGAAACCGTCACGCTTGCCGCGCTCAGCGCCGATTTCCACGCCCGCTTGAAACAGCGCGGCATCTCATTTGCAAAGGATCATGACCATGGCGACTAAAGCCGAAGACGGGGCAATGGATTTCATCAAGGCCTTTTCGGATCCCGCCGCCGTGGCGCACTATGCCGAAGGGCCGCCGCGCTTCGTGCCCGGCTTCGATGGTCTGCACCGGATGACCTCCGTGCTGCTCGCTGAGCACGCCCCTTCGGACGCGCGCGTTCTCGTCCTTGGCGCGGGCGGCGGCCTCGAACTGAAAGCGCTCGCCACAGCGCATCCCGGCTGGACGTTCGTGGGCGTCGACCCTGCCGGTGCAATGCTTCGGCAGGCGGAGCGCACGCTCGGCCCGCTGATGGCGCGTGTCGAGCTTGTCGAAGGCTATATCGACGATGCGCCACCCGGGCCGTTCGACGCCGCCACGTGCCTCCTCACACTGCATTTCCTGAGCGCCGCCGAACGCGAACGCACCGTTCGCGCGATCCACGCGCGCCTGAAACCGGGCGCGCCCTTCGTCGCGGCGCACGGCAGCTACCCGCAGGATGCCTCGCGAGACCTCTGGCTGTCGCGCTACGCTGGCTTCGCAGTCGCCTCGGGCGCGGACCCTGAACAGGCCGAGATGGCGCGGAATGCGGTGGCGACGGCAGTCAACATGATGAGCCCGGAGGATGATCTCGCGATCCTGTGCTCGGCCGGCTTCGCCGACGCCGAGCCTTTCTTCGCGGCGTTCACCTGGCGCGGCTGGATCGGCCACGCCTGAGCGCACCGTTCAATCCGGTGCCGGTTGCGCCATGGCTTCACGCTGGCCCGCCCAGGTCAGGAGTGCGTCCAGCGCGGGGCAGAGCGCCTGACCCCAATCGGTAAGGCAATATTCCACCTTGGGCGGCACCTGATGATGAACGATCCGGCGCACGACGCCGTCCTTCTCCATCTGGCGAAGCTGCTGGATCAGCATTTTCTGCGAAATCGCCGGTATAGCCCGTTCCAGATCGGAAAAGCGCAGCACCTTGCCACCGAACAGATGGAACAGGATCACGAGCTTCCAGCGCCCCTCCAGAATCCGCAGCACTTGCTCGACACCGTCCGCAGCCGAAACGGGCGTCAAATGGCTATTCTTACCCTCGGGTAAGGTGCTTACATTTTCGTGCGTTCTTGTCATTTCAGAAGGCTAGTCCCACCCTCTGCGGCAATCAATCTGCCGGAGACATCCATGCCTATCGACCTGCCGAAGCCCATTGCCGCCTATTTCACAGCCGATAGAAACAGGGGAGACAGCGATGCCATCGCCCACTGCTTCACCGAAGAAGCGGTAGTGAAAGACGAAGGCCGAACCTACGTGGGACGTTCCGCAATCGCCGCCTGGAAAGCCGAAGCCTCGACCAAATACAACTACACGAGCGAGCCTATCGCGCTGGAAGACGCCGGTGACATCACCATTGTGACCAGCCACCTCGTCGGCGATTTTCCCGGCAGTCCGATCGATCTCCGCTACATTTTCGCGCTTGACGGTGATCGGATTGCGTCGCTCGAAATCAAGGTATGAACCGCTAGCTACTGCGAAAGCCCCGCCACCTGCTGCTTTTGATGCCACGCTCGGAGTTCCGCCTGGAACGCTTCGATGCGGCGGAAATGATCCTGGAAATCCTGCTCGATGTCGGCAAGCGCGCCGAGCGACCACGTTTCGAGATCCTTTGAAGCCATGGCGTTCGCGGCCGTGAGATAGCGCGCGGTCTTCGCGCAGAACGCGCCTTTCACCGGCGGATAGGCATAATGGTTGTAGAGCTTCGTCATCCGGCTGTCGCGGACGCGCAGGCCGGCGCTGCCGTGTTCGCGGCGATATTTGGCGTCGATCGCCTTGTTGGCGTTCGCGAGTACGGTCTTGTGGAGCTTCAGAAACCGGTTGTAGCCGTCGCGCGGCGCCGTGTTCGCGCTCGTCGAGCAGCTGAGCGCTGCGACGTTGAGCGCGGAGCGGACGTTGAACAGCGTCTCCAGCGGTCCGATGCCGACGTTCGGCGTCAGGAAGCGGCCCTCGGGGTCTTTCGGAGGGAGCTCATAGGCGGGATCAACGCCTGTGGGCGGCAGCGGCGGGCGCGAAACCTGCGGCGGCGGCGGCGCTTTGACGGGTGGCGGTGGTGCAGGCGGCGCGGCACAGGCCGCAACGCCGAGCGCCAGCAGAAACACCATCCCTCTCAGACGCATACGTCCCCCGCCCCTTTGCTCTGCCGGAGTCATCTCACGGCGCGTTTCCTGCTGTCCAGCGCCCGCGCGACGAAACGAGTCTACGACACGTCATATGCCCGTCACACGCGCGTAACCTCGGTCTGGTTTAGGCTCGGGCACCGAAACTGGGGACTGAAGACGATGGAACGCGGACCTTGCGCCTACAAGATCCTGATGTTCTGGGCGTGCCGCGCCCAAAAGCCGCCGCGCCTCAGCTGGCGTCGGCGCCTGTCAGACGCGGTTTCGTTCCGACTCGCTAGAGCGTAGCACCAGCAACACGCTCGCCGCCGAGCAGCGAACACCCCATTCCCGCGCGCAGCAGTGTGGAAATGAGCCGGGTGTCGCCGAGCCGGGTCAGCTTGTCGCCAATTTCGCCGATCGTCATGTCACGCCATTCATCCGGCGTGCGCATTGTGTCTCCGGCGACCTCGGCGATCAGCAGCCAGTCCCGTTCCTGAAGCCTGCCGGCGAGTTCACGCGCCATGCACGCCGATTCCTGTTTGCCGAAGCCGCGCGAGAGCAGCGCGCTCTCGATCTGCGCATTCGACGGGTTGCACGCCGCGAGCAGACCCAAGGCCGGGAGGATGGCGAGGGCGCGCCGCATCGTCAGGCGCCCATCAGCGCGCAGCCGAGCCCGGCGCGCGTCACCACCTCGACGATCTCCGGATCGCCGATCGCCTGAAACCGCTTCTGGATTTCCCGCAGGCTCATCCGCTCCACCTCGCGTCGGTCGACACCCTTGGCGAAGCGCGCGAGTCGCTTGAGCTGCGTCGTGGAGAGCCGATCGACCATCTGGTCCGCCATGCAGCCTGCGACGGGCCGCGAGATGCCCGCACTCGTCAGGCTCCGCTCGATGCGGCTTTCATAGCTCGCGGCACAGCCCGCGAGGAGCGCGGCGGCAGTGAGGACAAACAGCACTGGCTTCATGAATCGGTCTCCGATGTTCGCTGCGTTCTTCACCCGATCCGCCTTAACCCAAGCTGACCCCGGTGCTATAGCTCTGCGCCATGAGCATCTGGACCGGCATCCTCGTCGCACTCGCCGCGACGCTCGCCATGGAAGGCGTCGCCTATGTCGCGCACCGCTGGGTGATGCACGGCTTCCTTTGGTCGCTGCACAAGTCGCACCACGAACCGCGAACGGGCCTTTTCGAGAAGAACGACTGGTTCGCCTTCATGTTCGCCCTGCCGTCGATCGCCTGCATCTACCTTGGCGTCGAGGCCGGATGGCATCCGGCGTGGATGTGGGTCGGGATCGGCATCGCGGGCTATGGCGCGATCTATTTCGGCTTTCATGACGTCATCGTCCACCGCCGCATCGCACACGGATATGTGCCGAAAAGTGCCTACATGAAGCGTATCGTGCAGGCGCACCGGCTGCACCATGTGGTGAACAGCAAGCACGGCACCGTGTCGTTCGGCTTCCTGTGGGCGCCGCCCGTGCGCGTGCTGAAGGCGCAGCTTGAGCGCGCCGGCGGCGACATCCGGGTGCCGACGGGCGCGTGAGGCCGCCGCCGCGGCCCACGGCGCTTCGGTTTGCCGAGCGCCTGCTGCCGAAACTCTGGTCGGCGGGCGTGCTGCCGCCACCCGATCTCGACGAAGACCGGTTGTTCCGGCAGGCGCGCCGCGCAGCGAAGCTGGACGATTTCGGCCCCGACGATGCCTGGCGCGACAATCTCTCCGTGCTGCTCGGCGCGCTCCGCGATGCGCCGATGAACGCCATCGGCCGCACCATCGCGCATGGCAGCATCCTGAAAGTGCTTGTCGACCGCCTCCGCGCCGAGGCGGTGCTTGCCGCGCATCCCGAAATCCGCGCGCGGCCGCTCGCACCGCCGCTCGTCATCTGCGGCCAAATGCGTTCCGGCACCACACGGCTGCAGCGCCTGCTCGCCTGCGACGACCGCTTCGCGCACCTCCGGCTTTACGAAACGCTGAGCCCCGTGCCAGGGCCGCACGCCGGGCGCGATCCGCGTATCCGCTGGGCAGGTTTCGGCTTGCGCTTCATCAACTGGGTGAACCCTGGCAATGCCGCCGCGCATCCTACCGGGCCGATGGAGCCCGACGAGGAAACCGGGCTGCTGGAGCATAGTTTCTGGGGCGCGCAGATCGAGGCGCAGCGCCGCATCCCGGCGTTCGCCCGCCACTGCGAGTCCGCCGACGCCCTCCCCGCCTACCGCCGCTTCGCGGACCTGCTGCGCCTTGCCGGCTGGTTTCGCGGCAGCGACCCGAAGCTCCCTTGGCTTCTGAAGTCTCCACAATATCTGCAAGACCTGACTACACTTTCGGAGGTTTTTCCGGGTGCGCGCTTCATCTTCATGACGCGCGAGGCCAACGCGCTTGTGGCGTCGGGCTGTTCGCTCGTGTGGAACCAGATGGTGGTGCAGTCGGACATGGTCGACCCGGCATGGATCGGCCGCGAATGGCTGCACAAGACCGCGCTCCGGCAGGCCCGCGCCGATGCATTCCGGGCGACGCTTGCCGATACGCGCGCCTTCGCGCTCGATTTCGCCGACATGGAGCAGGACTGGCGCGGCAGCGTGCGCCGCCTTTACGACTGGCTCGACCTGCCGCTTGGAGAGGCGCTGATAGCGCGGACGGAGGCGTATATGGCGCGCGAACGTCGCCATATCGGGCATCGCTACCGGCTCGCCGACTTCGGCCTTACGCCGGAGGGGGTGACGGCGGCGCTGGCGGCGTCCAGTCCGGCGTATCGCCCTTCTTCCACAGCGACGGACGCGGCGGTAGCGGCGTCGTGAGGTGGGCCGAAAGGAAGGCGCCGAGCACGAAGCGCAGCTTTTCGGCGATCGACGTACCCTGCCGGTGATCCCACGCCGCAGGCCCCGCCGCGCGAACCTTGTCGCCGATCGCGGCATAGATGTCGGCGGCGGAGAGTACGGCCCGACCTGAACGCCGGGGCAGACGCCGCGCGCCCTCGCGCGCCGACACGTAATAGGCATCCGCAAGATCGAGCAGCCGCCGGACAATGCCGACAAGCGCGCCGCGATGTTCGGGACGCACATGATCGCCCGGCGGTATACCCGCATCGGCGAGCCAGTCTTCTGGGAGGTAACAGCGCCCGAGCGCGGCATCGTCGAACACGTCGCGCGCGATGTTGGTAAGCTGGAAGGCGATGCCGAGGTCGGCGGCGCGCAGCAGCAGATCGCGGTTTTCGGGTGCGATGCCCATCACGACAGCCATCATCTCGCCCACGACGCCCGCCACATGGTGGCAATAATCGAGCGTGTCTTCGATGTGGCGGAAGCGGCGCTCGTGCACGTCCATCGCATAACCCGCGAGGTGCGCGAGCGGATAGGCTTCCGGCATTCGCGTTTCGTAAGCAACCATAGAAATCGCGCCGAATGCACTGATATCGCTTTTCTTTTCTTCCAGCGCTGCACGCGTCTTCTGCTTCAATTCGGCAAGTCGCGCCGTGACGTCCGCATCAGCAGTCACACGGCCCTGCCCGCCTTCCTGCCCGTCGATCACGTCGTCGCAGTGGCGGCACCACGCGTAGAGCAGCCAGGCGCGGCGCCGGGTTTCCAGGTCGAACAGCCGCGAGGCGAGCGCAAAGCTGCGCGAACCGCGCGCGATGCTGTGCTTCGCCCAGCGGGTCAGCTCATCCATCGGAAAGGTCGGCAATCATCAGCCGGGCGGTCGCCTTCGCCGAGCCGACCACGCCCGGAATCCCGGCGCCGGGATGCGTCCCCGCGCCCACGAAATAGAGGTTCGGGATCACGTCGTCCCGGTTGTGCACGCGGAACCACGCGCTCTGCCAGAGCACGGGTTCGAGACTGAATGCCGAACCGAGGTGCGCCTTCAGTTCGGTTCTGAAATCCTGCGGCGTAAACCAGCTTTTGACCTCGATATTTTCGAGAAGTCCGGGAAGCACATGCGCATCGAGCGAACGAAGAATGCGATCGGCATACTCCGGGGCGAGACTGTCCCAATCGCCATCGTACTTCCCGAGGTGCGGCACCGGCGACAGCACGTAGAAGCTGCTGCACCCCGGCGGCGACAGCCCCGGATCGGACGCGGTCGGATGGTGCAGGTAGAGCGAGAAATCGTCGGCGAGACCGCCACCGCCGTAAATCTCATCAAGCAGCGCGCGGTAGCGCGGGCCGAACAGGATGTTGTGGTGCGGCACGTCCGGCCATGTGCTCTTCGCACCGAAGTAGATCACGAACAGAGAAGGTGAAAACCGCTTTCGTTTCAGTGATTTCGCAGCCGATTTTCCGCGCGCGGTCGCACCCAGAAGATCGGCGTAGGTGTGGACGATATCGCCGTTGGAGGCGACCGCCTCGAACACGTGGCGCTCGCCGCCCGCCATGATGCCGGTCACCCGATCCCCTTCGGTTTCGATCGCCGTGACGGGCGTCCCCAGCTTCACCGTGCCGCCCAGATCCTCGAACAGGCGAACGAGGCCGCGCACCAGCGCATGCGTGCCGCCGCGCGGGAACCAGACGCCCCATTTCTTCTCCAGCGCATGAATAAGCGCGTATATCGAGCTGGTATTGAACGGATTTCCGCCCACAAGCAGCGTGTGGAAGCTGAACGCCTCACGCAGTTTCGGATGGCGGATATGGCTCGCGACGACCGAATGGACCGAACGCCACGCGCCGTAGCGCATCAGCTGCGGCGCTGCGGCGAGCATCGATCGGAAATCCAGAAACGCTTCGTGGCCGAGCTTCTCGTAGCCTTCGCGGAACACGCCTTCGGAATAGGCGAAGAACCGCCGGTAACCTTCGACATCCTCGGGCGAAAGTGCCGCGATCTCGGCGGAGAGGCGCGCGTCGTCTCCCGTGTAGTTGAAGGTCGTGCCGTCCGGCCAGTGCAGCCGGTAGAACGGCTCGACCGGCATCAGGTCGACATAATCGGCAAGGCGGCGCCCCGAAAGCGCGAACAGCTCTTCAAGGCAGGTGGGATCGGTTACGACCGTGGGGCCGGCATCGAACGTGTATCCCCCCTCCTCGTAAACGTAGGCGCGCCCGCCCGGCTTTTCGCGCGCTTCGAACAGCGTGACGTCATGCCCGGCGGACTGCAGGCGCACCGCAAGGGCAAGCCCCCCGAAGCCGCTGCCGATCACTGCAAGTCTTGCCATTTTTCCGCCTAATCGATCCCGAGCATTACCGCGAGCGCACGCCCTACAGGTACCGGCGGGCGACCCGCAAGGATGCGCAGCTTGTCGGCGCGCGTCGAGCTGCCCGCATAGAGGCGCGCGATGAGCGCTTCCGGCAGCCGATAGAAATGCTGAAGCACGCGGTAGCGCGCGGGCGGATCGGCGGCGCGGAACAACATGCGCGCGAGCATCCGGTAATAACGGCGCCCATGCCACGTGCGCGTCGCGTGCGAACGCATGGCATTGTAGACGAGATCGGGATCGAACCGCGGCAGACCAGCGAGAAGATCGGCGGTGCGCACCGCATCGGGGAAGCTGTAGCCGGTGAGCGGATGGAAAAGCCCGGCCCGCATCCCGAGGCGCGCGACGCCCGGCGTTCCAGCATCCCAAAGCGCCTCGATGTTCCCGCCGAGCGCCAGCGGCAGTACGCCTTGTTCGCTCCTGACGATACCGTGCGGGCCGAGCCCGGCGCTGAGTGCCCAATCCCCGATCCGCGCCTTCACCGTCTCCACGTCCAGATCGGGGCTGTCGCTGTAATACGTGTCCTCGATGAGCAGGCGGCGCTCGTCCCACGGCAGCACGTAGACGAAGCGGTAGCCTTCCGTCTGATCGACGGTGGCGTCCATGATGAGCGGCACGTCCATGCCGTGCGGCCGCAGCATCTCGATCTCCAGGCCCACGAACTTCTGCCACGCCAGATCAAGTGCCGTCGTCGGCGCATGCCCGCGCCCGTCGATGACGACGCGCGCGCCGAGCCGCTCGCCTGTTTCAAGCGTCACGCTGGTCGCATCGAGGCTGCGGACCTTGCGACCGAAGAGCAGGCAATCGGCAGGCAAGGCGGCCCGAACGGCGGCATCGAGGTTCGCCGAGCGCGCGCTTGCGTAGCCGTGGTGCAGCGTTCGGCTGAACGCCGGAAAGCGAACATCGTAGCGCGGCCATCGCGCGACATAGAGCGACGCTGTCCATTCACGCTGCGCGGGCGTCATGTCGCTATCGAAGGAAGACCAGATATGATCGCCGCCGATCCGGCTTTCCGCCTCGACGATCGCGACGCGAAGCTCCGGCCGCCGCGTGGCAAGCCTTAGCCCCGCAAGCCCCGATGCCAGGCCCCCGCCCACCAGGATCAGGTCGAAATCCATACCCTTTCAGGTGTAGCGGGTCGGCACA
>ERZ1645185.176-NODE-176-length-27667-cov-5.099377_pt1 | contig 27667 bp, 23 predicted proteins | sample MGYA00575351_ERZ1645185 | MGnify/ENA primary metagenome ERZ1645185 (study PRJEB40838, sample SAMN11284767) | freshwater sediment metagenome | isolation source: river sediment | host: Sediment | place: India: Jana village, Kanpur | collected 2015-12-17 ... | reverse complement strand
GTTACATCATAGCATCGACATTCCTATATTTTACATAATATACATTATGCGAAGTTAATATGCGTAGCCTAATAGCTTGTAATGTCCGCCATTAGGTGTAAAACATGCATAAACCAGCCTGTTTTGGAGCTGCCATGTACTCGCCTACTGATCCAAGCATCGGCCATCAAAGCCCAGCCAGCGCAGGTCAAAGCGCGCGGTACCCGCTGATATTGTTGGGCGTGTATTCTGTTTGGTGGTTGTTCCTGGCCATCAATCCGGAATACCCAAAGGATTGGCTGCTCGAAAATATTCTGGTTTTCGTCGGACTTGGGCTGATGATCCGCTATTTCAGAAACCTTAGATTCAGTGACTTCAGCTACACCATGGTGTTTTTATTCCTTTGCATACACGCCGTCGGCGCCCATTTCACCTATGCCGAAGTGCCCTACCGCGAATGGCTTGGGCTGCCCATGGACGGTCGGAACCATTTCGACCGGGTTGTTCACTTCCTGTATGGGTTCCTTCTGATACCCGCTTTCATTGAGTTGCTGAACGCCCGCGCGGAAATCCGCGGCATCTGGCGGAATCTGCTGCCGGTGGCACTTGTGATGGCGCAGTCAAATCTATACGAGCTGATAGAGTGGCTTGCGGCGGTGATTTTCGGTGGTCCACTCGGCCAGGCATATCTCGGTACCCAAGGGGATGTCTGGGATGCCCAGAGAGATTCCGCCTTGGCGGCCTTGGGTGCCGTCTGCGGGCTAGTCATCTACCGGGCCTATGAACGGTTCAAAGACCAAAAATAGAATCCTGCCGCAGAAAATTCCATGTTCCCATGGTAGGCGGTAATACCTGTCCGCCTTGAGCATGCCAGTGCCTTGTCCATTTCCGTATCCGCGCTCCGCTCATGGCGGGATTTCGTGTGCGGTCTTGAAATATGAACGGAAAATGTACGGTCATATGGGTATGTGCCCAACCGCACAGTTCCCTTTTGATTAAACAGTCAACATGACTGTGAGAAATACATACACAGGAGATTTCCATGAACAAGAACATTATGATGACTGCGGCCGGCCTTTTGATCGCGGGCGTTGCATTCGCCGCCTATAAAACCGGTAATTTCGGCCCGCAGTATGCGGATGTCACTTCGGCCAAGCCGATAACCGTCAAAGAGAAGGTTTACGGAGACGTCGTCAGTGTGGATCCGATAACCCAGGCCACCAGCGGCACGAAACGTGTCTGCGAAGACCGGGTGGTCGAACGTCGCCAAGCCGAGCGTTTCGGCAACAAGGACGGCGCCATCCTCGGCGCTGTCGTCGGCGGGCTCGTCGGCAATCAGGTTGGCGGCGGCGACGGCAAGAAGCTTGCCACCGTAGCCGGCGCCGTGGGCGGCGGTTTCGCCGGCCGGGAAATCGATGAGCGCCATGTGGGCGGCAAGAAATATTCCACCACCGAAAGCGCTTGCCATAATGAAGCCACGAGCGGTTCAAAGACCGTCGGTTATGACGTCCAGTACCGCACCGAGGATGGCCAGATATTGACCCGCCGCGAAAAAAGCAGGCCGGGCGACCGTCTCCTGCTGGGTACCGAAGACGTGGTCACCGGGTATGACGTGACATGGCGCTACGAGGACAAAACCGGCAAGCTGTTCATGACAGAAGACCCCGGTTCGCGTCTGCCGATCGAGGACGGCGTGATTCTGGTCGCCACCAAGGATCCTGAAGTCGCAAGACAGTAATACCAAAAGCTGTTGATCTTCCGAAAAGGGCTGAATTCACATTCAGCTTTTTTTTCTCAATCGGCGGCCATACCGTAGCTTCCGCAGGCGGCGCATTCAGGGTCCCGTGTCAGTTTGGTCTCGTGGAAACGCATGCCCAGCAGGTCAACATGCAACAGCCGTCCCAGAAGCGGCTGGCCGATGGCCAGGAGGTATTTGATCGCTTCCGTGGCCTGCAGCACTCCTATGATGCCCGGCGCAACGCCCAATACGCCCGCTTCGCTGCAGTTGGGCGCGTCATGTCCAGTAGTCAATTCCGGAAACAGACACCTATAGCATAAGCCGCGGTTATCTGGGCGCGATGCGTGGAACAGGCCAACTTGTCCTTCAAATCGATACACAGCACCATACACCCAAGGTATGCCGGCCTCTGCGCAGGCATCCGAAATGGCATATCTTGCCTTGAAATTATCTGTTCCATCAATAACTAAATCAACATTATTCAAGTAATCTCTAATGTTGGCATTGGAGATTTTATCATTATGTATTTCAACGGAAATAGCAGGATTTAATGAATTTAGCGTTGATTTAGCTGAATCAACCTTAAGTTCGCCGATGTTATCGTTTTTATGCAGAATTTGTCGTTGCAGATTGCTTAAGTCAACCCTGTCGTCGTCAACGATGCTTAGATGACCGACACCGGCTGCCGCCAAGTAAAATCCTGCGGGAGAACCCAAGCCACCTGCCCCCACCAGCAGAACGTGGGAGCGGGAAAGTTTTTCCTGCCCTTCCCTTCCGATCTGAGGAAGGACCATCTGCCGTGAATAACGCAGATCGAAATCAGCAATCCGGTGGGATTCCGTCGGCAGCCCAGCCGCCATCCAGGATTGAATGCCGCCTTGGACCGAATACACGGCCTTGTAGCCGGCGTCCGTCAAGGCTTGCGCGCAGGCATCTGAGCGCTTGCCTCCGGCGCAGAGCAGCATGACGGGCTGATCGAAGCCATGCAGGTAATGGCAGGCGTTCTTTTCAAGATCAGCCTTGCTGACCGGCATGGATCCCTTGGGGATACCGGCAGCCCATTCATCGGATTCACGGATATCAAGCAGCAACATGCCCTTTTGCAGCAGTTCCGAGGCTTCGCTGACGCTGACCGGCTTTACCGGCATGTTATTTTCGCTTGTTGTGGCGGATTAACCGCTTGCGTTTTTCCAGCTGACGGTCGGTCAGCACGTTTTTCTTGCCTTCGAAGGGGTTGGTGCTGTCCTTGAAGACAAAGCGGATCGGCGTGCCGACCAGCTTGAAACGTTTCCGGAAGAAATTCTCCATATAGCGGCGGTAGCTGTCCGGCAGTGTTTTCAGACGGTTTCCGTGCACGATGAACGTCGGCGGATTGGTATCGCCGGGATGGCAGTATTTCATCTTGGCGACATGGCCGCGAACCACCGGCGGAGGGTTCGTGGTGTACGCGATTTCAAGGGCTTTGGTGACTTCGGCCGTGCTGAATACGCGGGTCGCGCTTTCATGGGCTTTATGGATGGCCTTGAACAACTCGGCCAGGCCGGTGCCGTGCTTGGCGGATATGGTGACGATGGGCGCCCAGGTACAGAACGACAGCTTGCGGTCCAACAGGCTCTTGGTCTGTTCGCGCTGGTAGTTGCTCTGGTTGTCCCATTTGTTGACCGCAATCACCAAGGCCCGGCCTGAATCCAGGACATGGCCGAGCACGGTGGCGTCCTGTTCGGTCACGCCTTCGCCGGCATCCAGCAGGACCACGGCGACCTGGCAGTCCTGGATGGACTGCAGGGTCTTGAACACGGAAAATTTCTCGACCGCTTCCTCCACCTTGCCGCGGCGTCGCAGGCCGGCGGTGTCGATCAGGCGGTAATTCCTGCCGTCGCGCTCAAGGTCTACGGTGATCGAGTCGCGGGTCGTGCCGGGCACTTCCGATGCGATGACCCGCTCTTCGCCGAGCAGGCGGTTGACCAGGGTGGATTTGCCTACATTTGGACGGCCGATGAAGGCCAGGCGCATGACGCCGTCATCCTCAGTGGCTTCCGGTTCGATGCGCTCAGGCAGTATCTCGAGGATCAGCTCAAGCAGTTCCGGCACGCCGCGCTGGTGTGCAGCGGCTATCGGGAGCACATGGCTGAAACCGAAGTCCGCGAACTCATGGATGGCGTCTTCGGTGTTCTTGCCATCGGTCTTGTTGATGACCAGCACCATCGGCTTGCTCAATTTACGCAGGCCTTTCAGGATTTCGTAGTCCAGCACTTCCGGGCCGGATTTGGCATCGACGATGAACAGGATGACCGCCGCTTCAGCCGCCGCTTGCCAGCTCTGTTTAGAGGTGGCGCCGGCAAGGCCTTCATCCTCTTCGGACAGACCACCGGTGTCGCAGACGATGAACGGCCGCTCGGGATTCAAACGGCAATAACCGTAGTTTCGGTCGCGGGTGACGCCGGGCTCGTCATGCACCAAGGCATCACGGGTCCGGGTCAGGCCGTTGAACAGCGTGGATTTGCCGACGTTCGGCCGTCCCACCAAGGCGACCATGTCTAGCATTGTTATTGCACCAGGCTGTAAGCGGACAGCTTGCCGTCGACGCTTTGGATGAGCAAGATGCCGTCGTCGGTCACCACAGGGCTGCCGATGATTGCGCCGCTGGTTTCGACCCGACCCCGGATGTCACCGGTCTGCGCGTCCAGCCAATGCACATAGCCCTCGCGGTCACCGACCACGATATGGGCGCCGTGCACCACCGGCGTGGTCAAATGGCGTCTTGCAAGCGCGCTCTGCTTCCAGAGGTCTGCACCGCTGCCGCGCTCCAAGGCCCAGACGTTGCCGCCGTTATCGGAAAGCACAACGCGGTCTGAAAGCAATGCCAGGCCGGCGTACCCGCCGATATCGCGTGCCCAGAGGGGCTGCCCGTTATCCAATGCGATGGCCATGGTCGAATTACGGTACGAGCTGGCGAACAGTTCACGGTCTCCGACCTGGATCTCACCATCGATATCCGCCATGCGTTCCAGCTCCGTGCGGCCGTCAGGCTTGGCGATTAACTGCTCCCAGACGCGCTGGCCGTCCTGCTGACGCAGGGCGATGACGGTGCCGTCTTCGTAGCCGGCGAATATCAGGCCGGGACCGAGGACGGGGGAACTGTTGCCACGCACGTTCAAGGAAGGCAGGCCGCGGTCGAACTGCCATTTTTTCACTCCGGTCGAAAGGTCCAGACCGATGATCTTTCCATCATTGACACGCACGACAACCGTGTCGAATGTCACCAGAGGCGCGGTGATCACTGAGGAGCTGACCATGGATTTCCAAAGCATCGAACCGTCAAGCGCATTGAACGCATAGACCTCGCCGTTGCGGCCGCCGATGGCCACCAGCCCTGAATACACCGAAGGCCCTCCGGTCAGTGCGAAAGGCTGCGATGACTTCTGCCAGACCTTCCAGCCGCCGGTTTTTGGCGTCTTGTCCGGGTTGACCGACCATTTTACCTTGCCGGTCGATTTCTCAATGGCGACCAGCGTGTTGGACGCATCAGCCGCGAAAACCAGGTCGTTCTCGACGGCCGGTTTTTGACGGATGCCCAATTCGCCCTCGCCTTCGCCGATGGACACCGACCAGAGTTTCTTGACGGCCAAGGGGTTTGCGATCTCATTAAGTGGGCTCGGGCCCAGTTCTTTATCCTTGTCACTCTTGAACATATTGCCCATGCTCGAGCAGCCCGCCATCAACAGCAGTGCCGAGGCGGCCACCAGCACTTTATTGGTCATTATGGTCATTAACGGATCTCCGATGTACCGGCGGCGGAACCGCCGGCTTCTGAAAGCTTCATTTCAATCAACGCGCGTGAGCTTGCGGTCGGCTCCAGTTTGGCCAATGCCGACCGGAAGTGCTTCGCGGCATTTTCGCGCTGGTTTTTCGCCAGTGCAATGTCCCCGCGCATTTCTTCATATGTCGCCTTGTAGAACTCAGGCGTGAATGAATCCAGCATTGCGCCGGCTTCATCCCACTTTGACTGGGAAAGTGCCACTTGCGCCTGGCGGATCTTTAGTAATTCCAGATTCTGCTTGCCGTGTGCGACTGACCGGGCGTTTTCGAGCGTTTTGGCGGCCAATTCCGGTCTGCCGTTGTCAAGGTGGAGTTTCGCCAGACGCAGGGACGCCAGATAGGCCAGATCTGTTTCCGCATAGTTCTTGATGAACGATTCACCGAGCACCGTGGCCTTGGTGACGTCGTTTTTCTCGATGGACTGCACGAAAACCTGGTACTGGTTGGCGGCCTCCTGACCTTGGTTGGCCTGTTTACCCTGCCACCACTGCCATCCCGCAACGGCTGAAACAGCCAGCAGCACGCCGGTCAGGATATTTGAGCCATTCTTCAGCAGCCACTGCTTGACGCGTTCGCTTTGTTCATGTTCGTCGTATTGTTCAGACATAATCGTTTTCAGATCCGTGGAATTTTCAGGGTGATATGGCGGCGGGTTTGCCGCTTCCGTCAACGGTAAAGCGCGCCACATCGTCTTTGGTGTATGGGCTAAGGTCGAGCTTGCCGCCGTTGATCAGGAACTCGGCGCTGGCGGCTTTGCCAACGGTGATTTTACCCGCATTCCCGAGTGCCTGCGTGCGCTCCTGTCCTGCCGGAATCAATTCCCTGAAAAGGACCTGCCCGTTGACATCGATGATTTCAAGCCAAGTATCCGTGTTCGCGCGCAGGGTGAACTGCGGCGTGGCGGGCTGCACGGCGGGCGCTGCAGGCATCGGCCCGGCGGCATCAACAGGTTGCGTGACGGCTGGAGCCGGCGCGGGAACAGTTGCGGCAGGGGCGGCGGCAGTGGTTTTGGTTGCGGTTTCAGCCGAGGGCAAGGAAAGCGGGATGCTGTTGTCTATCGGCGCGATTTCGATATCAACCCGGGGGTTGCGGAAATACAGGACCGCGGCCAGGGCCGAAAGCCCCAAAAGCGTTACCAGCGCCAGGATTGATTTCGATTGGATGCCCGCAGGCTCAACGCGCGCCTGGGTGATGGCCTTCAGGGGTACCGAGCCGCCGGACAACGTAGGGATTTCGTTCTTGATCGCTTCATTCAGGCCTAGCAGTTTGATGTAGCTGCTGACGTAACTCCTGGCATAAATGGCCGGTCCCAGCTTGTCCCACTGCTCGTCCTCGATGGCCTGCACCAGATGCGAGCCGAACTTGAGGCTTTTTGCCACATCTTCGATCGACAGGCCCTGCTTTTCGCGCTTGTTCCTGAAAGAAGCGCCGACCGGCTCTTTGAATAAGGGGTTCTGTATTGGATCCATGTTCATTGTGTCTGCGTGATGCTGTGAATGTGCATTTTTTTCCTGAAATCTTCCTGGCGGCGCGTTTTATCCATGACCTGCCCTTTCAACTGCCCGCAGGCGGCGTCGATATCATCGCCACGCGTCCGCCGGACCATGGTTAGGACACCGGAGTCCAGCAATAGTTTCTGGAATTCACGGATCACGGCGTCATCGGAACGTTCGAAGCGGGTGCCGGCGAACGGGTTGAACGGTATCAGGTTCACTTTGGCGGCATTGGCGCGCTGGACCTTGGCATCGATCCCGCGCATCAGCTTGCCAAGCGCCCTGGCGTGTTCCGGAAGGTCGTTGATGCCCTTCATCATCGTGTATTCGAAGGTGATCGAAGTCCGCGGCTTGCGCAGCGCGTAACGCACGCAGGATTCCAGCAGCTCTTCAATCGGGTATTTCCTGTTCAGCGGCACCAGCTCGGTCCGCAGGTCGTCGAACGGCGCATGCAGCGAAACCGCCAGGGATACGTCGCTCACTTCAGACAGGCGGTCGATCATCGGTACCAGGCCTGCGGTGGATAAGGTCACCCGCTTATTGGCCAGGCCGAAGCCGTTGTCGTCACGCATGATGCTCATGGCGCGCACGACATTGTCGAAGTTGAGCAGCGGTTCGCCCATGCCCATCATCACCACATTGGTGAGTTTGCGCTGGCGGTGCGGCACGTTGCCGAGGTGTTTCGCGGCTACCCAGACCTGACCGATGATTTCGGCGGTCGACAGGTTGCGGTTGAAGCCCTGCGTGGCGGTAGAGCAGAACGTGCAGTTCAGCCCGCAGCCGACCTGGCTGGATACGCACAGCGTGCCCCTGCCTTTGTCGGGGATGAACACCGCCTCGATGGCGTTGGCCTGGTCCATGCCCAGAAGCCATTTGTGCGTGCCGTCCGTAGACGGCTTGTCCAGAATGACATTCGGCGGCATGGCGACGGCGCGCTCCTGCAGCTTGGCGCGCAGGTCTTTGCCGAGGTCGCTCATCAGCTCGAAATCACAGACGTGGCGGTGGTAAATCCACTTCATCACCTGATGGGCGCGGAAACGTTTCTCGCCGAGCTCGTCGGCGAAAAAGCGCTCCAGACCGTCTCGATCAAGGTCAAGCAGATTGATTTTGGCCGCGTCAATCACTGGTTTCAGCGCGCGCAGATTTCAGTGGCGGCGAAGAAATAGGCGATTTCGATGGCGGCATTTTCCAGGCTGTCGGAACCATGCACGGCATTGGCGTCGATGCTTTCGGCGAAATCGGCGCGGATGGTGCCCGGCGCGGCGTCTTTCGGATTGGTGGCTCCCATCAGTTCGCGGTTCTTGAGCAATGCGTTCTCGCCTTCCAGGACCTGGATCATGACTGGACCGGAGATCATGAACTCAACCAGGGCATTGAAGAAGGGACGCTCGCGGTGGACGGCGTAGAAACCCTCGGCTTCCTTGCGGGACAGATGCTTCATCTTGGCGGCAATCACCTGTAAGCCATTGGTTTCAAAACGGGAATAGATCTGACCGATCACGTTCTTGGCGACGGCGTCCGGTTTGATGATGGAAATGGTGCGTTCAATGGCCATGGGATACTCCAAACTTTAGGGTTGATTAAAGCGGTCATTTTAGCATTTATTATCGCAACCTGCCGTTAAACCGGAGATTTAAACAGCCAGTATTTAACGTAAATTCAAGCATCTACAGAGGATGCTTGACCAAAAATTAGAACAAGCATACGATTAAAACAAGCGTTTAATTAGGCCGAGGCGGCAATGTCAAGTCATTTCAACACAAAAGAACGGATCATCCACGCGGCTGAAGATCTGTTTGCACAGCACGGTTTCGCGGGCACATCGCTCCGCCAGGTCACTTCGCGGGCAGATGTCAACATCGCCGCGGTCAATTACCACTTCGGATCAAAAGAGAATCTGGTCCATGAAGTGTTCAAGCACCGGATGGACGAGATGAGCGAGAAAAGGCTGGCCAGCCTTGCGGCGGCCATTGAAAAAGACCCGGACAACCTGGAGGCCATCCTGCTCGCTTTCATCCAGCCGGCCTTGGCGCTGACCTTGGACCGTCACGGCGCGTCCTTTGTCCGGGTGCTGGCCCGCGCCTATGCGGAAAAAAACGACGGCCTGCGCAACTTCCTGTCTGAAAACTACGGCCAGGTGTTGCGTGAGTTCGCCAAAGCCATCGCGCATTGCCTTCCGAACCTCAGCAAGGAAGAACTCTACTGGCGCATGGATTTCGTCGCCGGCGCATTGACCTATGCCATGGCCGATTTCGGCCTGATCAAGCGTCAGCCGGGCGTATCGGAAAAAGCACACTGCGAGAAAGCCGCGCAGCACCTCATCAAATTCGCACAAGCCGGCCTCAAGGCCTGATACCTGGAGTGTTACATGTCTGATTACCGTTTCAAGAAAGTCGCCGTTCTGGGCGCCGGCGTGATGGGCGCGCAGATCGCGGCGCATCTCGCCAACGCCAATGTGCCTGTCGTGCTGTTCGATCTGGCCGCGGACGGGCCGGATAAAAATGCCATCGTGAACAAGGCGTTGGCAAACCTGGGCAAGCTCTCGCCCGCTCCCTTGGCCGGCAAATCCGTGGCAAGACAGATCGCCGCCGCCAACTACGACGAGCATCTGGACCAGCTGGCCGGCTGCGACCTGATCATCGAAGCGATTGCCGAACGCCTGGATTGGAAGAAGTCGCTGTATGCCAAGATCCTGCCGTTCGTCGGCAAGGACGCCGTTCTGGCGTCCAATACATCCGGACTTTCGATCAACGCGCTGTCCGAGGTCCTGGATGAGTCCCTGCACCACCGCTTCTGCGGCTTGCACTTCTTCAATCCGCCGCGCTACATGCATCTGGTCGAACTGATTCCCTGCGCAGCGACCGATACCGACGTGCTCAGCAGCCTGGAGCGTTTCCTGGTCAGCAACCTCGGCAAAGGCGTCGTTTACGCCAAGGACACCCCGAATTTCATCGGCAACCGCATTGGCGTATTTTCCATCCTGTCGGTCCTGCACCATACCGCGCAGTTCAATATGGGTTTTGATGAGGTCGACGCGCTTACCGGCCCGCTGATCGGGAGACCGAAGTCGGCCACCTACAGGACCTGCGACGTGGTCGGCCTGGATACAATGGCGCATGTCATCAAAACCATGGCGGACACCCTGCCGGCCGACCCGTGGCACGGTTATTTCAAGACCCCGGAATTCCTGCAGACCCTGATAGACAACAAGGCCTTGGGTCAGAAAACCGGCGCAGGCATCTTCAAAAAGGTCGGTAAGGAAATCCACGTTCTCGACACGGCCGCAGGGGGTTACCGTCCAAGCGCTGCGCAGGTCGCCCCAGACGTGCTGGCAATCCTGAAAGACAGGAATCCGCAGACCAAATTCAAGGCACTGCGCGAATCCCGACATCCACAGGCGCAGTTCCTGTGGGCCTGTTTCCGCGACCTGTTCCACTACTGCGCCTACCATCTGGCCGATATCGCCGCCAGCGCGCGCGAACTTGATTTCGCCATCCGCTGGGGCTATGGCTGGAATCTTGGCCCATTGGAGCTATGGCAGGCCGCCGACTGGAAGCTGGTCGCATCCTGGATTGAACAGGACATCGCGGACGGCAAGGCCATGAACGCTTCGCCGCTGCCGGAATGGGTCGGCACAGTTGATGGGGTGCACGGCAAAGACGGCAGCTACAGCGCGTCCGAAGGCCGCTATCTGCCCCGCTCCGCCAATCCGGTCTACCTGCGGCAACGTTTCCCGGATCCTTTGCTGGGTGAGCGTTTCGCACCGGGCGAAACCGCTTATGAAGATGATTCCGTGCGGCTTTGGCATGACGGCGACGGCATTGGCGTCCTAAGCTTCAAGTCGAAGATGAACACCGTCGGTGACGGCGTGCTGGCTGGCGTCCGCAAAGCCATCGACATCGCGGAACGGCAGTTCCAGGGCATGGTGGTCTGGCAGACCAAGGAGCCGTTCTCCGCCGGTGCCGATCTGGCCGGCGTGCTCGCCTCCCTGCAGGAAGGCCGCATCGACGATTTCCGAGCCATGATCGGCCAATTCCAGGACACCAGCATGCGCATCAAATACGCGCAGATTCCGGTGGTGGCCGCCGTGCGCGGCATGGCCTTGGGCGGCGGCTGCGAATTCCAGATGCATGCGGCACGCACGGTATTTTCCCTTGAAAGCTATATTGGCCTGGTGGAAGCCGGGGTCGGCCTGCTTCCGGCCGGCGGCGGCCTTAAGGAAATCGCCGTTCGTGTCGGTTCAGCCGGGGGCGATGTCTTCGCCGGGCTGAAACCTTATTTCGAGGCGATTGCCATGGGCAAGGTGTCTGGCTCGGCCCTGGAGGCCAAGGAGCTGAATCTGGCCCGTGAGTCCGATGTCGTGGTGTTCAATTCCTTCGAACTGCTGCACGTCGCCAAAGCGCAGGCGAGAGCCATGGCGGAATCGGCCTACCGCCCGCCGATGCCGGCCAAGGACATACCGGTCGCAGGCAGCATCGGCATCGCCACTTTCAAGATGATGCTGGTCAACATGCAGGCCGGCGGCTTCATTTCGGAGCATGACATGGAGGTCTCCACGCGGATTGCCACGGTGCTTTGCGGCGGTGATGTCGACCGCGGCACCTTGGTCGACGAGCAATGGCTGCTGAATCTGGAGCGCGAACATTTCGTCGCCCTGGCATTGATGCCGAAGACCCAGGAGCGGATCGCCTTCATGCTTAAGAACGGCAAGCCGCTGCGCAACTAATCCAGGATGAAACCCATGAAAAAAGTTCAAGAAGCCTATATCGTCGCGGCAACGCGCACACCGGTCGGAAAGGCGCCGCGCGGCGCCTTCAGAAACACGCATCCCGCCGACCTGCTGGCGCACGTCCTGCGCAGCGTCGTGGCGCAGGCGCCCGGCATCGACACCTCGCGCATCGATGACGTCATCATCGGCTGTGCCATGCCGGAAGGCGAGCAAGGCATGAACGTGGCGCGCATCGGTGCGTTGCTGGCCGGCCTGCCGCAGTCGGTGTCGGCGCAGACCATCAACCGCTTCTGTTCATCTGGCCTGCAGTCCGTGGCCCTGGCCGCCGACCGTATCCGCCTGGGTGAGGCCGACCTGATGATCGCCGGCGGCGCCGAATCGATGAGCATGGTGCCGATGATGGGCAACAAGATCGCCATGAGCCCGTCGGTGTTCGAAAACGAGCATGTCGCCATCGCCTACGGCATGGGCATTACCGCCGAGAACGTTGCCGCGCAATGGAGCGTGTCACGGGAAGACCAGGATGCCTTTGCGTTCGCCTCGCACCAGAAAGCCCTGGCCGCGATCCAAGCGGGCAATTTCAGCGCCGAAATTTCGCCTTACGAAGTGGTTTCGCGTTCGGCCAACCTGGGTACCGGCCAGATCATCACCCGCGGCAAGGCCGTCAGCGACGATGAAGGCCCGCGACTTGACACCAGTCTGGAAGGCCTTGCCAGGCTGAAACCGGTATTCAAGGCGCGTGGCTCGGTCACCGCCGGCAACAGTTCGCAGATGTCCGACGGCGCCGGTGCGGTGCTGCTGGCTTCCGAACAGGCCATCAAGGACTACGGCCTTACCCCGCTCGCCCGTTTCGTCAGTTTCTCGGTGGCCGGCGTGCCGCCGGAAATCATGGGCATCGGTCCGATTGCGGCGATTCCGAAAGCGCTGAAGCAGGCCGGTCTGAACCAGGATCAGCTGGACTGGATCGAGCTCAACGAGGCCTTCGCCGCGCAGGCCCTGGCGGTCATCCGTGACTGCGGGCTTGACCCTGGCAAAGTGAACCCTTACGGCGGCGCCATTGCCCTGGGCCATCCTTTGGGCGCCACCGGCGCCATCCGCACCGCCACCATCGTGCATGGCCTGCAGCGCGCGCAGCAGAAATACGGCATGGTCACCATGTGCATCGGCACCGGCATGGGCGCCGCCGGGATCTTCGAATCGATGTAAAACCGTCCGGTGTTTTCCGGGTTGGATTTCAGGCAAAAAAAACACCGCATCCGCGGTGTTTTTTTTGCTCGCAGGACATCACTCAGTGGTGATGGCCGCCCTCGCCGTGCACGTGACCGTGGGTGATTTCCTCTTCAGAGGCGTCACGCACTGAAACGATTTCAACGGCAAAGAACAATGGCTGCCCGGCCAGTGGATGGTTGCCATCGACGGTCACGGTGGTCTCATCGGCGGCGGTGACGGTGACGGTCATGGCGCCTTGCGGGGTCTGCGCCTGGAACTGCATGCCCGGTTCGATTTCGTCGACGCCCTGGAATGCTTCACGCGGCACCTGCTGGACCATGAAGTCATGGTGTTCGCCATAGCCTTCTTCGGCGCTGACTTCGACGTCCATCCTGTCGCCGGCCTGTTTGCCCAACAAGGCATTCTCAAGACCGGGGACGATCTGACCGACGCCATGCAGATAGGTCAGCGGCTGATTGCCTTCCGAACTGTCGATGACCTGACCGTCCTTGCCGGTCAATGTGTAATGGAAACTGACGACGCTGTTTTCTTTGATCTGCATAATGGATTCCTGGAAGTGTTAAAACAAAAACCCCGAATAATCGGGGTTTTGTAAAGACTATGACGTCTTTGGATTACATAGGCTGAACTTCGTCAGCCTGCATTCCTTTCTGGCCTTTCACGAGCTTGAAGCTCACTTTCTGGCCTTCTTTCAACGATTTGAAACCGTTGCCTTGGATCGAACGGAAATGCACGAATACATCTTCGCCGCTTTCCGGGGTGATGAAACCAAAACCTTTAGCATCATTGAACCACTTGACTGTACCAACTTGACGATCTGACATTTTTATAACTCCATGAAAACAAGAAAACCCGCGGTATTTAATATATTCGCAGGACTGTTTTGCTAGGAATATCGCGATGTTACGATGAAGCGGACACAAAATCTACCGCATCGGGCCACAAGCCACATTGGCCCTGAGCAAAATCAGTACGGACACTATACACCAGCAAAGCAGGAATTGGCAATAAATATATGATTTTTATTGAGGTTGATTCAAATCAATGGTGGCTCGTTCATAAAAGACTTATCATAAGGCGCTTGGTTACATTCTGCTTTTTGGTGGAATTGCCATCCAAAGTACATTATATATTATTGATTTATAAGGTTTCAATGAGTTCTGCTTACATCAAAGAAGCGGTATTGGACGTACGCCATTGGACTGATCAGTACTTCAGTTTCACGGTGGCGCGGGATGATGGGTTTCGGTTCGAAAACGGCCAATTCGTCATGATCGGCATCGAAGTGGACGGAAAACCGCTGATGCGCGCCTACTCCATTGCCAGCGCCAATTGGGAAGAACATCTGGAGTTCTTCAGCATCAAGGTCCCGAATGGCCCGCTGACATCGCGCCTCCAACATATTCAGCCGGGCGATTGCCTGATGATCAGCCGCAAGCCGACTGGCACGCTGCTGATAAGCGACGTGCACCCCGGGAAAGTCCTGTACCTGCTGTCGACCGGGACAGGGCTTGCCCCCTTCCTGTCCATCATCAAGGACCCGGAGACCTACGAGCGTTTCGAACATATCGTACTGGTGCATGGCGTACGCTACATCCGCGATCTGTGTTATGCCGATTACGTGCGCAACGAACTGCCGCGGCACGAATACCTCGGCGAACAGATCACTCGCCAGCTTCATTACGTGCCGGTTGTGTCGCGCGAGCCGTTCGCCCTGCACGGCAGGGTGACTGCCCTGCTGGACAACGGCGAGATACCCAGGTCACTGGGCTTTGCCCCCTTGAATCCGGAAACCGACCGAGCGATGATCTGCGGCGGCCCGCAGATGCTGGCGGATTTCAGGAAGATTCTCGACAGCCGCGGACTGCAGGCGTCCAGCAAGATCGGACAGCCTGGACATTATGTTTTCGAGCGTGCGTTCGTCGAGAAATAGCGGGCGGAACGCCTTGAAATAAGGCATAATATCGGGCTGGTAACCTGCGTTATCAGCCAACCAATCCAATACTTCCAGGAGCCCTCCATGTCCGACTCCTTCGCCACGCGCGATCAACTGTCCGTCAACGGCCAGAACTACACCATCTTCAGTCTCAGCAAGCTCAGCCAGCGGTTTGATATCAGCAAGCTGCCCTATTCGATGAAAATCCTGCTGGAAAACCTCCTGCGCTGCGAAGACGGCGTATCGGTCACCAAGGAGTCGATCCAGGCCGTGGCGCAGTGGGACGCCGGCAAAGAACCGGACACCGAAATCGCCTTCATGCCGGCACGTGTCGTCCTGCAGGACTTCACCGGCGTGCCCTGCGTGGTCGACCTGGCCGCCATGCGCGACGCGGTGGTCAAGCTCGGCGGCTCCGCATCCAACATCAATCCGCTGATTCCGTCCGAACTGGTCATCGATCATTCGGTACAGGTCGATTCCTTCGGCAAAGCCAGTTCGCTGGATGAAAACGGCGAAATCGAGTTCGCCCGCAACGGCGAACGTTACAGCTTCCTGCGATGGGGCCAGAAAGCCTTCAATAATTTCAAGGTCGTGCCGCCCAATACCGGCATCGTGCATCAGGTAAATCTGGAAAACCTGGCGCGTGTGGTCATGGAGCGTGACATCGACGGTGTGCGTTACGCCTTTCCGGACAGCGTGTTCGGAACCGATTCGCACACCACGATGATCAACGGCCTCGGCGTTCTCGGCTGGGGCGTCGGCGGCATTGAAGCCGAGGCCGCCATGCTCGGCCAACCCTCCTCGATGCTGATTCCTCAGGTGGTCGGCTTCAAGCTGACCGGTAAGCTGCCGGAAGGCGCCACCGCCACCGACTTGGTGCTCACCGTCACCCAGATGCTGCGCAAGCACGGCGTGGTCGGCAAGTTCGTTGAGTTCTTCGGCGACGGTCTGAACCACCTGCCCTTGGCCGACCGTGCCACCATCGCCAACATGGCGCCCGAATATGGCGCGACCTGCGGCATTTTCCCCATCGACGCCGAATCGCTGAATTACCTCCGCCTGTCCGGCCGTGATGAGGCCCTCATTAACCTCGTCGAAGCCTATGCGAAAGCCCAGGGACTGTGGCGCACCGATGCTGAAGCGGATTACAGCGCGGTGTTGAGCCTGGATATGTCGGAGGTCAAGCCTTCATTGGCAGGACCCAAGCGTCCGCAGGACCGCGTGCTGCTTACCGACATGAAAAAGAACTTCACCGAAAACCTCGTCGGCCTGACGGCCAATCGCAGACAGAAGAACGGCGATGTCGCCAAATTCGAGGATGAAGGCGGCGACACCGCCATCGGCCATGATGCATCCGCCGCGGCTACGTTTTCGATGCTCGGCCGCAACTACACGCTCAGGGACGGGGCCGTGGTCATTGCAGCCATCACATCCTGCACCAACACATCCAACCCGGCGGTGATGCTGGGCGCCGGACTGTTGGCGCGCAATGCCGCAAAACGCGGCCTGAAACCGGCGCCTTGGGTGAAAACATCGCTTGGCCCGGGTTCGCTGGTGGTAACCGATTACCTGAAAAAGGCCGATGTACTGAAGGATCTGGAAGCGCTCGGATTCTTCGTGGTCGGTTACGGCTGCACCACCTGCATCGGCAATTCCGGCCCGTTGCCGCCCGAAGTCAGCGCCGCCATCGCAGAAGGTGACCTGACCGTAGCCTCTGTGCTGTCGGGCAACCGCAACTTCGAGGGCCGCGTGCATGCCGAAGTGAAGATGAACTATCTCGCCTCGCCGCCATTGGTGGTCGCCTATGCCTTGGCCGGCACGGTCGACATCGACCTGAGCACCCAGCCGCTTGGCCAGGACAGCGAAGGCAATGAAGTGTTCCTCAGGGACATCTGGCCGAGCAATCAGGAAATCAGCGACACAATCGTGTCGGCCATCGGCCCGGACATGTTCAAGAAGAACTACGCCGACGTCTTCAAGGGCGATTCTCGCTGGAACCGGATCGCCTCGCCGGAAGGCGAAATCTTCGCCTGGAGCGGCGAGTCGACCTACATCAAGAACCCGCCGTATTTCGACGGCATGAGCATGCAGGTCGGAACCATCGATGACATCCACGGCGCGCGCGTTCTGGGCATCTTCGGCGATTCCATCACCACAGACCATATTTCGCCGGCAGGCAACATCAAGGCCAGCTCACCGGCCGGGCAGTTCCTGCAGTCGCGCGGCGTCAAGCCGGTCGACTTCAACTCCTACGGCTCGCGCCGCGGCAACGACGATGTCATGGTGCGTGGCACTTTCGCCAACATCCGCATCAAGAACCTGATGCTGGGCGGCGAAGAAGGCGGCAATACCGTTCACTACCCATCCGCCGAAAAACTGGCCATCTACGATGCCGCCATGCGTTACAAAGCCGACAAAGTGCCGTTGGTGGTGCTCGCCGGCAAGGAATACGGTACCGGCTCATCGCGTGACTGGGCCGCCAAAGGCACCACGCTGCTTGGGGTCAAAGCGGTCATCGCGGAAAGCTTCGAACGCATCCACCGCTCCAACCTGGTCGGCATGGGCGTGTTGCCGCTGCAGTTCATGGACGGTGAGAATTCCGTCACACTCGGCTTGCGTGGAGACGAAAGCTTCTCGATCACCGGTCTGCATGACGGCACCGGAAAAGTTGCCGACGTGTCGGCGGCCGGTCCGGACGGCACGGTGAAAAACTTCAAGGCCAAAGTGCTTCTGCTGACCCCTAAGGAAGTGGAATATTTCCGCCATGGCGGCATCCTGCACTACGTGCTTCGCCAGCTGGCGAGCCGGAAAGCGGCCTGAGACGGAGCGTCCTGAGGACATGAAAAAGCGGCTTCGGCCGCTTTTTCATTGCGTGGAATAAGGGCTTGTCAGTTTATAGAGCTTATGCTCAAATGGACATACCTCTCCGTATGTATGCATCCATGAGCACAAACTATCCTTGGCTGAGCAGTTACTCCCCCTCCACGCCTCACGAGGTCGATCTCGACGAGTTCCCGACGGTCGTGTCGGTGCTGGAGCATGCCATACATAAATTCTCTGATCGGCCGGCTTTCACGAACTTCGGCAAGACCCTGACCTATCGTCAGGTCGATGAATTGAGCACGCAGTTCGCGAATTACCTGATCCACGAACTGAATCTGAAAAAAGGCGAACGCGTCGCCATCATGCTCCCCAATATCCTGCAGTATCCGATTGCGATCTTCGGCGTGCTGCGGGCCGGCCTCACGGTGGTGAACACCAATCCGCTGTATACCGAGCGTGAACTGAAGCACCAGCTGATCGACTCCGGCGCGACCGTGTTGGTGGTCCTGGAGAACTTCGCGAATGTCGCGCAGGAAGTGGTCGCGGAAACAAAGGTCAGGCAGGTCGTCACCGCCAGCATCGGGGAAATGCTCGGTCCGAAGGGCATTCTGGTCAATTTCGTTCTGAAATACGTCAAGCAGGCGGTGCCTTCATTCGACCTGCCCGGCGCCATCTCCTTCAAGGAGGCACTGAAACGCGGCGCCCGGCACAAACTGCCTTCGGTCAGCATCCAACCTGCTGAAATCGCCTTCCTGCAGTATACCGGAGGCACCACCGGCGTTTCCAAAGGCGCAATGCTCAGCCACCGCAACCTGGTCGCCAACATGCAGCAGGCTTCCGCCTGGCTTGGACACGGCATCAAGGAGGGCGAAGAGACCATCATCACCGCCCTGCCGCTTTATCACATCTTCGCGCTGACCGCGAACTGCCTGGTGTTCATGAAGTTCGGCGGCCTGAATTACCTGATCACCAATCCGCGCGACATGCCCGGCTTCGTCAAGGAACTGAAGAAAAGCGGTTTCACGGCGATCACCGGGGTGAATACCCTGTTCAACGGCCTGTTGAACACACCTGGGTTCGCCGAGCTCGATTTCAGCCGGATGCGCTTCACGCTCGGCGGCGGCATGGCCGTGCAGAAAGCGGTCGCGGAAAAATGGAAAAAGGTCACCGGCGTGACCCTTGTCGAAGCCTATGGCCTGACCGAGACATCCCCGGCCGCCTGCATCAACCCGATGGATCTCAAGGAGTTCAACGGCGCCATCGGGCTGCCGGTGCCTTCCACCGTCTGCTGCATCAAGGATGATGCCGGAAACATGCTGCCGCAGGGTGAGACCGGCGAGCTGTGCGTCAAGGGCCCTCAGGTCATGGTGGGTTACTGGCAGCGTCCGGATGAGACCGCCAATGTCATCGACGCCGACGGCTGGCTGCATACCGGCGACATCGCCAAGATGGACGCCAAAGGGTTCTTCTACATCGTCGACCGCAAGAAGGACATGATCCTGGTGTCGGGCTTCAATGTCTTCCCGAACGAGATCGAGGATGTGGTGGCGGGCATGCCCGGCATCCTGGAAGTGGCCGCCGTCGGGATTCCCGATGAAAAATCCGGTGAAGCCGTCAAGTTGGTGGTGGTCAAGAAAGACCCGTCAATCACCGCGGACGACATCCGGAACTACTGCCGTGAGGAACTGACCGGTTACAAACAGCCCAAGGTGATCGAATTCCGCGCGGAGCTGCCGAAGACCAATGTCGGCAAGATCCTGCGCCGCGAATTGCGGGACACCCCGAAAACATAATCATCCAAAGGGCGCCTAAGCGCCCTTTTCGTTTCAGTCGTTAACCGGCCGCATATACGGGAACAGCAGCACGTCGCGGATGGAGCTTGAGCCGGTCAGCATCATCACCAGACGGTCGATGCCGACGCCGAGGCCGCCGGTCGGCGGCAGACCCACTTCCAGTGCTCGGATGTAGTCCGCGTCGAAATGCATGGCTTCGTCGTCGCCGCCCTCCTTCTGGTTGACCTGCTCGGCGAAGCGCGCCGCCTGGTCTTCGGAATCGTTGAGCTCCGAGAAGCCGTTGGCGATTTCCTTGCCGCCGATGAACAGCTCGAAACGGTCCGTCAGCCCGGCATCCAGATCGTTGGCGCGGGCCAACGGGCTGACCTCGGTCGGGTGCTGGGTGATGAATGTCGGTTGGATGAGCGTGTGCTCGACGGTTTTCTCGAACACTTCCAGCAGCAGCTTGCCCCAGCCGTAGGACGGTTTGTAGCGCACGCCCAGGGCTTCGCAGTGCCTTCGCATGGCGGCCAGGTCACGGATGTCATCGGCGCTGATCGCAGGGTTGTGTTCAAGTACCGAGTCGATCATGGTCCAACGCCTGAACGGCTTCGAGAGGTCTATATCCTGTCCGTCCCATTGTGCATGCATCGACGGCAGGACTTTTTCGGCCGCGGCGCGGACCATGCCCTCGGTGAGGTCCATGATTTCGTTGTAGGTGGCGTATGCCTCGTACAGCTCCAGCATGGTGAATTCGGGGTTGTGGCGGGTTGAAACGCCTTCGTTGCGGAAATTCCGGTTGATTTCGTAAATGCGTTCCAGGCCGCCGACGGTCAGCCGCTTAAGGTACAGCTCGGGCGCGACCCGCAGGTACAGGTCGAGATCGAGCGCGTTGTGATGGGTCATGAACGGTTTGGCGGTGGCACCGCCCGGGATGTAATGCATCATCGGCGTTTCGACTTCCAGGAAACGCTGCGCGTCCAGCCAGTTGCGGATCGCGGAGATCACCTGGGAGCGCTTGATGAACACTTCACGTGCTTCCGGATTGACGATCAGGTCGACGTAACGCTGCCGGTAACGCTGCTCGACGTCCGACAGGCCATGCCATTTGTCCGGCAGCGGGCGAAGCGATTTGGTCAGCAGGCGGATGCTTTTGCCCTTGATCGACAGTTCGCCGGTCTTGGTCCGGGTCATCACACCGGTCACGCCGATGATATCGCCGACGTCCCAGTGCTTGAACGCCTCATAGCTGTCGCCGAGGTCGGCAGCGGCCAGATACAGCTGGATGCGGCCGCTCATGTCCTGCAGTTGGGCGAAACTGGCTTTCCCCATGACGCGCTTTGCCATCAGACGGCCGGCGATCTGCACGCCGCCGTCCAGTTCATTCAGGGCCTCGGTCGTCCAACGCTCCTTGTCGGCATAGGCATCCTGCAGATCCTGAGCGTAGTCGGCACGCTTGAAATCGTTGGGGTAGGCGATGCCCTGCTCGCGCAACGCGTGCAGTTTGCCGCGGCGTTCCGCAATCAGCTGGTTCTCGTCAATCGGCAGTTCGGGCGTATTTTCGGTCATAGGGGCTTCTTGGAGGTCAGTTGGTGCGGCTGGAACCGGCGCTCAAGCCGGCCTTCAGGCTGGCCTCGACGAACTCATCGAGATCGCCGTCCAGGACTTTCTGGGTATCTGTGCGCTCGATGCCTGTGCGCAGGTCCTTGATGCGGCTCTGATCGAGCACGTAGCTGCGGATCTGGCTGCCCCAGCCGATGTCGGACTTGGTGGCTTCCAGCGCGTCCCTTTCGGTGTTGCGCTTGAGCACTTCCAGCTCATACAGCTTGGCTTTCAGCATCTTCATCGCGGTGTCGCGGTTCTGATGCTGGCTTCGTCCGGTCTGGCAGGCCACCACCGTGTTGGTCGGGATATGGGTGATACGGACCGCGGATTCGGTTTTGTTGACGTGCTGGCCGCCGGCGCCGGACGAGCGGTACACATCGGTGCGCAGGTCGGCCGGATTGATTTCGATCTCGATGTTGTCGTCCACTTCCGGGCTGACGAAGACGGAGCAGAACGAGGTATGGCGGCGGTTGTCGGAATCGAACGGCGATTTGCGCACCAGACGGTGCACGCCGATCTCGGTTTTCAGCCATCCATAGGCGTATTCGCCCTCCACGCGGAAGGATGCGCTCTTGATACCTGCCACATCGCCGGCCGATGCCTCCATCAACTCGGTTTTCCAGCCGCGTGCTTCGCAGAAACGCAGGTACATGCGCAGCACGATTTCGGCCCAGTCCTGCGCCTCGGTGCCGCCGGCGCCCGATTGGATGTCGACGAAGCAGTTGGCATGGTCCAGTTCGCCCGAGAACATCCGGCGGAATTCGAGCCTGTCGACGCGGTCGGCGATGACCTGCACGTCACGGACGACCGACTGGCGCATGTCTTCGTCGTTTTCCATCTCGGCCAGCTCAAGGTACTCGAGCGCTTCGCTCAGACCGTCCAGCGTGCCGCGGATCTCGGAAACGGTTTTGTCCAGGCTGGCGCGCTCTTTGCCCAATGCCAGGGCTTTTTCGGGATCATTCCAGATCTCCGGACTTTCCATCTCGCGGTTTACTTCTTCAAGGCGCTCGACTTTGCTATCGAAGTCAAAGATACCCCCTGAGCGAGGAGACACGCTCTTGCAACTCGGCGATGCGGTTGCGTATCGGATTCAATTCCATAGTGGCTGAAACTCAAGATATTCAATCGCGTATTTTAGCAGAGCTTAGCCTTGAACAGCCTCGAAATGGCGAATTAAGCACTGGAAACCGCGTTTATCGCGGAAATCATTCGTATGCAGATGGTAGGCCGCGAGAATGACGCTCGGCGGCGCCGTTCCCACCCACGCGTTGAAGCAGATGCCGCTGATGGCTTGACGCTGGCCGGGCAGCGACAGCTGCAGTTTAAGATGTCTGTCTTTCAGGACCTGCCATGAACGGACCTCGAACACATTGCCGAACATCGGCTCGGCGAAGCCCTGCCCCCATGGGCCGCAGCGGCCCAGCAGTTCGGCGGTTTCCCGGCTCAGCTCCTCGGCAGAAAGTCCGCCGTCGGTGAGCAACACGTCATCGAGCAGGTCATCGCCGATCCATCGCCTGGCGACATCCTGGAAGGCTTTGGTGAATGCAGGCAGGGCTTCCCACGGCAGGCTCAGGCCTGCGGCCATGGCATGGCCGCCGAACCGTAAGATCATGCCGGGATTCATCGCATCGACCTGCGCCAGCGCGTCACGGACATGGAAACCGGCGATGGAGCGGGCCGACCCGCGCAGCTCGGCGCTGCCCAGCTCGCCGGGCGCGAACACCACAACCGGACGATGCAGCCGATCCTTGAGCCGTGAGGCCACCAGCCCGATGATGCCCGGATGCCAATGGGCTTGATGCAGGACATAGGCCAGCTGGGGGCCATGCGCTGGCTGTGCGAACAACCGGTTGACCGCTTCGTCTGCGTCATCCAGCATCTGCTGCTGGATTTCCTGGCGCTCGGTGTTGATGGACGCCAGCGAGGTGGCCATGTCCAGCGCGGCCGACAAGGAGTCCGACAGCAGGCATTCGATGCCCAGCGACATGTCTTCCAGACGGCCGGCGGCATTGATTTTCGGCGCCAACCTGAAGCCGATGTCCGATTCAGACAGCGCACCCAATTCCACGCCGCTGATGCGCGCAAGCGCCTTCACGCCCGGTTGGCATTGGCCTTTGCGGATCCGTGACAGCCCCGCCCGCACCAAACGCCGGTTATTGGCGTCGAGTCTGACCATGTCCGCGACCGTGCCGATGGCAACCAAGTCCAGCAGACTCGATAAATCGGCATCCGCTCCGGGCAAGCCGGCCTCGCGCAGGGCCCGGCGCACGGACAGCAGCAGGTAGAACATCACCCCCACGCCGGCCAGAGACTTGCTCGGGAAGCCGTCTCCAGGGAGGTTGGGGTTCAGGATGACATCGGCGGGCGGCAACACATCGCCTGGCAGATGGTGGTCTGTGACCAACACCGAAAACCCAAGTTGCTTGGCGCGCGAAACGCCCGGCAGGCAGGCAATGCCGCTGTCCACGGTGATGATGAGATCCGGTTCCATCTCAATCAGTTCATCGACCAAAGCCGGCGTCAGCCCATAGCCATGCAGCACCCGGTGTGGCACTTTGTAAGACACATGGCTTGCGCCGAGCATGGTCAGGCCGCGCACGGCGACGGCCGTTCCGGTCGCGCCGTCACAGTCGAAATCACCGACCACCACGATGCGGTTGCCGTCGCTGATAGCGGAAAGCAGGAGGTCTACGGCACATGCCAGATTGGACAGGCCATCCGGCGGCAGGAGTTGTTTCAGGCTCAAATCGGCCTGACCGGCATCGGTCAGGCCACGGGCCGAAAAAATGCGGTTCAACAGCGCAACAGGGTGCAGGCCGACGATGGAAGGGTCGACGCTGCGCTGCTGTATTCGGCTTTCACTCTGCATGGGCACCATGATACGGACTTTGCCGGCCTCGAAATACATGATTTTGTAGGAATTGCCTGAATCGGCCTTCAGACTGCCCTTCACACTATGGAAACGGCATTCGGTGCATAATGAATTCCAAAAGATTAACGCGACAGGTAGACGACTGCAATGCTAACCCGATTGATATACTGCCTGCTTGCTCCGGCACTGCTGCTCAGCGCATGTGCCAGCGTACCGCAGTCGCACGGCAATCAGTTGACAAGTGACAAACCGCTTGAGTCCGTCAGTGAGGAACAGGGACGAAGCGTCTCGCGTTTTGTCGACGGGCAACTTCTGTCCGGCATTGTCAGCTTCGCCATGCCTGACATCGAATTGAAGGTCCCGGCGGCGCGCGAAGACGTCTCTCCGCAGCAGCTGGCCATCCTCAGCAATGCCCTTAACCGCTCGGTATGCAACCGGTTGGGTCAATATCTGGTGGCTGAGCCTGTGCCGTCTGAAACCGCCTTGACGATTGAAATCGCCCTCACGGGCATCACACCGACATCCAAAACGTTTTCAGGCCTTTCCGCAGCGGCGGATTTCTTCGTGCCGGGGCCCTTCAGGATCCCCGTCGGCATGGGCGCGATTGCTTTGGATGCGCGTGCCAGCACTGCCGGAAAGACTGCCGCGTTCATGCGCTGGGCCAAAGGCGCCAATCCGGTGTTCAACAGCGCCAAGGTTTCCTCCATCGGCGATGCATACGCGCTGTTGGATACGTTCACCCGTGAATTCGGCCAGTTGCTGCTTCAGGGGGCAAACAAGGACAAGACCCGGCAGAAGCTCGCCGACGACCGCATAGCCGTCAATGAAGCGCTTTGCGACAGCCGTTACGGTACAGTGGATATTGTCGGCAAAGGGGCTTCGTTCCTGCTCCCTCTGTCACCGGAGTTCATCGACAAGGGCAAGCCCGCCGATGCGAAGCCGTCAATCGAAACCGACTGACGCCCTCCGCCAGAAGTGCCAGCTGTAATCCGGTTGCCAAAGCCATTGTCCGCCATCGGCGAAATCGAAAACTGTTTGACGAGCCGGATTGAAATTGGCCTCGACCTGCTCCCAGTCCCGTTCATGGCGCAAGTCGAACAGCTCGGCCGACTTGACCCCGTTGTGTTGCAGTCCATGCCGCGCCAATGCGGTTATGTCCGAGCCCGCGGACGCAATTCGGCTGAAGCGGTGGTAGACGACGGCCGGTAGCTTGCCCTGTCCCCAGAACCACAGCCCGTTGACGGTCACCAAGCCGTGGCGTTGGCGCTCCACATTGAGCGGGTGGTTGTACAGGATGACCTGGCACTCGTTGAACAAGACGGTCCATTTGCGGTCGCCGGGCAGGTTTTCCGATAGTGTGCGGCCGAGCACGTCGTGCGCCGGCATGAAATCCGGCAGGATATCACCGGATGCCGCGCACAGATACAGGCGGTTATCCGGAGCCAGGCTCAGTTCCAGTCCGGCATCGCAGAACACGGCGGTCAATGACGAATGCATGGCTTTGCACTCGTCTGAAGAGACCGCGAGGTTATCCCAGGCCATGACCCGCGCATCGCGCATTTCCATCTGCAGATGGATGGGATCGGCGAACAGCCACTGGTCGCCTTCGGCATCGCCCGCGCTGGCCTGGCGGCTCAGCGCCGCCAGCGGCCACGAAGCCGGTACGCACTGGAAATGCCGCTGCAGTTGGGCGGTCTCGCCGGCATCAAGCGCTGCCGCCTTGAAGCGGCGCGCGTTGACACGGAAAGACGGGCTGAAATCCTGACCGGCGAACCGGCGTCTTTCGGGCAACAGCAATACCGCTTCCATCGGTTCTGCCATCGTCAGTCGATGTAGCGGACCGCGCTGATTTCATATTCCCGCTGGCCGCCAGGCGCATCGATGGTTATCGCATCGCCTTCGTGTTTGCCGATCATGGCGCGGGCGATCGGCGAGGAGATGGAGATCATCCGCTGTTTGATGTCGGATTCGAGATCGCCGACGATCCTGTAGGTGATCGTGACCTCCGTATCGACATCTATCAGTTCCACTGTAGCTCCGAACACCACACGCGTGCCGGCGTTCAGCTTGCTGACATCGATTATCTGGCAATGTGAAAGCACGAATTCCAGCTCGCGGATACGGCCCTCGATGAAGCTCTGCTGTTCCCGTGCGGCATGGTATTCGGCGTTTTCCTTCAGGTCGCCGTGCGCGCGCGCTTCGGCAATCGCGTCTATGACCTGGGGACGTTTGACGGATTTCAGTTGCTCGAGCTCTTCACGGAGACGGACGGCGCCTTTGTGCGTCAGCGGAGCGATCGCGGTCATCCGTGGACTTCCTTGTGCAGTTCCTGCAAAGACCATACCCGCGGGTTTCCGCGGGTGTCGATGGACTGGATAAGCGCTTTGGCGCCCGGGATGGTGGTCGAATACACCACGCGGTGTTGCAGGGCTTCCCGGCGTATCGAAAACGAATCCGAAATAGCCTGTTTGCCTTCAGTGGTGTTGACAATGTAGTTGATTTCGCCGTTTTTGATCAGGTCAACGATATGCGGCCGGCCCTCTGCAACTTTATTCACCGACTCGCAGGGCAATCCCTGCACTTTCAGGAAGTGAGCGGTACCGCTGGTGGCCACCAGACTGAAGCCACGTTTCAGGAGGCTTTCGGCAATTTCCACCAGACGTGGCTTGTCGACTTCGCGTACCGAAACAAAAGCCTTACCTGCCTCCGGCACCTTGATGCTGGCGGCTTCTTCGGCTCGCCCGAAGGCTTCCGCGAACGTACGGCCGACGCCCATGACTTCGCCGGTCGAACGCATCTCCGGACCGAGGATGGGATCGACGTTCTGGAATTTCGCGAATGGAAAAATGGCCTCTTTCACCGAGAAATACGCCGGAATGATTTCCCGTATGGCGTTCTGCGACTCCAGCGAAAGACCCGCCATGCAGCGCGCGGCGACCTTGGCCAACGGCACGCCGATGGCTTTGGACACGAACGGCACGGTACGCGAGGCGCGCGGATTCACTTCGAGCACGTAGATGGTTTCACCCTGGATGGCGAACTGGGTGTTCATCAGGCCGACGACTTTCAGCGCCTTGGCCATCTGGGTGACCTGCTCGCGCAGACGGTCCTGTATTTCCGGGCTCAGTGTATAAGGCGGCAGCGAGCAGGACGAATCGCCAGAATGCACGCCAGCCTCCTCAATGTGTTCCATGATGCCGCCGATCAGCACATTGCCGTCGTAATCGGCGATGATGTCGACGTCCACTTCCACCGCATGGTCGAGGAACCGGTCAAGCAGCACCGGCGAATCGTTGGACACCTTCACGGCGTCGCGGATGTAGCGTGACAGGTCTTCATCGGAATACACCACTTCCATGGCGCGGCCGCCCAGCACATAGCTCGGACGTACGACCAGCGGGTAGCCGATTTCATTGGCCAGCGTCAGGGCCTGCCCCTGGTTGCGTGCGGTACGGTTCGGCGGCTGCAGCAGGCCCAGCTGGTCGACCAGTTTCTGGAAACGTTCACGGTCTTCCGCCCAGTCGATGGAATCCGGCGATGTGCCGATGATCGGCGCGCCGGCCGCTTCCAGCGCCCGCGCCAGCTTCAGCGGGGTCTGCCCGCCATACTGGACGATGACGCCGACCGGTTTTTCCAGGTCGATGATTTCCATCACGTCCTCGAAGGTCACC
>ERZ1645185.175-NODE-175-length-27667-cov-5.883493_pt1 | contig 27667 bp, 22 predicted proteins | sample MGYA00575351_ERZ1645185 | MGnify/ENA primary metagenome ERZ1645185 (study PRJEB40838, sample SAMN11284767) | freshwater sediment metagenome | isolation source: river sediment | host: Sediment | place: India: Jana village, Kanpur | collected 2015-12-17 ... | reverse complement strand
TCGAACTGCACGCCCATCTGCATCGCGAGCGTCCAGCCCGCGTTGTCGTACGGCGGGGTGGGCGCGCCGCCGGGCACGCGGAAGTCGTTCGGGTGGTCCTGCGGCTCGAACATGTCGAGCACGTGGGCGCCGAACGCCTGGCCCGTCTTCACGACGTACGAGCCGGCGGGATAGCGCTTGCCGGCGAGCGAGAACGGCGCGGTGGCGCGGTGCACGTCGATGCCGGCCTTCTGCAGCGCGACGATGAAGCGCACCGCGGTGGGGAAGTCGGGCTGGTCGGACGGGATCACGTAGCCGCGCGGGTCGCGCTTGGCGGGGTCGTTGAGCGCGGCCATGTACTCCTGCGCCGCCTCGCCCGACCGCGACTGGCCCGCGCCGGCGAAGCCGCCGAGGAACTCCATCGGGTTCGCGGCGCCCTGCTGCGCGCCCATCCGCTGCCGGTTCTCCGCGGCGATGCGGTTCTGCAGCGCCTCGATCCGCTTGGGCCACACCGTCCAGCTGTCCCGGTTGCCCTGCTGGATGCGATCGTTGCCCATCTTCCAGATGTTGAACAGGAACTGCTCGCGGTGGCGCGAGACGACGTCGAGCACCGCGTAGTTGGCGGTGACCGAGTAGTCGATCGACTGGCGGAAGTGCCACGGGCCCGGCTTCACCGGGAGCGGCAGGTCGGCGCTGGGCTGCTGCCGGTTGGCGATGAACGGGACCTCCATCGGCGTGGGGCTGCCGATGGTCTCCGTGAGGAGGCCGATCATGTTGTGGAAGTAGACCGTCGTGCGGAGGCCGCCGTTCCACCAGGTGGAGTAGCCGGCGCCGGAGCGCATCACGGTGCCGCCCTTCTCCTCGAGCACGAAGCGGTTGTGCATCGACCCGCCGACGATGTCGAGGCCCGTCTTGATGAGCGGGTGGATGTTGAAGTTCATCGGGTCGCGGAACGGCGGCGCGAACATCACGGTGCCCGCCGGGCCCGTCTGGTGATGGTTGTACATCACCTGCGGGTACCACTCCGTGTACAGCACGCGGTTCATGTTCTCGCTCTCGGGCTGCGCGGCGAGGTAGAAGTCGCGGTTGTTGTCGTGCCCGATGTACTTCTGGTAGAGGCGCGGGATGTTGTTGTACGAGCGCTTCTTCGGGTCGGCCTCGCGCATGTACCAGTCGCTCACCAGCTCCATGCCATCCGGGTTCGCGTGGACCATCACGATGATGAGGTCATCGCGGAACCGCGCGGTCTCCTCGTCGTCGCGCGAGACGAGCTGCCAGTTGGTCTCGATGAGCTGCTGGGCGCCGAGCACCTCGGTGGCGTGCAGGCCGCCGTCGATCCAGACGATGCCCTTCCCTTCCTTGGCCAGCTGCTTCGCCTGCGCGGCCGTGAGGCCCTCGGCGCGCGCGAGCTGCTCGGCGATGCGGCGGTAGCGCTCCTTGTTGCGCAGGTTCTCGGGGCTCGAGACGATCGCCATGAGCTGCGGACGCCCCTCGGCGGTGAAGCCGATGGTGTCGAGCTCCATGCGGTCCGACTCGGTCGCGAGCCTCGCCCAGTACTCGGCGAACTTGGTGTAGTCGGGGAGGACGTAGTCGGCGCCGATCTCGTGGCCGAAGAAGTCCTTGGGGGAGGTGAGGCGCTGCTGGGCGGCGGCCGGGAGGGCCAGCACGGCCGTGAGCGCCAGCGCGTGACGTACGGTGCGCCAGGACATCGCGGAGTGACTCCGGGTGGAAGGGGGTACGACTCCAAGTCTACGCCGGCCGGGCCCGGTCCGCTGGCCGGCGCGGGGCCCCGCCGCTCGCGACCGAGGCCCCCTGCGCCCGCGGGGCGGCCGCGCCATCTTCAGGGGTCCCGCGCCCCTCTTCCGGAGTCCTTCGTGCGCCGTCCGTCCCCCCTCGCGCTGTCCGCCCTCGCCCTCGCCTCCCTGCTCGCGCCGTCCACGGCGACGCTCGGCGCCCAGATCCCGCAGGCCGAGTTCGCCGCGCGGCGCGCCGCGCTCGCGGGCACGCTCCCCGAGGGCGTCACGCTCGTGCTCGGCGCGGGCGAGCCGAACCCCGACTACATCCCGTTCCACCAGCACCCCCAGTTCAACTACCTGACGGGCTTCGACGAGCCGGGCGCGGCGCTCGTGATGGTCCGGTCGGGCCAGGAGCGGCGCGAGATCCTCTTCGTGCGCGGTCGCAACCCGGCTCAGGAGGTGTGGACCGGCGCGCGCCTCGGCGTGGAGGGCGTGAAGGCGCTCGGGATGGAGGGCCGCGACGCCTCGGTGCTGCGCACCGTGCTCGACTCGCTGCTCGCGACGCACCGCACGCTGCACGTCCTCGGCGACATCGGCGCCCGGATGACCGAGCGCTCGGCGCACGACCAGTTCGTCGACGCGGTGGCGGCGGCCAACCCGGCGGTGAGCGTCGACGCGCGGTCGGCGCGGCGCGCGGTGGAGCTGATGCGCGGGCGCAAGAGCGCCGCCGAGCTGGAGCGGCTGCGCATCGCGGCCGAGATCAGCGCGCGCGGCCACCTCGCCGCCTGGGCGCTGGTGCAGCCGGGCGTGGGCGAGTTCGAGCTGCAGGCCGCGGCCGAGGGGAGCTGGCGCCGCGAGGGGGCCGACGGCCCGTCGTACGGCAGCATCGTCGGCTCGGGCCCCAACGCCACCACGCTGCACTACAATCGCAACGACCGCACGGCGCAGGCGGGCGAGCTGATCGTGATGGACATGGCGGCCTACTTCGACGGCTACGCCGCCGACATCACACGCACGGTGCCAGTGAGCGGCCGCTTCACGCCCGAGCAGCGCGCCGTGTACGAGGTGGTGCTCGAGGCGCACAAGGCGGCGGAGCGCCAGATCCGCGTGGGCGGCGCGGCGCGGGCGATGATCGACTCGTCCAACGCGGTGCTCGGCGCGGGACTCGCGCGCCTGGGGCTCATCGAGGAGCCGGCCGCGACGTACGACTGCGGCCCCGCCGACGCGCCGCGCAGCTGCTCGCAGGTGTCGCTCTACTACATGCACGGCCTCGGCCACGGCATCGGGCTGCTCGTGCACGACCCCGACCAGTACACGGCGACGGGGCGCTTCGACGTGGGGAGCGCGTTCACGATCGAGCCGGGCATCTACGTGCGCGGCAACCTGCTCGACATCATCCCCGACACGCCGCGCAACCGCGCGCTCAAGGCGCGTATCGGCGAGGCGGTGCGCCGGCACGCGAACATCGGCGTGCGCATCGAGGACGACTACCTCGTGACGGAGCGCGGCGTGGTGCGCCCCTCGGCCGGCGTGCCGCGCGAGGTCGCCGACGTGGAGCGCGAGCTGGCGAAGCCGCGTGCGGCACGCGATGCCGCGGTGACGGAGCGCTACCGGCGCTTCAAGACGGGTCGCTGACCGCGCCAGGGACGCCGCGCCGGGTCAGCGCCCGGCGGCGGCGCCCCGCAGGATTCCGGCGCGGATGCGCCGCGCCTTCTCGCCCGCGCCCGGGTCCGGCGCGACGTGCCGGTCGATGAGCGTGGTCACCTCCACGATCACGTCGCGGCGGAGCACGTTGGTGTTGCGGCGGATGTCGAGCGTCATCACGGCGCCGGGGCGCTTGCCCCAGAACTCGCGCCACGCCTCGCCGAAGGCGGGGTCCAGCGTGGAACGGCCGCCGATGGCCGTGATCACGTCGCCGATCTCCACCCCCGCGCGAGCCGCGGCCCCCTCGGGGTCGAGGGCCTCGACGCGCACGCCGAGCGAGTCGGCGCGCAGCAGGGCCCCGAGGCGCGGCTCGACCGTGCTGTCCTCGACGATCCGCCATCCCGCCAGCGGCAGCCACTGCGACCACGGGTACGGGTCGCGCCCGTCCACGTAGCGGCGCGCGAACGCACCGAAGGCCTTCCCGCCGGACGCGCGCGTGACGGCGTTCCAGAACTCGTCCGCGGTGAAGCCGCGTCCCTGCCGCTGCGGGCCCTCCCACAGCTCGCGCATCACGTCGTCGAGCGACTTGGCGTTGTTGGAGGCGTCGCGGATGTGGATGTCGAGCGCGAGCCCCGCGAGCGATCCCTTGTCGTAGTAGATGTCGGCGGTGCCGTCGCTCACGCCCAGCCAGGCCTGAAGCGAGGCGTCCTCCAGCGCGACCACCGGCACGTTGGCGACGTGGTCGATCTTGCCGAGCGTCGTGTTCAGGAAGCCCGCCTCGTCCACGAGCCCCGCGCGCACGAGCGCGAGGTCGGCGTAGTAGTCGGTGATCCCCTCGCTCATCCACAGCCAGGTCGTGGGCTGCGCGCGGTCGTAGCGGTACGGCACCAGGTCGGCGGGCCGCAGGCGCTTCACGTTCCAGGCGTGCGCCAGCTCGTGCGCGTGCACCGACACGACGAACGGCTCGTCGAGGTACTCCGCGCCCACGATCGCGAGCTCGCTCTCGGCGTGCTCGAGCGCGCTCATGCCGCCATAGCCCGAGTCGGCCACCTGCAGCACGGTGTAGGTCGTCCAGGGCACCTCGCCGAAGACCTGCGCGAGCGGCGGCACGCTGCGCCGCAGCGCGTCCCACAGCCGCGCGCGCCGCGCGCCCTCGACGGAGCCCGCCGGGTAGGTGGCGAGCCGCATCCACTTGTCCGCGACCTGCGCGCTGTCGAGGTCGAACCGCCCCACGAAGAACGGGTGGTCGAGCAGGTCGTGCACGTCGCGCGCGAGGTAGCGCAGCGCGGAGTCGCCAGGGGTCATCCCCGTGGCGACGCGCCAGCCCGGTTCGGTCCGCAGCTGCACGCGCGCCGGCAGCTCGGGGCGCCCCTCGACCGTCAGGAAGACGGTGGTGCCGTTGAAGAAGCCGAAGTCCTCGCGCGTCCAGGCGCGGGCGTTGTCGAGCGTGTCGGCCTTCACGCGGTAGCGCAGCTCCACCTCGCCGCGCCCGGAGGGCACCACGCGCCAGGTGTCGGGGTCGAGCTTGTCCCAGTCGAGCTCGCGCGCGCCCTGCCGCGCGGCGAAGCCCGAGACGTGCCGCGCGAAGTTCGCCACCTCGTACGCGCCGGGGGTCCAGGCCGCCATCGAGAGCAGCACCGGCTCGCGGCCCTCCGCGCGGAAGCGCATCACGACGTCGACCGCCTGCAGGAAGGCCTGCTCGCCGGCGAGCGTGACCTCGAAGCGGACGTCGGTGACGGGGGCCGAACGCAGGGGTCGGTCGGCGGTCTGGGCCTCGGACGGCACCACGCCGGCGGCGAGGGCGAGGAGCGCGAGGACGAGCGGGCGGTGGGGTCGCATCGCCGTGAAGCCTCGGCAAACGGGGCGACCGGCCGCAAGGGAGCGCCGCGCCGACGGCGCGGCCCGCGGGCGGCATCGGCCGGCGCCGGGCCCGGGCCCTGCCCGTGCCCTGCCCCCGCCCTCGGTCGTCATTTCCGTTGAATCATTCCCCACGCCCCGATCCCATGACCGCTCCGACCAGCCGGACCCGCGCCCAGGAGAGCAAGCGCCTCCACGTGGTGATGCGCGATGGCTCCCTCCTCGAGGGGCTCATCCACATCGCCGAGGACATGTCGCTCGTGAACTTCCTCGGCAGCCGCAAGGGCGGATGGATGAACATGGTGGACGCCCACCGCCCCAAGCTGCACGAGACGCCCGGCCACCTGATCGTGCAGACCGACCTCGTCGTCATCGTCAGCGCCCCCGACGGCAACGTGAGCGCCGTGAGCCAGACCGGCGCCGGCCAGGGCGAGCGCGAGGTGGAGATGCACCTCATCGGCGGCAAGCGCATCCGCGGCGTGATGTTCATGGCGCCGATGCAGCGGATGAGCGACTACCTGCATCAGTGCGGCAAGTTCGCCGGCATCACCCGCGCGGTGCTGCTCCCCGAGCACCACGAGCTCGGCGACATCGCGGTGAACACGTCCGCGATCGCCACCGTGCACGAGGCCAAGTCAGAACAGTGACCTGAGCAGCGCCGGCCGGTCGGTGAAGACGCCGTCCACGCCGAGCCGCAGCACGCGACGCATATCGGCCTCCTCGTTCACCGTGTACGGGTGCACGAGGAGGCCCTTTGCGTGGGCCGCCTCGACCAGCCGCGCGTCGGTGATGCGCGCCGCCGGGCCGATGCCGCGGGCGTAGCCCGCCACCTGCGCGAGCGCGGTGTCGAGCCGCGCGCCAGGGATCGAGTCCCACACGAGCTGGATGAGCGGCGTCCCCGGCGACCAGCCGCGGAACCGTGCGAGCGCCTCCGGCACGAACGACTGGACGAGCACGCGCCCCGTGTCGGCCCCCGCGCCGGCGAGGCCGTGCCTCACGAGCGCGAGGTACAGGTCGTGCGCGATGTCCGGCAGGCGCTCGGCGTCCTTGAGCTCGAGATAGAGCCTGGCATCAGGGCCGTAGCGCGCGAGCACGTCGTCGAGCGCCGGAATGCGGAGGCCGGCGTACTCGGGCTTGGCGCGGTCGGGATGCGCCTCGTTGAACCAGCTCCCCACGTCGCACCGCTGGAGCTGCTCCCACGTCTTGGTGTCGAGGAAGCCGCTGCAGTCCTCCGCCGGCCCGCGCGCCACGCGGTCGAGCGAGTCGTCGTGGAAGACGACCAGCACGCCGTCGCGCGTGCGCTGCACGTCGAACTCTAGCCAGTCGGCCCCCTGGGCCCTGGCGAGGTCCCACGACAGGATGGTGTGCTCGGGCGCGTCCCAGCTGGCGCCGCGATGGGCGATGACGGCGACGTGGCGGTCGGTGCCGCCCTCGGTGGCGGGCGAGCAGGCGGAGACGGCGAGGCCGCCGAGGCAGGCTGCGAGCAGGGACAGGGAGCGGAGCATCCTCCACAATCGCCCCGGACGGTGCCAAGTTCCAGCATCCCCTTCGTCACGGATCCGATGCAGACCCTGCTCCGTCCCGCCCGCCGCGCCGCGCGCACCGCCGCGGCCGCGATCGCCCTCGGCGCCTCGCTCACCGCCCCCGCCACGCCGCTCGCCGCCCAGGCCACGGCCACGGCGGCCGAGTCGGTCGCGCGCCCGGTCCCGCTCTCCACCGCCGTCCTCTACGACATCCGCTTTCCCAACGCCGTCCACCGCGAGGCCGAGGTGACGGTGCGCTTCCGGTCCGTGCCGATGGGACCGCTGCGCGTGCGGATGGCCCGCAGCTCGCCGGGCCGGTACGCGCTCCACGAGTTCGCCAAGAACGTCTACGCCGTGAAGGCCGTGACCGGCGCGGGGCGGCCGCTGCGCGTCACGCGGGTCTCGCCGCACGAGTGGACGGTCACCGGGCACTCCGGCGAGGTGGTGTTCAGCTACACGCTCTACGCCGACCGCGCCGACGGCACCTACGCCGGCGTGGACGAGACGCGCGCGCACCTCAACATCCCGGCGACCTTCGCCTTCGCGCCCGCGCTCGACACGCGGCCGATCCAGGTGACCTTCCACCGCCCCGTGCCCACGTGGAAGATCGCGACACAGCTGCAGCCGACGAGCGACCCGGAGACCTTCCGCGCGCCGAACCTGCAGTACTTCATGGACTCGCCCACGCATCTCGGCGCGCTCGACGTCCGCGAGTGGACGGTCACGGGCAGTGGCCGCACGCAGACGATGCGCCTCGCGCTCAACCACACCGGCACGGCGGAGGAGGCCACCGCCTACACGGAGCTCGCCAAGCGCGTGGTGGACGAGATGGCGGGCGTGTTCGGCGAGCAGCCGCGGTTCGACTACGGCACCTACACGTTCATCGCGTGCTACCGCAGCAACTGCGCCGGCGACGGGATGGAGCACCGCAACTCGACCTCGCTCACCAGCGGCGCCTCGCTGGCGCAGAACCAGATGGGCCTGCTCGGCACGCTCAGCCACGAGTACTTCCACGCCTGGAACGTCGAGCGCATCCGCCCCAAGTCGCTCGAGCCGTTCGACTTCGCCGACGCGAACATGAGCGGCGAGCTGTGGCTCGCCGAGGGGTTCACGAACTACTACGGCGTGCTCGTGATCGCCCGCGCCGGGATCATCACGCCCGCGCAGTACGCGCGGCGCCTCACGGGAGCCGTCAACACGCTCACCACGAGCCCCGCGCGCGGCTTCAGCGGCGCGACGGGGATGGCGCAGCAGGCGCCGTTCGTCGACGCGGCGGTGTCGATCGACCCGAACAACCGCGTGAACACGTTCATCTCGTACTACACGTACGGCGAGGGGCTCGGGCTCGCGCTCGACCTGATGCTGCGCGGGCGCGGCACGACCCTCGACGCCTTCATGCGCGAGATGTGGCGGCGGCACGGCGCGCTGCAGTCGGCGACCTTCGCGCCGGTGAAGCCGTACACGCTGGCCGACGCCGAGGCGGCGCTCGCCGCGGTGGCCAGGGACACCGCCTTCGCGCGCGACTTCTTCGCGCGGCACGTGGTGGGGAGCGAGCTCCCCGACTATCCGGCCCTGCTGGCGCAGGCGGGCTTCCTCGTGCGGCCGGCGCGCGCCGGCCGTGCCTGGATGGGCGACACGCGCCTCTCGGCGCAGGACGGCGAGGTGGTCGTCGCCGGTCCGACGACGATCGGCTCGCCGATGTACGCGGCGGGCATCGCGGCGGGCGCGCGGCTGCTGCGCATCGGCGACCGCACGATCGCGGGCACCGAGGACGTCACGCGGGCACTCGCCGCGCACAAGCCCGGGGACCGCGTGCGCATCACGTGGGTGGGCCGCGCGGGCGAGACGTCGGCCCAGGTGACGCTCGCCGAGGACCCGAACGTGGAGGTCGTGGCGTTCGAGGAGGCAGGACGCACCCCCACGGCGGCCCAGCTGGCGTTCCGGGCGGCATGGGTGGGCAGTACCATTCGGCAGTAGCGCCTCACGCGATCCCCACAGGACTCCCGATGCTTCGCACCCGCTCCCTCCTCGCGGTGGCGGCCCTCGCGGCCGCCCCGCTCCCGACCACGGTCCAGGCCCAGCAGCAGCCGGCCGACCTGATCGTCACCAACGGCCGCATCTACACGGCCGACGGCACGCGCCCCGTGGCCGACGCCCTGGCCATCCGCGGCGGCCGCGTGGTGTTCGTGGGCGACATGGCCGGCGCCAAGGCGCTCGCCGGCACCGCCACGCAGGTCCTCGACCTCAAGGGACGCACCGTCATCCCCGGCATGACCGACGCGCACGCGCACGTCACCGGCCTCGGCGCCGCGCTGCGCAACGTCGACCTCGTCGGCACCGCCTCGTACGACGAGGTCGTCGCGCGCGTGGTCGCGCGCGCGAAGACGACGCCCAAGGGCGAGTGGATCATCGGCCGCGGCTGGGACCAGAACGACTGGGGCGACACTCGCTGGCCCACCCTCGAGAAGCTCACGCAGGCCGTGCCCGACCATCCCGTGCTGCTCGAGCGCGTGGACGGCCACGCCGCGCTGGTGAACGCGCTCGCGATGCAGAAGGCGGGCATCACCAAGGCGACCAAGGACCCGAGCGGCGGCGAGATCATCCGCGACGCGCAGGGCGTCCCCTCGGGCGTGCTGGTGGACAACGCGCAGGGGCTCGTGGACCGCGTGATCCCCGCGCCGACGCGCGCGCAGGTGAAGGAGAACATCAAGGCGGCGATCGCCGAGATGCACCGCTGGGGCCTCACAGGCGTGCACGACGCCGGCGCCTCGGCGCAGGTGCTCGAGCTCTACGAGGAGCTCGGCCGCGAGGGGGCGCTCAACATCCGCCTGTACGCGATGATCTCCGACCACGCGCCGACGATCGAGGCATGGTTCAAGCGCGGCCCGCAGAGCGGCCTGTACGACGGAACGCTCTGGGTGCGCTCGGTGAAGCTCTACCAGGACGGCGCGCTCGGCTCACGCGGCGCGGCGCTGCTCGAGCCCTACAGCGACATGCCCGGCACCACGGGCCTGCTCGTCTCGGCGCCCGCGCACATCCAGGAGGTCGCGACGCGCGCCCTCGCCGCCGGCTTCCAGGTGAACACGCACGCCATCGGCGACCGCGGCAACCGCCTCGTGCTCGACGCCTTCGAGGCGGCGCTCAAGGCACGCCCCACCGCCGACCACCGCTTCCGCGTGGAGCACGCGCAGATCCTCCACAGCGACGACATCCCGCGCTTCGCGGCGCTCGGCGTGATCCCCAGCATGCAGGCTTCGCACCAGACGAGCGACATGTACTGGGCGGGCACCCGGCTCGGCGAGACGCGCCTGCGCGGCGCCTACGCCTGGCGCTCGCTCCTCGAGAGCGGCGTGGTGATCCCCAACGGTTCCGACTTCCCCGTGGAGCACGTGAACCCGCTCATCTCGTTCAAGGCGAGCGTGTCGCGCCAGGACGCCAAGGGCTGGCCCGCCGGCGGCTGGTTCCCCGAGCAGAAGATGACGCGCGACGAGGCGCTCAAGTCGATGACGCTCTGGGCGGCGTACGCGGGCTTCCAGGAGCAGGAGCTCGGCTCGCTCACGCCTGGCAAGCGCGGCGACTTCGTGGTGCTCGACCAGGACATCATGCGAGTGCCCGACGCGATGCTGCCGCAGACGACCGTGCTCTCCACGTGGGTGGGCGGCCGCCGCGTCTACGAGCGCCCGTGAGATGCGGCCGATCTTCCTGATCCGCATCGCGCTGCTGCTGGGCGTGACGACCTTCGCGGCCGTCACGGTCTACCTGCGCGCGAGCGGCAAGCTCCCCGCGCCCGCGGCGGAGGCCGCGGCCAAGCTCGCCATCCTCCGCTACGCCGTCTGGGCGGTGAGCGGACTGGCGCTCGCCTGGGCCTTCTGGTGGAAGCAGCGGGCCGAGGCCGCGATGACCGAGCAGGGCGTGCACCAGGCGCTGATCATCGGCTGGGCACCCGGCGAGGCCGCCGCGCTCCTCGGGGCCGCCACGCACTTCGCGGGCGGCCCGGTCGCCTCGCTCGGCTTCGGGATGCTCGCGTTCGTCGCCGTGCTGCTCGTGCTCCGCATCCCGGCGCCGTCCCGCTGATGCGCGTCGTCTCCCTGCTGCCGAGCGCGACGGAGATCGTCGCCGCGCTCGGCGGGTTCGAGCACCTCGTGGGCGTGACGCACTGCTGCGACCATCCCGCCGCGGTGGACTCGCGCGTGCGCGTCACCCGCACGGCGGTCGACCCCGATGCCGCGCCGGGCGCCGTGGACGCGCAGGTGCGCGAGATCGCCGCCTCGGGCGCGCCGCTCTACACGCTGCACGAGGACCGGATCCGCGACCTGCGGCCGGACCTCATCCTCACGCAGGCGCTCTGCGAGGTCTGCGCCGTGATGGAGACCGACGTGCGCGCGGTGGCGGCGCGGCTCGACCCCGTGCCTCGCGTGCTCACGCTGTCGGCGACCTCGCTCGACGGCGTGCTCGACGACATCGCCGCCGTCGGCGCGGCGATGGGGCTCGCCGACGAGGCGGCGGAGTTCGTCACGGGCGCGCGGGCGCGGATGCGCACCGTGCACGAGACGCTCAAGGCGGCGCAGGCCCCGCGGCCGCGCGTGGCGGTGGTCGAGTGGGGCGAGCCGCTCTATGCCGCCGGCCACTGGGTGCCCGAGATGGTCCGGCGCGCCGGCGGCATCGACGTCCTCGCGCAGCCCGGCGCGCACTCCGTGGTGGTCACGCTCGATGCCCTGCGCGCCGCCGACCCCGAGGTGATCCTCGTCGCGCCCTGCGGGTACGACCTCGCACGCTCGGTCGAGGAGGGCGAGCGCCTGCTCGCCCGCGACGACTGGGCGTGGGCGCGCGGGCGCCGCGTGTTCGCGCTCGACGCCAACGCCTTCGCCAGCCGCCCGGGGCCGCGCCTCGTCGACGGCATCGAAGTGATGGCGCGCCTGTTCAACCCGCCGCTCTTCACGCCGGTGGACGCCGCCTTCGCGCGCGCGCTCACGTCGGCCGCCCGTTCCTGAGAGGACTCCCGATGCTCAAGCCGCCCGCGATCGCCTTCCTCAAGCAGCTCCTCGACACGCCCGGCCCCTCGGGGTACGAGGCCGCCGCGGCCAAGGTGTGGCGCGACGAGGCCGCGACCTTCGCCACCGAGGTCACGGCCGACGTGCACGGCAACTCGATGGCCGTCGTGAACCAGCAGGGCGCGCCGACGATCATGCTCGCCGGCCACATCGACGAGATCGGCGTGATCGTCACGTACATCGACGACGACGGCTACGTCTACATCGCGCCGATCGGCGGGTGGGACCCGCAGGTGCTCGTGGCGCAGCGCATCCGCTTCCTTGGCCGCGACGGCGACGTGCTCGGCGCCGTCGGCAAGAAGCCGATCCACCTGATGAAGCCCGAGGACCGCGAGAAGGCGAGCAAGATGACCGACCTCTGGGTGGACATCGGCGCGACGACCCGCGCGCAGGCGGAGGCGGTGCTCAGCATCGGCGACGCCGGCGTGATCGACTCGCGCGCGCTCGACTTCCCCAACGACCGCATCGTCTCGCGCTCGATCGACGACCGCATCGGCGCCTTCGTGGTGCTCGAGGCGCTGCGACGCTACGCGGCGGAGCCCGGCGAGGCGCGCGTGGTGGCGGTGGCGACGACGCAGGAGGAGATCGCCTACCACGGCGGCGGGGCGCGCGTCGCGGGCGAGCGCGTCGACCCGGCCATGGCGATCGTGGTCGACGTGACGTTCGCCACCGACCATCCGGGCATCGAGAAGAAGGAGCTCGGCGACTCGAAGCTCGGCAGCGGCCCCGTGCTCACGCGCGGCTCGGTCGTGAGCCCGGTGGCGTTCCGCATCGTGCGCGACGCCGCCGAGAACGCGCGGATCCCGTTCACGCTCCACGCGGCCGGCCGCGAGACCAGCACCGACGCCGACGCGATCCACCTCGCGCGGCAGGGCGTGGCGACGGCGCTGCTCTCCGTGCCCAACCGCTACATGCACTCGCCCAACGAGATGGTGAGCCTCGCCGACCTCGACCATGCGGCCTCGCTCATCGCCGCGGCCTGCCGGTCGGTGACGCCGGCGACGGACTTCACGGCGCGCTGAGCGGGCGCGGGCGTCGCGCCGCCCGCGGCTCACCCCGGCACGACCGGCATCGCGCCGGTGGTCGTCCGGCGCGCCGCCTGCGCCACGAGCCGCACCGACGCCTCGCGCACGTCGCGGTCGCGATCGTCGCGCAGCTGCTGCACCGCGGCCATCGCCGTGGGCGTGCGCACGGTGATCAGCGCGAGGCAGGCCTGGATGCGCAGGGCCGCGGTGCGCCGCTGCGGATGCGGCCCCTCGCCCTGCGCCACGCGCACCAGCAGCGGCACGGCATCGGCGGCGCCGGGCTGGCCGAGCGCCGCGATCGCCGCGAAGAGCACCTCGCGGTCCGGCTCCCGGTCGAGCAGCGGCGCCAGCAGCGCCTGCGCGCGCGGCGTGCGGCGGGTGGCGAGCGACGCGACGGCCGCGAGGCGCACCAGCGGCGACTCGTCGTTGAGCGCGAAGCCCGTCGCCTCGAGCGCGACCTCCTGCTCCGACGCCGCGAGCGCGCGCACGGCGGCGCGGCGCACCGGCGCCTCCGGGTGCTGCAGCAGCTCGATGAGCAGCGCCTCGCCACGCGAGTCGCGCAGCGCGCCGAGGGTGGCCGCCGCCTGCCGCACGACGTGCTCGCGCTGGTCCCGCACGTGATGGTGCAGCGCGTCCCAGGTGCGGCGCAGGCCGCGCAGGCCCTCGAGGCAGGCGGCGCGCGCCTCCGTCGTGGGCGCGGCGGCGTACTCGTCGAGCAGGGCCTCGGCCCCGTCGCGGCCGAAGCGCGCGAGCGCCTGCTGCACGCGGGCGCGCGCCTCTGCGTCCCCCGCCCGGCGGTGGCGCAGGACGGCGAGCTGGCGCAGCAGCACCGGCCGGGCGAGGCGCCGCAGGGCGTGGTTGAGCGTCTGGCGCCGTTCGTCCGAGGGGTCCGCTGCGAGCGCGGCGGACTCGGCCGCGACCAGCGCGGTGAGCCCCTCGATGAGGTCGTCATCGCGCCCCTGCCGGAAGGCGAGGTCGCACACGGTCACCAGCGCGTCGATCGCGCGCGAGAACGCCGCGGGCCCGTCGACGAGGTCGAGCGCGTCGATCGCCGCCGCGAGCGTGTGATGCGACGGGGTGGGCATCGGCAGCGCCGAGTCGAGCAGCGGCTCGGCGGAGACGGGCTCGGGAATCGGCGCGACGACGGGCAGCGCCATCGAAGGCGTCACGCTGCGCATCGGCGGCGGCGTGACGGCGCGCGAGGGCGGTGGCGTGACCGCTCGCTCTGCGGCGGGCGTCGGCGCGCGCGGCGCGGAGGTGCCGTCGTCGGGTGCCACGGGCGCGTCGACGGAGCCGACGACGGGCTCGGGCCGCGCCCGCATCCGGCGCGGCAGGGCCGCGCGGTCGAGCACCGCGGCACGGGCCCCGAACCGCGCCGCCGGGTCCCCCGCGGCGGGCTCGGCGGCCAACAGCCGCGCGAGCTCCAATAGGTCGGCCTGCGCCGCGCGGCCGGTGATCCCCAGCTCCTCCACGCCGTGCGCGTCGAGCCGTGCCGCGAACGCGGCGTCGTCGAGCGCATCGTCGTTCGCGCGCACGGTCCCGTCGACGAGGACGAAGGTCACCGCGCCCGCGCGGGCCGCGTCGGCGACCGCGCGCGCGGCGTCCCGCTGCTCCGACACCGCCTGCGGCCGCTCGCGCACGAGCGCCACGAGGGCCGCGAAGGCCCGCGCGAGGGCGAGGTGGGCAGGGTTGGGGTCGTCGGACACGGTCGCTGGAATGGGCGATGGGGCCTGCATAACATACGCCGCACGGGGCGCACTCCACCACGCGCGCCGTCCCTCCACCCCCCGGACCCCGATGCCGCTGCACGCCTGGTCGAGCGCGCACTACGTGATCGCGCTCCCTGACGGGCACCGCTTCCCCATCGCCAAGTACGCGCGGCTGCGCGATGCCGTGCTGGCCGAGGGGGTGGTGCGGCCGGAGCACCTGCACGACCCGGCGCGGGCGCCGCTCGAGGACGTGCGGCGCGCGCACGACGCCGACTACCTCGAGCGCCTCGTGCGCGGCACGATGCCGGCGGCCGAGCAGCGCCGGCTCGGGTTCCCGTGGAGCGAGGGGCTCGTGGAGCGCTCCTTCCGCGCGAGCGGCGGCACGCTCGAGGCGGCCGAGCGGGCGCTGCGCGACGGCATCGCGATGAACCTCGCCGGCGGCACGCACCATGCCTTCGCGGGCCACGGCGAGGGCTTCTGCGTGTTCAACGACGTGGTGATCGCGACGCGGGCGATGCGCGCCCGCGGGCTGGCGCGGCGCGTGGCGGTGGTCGACCTCGACGTGCACCAGGGGAACGGCACGCACGCGCTGCTCGCCGGCGACGACGAGAGCACGACCTTCTCGATGCACGGCCGGCGCAACTATCCGTTCCGCAAGGTGCCCGGCACCGTCGATGTCGAGCTCGAGGACGGCACCGAGGACACCGAATACCTCGAGCGGCTCGCCGCGGCGCTGCCGCGCGTGCTGGCCGCGGCGCGACCCGACCTGGTGTTCTACCTCGCCGGCGCCGACCCGCACGAGGGGGACGCGCTCGGCCGCCTGCGGCTCACCTTCGACGGCCTGATGCGCCGCGACGCGCTCGTGCTCGAGACGGCGCGCGCGATCGGCGTGCCGGTGGCGATCGCGATCGCGGGCGGCTATGGTCGGGACATCGCCGACACGGTGCGCGTCCACGTGAACACCGCGCGCGTCGCGGCTTCCTTCCTCTGACCGATGCCCCCGATCCCCCCGCCGCTCGCGAGCGGCTTCACGACGACGACCACGGCCCCGCTCTACTGGTGCCGCTACGCCCCGCCCGCGCCGCGCAGCCGGCTGGTGGTGCTGCACGGCGGGCCCGGCGCGCAGCACGACTACGTCCTGCCGCAGCTGCTCGCGCTCGCCGAGGACCGCGAGTGCCTCTTCTACGACCAGCGGGGGGGCGGCCGCAGCAAGTCCGATGACCGCGCGCCGGTCACGTGGCGCACGCAGGTGCAGGACCTCACGGCGGTGCTCGCCGAGCTCGCGCCGGGGCCGGTGTCGCTGGTGGGCTACTCGTGGGGCGCGTTGCTCGCGATGCTCTACGCGCTCGAGGCCGCCGCCGGCCGCGCGGGGCCGGTGCCGGCGCGGATGGTGCTGCTCGACCCCGCCCCCGCCACGCGCGCGTTCCGCGACGCCTTCGAGGGCGAGTTCGCCCGGCGGCAGGCGAGTCCCGCGATCGCCGCGCTCCGCGCGGAGCTGGCGGCGAGCGGCCTGCGCGAGCGCGACCCCGAGGCGCACAAGCAGCGCGCCTTCGAGCTGAGCGTCGCCGGCTACTTCGCCGACCCGGCCCGCGCCCGCGACCTCACGCCCTTCCGGGTGACCGGCCGCGTCCAGCAGTCGATCTGGGAGTCGCTCGGGACCTACGACGTCGTGACGCCCCTGCGTGACCTCCGCGTCCCATCACTGGTCGTGCATGGCAGGCAGGACCCGATCCCGCTGGCCTCGGCCGAGGCGGTGGCCGAGGCCCTGGGGGCGCGCACCTGCTGGCTGGATGCCTGCGGCCATGTGCCGTATGTTGAGCAACCGGAAGCCACGTTCGCCGCGGTCCGCGCCTTCCTCGACGACACCGAGTCCCTGGCCACCTGAATGGCACTCCACGACGAGATCGTCCAGCCGCACGTCGGCACCATCGAGCACGGGGGCCGGCGCTACAACGTCTCCGTCCGCATCGTGTGGGACGGCATCGAGTACGTCGGGCGGCTCTGGTTCGCCGACGAGGCGTGGGACGACCTCGGCCTCCCCGACCGCGGCGCGCTCCCCGGCCGCACGCGCGACGAGGTGCTCGCGCAGGCGAAGCGGCTCACCGAGCCGGAGATGATCAAGCGCTACAAGCGCGCCCTCGCCGAGAAGCGCCGCTTCACCGGGCTCCGCCGCCACACCGAGGAGATCCTCGCCAAGATCCGCTATCTGAATCAGGTGGCGGTGTCCATGCGCGCGGGGCTGCTCGACGTCGACGGCGCGGCGCAGGAGATCGACCTGACGGAGCAGCAGCTCCACACGCTGATCGACCAGCTGGGGCAGCACGCCGGGGTGGAGCAGTAGGAGGAGCGAGGGGGAACGGGGAGCAGAGAGAAACAAGGGGAAGCGGCCAGGGGAACGGGCGCTTCCCCTCGACCGTTCCGCTGCCCCTCACGCTTCGGTGCTCCCCCCTCGGTCCTCGCTCCTCGCTACTTTTCGGCTGATGGATTCGCGCTCCGCCGCCCACCTCCTCCACGAGATCGTCGCCCTGCTCGAGCTGCAGGGCGAGGACCCGGCCGTGCCGGCGCCGTTCGCCGACGCCGCGCGGGCGCTGGCGGCGGCCGAGGCGCAGCCGGTCGCGGAGCTGCTGCGCCGCGACAAGCGGCGCTTCGCCCCCGAGGTGGTCGAGGTGCTCGAGGACCTCAAGGCGAACGGCGAGTCGGAGCTGCTCGACCGCCTGCGCGAGTCGACGCCCGAGGGGCTCTTCGAGATGCTTCGCGTCCCGGGGCTCGGGCCCTCGCGCATCCGGCGGATCCATGAGGGGCTCGGCATCGACACGCTGCAGGAGCTCGAGGAGGCGGCCCGCGACGGGCGCCTCGCGAAGCTGCCGCGCTTCGGCGCGCGCACGGCGGAGCAGGTCGTGCGCGGCATCGCTTGGCTCAAGGAGAGCGGCGCGCAGGTGCTGCTGCCCCACGGGCGCGCCGAGGCGGAGCGCCTCCTCGCGGTCGTGCGCCGCCAGCCGGGCGTCGCGCGGGCCGAGCTCGCCGGCGCCATCCGCCGGCACTGCGAGACGGTGCGCGAGGTGGAGATCGTGGCGGCCTGCGTGCGCGAACCCGAGGCGGTCGCGGCCGCGGTCGCCCGCGCGCCGGGCGTGCGCGACAGCGTGGGCAGCGGCACGCGCGAGGTCGCGATCCGCTACGACGACGGCATGCGCCTCGTGCTCCACTGCGTCCCCGCCGACGAGTTCGTGGTGACCTGGTTCCGCGCGACGGGGTCGGAGGCGCACGTGCAGGAGGTCGCCGCGCGCGCGGCGCTGCGCGGCCTGGCCCTCGAGGCGCATCACCTGCGGCGCGCCGATGGCTCCGCCATCGAGCTGGCCGACGAGCCCGCGCTCTACGGCGCCCTCGGCCTCCCCTGGCTGCCGCCCGAGCTGCGCGAGGGCCTCGGCGAGAGCGGGGCCGCGGCCGACGGCGCGCTCCCGCGCCTCATCGAGCTCGGCGACATCCGCGGCGCGCTGCACTGCCACTCGCAGTACTCGGACGGCGGCGCGACGATCGCCGAGCTGGCCGCGGCCGCCCGCGCGCGCGGCTGGAGCTACCTCGGCATCAGCGACCACTCGCAGAGCGCCTTCTACTCGGGCGGCCTCTCGGTCGAGAGCCTGCAGCGGCAGCACGACGAGATCGACGCCATCAACGTCACCTTCAGCGACTTCCGCGTGCTGAAGGGCGTCGAGGCCGACATCCTCCCCTGCGGGCGCATCGACTACCCCGTGGACGTGCTCGACCGCTTCGACTACGTCATCGCGAGCGTCCACTCGCGGCTCGGCATGAACGAGACGCAGATGACCGACCGCGTGCTCAAGGCGTTCGAGGACCCGCACATGGCGATCCTCGGGCACCCGACCGGCCGGCTGCTGCTCACGCGCGAACCGTACGCGATCGACATGGAGGCGGTGCTGCGGCGCGCCGGCGAGCTCGGCGTCGCGCTCGAGCTCAACGCCGACCCGCACCGCCTCGACCTCGACTGGCGCCTCGCGCGCTCGGCGCGCCGCCACGGCGCGCGGATCGAGATCGGCCCCGACGCGCACTCGGTCGACGGCCTCGACAACATGGCGCTCGGCATCGGGATGGCGCGCAAGGCGTGGCTCGGCGCGGAGGACGTGATCAACACCCGCGGCGCGGGCGAGGTGGTGGAGTTCGCCACGCGCCGGCGCCTCGCGCGCGCGCTCGCCTGAGCGTGGCCGCCAAGAAGCGCGCGGCCAGGGCCTCCAAGCGCCCCGCCGTGCAACGGCTGCGCGGCGACGCCCTCGTCGCGCACGCCCGCGAGATCCAGCGCCGCCTCGCCCTCGCCTACCCCGACGCGCACTGCGAGCTCGACCACCGCAACCCGTTCGAGCTCGCCGTCGCCACCGTGCTCTCGGCGCAGTGCACCGACAAGCGCGTCAACATGGTCACCCCCGAGCTCTTCCGCCGCTGGCCCGACGCCGCCGCGCTCGACGCGGCGCCGATCGAGGCGGTGGAGGAGGTCATCAAGAGCACCGGCTTCTTCCGCAACAAGGCGAAGTCGATCAAGGGCCTCGCACGGCGGCTCGTCGCGGAACACGGCGGCGAGCTGCCGAGTACGATGGACGAGCTCGTCGTGCTGCCGGGGATCGGTCGCAAGACCGCGAACGTCGTCCTCGGCAACGCCTTCGGGAAGAACGAGGGCGTGGTGGTCGACACCCACGTCGCGCGGCTCTCGGCGCGGTTCGGGCTCACCCGGGAGACCGATGCCGTGAAGATCGAGCGCGCGCTGATGCCGCTCTTCGAGCGCGACACCTGGGCCCAGCTGTCCCACCTGATGATCTGGCACGGCCGCCGCACCTGCGACGCCCGCAAGCCGAAGTGCAACGACTGCGTCCTCGTGGACGTCTGTCCGTCCGCGAACCCCTGAGGAACCGCCACCCGATGCGCAGTCACGCCCGCCGTCCGCTCGCCACGCCCGCCCGCCTCGTCGCGGCCCTGCTCGTCGCGCTCGTCGCCGCGGCCTGCGCCTCCGCGGGCGCCAAGCCGGAGTCCACCAACGCCCAACTGCTCGCGCCCCCCAAGGACCCCTGTGAGCTCGCGCGCGAGGATGCCGCGGCGAACCCCCGCCTCGACGTCGAGCGCGTGCCCGCGCCCACCGCGATGGACCCGGCCCCGATCAGGCGCCCCGTCCCCCGCGACGTCATCCGCCGCAGCAAGGGGACCGAGATCCGCGCCGAGGTGCTCGTGGACACCCTCGGCAAGCCGGACATGACGACCTTCGCGATGCTCGCCACCCCGCACGCCTGGTACACGACCAACCTCAAGGCGGCGATGGCCAAGTGGACCTTCGAGCCGGCGCTGCGGAATGGGTGCAAGGTGCCGCGGTACTACCAGTTCATCGTGAACCTGGGGCGGCGCTAGGCGGTGCGCGGCCGGCGGTGGGAGGCGCGGGCGGCAGGGCGCGGCTAGATTTCGGGGAGCCCGGCGCCGGCCACGTGCCGACCGCCAACCGATTACCGCCAACCGACCTCCATCCGTGAAGTCCGCCACCTTCGAGACCAACAAGGGCACCATCGTCGCCGAGCTCTTCGAGACCGACGCGCCCGGCACGGTCGCCAACTTCGAGAAGCTCGCCAACGAGGGCTTCTACGACATGATCCGCTTCCACCGCGTGATCCCCGACTTCGTCGTGCAGGGCGGCTGCCCCAACGCCAAGATCGGCGGCACGCCCAAGGGCCCGCCGGGCACGGGCGGCCCGGGCTGGACGATCAAGTGCGAGACCAAGGGCAACCCGCAGCGCCACAAGGTCGGCGCGCTCTCGATGGCGCACGCGGGCAAGGACACCGGCGGCTCGCAGTTCTTCATGGTCCTCTCCGAGGCCAACACGCGCCACCTCGACGGCGTGCACACCGTCTTCGGCCAGATCACCAGCGGCCTCGACGTGATGAACCAGCTGACGCAGAACGACCACATGATCTCGGTCCGCGTCGCCTGACCCCGGCGGACGGGGGCCCCGCCCCCGTCCCTCACCCTCCAGCCTCCCCCCGGACAATGACCGCTGGCACTCCCATGACCGGCCGCGACTCGGCCGCCGCCTTCAAGGGCCTCATCCTCGGCGCCATCGCCATCGCGATCGTCGTGCTCGCCACCGTGCACCTCACGAACAAGAAGTTCGAGGGCCACGAGTCCGCGGCCGCGGCCGAAACGCACTGACGTGACGACGCCCGCCGCGGCGTCCTCCGAGCGCCCCGCGCCCCCCACGGGGCTCGGGGCGCTTCCGTTCCCGCTCGAGGAAGCGCGCATCCCCGCGCTCACCCTCGTCGCGCTCGTGCTCGGCGGCATCATGCACGCCGCGCCGGCGCTGGATCCCTGGGCGCCGGTCTTCCTGACCACCGCGCTCGTCCTGCTGGGCGGCCCGGTGGTGCTCGGCACGGTCCGCGGGATGCTCAAGGGCAACTTCGCGGCCGACGTCGTCGCGATGCTCGCGATCGTCACGGCGGTCGCGCTGCGCGAGCCCTTCGCCGGCCTCGTGATCGTGCTGATGCAGACCGGCGGCGAGCTCCTCGATGCCTACGCCGAGGGCCGGGCCTCCGACGCGGTGCGGGAGCTCGAGGCCGCCGCGCCGCGCATCGCGCATCGCCTGTCCGGCGCGGCCGTCGCCGACGGCGTCGACGACATCACCGCCGACCAGGTCGCCATCGGCGACCGCCTGCTCGTCCGCCCGGGCGAGATGATCCCCTGCGACGGCGAGGTGACCGAGGGCACCAGCTCCCTCGACACCTCGCGCGTCACCGGCGAGCCGCTCCCCGAGCGCGTCGGCCCCGGCGCGCGCGTGCGCTCCGGTGTCGTGAACACCGCCTCGCCGCTCGTCATCCGCGCGACCGCCCGCGCGAGCGAGTCGCTCTATGCGCGCATCGTCGAGCTCGTCCGCACCGCGCAGGGGGAGAAGTCCCCCATCCAGCGCATGGCCGACCGCTGGGCGATCTGGTTCACGCCCGTCACGCTCGCGGCCTGCGCCGTCGCCTGGTTCGTCTCGGGCGACGCGACGCGCGTGCTCGCCGTGCTCGTCGTCGCGACCCCCTGCCCGCTGCTGCTCGCGACGCCGGTCGCCGTCATCGGCGGCATCAACCGAGCCGCGCGGCGGCAGGTGATCGTGCGCAACGGCGCCGCCCTCGAGCTGCTGGCACAGGTCGACACAGTCGTCTTCGACAAGACGGGCACGCTCACGCACGGGCGGCCCGGCGTCAGCGAGGTGATGCCGGTCGACGGGGCCGACCCCAACGACGTGCTCCGCGCGGCCGCCGCCGTCGAGATGGGCAGCGGCCACCTGCTCGCCCGGTCCGTGGTGACCGAGGCGCTCGACCGCGGCCTCGAGGTGCGCCCCGCCGAACGGATCGAGGAGCACGCCGGCCGCGGCGTGACGGGCTTCGTCGACGGGCGCCGCGTGACCGTGGGCAACCGGGCGCTCGTGGCCGCGCTGCACCCCGCCGCAGCCCCCGCGATCGAACGCGTCGATGCCTCGCGCGACGGACTCCGGGCCTACGTGGCGGTGGACGCCCCCGTCGGCGCGGCGACGGGCGGCCCCGCGCTCGGCGTCATCACGTTCGCCGACCGCATGCGCGCCGACCTGCCGCCCTTCATCGCGCGGCTCGGCACGCTGGGCCTCGACCGCACGGTGCTCCTCTCGGGCGACCACGCCGAGAACGTCCGCCCCGTCGCCGATGCGCTCGGCATCACCGAGGCGCGCGGCGACCTCCTCCCCGACGGCAAGGTGGAGGCGGTGAAGGCGCTGGAGGCGTCGGGGCGCCGCGTGCTGATGGTCGGCGACGGCACGAACGACGCCCCGGCCCTCTCCGCCGCCACGGTCGGCGTGGCGCTCGCCGCGCACGGCGGCGGCATCTCGGCCGAGGCCGCGGGCGTGGTGATCCTCGCCGACGACGTCACCCGCGTCGAGGACGCGGTGCGGATCGGGCAGCGCGCGGTCGCGATCGCCCGGCAGAGCATCGCCTGGGGCCTCGCGCTCTCGGCGACGGCGATGGTCGTCGCCGCCTTCGGCTTCATCCCGCCGACGGCGGGGGCGCTGATCCAGGAGGGGATCGATGTGGCGGTGATCCTGAACGCGCTGCGGGCGGCACGGGCTCCTCATGGAGTACCCGCATCGCCGGCGTCGTGAGGTCGTCGAACTGGCCCGTCTTGCTCGACCAGGCGTAGGCCCAGACGAAGGCGACGACCAGCACGAGGGCCAGCGGGATCAGGATGTACAGGACGCTCACGCCGCGCTCCGGGAGAAGGTCCGGCTCCGCCAGGCGCCGAGGATCGCGGTCACCGAACTCACCGGCATCAGGATGGCGGCGACGATCGGGTCGAGCAAGCCCAGCATCGCGAGCGTGACCGCCACGGCGTTGTAGCCGAGCGCGATCGCCATGTTGCGGCGGATGATGCGCGTCGTGCGCCGCGCGCCGTCGAGCAGGTCGCGCAGCGCGGCGATGCCGCCCGTGGCGAGGTAGACGTCGGCGGCGGCCATCGACGCCTCGGCGCCGCCGCGCACCGCGATGCCCACCGTCGCCGCCGAGATCGCCGCGGCGTCGTTCACGCCGTCGCCCACCATCACCACGGGGCCGCGCGATCGCGCCGCCACGACCGCCTCGCGCTTCCGCTCCGGCGTCGCGCCGCCCTCGGTCGCGCGCGCATCGAGGCCGAGCGCGCCCGCCACGTGGTCGACGACCGCCGGCGCGTCGCCGCTGAGGATGCGCACCTCCCACCCCGCGTCGCGCAGCGCGCCCACCGCCGCGCGCGCCTCGGCGCGCAGCGGGTCGCCGAACACCGCGCGCCCGCGCACCACGCCGTCCACCGACACGAGCACCGTGGTCCGCGTCGCGTCATCGGAGGCGAGGGCGGCGTCCGCACTGCGCGCGGCGCGGCCGCCCGCGAGCACCCACGACGGCTTGCCCACGCGCACCTCGCGGCCCTCGACCACGGCCTCGACACCGGAGCCGAGCGACTCGCGCACCTCCGCCTCCGCGGCCGGCGGCAGGTCGCGCCACGCCGCGGCGAACGCCGCCGCCACCGGATGCCGCGAGTCGCGCTCGGCCGCCAGCACCAGCGCGCGCGTCGCGTCGTCGCCCGTCCACTCCTCGAGCGCCAGGCGCCCCTCGGTGAGCGTGCCCGTCTTGTCCACGAACAGCGTGCCGCGCCCCGTGAGCGACTCGAGCGCGTGCCCGCCCTTGATGAGGATCCCGCGCGCCGCCGCCCGGCCGATCGCCACGGTGAACGCGAGCGGCGTCGCCATCGCGAGCGCGCAGGGGCACGTCACCACCAGCAGCGCGATGGCGTGGTCGATCCCCGCCACCGGGTCGCGGCCCCACCACAGCGCCACCGTCGCGAGCGCGAGCGTGAGCACCACCGCGATGAACGCCCCCGCGATGCGGTCGGCGAAGAGCACCACCGGCGCCCGCTCGCTCGCGCCGCGCTCGACGTCGCGCAGCAGGCGGCCGAGGCGGCTCTCGCTCCCCGACTGCTCCACCCGGACGACGAGCGTCGCGCTGAGGTTGGTGGTGCCGGCGAAGACCGCCGCCCCCTCGCGCACCGACACGGGACGCGACTCGCCGGTGAGCAACGCGAGGTCCATCGCCGAGTCGCCGCGCACCACCGTGCCGTCGGCGGCGAGCGTGTCGCCGGCGCGCACCTCGAGGTCCATCCCCGCCATCACCGCCTCGGTGGGGATCTCGCTCACGGCGCCGGTGCCGGGGTCGATCACGCGCGCGGTCGCCGGCGCCAGCGCGCCGAGCAGCGCGGCCGCGTCGGCCGCGGTCCGCTGCGCGCGGTGCTGGAGGTAGCGGCCCACGAGCAGCAGGAGGATGAGCGTCGAGACGGCGTCGAAGTAGATCGGCCCCGCGTCGCGCACGGTGTTGACGGCGCCCTGCACCACGCCGGCGCCGAGCGCGAGCGCGATCGGCACGTCCATGTGCAGGCGGCCGAGCTTGAGCGCCTGCCAGGCGCTCGTGAAGAACACGCGGCCCGGCCACGCCACCGCGGGCACCACGAGCACGAGGCTCATCCAGCGGAAGTAGCGCTCGAACTCGGGCTCGATCCCGCCGAAGAGGCCCGAGTAGAGCGCGAGCGAGATCGCCATCACGTTCATCGCGATCGCCCCCGCCACGCCGATGCGGGTGAGCATCGCGCGCTCCTCCGCGCGGCGCGCCTCGTCGGCGCGGCGGCCGCGGTACGGATGCGGGCGGTACCCCAGCTGGTCGAGCGTGCGCGCGAGCGCGCTGAGCGACGTCACCGCGGGGTCCCACGTGAGACGCGCGAGCGCGCGCGTCACGTCGAGCTCGGCCTGGATCGCGCCGGCCACGGCCATCGGCATCCGCTCCACGAGCCAGACGCACGAGGCGCAGTGCACGCCCTCGAGGTACAGCGCGATCTCGCGCAGGCCGTCCGGCCGCACCGTGACGTGCGCCGCCTGGAACGCTTCGTGGTCGAACTCGGCGAAGCTGCGGCCGCTGCTCGCCACGCGCGCGGTGCGGCGGTCGGGGAGCGCGTAGAAGCCGTCGAGCCCGCTCTGGCGGATGATCGCGGCCGCGGTCTCGCAGCCCGCGCAGCAGTACGTCGCGCCGTCGACGACGCGCGCCTCGCCCGGCGCCGCGGGCAGGCCGCAGTGGGCGCAGGTCTCGGCGGCGGCAGCGGCGCCGAGCGCCACGTCAGCGGTCGTCGTGATGCTCATGCGACGGCGCCGCGAGGGCGGCGGCCGGGGTGGAGGCCGGCGCGTGGGCCGCGTGCTCCATCGCCGCGTGCGCGCGCGGCGCGAACCGGCCGGCCACGGTCATCGCGCCGAGCACCACGAGCACGACCGCGGTGAAGGCGGGGAGGTGCTTGCGGGCGGGCCCGAGCAGCCGCTGCGCGCCGAGTCCGACGGCGGCCATCATCGGCACGGTGCCGGTCCAGAAGGCGGCCATCACCAGCGCGCCCGCGGGAGCGCTGCCGGCGGCCGCCGAGGTGGCGACGAAGGCGTAGAGCCAGCCGCAGGGCAGCGCCGCGGTGAGCACGCCGAGCGCGAGGCCGCGCGCCGCCGGCGGCCGGTCCTGCACCGCCCGCACGCCGCGCGCGATCCGCGACGCCAGGGCCGGCGGCACCGCGAGCGCGGGGAGCCGCACGCCGAGATGCGCGGCCAGCGACGCCAGCCCCCACAGGATCAGTAGCGCGCCGGCGGCGATCGCCGCCGGCCGCGCCGCGCCCGCGACGGCGCCGAGCTGGTCGAGCCCCTGCCCCGCCGCCCCGGCGACCGCGCCGAGCGTGGCGTACGAGAGCAGGCGGCCGAGGTTGTACGCCGCCGTGCTGCGCAGCGCCGCGCGTCCGTGCGACACGTCGCCGCCCGAGGCGAGGCAGGCGAAGCTGCCGCACATGCCGGCGCAGTGCACGCTGCCGAGCAGCGCGGCGACGAAGACGCTGAGCGCCAGCGCGGTCACGCGCTCACTCCGCCCCGGGGGCGGGATCGAGCTCGACGCGCGTGCTCATGGCGAAGTGGTCGGCGGCACGCACGGCGTCCAGGCGCACCTCCCACATCCCGCGGTGCCCCAGCGCGTGCGACGCGACGTAGCGGCCGTCGCCCAGGTCGCGCAGCGTGAGCTCGACCGGCCGGCCGGCGTCGGCGTTGTGGATGAGCGTCGCCTGCACCGTCGCGCCGGCGACGGCCGCGCCGGCCGCGTCCGTGAGGCGCACCTCCACGGCGGACTCCGTCGCGCCCGCCGCGAGCGACACGCCGGCCTGCCAGCCGAGCTTCGCGCTCGCCGCCCGCAGTGCCATCGTGCTGTCCCACTGCACCGCCTTGCGGTAGTAGTCGCGCTCGACGACGGTGCCGTTGGCGTCGCCGTTGGCCACGACGAGCATCCAGACGTTCACGCCGACGATCCCCGCCATCCCGGCCGCCAGCAGCCAGGGCCAGTACCATCCCGTGCTCTTCATCGCATCACTCCGGGCCGAGGAGGCGCCAGCTGTACTCGTGGGTGAACCCGTCGCCGTCCGAGATGCGGAACCGCACGCGGCGCTCGCCGGACGTGAACCGGCTCGGCGGCTGCACGACGAAGACCGTCGTGGTCATCGTCTCGCCCGCGCGCACACGCATCGGGTTCTCGGGCGCGATCAGCCGCGCGCCGGGCTCGTCGAGGTACTCGATCGTGTAGGCGTGGTCGGCGTTGGTGCGGTTGGCGACCTTCACGCGCACCTGGTTGGCGACGTCGCCGCCCGTCTCCACCGTGAAGGGCGCGCCGAGGCCGCCGAGCAGCGTGACGTCGGCCGGGGAGCGCATCGCGAGCGCGAGGAGGAAGCCGCCGAAGAACAGCGTGAAGGCGAGCGGATAGAGCACCGTGCGCACGCGCAGGATGCGCGGCGGGTTCCCCGCGAGCGCGTCCTGCGAGCTGTAGCGCACCAGCCCCTTCGGCTTCCCCACCTTCACCATGATCTCGTCGCAGGCGTCGGCGCACTGCGTGCAGTGGATGCACTCCATCTGCAGGCCGTCGCGGATGTCGATGCCGGTCGGGCAGGTGTTCACGCAGGCCTTGCAGTCGACGCAGTCGCCGAGGCCGGGGCGCGCGCCCGCGCCGTGGCCGCGCGGCTCGCCCCGGGTGCGGTCGTACGCGACGATGAGCGACTGCTTGTCGAGCAGCGCCGACTGCCAGCGGCCGTACGGGCACGCCACCAGGCAGGTCTGCTCGCGGAACCAGGTGAAGTCGAGGAAGACCGCCACCGTCGTCACCGCCATCACGCCGAAGGCCGTGGGGTGCGCCGCCGGCGAGTGCATCATCCAGTGCCGCAGCTCCTCGGTGCCGACGAAGTAGGCGAGGAAGGTGTTGCCGAGGATCGCGGCGAGCACGGCGTACACGGCGTACTTCAGCAGGCGCCGCGGCGCGAAGTGGCGCCGGTCCCGGTCGAGCGCCCGCGAGGCGCTGTAGCCGCCCTCGATCAGGCGCTCGAGCGGCCGGAAGATGAACTCCATCCACACCGTCTGCGGGCAGCCCCAGCCGCACCAGACGCGGCCGAAGAGCGCCGTGAGCAGGAAGATGCCGATGAGCGCGCTCACGAAGAGCAGCATCAGCAGCAGCGTGTCGGTGGGGAGGAACGTGGTGCCGAAGAACGTGAACTCGCGCCGCGGGAGGTCGAGCAGCA
>ERZ1645185.174-NODE-174-length-27679-cov-11.745004_pt1 | contig 27679 bp, 29 predicted proteins | sample MGYA00575351_ERZ1645185 | MGnify/ENA primary metagenome ERZ1645185 (study PRJEB40838, sample SAMN11284767) | freshwater sediment metagenome | isolation source: river sediment | host: Sediment | place: India: Jana village, Kanpur | collected 2015-12-17 ... | reverse complement strand
GCGAGCGGATGCCCACGGTGCGGTTGTCGGTGCCCCACTGGATGTTGATCGGCGCCGCATTGCTGCGCACCAGGCGCCGGTAGCTGTTGACGTAGGGCGCAAACAGGGCCATCGCCGCCGGGATGTACTTCTGCAACCCACCGATGTACCAGTAGAACTCCTTACTGGGCGAGCCGTCCGGGTTGCTGAAGAGGTTCTTCCCGGTGGCCTGCTCGACCACGCTCTGGTGCACGTGCATCGCGCTGCCGGGCTCGCCGGCAATGGGCTTGGCCATGAAGGTGGCGTACATGTCGTGGCGCAGCGCCGCTTCGCGCACGGTGCGCTTGAACAGGAAGGTCTCGTCGGCCAGGCTCAGCGGATGCGAATGGAAGAAGTTGATCTCCATCTGCCCGGCGCCCACCTCGTGGATCAGCGTGTCCACGTTCAGCTCCATCTTCTCGCAGTAGTCGTAGACGTCCTCGAACAGCGGGTCGAACTCGTTGACCGCGTCGATCGAGTAGGCCTGCCGCGAGGTCTCGGCCCGTCCGCTGCGGCCCACCGGCGGCTTCAACGGCATGTCCGGATCGGTGTTGCGGGCCACCAGGTAGAACTCCAGCTCGGGCGCAACCACCGGCGACCAGCCCTTGGCGTTGTACAGGTCGCAGACGCGGCGCAGCACCGAGCGCGGCGCGAAGGGCACCAGGTTGCCGTGCTTGTCGTAGCAGTCGTGGATGACCTGTGCCGTCGGGTCGGTGGCCCAGGGCACGATGCGCACCGTGGTCGGGTCGGCCTGCAGGTGCATGTCCTGGTCGGTGGGGGTGATGACGTCGTAGTAGGGCCCCTCTTCGGGGAATTCACCGGTCACGCCCATCGCCACCACCGCCTCGGGCAGCCGCATGCCGCGGTCCTCGGTGAACTTCTCGCGCGGCAGGATCTTGCCGCGCGCCACGCCCGTCAGGTCGGGCACCAGGCACTCGATCTCGGTCACGCGATGCGTGTCGAGCCACTGCTCGAGCTCGCTGAAGGTGTATTTGTCTCTATGCACCATGGGAAACCTAAGTTGTCTTTCTGCGCGGTGGCCATCGCCGGGCCGCCACCGCCTTGGCCTTGGAAGCTGTCGGCCCCCGCTAGCTCGCCGGGTCGCGGAAGCGCTTCCTGTACTCGCGGCAGGCGGCGCCGAACGCCGTTGCCAGCTGCACCGAAACCGGGTTGTCCGCAGCCTGCCACTCGGGATGCCATTGCACGCAAAGGTTGAAGCCCGCAGCCTTCGTATACGAGAACGCCTCGATCAGCCCATCAGGGGCCCGGGCCTCCACATGCAAGTCCCGCGCCAATCGTTTCACGCCCTGACCATGCACCGAGTTGACCTGGAACCGGGGCCGGTCGACGACGCCGGCCAGGACACCGCCGGGCTGCACCTCGACCTCGTGCACGAGTCCGTACTGCACGTCGGCGCTGGCTTCGGCACGCGCACGGTGGTCGGCATAGCCGGGCACCTCCTGCACAGCCTGGTGCAGCGAGCCCCCGAGCGCCACGTTCGTCTCCTGCGTGCCGCGGCAGATGGCGAACAGCGGCACGCCGCGCGCCAGCACCTGCGGAATGAAGGGCAACACCCAGTGGTCGCGCTCGGTGTCCAGCGGCAACTCGGGGTTGTGCACCCCCTCGTCGAAATGCCGCGGGTGCACGTTCGACGGCGAGCCGGTCAGCAGCACGCCGTCGGCCATGGCGAGCAGCGCATCGAAATCCGTCGCATCGGCGTTCGGCACCACCAGCGGCAGGCAACCCGCGAGGCGCACGAAATCGACGTACTTCTTGCCGGCGATATGGAAAGGATGGTGGCCCAGCTGGCGGTTGCACGCCGGCACCAGCACCACCGGTCTTGTCGAAGGCGCGTTCATGCGACCAGATCCCTCATTCGATACCACGCCATGCCCAGCACCAGCGCCGGGGTGCGCAGCAGTCGCCCGCCGGGGAAGGGGCGGTGCCGGATGCGGGCAAAGGTGTCCAGACGGCCGGCATCGCCGCAGATGGCCTCGGCCACGAGCCGCCCGGCCAGCCCGGTGAGCGCCAACCCATGGCCGGAGAAGCCTTGCAGGTAGTAGACGTTCTGCGGCTGCCCGGGCGCCGCCGGCAGACGGCCGAAGTCGGGAGCACGGTTCATTGAGATGTCCACGAAGCCGCCCCAGGCGTATTCGACCTTCGCACCCGCCAGCTGCGGAAAGGTTTGCACCATGCGCTGGCGGATGCTCTCGGCCAGGTTCATCGGCGTCACCGTGCTGTAGCTGACGCGGCCACCGTAGAGCATGCGCTGGTCGTTGGTGGTGCGGAAGTAGTCGAGCACGAAGTTGGTGTCGCACACCGCCGCGCGGGACGGGATCAGGCTGTCGGCCAGCGCGTCGTCCAGCCTTTCGGTGCAGGCGATGTAGGTCCCCACCGGCATGATGCGTGCCTCGAGCTGAGGCGCCAGGCCCTTCAGGTACACGTTGCCGGCGAGCAGCACATGGCGCGCGCGCACCTCGCCCTGCGCGGTGCGAAGGCGCACCGTGGCACCGGGCTCCAGCGCCTGCACGGCGCTGTCCTCGTGCAGGCGAACACCGGCCGCCGCAGCGGCCCGCGCCAGGCCGAGCGTGTATTTCAACGGATGCAGATGACCCGAACGCGCGTCGAACACGCCGCTGTGGTACCGCTCGCTGGCGATCCAGCGCGGCACGTCGGCCGCGGCGATGGACTGAAGCGGATAGCCGTAGACGCCGCCGATGCGCTCGGCCCATTCCTGCAACTCGCGTCCCTTGCGCGCGCTGGTGGCCAGCCCGAGATAGCCGTCGCGCCAGTCGCAGTCGATGCCGTGGCGTTCGATCCGTGCGCGCAGCAGGTCCAGGGCCTCGATGGACATGTTCCACACGCGGCGGGACTCGTCGAGCCCGAGCTGGGCTTCGATGGTCGCCTGGTCGCAGGCCAACCCGTGGATCGCCTGACCGCCGTTGCGGCCGCTGGCCCCCCAGCCCAGCTGACGTGCCTCGAGCAAGGTGACCGAATGGCCGCGCTCGGCCAGGTCCAGCGCCGCCGACAGGCCGGCCAGACCGCCACCAACCACGGCCACGTCGCAGCTGACCTGGCCTTGCAGCGCCGCATGCGCCTGCGGCCGTGGGGCGGTGGCCGCATAGTACGAATTGCGCGTCAGTTCGCGATCGACGCCAAGCAAGTCCATGTTGCAGCGGTGCGCTAGGCAGGCCCTCGTTCTTCCGGGTGGGGGTGGCTCGGGTCGCGGCTTCAGGCGGCGCGCTGGATGGCGCCGCGCAGCGTGTCGACGATCTCGTCGATCTGCTCGCGCTCGATGATCAGCGGCGGCGAGATCGCGACGATGTCGCCAGTGACGCGCAGCAGCACGCCCTTGTCGTAGCAGTCGAGGAAGAGATTGAAGGCCCGCTTGCCGGGCTCGCCGGGCAGCGGGGTCAGCTCGACCGCGCCGACGAGTCCGAAGTTGCGGATGTCGATCACGTTCGGCAGGCCCTTCAGCGAATGCACCGCCTCGCCAAAGTAGCCCTGTAGCTGACTGGCCCGCGTCAGCAGGCCTTCGTCGGCATAGGTCTCCAGCGTGGCCAGGCCGGCGGCGCAGGCCAGCGGGTGGGAGGAGTAGGTGTAGCCGTGCGGGAACTCGATCAGGTGCTCGGGCCCGTTCATGAACACGTCGTGGATCGACTGCTTCGCCAGCACCGCACCCATCGGCACGCAGCCGTTGGTGATGCCCTTGGCCACCGTCATCAGATCGGGCGTGACGCCAAAGGTGGTGGCGCCGAAGGGCGAGCCGGTGCGGCCGAAACCGGTGATGACCTCATCGAAGATCAGCAGGATGCCGTGCTTGTCGCAGATCTCGCGCAGCCGCTGCAGGTAGCCCTTCGGCGGCAGCAGCACGCCAGTCGAGCCGGCGATCGGCTCGACGATGACCGCGGCGATGGTCGACGCATCGTGCAGCGCGACCAGCCGCTCCAGATCGTCGGCCAGTTCGGCGCCATGCTCGGGCTGGCCCACGCTGAAGGCGTTGCGCGAAAGGTCGTGCGTGTGGCGGATGTGATCTACGCCGGTCAGCAGCGTGCCGAACATCTTGCGGTTGCCGACCATGCCGCCGACCGAGATGCCGCCGAAATTGACACCGTGGTAGCCACGCTCACGGCCGATCAGCCGCGTGCGCGTGCCTTCGCCGCGGGCGCGGTGGTAGGCGATGGCCATCTTCAACGCGGTCTCCACCGACTCGGAGCCCGAGTTGGTGAAGAACACCTTGTTCATCCCGGGCGGTGCGATCTTGGCCACCTTGTCGGCCAGCTCGAAGGCCTTGGGATGGGCCATGTTGAACGGTGGCGCGAAGTCCAGCTCGGCGGCCTGCTCCTGGATGGCCTTGACGATCTTCGGCCGCGCGTGCCCGGCATTCACGCACCACAGGCCGGCCACGCCGTCGAGGATCTGCCGGCCCTGGTCGTCCCAGTAGTGCATGCCCGAGGATTTGGCCAGAAGGCGCGGCGCCTTCTTGAACTGGCGGCTGGCAGTGAAGGGCATCCAGTACGCGTCGAGCTCGGGTTTCATGGCAACTCCTCGGCAGATGGCAATGCGGGGAATGCGCGCGGTGCGACGCACGCAGCTAGACCGGTGAGTCTACTCAGGCCAGCGTGCAATGTGTAGGCGCAATCGAGCGGGTCGGAGACTCACGATGCAATAAAATTCTAAATCGACTAAATTGGATGGCACGTTATGCGAAAGACAACCGGCCTCACGCAACTCGATTCGATCGACCGCGCCATTCTGGGCGCGTTGCAACGCGATGGCAGGCTGTCCAATGTCGAACTGGCGCAGCAGGTTCATCTTTCGCCTTCGGCCTGCCTGCGGCGCGTCAAGCAACTCGAGGAATCCGGCGTCATCGCGCAGTATGTGGCGCTGCTCAATCCCAAGGCGGTGGGGCGGCACGGCACCAGCTTCACGATCATCAACCTGGAAAGCATGAACACCCCGCAACTCGAAGCCTTCGAGCAAGCGGTGCGCGATGCCCCCGAAATCTTGGACTGCTTCTACGTCGCCGGTTCCAACGACTATCTGCTGCGCTTCGCCTACCGCGACGCCGAGGACCTGGAGCGCTTCCACACCGAGGTGCTGATGCGCCTGCCGGGCGTGGCCCGCTCTAATTCGATGCTGGTGCTGCGCACGGTGAAGAAGACCACTGCGCTGGCGCTTTGAGACGCCGCGCTCAGCGCCACGCGCCACGCGCGATGCAGCCGCAAAGATAGGTCCAGACGAAACGGGCCGCGGCGTAGCTGCTCAGTTCGGCGTGGTCGTATGGCGGCGACACCTCCACGCAGTCCATGCCGACGAAAGGTAGTCCGGCCAGCTCTTCCAGCACGGTGAAGATCTGGTTGGTGGTCAGCCCGCCCGGTTCGGGGGTGCCGGTGCCCGGAGCGAAGGCCGGATCGAGCGCGTCGATGTCCAGCGTCAGGTACACGGGCGGGTGGCCGTGCGCGGCCAGGCGCTCGCGCATGGCTTGCAGCACCTGCGCCAGCTGCGTGGCACTCTCCAGGCCGCGCAGGCTGCGTGCGTCGAAGATCAACCCGCCACGCTCGCGCACGTAGTCGCGCGCCTCGCGCACGCCGGCCGAACGGATGCCCAGTTGCATGAAGCAGGCATCGATCACCAGGCCCTCCTGCATCGCTTCGTAGACCCAGGTGCCGTGGCCGCTGGGTTCGCCGAAATGGTCTTCCCAGGTGTCGCAATGGGCGTCGAAATGAATCACCGCCAGCGGGCGGCCGAGCCAGCGCCTGTAGCAACGCAGCAGCGGCAACGTGATCGAGTGGTCGCCACCCAGCCAGGCCATGTGCTGCTGACGTATCAGCGCGTCGACCAGCGGAGTCATGGCCTCGCGCATGGCGGCCAGGCTGGTGTTCGGCAGCGGCAGGTCGCCGACATCGGCGAGCAGCCCGTCGGGCGTGACATCGAACAGCGGATGCACGCCGTCGCACAACATGTGGCTGGATTCGCGGATCGCACGCGGACCGAAGCGTGCGCCTGGCCGATTGGTGGTCGAGCCGTCCCAGCCGATGCCGGCAACGGCGAAGGGTCGGGTACCGGCGGCCGCCGCCACCTTGAGAAAGCGGTTGTCGGATTGGAAGGCAAAGGCGCTCATCGGCAGGCGGGTGGAGTGCGGTTCGCGGATCATAGGGGGCCACCACCCACCCGCTGCGGTACTGCACCGATGAAACCCGTGCTCGTGCTCCAACACCTTCACAACGACGGGCCGGCCTATCTGGCGACCTGGCTGCAGCGCCATGGCGTCCCGTTCGAGCTGCGCAATACTGAGGCTGGCGAGCCGTTTCCGGCGCAGGCCGTGGACTATGCGGCGCTGGCCGTTCTGGGCGGCGAGATGAGCGCCAACGACGACCTTCCGTCGCTGCGTCAGGCCGAGTTGCTGATCCTGGACGCGATGGCACGCGGGCGTCCGGTGATCGGCCACTGTCTGGGCGGCCAGCTGATGGCCCGCGCCCTGGGCGCGAAGATCGGCCCCTCGCCGCTGCCCGAGGTCGGCTGGCACCGCGTCGACTTGCAGCCGCTCACGCCGGCCCGCGAGTGGTTCGGTGCGGCGCCGTCGTTGACCGTCTTTCAATGGCACGAAGAGGCCTTCTCGCTGCCCGCGGGCGCGGTCTCGCTCGCCGGCAATTTGGCTTGTGCGCATCAGGCCTTCGCCATCGGCCCGCACTTGGGGATGCAGTTCCACATCGAGGTGGACGAAGAGAAGCTGCGCCTTTGGGCCCGCTCTGAGCACCCGGGCTACCGCAGCCAGCAGCTGCGCCACGCCACGGTGCACGACGGGGCCCGCATCTGCGACGAATTGAGCTCCTTCCTGCCTGCGCACCAGGCGGTCGCGGACCGGATCTACGCGCGCTGGCTGGCGGCGGTGTCTGAGGCCTGATTTTTTGCATCGCAACACGCTGTTTTCGAATAGTGAAATCGAACCACGCTGCGGCGCAGCATTGCTTTTCGCGAAAACAATCCTTGTTTCATATCGCGGCATGAAGAACGTAAGTTATTGATTTACATAGATTGAAATAGTACTCTTATATAAGACACAAGTCTTCTCAAACGCCACGTGCTCGGGTAGCCTTGAGGTTGTCGAAGCTTTCCAAACCCGCATCAAGGAGCCTGTATGAGCACACTGACCCGCGAACAACAAATCGCCGCCCTGGAAAAGGACTGGGCCGAAAACCCGCGCTGGAAGGGCATCAAGCGCGGCTACACCGCTGCCGATGTGGTGCGCCTGCGCGGCAGCTTGCAGATCGAACACACGCTGGCCAAGCGCGGCGCCGAGAAGCTGTGGAACCTGTGCAACACCGAGCCCTTCGTCAACTCGCTCGGCGCGCTCACCGGCAACCAGGCAATGCAGCAGGTCAAGGCGGGACTGAAGGCCATTTACCTGTCGGGCTGGCAAGTGGCGGGCGACGCCAACAGCAACGGCGAGATGTATCCCGACCAGTCGCTGTACGCGGTGGACTCGGTGCCGAAGGTCGTCAAGCGCATCAACAACACCTTCCAGCGCGCCGACCAGATCCAGTGGAGCGAAGGCAAGAACGACGTCGACTTCTTCGCGCCGATCGTCGCCGACGCCGAGGCCGGCTTCGGCGGCGTGCTCAACGCCTTCGAGCTGATGAAGGCGATGATCGAAGCCGGTGCTGCCGGCGTGCACTTCGAGGACCAGCTGGCCTCGGTGAAGAAGTGCGGCCACATGGGCGGCAAGGTGCTGGTGCCCACGCGCGAGGCGGTGGCCAAGCTGGTCGCGGCGCGCCTGGCGGCCGACGTGATGGGCGTGCCGACGGTTCTGCTGGCGCGCACCGATGCCGAGGCGGCCGACCTGGTGACCAGCGACGTCGACGACAACGACAAGCCTTTCCTGACCGGCGAGCGCACTATCGAGGGCTTCTACCGCACCAAGAAGGGCTTCGACCAGGCGGTCAGCCGCGGCTTGGCCTATGCCGAATACGCCGACATGGTGTGGTGCGAGACCGGCACGCCGGACCTGAAGTTCGCCAAGGACTTCGCCGACGCGATCCATGCCAAGTTCCCGGGCAAGATGCTGTCCTACAACTGCAGCCCCAGCTTCAACTGGAAGAAGAACCTGGACGACGCGACCATCGCCAAGTTCCAGCGCGAACTGGGCGCGATGGGCTACAAGTACCAGTTCATCACGCTGGCCGGCTTCCACAACCTGAACTACGGCATGTTCGAACTGGCCTATGGCTACGCGCGCAAGAACATGACGGCCTTCGTCGAGATGCAGGAGAAGGAATTCGCCGCGGCCGAGCGCGGCTTCACCGCGGTGAAGCACCAGCGCGAGGTCGGCACTGGCTACTTCGACGCGGTGACCACGACCATCGAGCGCGAGGCGTCGACCGCGGCACTGAAGGGCTCCACCGAAGACGAACAGTTCTTCGACGAGAAGCACGGCTGATCCCACCCCGGGTCTGCCACGCCGCCCGCAGGCCACAAGCCTGCGGGCTTTTTCGTTGTGGCGCCAGGGTGCAGCCTTGGCGCGCCGCAGCGGCCTTGCGGGCGAAGGTCGCGGCGTCCGATCGACTTGCGACGGCTATGCTGTTGCCAACCGCCTGCCTCATGCTGCCAAGCCATCGATGACCCATCGCATTCAGTTGCTCACGCCGAGGATGGCGGGCCTCCTGCAGCGCATCGAACGGGCACGGCGCACGCCGTTGCATGCGATGGACGCGCCGCAGGCCCGCATCGCCTATGCGGCGGCCGCGGAGATCTTGGACCTGCCGCGTACCAAGCTGCAGCGGGTCGAAGACCTCGTCGTGCCTGCGGCAGACGGCACGGCGCTGCCGGCGCGCCTGTATGCCGACCGCGGCCAGCGCCCGCTGCCCGCGCTGCTGTACCTGCACGGCGGCGGCTTCGTCATCGGCTCGCTCGAGACCCACGACAGCCTGTGCCGCCAGCTCGCTTTGCGCAGCGGCTGGGCCGTGGTAGCGCTGGACTACCGGCTGGCACCGGAACACCGCTTTCCGACGGCCGTCGAGGACGCCTGGTCTGTGTTGCAGTGGCTGCACCGCGACGGCCATCAACTCGGCCTGGACAGCCGCCGGCTGGCGGTCGGAGGCGACAGCGCCGGCGGCACGCTGGCGGCCGTGTGCGCGCTGCTGGCACGAGACCACAGCCTTCCGCTGGCACTGCAACTGCTCGTCACACCGGGCACGTCGGCCTACGGCGACACCGGCTCGCGCCGCTTGTTCGCCAACGGCTTCCTGCTCGACGCGGCGACCATCGACTGGTTCTTCGAGCAGTACATCGACCATGCCCATCGTGGCGACTGGCGCTTCGCGCCATTGGGCCGGGACGACCTGGAAGGTGCCGCGCCTGCCTGCGTGGTGCTGGCCGAATGCGACCCCTTGCTCGACGAAGGGCTGGCCTATGCCGATCGGCTGCGCGCCGCGCATGTGCCCGTGACGCTGGAGTTGTATCGCGGCGTGACGCATGATTTCATCAAGATGGGCCGGGTACTGGACGAGGCTGCGCTGGCGATGCAGGCGGCAGCCGACGCATTGAAGGAGGCTTGGAGTTGATGAGCCGCAGTGAATACCGCTACCTCGAGCGCCTGCGCGTGCGCTGGGCCGAGGTGGACATGCAGAAGATCGTCTTCAATGGGCACTACCTGATGTATTTCGACACCGCCGTGGCCGGCTACTGGCGGGCGATGGCGATGCCCTATCAGGAGACGATGCAGTACCTCGGCGGCGACCTCTACGTGCGCAAGGCGACGCTGGAGTACCTGGCCTCGGCGCAGTACGACGACCTGATCGACGTTGGCATCCGCTGCGTGCGAGTCGGCAACTCCTCGATCCTGTTCGGCGCAGGCGTGTTCCGCGGCGAGTCCCTGCTGGTCGGCGGGGAGCTCGTTTATGTGTTTGCCGACCCGGACACGCAGACCTCGCAACCCGTGCCGGCGCAGTTGCGCGCCTTGCTGCAGGACTTCGAGGCCGGCCAGCCGATGCTGGATCTGCGCCTGGGCACCTGGGACGAACTCGGGCGCGAAGCGCAGGCACTGCGCACCACGGTCTTCGTGCAGGAACAGCGCATCCCGGCCGAGCTCGAATGGGACGCCGCCGACGCGGCCTGTGTGCATGCGGTGGCCTACAACCGCTTCGGGATGGCGCTGGGCACCGGGCGCTTGCTGGAGCATGCGCCCGGTGTGTCGAAGATCGGCCGCATGGCCGTGCTGCAATCGCTGCGCGGAGGCGGTGTCGGCCGCGCTCTGCTGGAGGCACTGTGCGGCTGCGCACGCCAGCGGGGCGACCGCGAAGTGTTGCTGCATGCCCAGGCAAGCGCCGTGGGCTTCTACAGGCGTGCCGGTTTCAGCGAACGTGGCGCGCCCTTTGAAGAGGCCGCCATCCAGCATGTCGAGATGGCCCGTGCGCCATAGCCGGTGCCGCTAGCCCGTCGGGCGACATTCGTCGAACAACTCCAGGTGGCGGGGGCCGATCAGCCAGTGCTGCAGCAGCCGGTCCCCCTCGTGTTCGATACGGCGGCGCAGCACGCCGTCGACGCCGTCGTGGGCTGCGCCCTGGGACATAAGCGCATAGCTCTCCATGACCGTGTCTTGAGCGGCAGCGGCATCGCGGCGCACGTAGCACCGTGCCCGCAGCTTGGGATGCTGGGCCTGCAGCCCGGCCTGCCAGACCTGCAGCGCGCGCATGGCCGCTTGGGTCTGCGCTGGCGCCACGCGCCAGTAGAAGAAGAGTTGCTGCCGTTGCGCGAGCATGGCCGTCGCGCGCCGCAGCCGTTCAGTCCGCCAACGCGTCCAGCGCGTAGGGCAGTGCGTCCGGCCTCAGCGTTGGCCCGCCGGGCGAACCGGCATGCAGGCTGCCGTCCTGCAGCCCGGCGGTCTTCAGCTCCACCAGTGCCGCATGGCGGCCGTCCGGCAGCGAGGCCGACAACACCACCATGCCGGCCGGCTGGCCGGGGTCGGCACTGTGGAAGACCTCCATGCCTTCCCGCAACGCGGCTTGGCTGTCCATCAAGTAGGTGCGGCGCTTCAGCGTGCCGCGGTACTGGCTGCGTGCCACCACCTCCTGGCCGGGATAGCAGCCCTTCTTGAAGTTCACGCCCCCTAGCAGCTCCAGGTTCAGCATCTGCGGCACGAACTGCTCGACGGTGGCGGCCGTGATGCGCGCCAGGCCGCTGCGCACTTCCAACCAGCGCCAGGCCTGCGGCTCCATCGGCGGCAGCGCCGGCGCCTCGGGCCCCGCCCACAGGTAACGCGACACGCCGTCGACGCTGGGCAGCCGCAGCACCCAGCCGCCAGCGTGCGCAGCGCAGGACCATGCGCCCTCAGGCAGCACGCCGGCCAGCAGCGAATCGGCGGCCGGACCGGCCAGTCCGTGCAGCGGCCAGCGCGCGCTTGCATCCTCCAGCTTGCACTTGGCGCGCAGCACGAACATCGACAGCCGCTTGAGCGTGGGCGCCAGCAGGTCGGCGCTGCAGGCCAGCGCGAACTCGTCTTCGGCCATGCGCCAGATCACGAAGGTGGCCAGCAGCCTTCCCTTGGCAGAGCAGTAGCCGGCCAGCTGCGCCTGCACCGGCTTCAAGTGCAACATGTCCTGCGTGAGCTGGGCGTGCAGGAAGGACGCGGCATCGGCGCCGTGTGCCCGGATCAGCCCCCAGTCGCGCAGCGCCAGTGCGCCATTGGCGGCAGGGGGCGCGGATGTGTTCGTCGACATGGGGCAATTATCATGGTCGGATCATGGCTTCGGCATCCAAGGGGTTGCGCTGGTTGCTCGGGGCAGTCGGTGCGTTGCTGCTGCTCGCTGCACTGGTCGCTGGTGCGGCGTACCTGTGGCTGGACCGGCCGCTGCCGCTGGCCGCAGCCTCGGTGGAGCTGTCCATCGAGCCCGGCGCCACGCCGCGCGAGGTGGCGGACGCGTGGGTGGCGGCCGGCGTGCAAACCCAGCCCGAGGCGCTGTACCAGTGGTTCCGCTGGTCGGGTCAGGCGCGCCGCATGCGTGCCGGCAGCTACGAGGTGCACGCGGGCATCACGCCGCGGCTGTTGCTGCGCAAGATGGTCCAGGGCGACGAAACGCTGGAGAAGTTGCGCCTGGGCGAAGGCTGGACATGGCGACAGGTGCGCGCCGCGCTGGAGGCGGCACCGCACCTGAAGCCGCTGGTTCCGGGCCTGGACGAGGCCCAGCTGATGCAGTCCCTCGGGGACATGGCAGGCAGCGCCGAAGGCCGTTTCTTCCCGGACACCTATGTCTACAGCCGTGGCGTCAGCGCGCACACCGTGCTGCGGCGCGCCCATGTCCAGATGCAGCGCCGTCTGCAGGACGCCTGGGCGCAGCGCGACCCCGCGACGCCGCTGCGCAGCCCCGAGCAAGCGTTGATTCTGGCGTCGATCGTGGAGAAGGAGACCGGACCGAAGGACGACCCCGGGATGGTGGCCGGCGTGTTCCTGAACCGGCTGCGCATCGGCATGCCACTGCAGACCGACCCGACGGTCATCTACGGCCTGGGCGAGGCGTTCGACGGCAACCTGCGCAAGCGCGATCTGCAGACCGACGGGGCCTACAACACCTACACCCGTGCCGGCCTGCCGCCCACCCCGATCGCGCTGCCGAGCCTCGCGTCGCTGACGGCGGTGGTGCGGCCGACGCCCACGCGCGCACTGTATTTCGTGGCCCGAGGCGACGGCAGCAGCGTCTTCAGCGAAAACCTGGCCGACCATAATCGGGCCGTGAACAGATACCAGCGAAAGACGGGGCCATGAGAGCCATCACGGGGGTGCGGCAGGTGCAGCAGCGCAACTCGGCGACGCCGCGGCGGCGTCGATGAGCGGCCGCTTCATCAGCTTCGAAGGCATCGACGGGGCGGGCAAAACCACGCACATCGCCGCGCTTCAGGATTGGCTGCACGCGCGCGGACACGAGGTCGTGCTCACGCGCGAGCCCGGTGGCAGCCCGCTGGCCGAGCAACTGCGCGAACTGGTGCTGCACCAGCCAATGGATGCCATGAGCGAGGCCTTGCTCATCTTCGCCGCGCGCCGCGACCACCTCAGCAGTTGCATCGAGCCCGCGCTGGCGCGGGGCGCGATGGTGCTGTGCGACCGCTTTACCGACGCCACCTTTGCCTACCAGGGAGCAGGGCGCGGCTTCAGCCTGGACATCCTGCGGCAACTGGAAGAGTGGGTTCAGCAGGGCCGACAGCCCGACCTGACGCTCTGGTTCGACCTTCCGCCTGCCATGGCGGCCGCCAGGCGGGCTGCGGTGCGCGAGCCGGACCGCTTCGAACGCCAGGACGACGCCTTCTTCGACAAGGTGCGCGAGGGCTACGCGCAGCGCATGTCCGCAGCGCCGGGGCGCTTCGTCCGCCTGGACGCGACCGTGCCGCCGGCCGAGGTGTGGTCGCAGATCGAGCGCGCGCTGGCGCAGCGGCCATGGTGGTAGGCGAGGACGGGCTGCTGCCGCTGCCCTGGCTGCGCCCGGCACTGCAGCAGGCGCTGGACCGGCGCGCCCACGCGCTGCTGCTGCAGGCGGCCCCGGGTATCGGGGGGCTGGAGTTCATGCTCACCCTGGCGCAGGCCTGGCTCTGCGAGGCCCATGCGGGCGCGGCCGGACGGCCGTGCGGGCGCTGCGAGAGCTGCAGACTGGTGCAGGCCCGCACCCACCCCGATCTGCTGGTGGTGCTGCCCGAAGCACTGCGCGTGGCGCTGGGCTGGACAGGGCAGGGCGACGAGGACGCATCGACCGACGGCAGCGCCAAGGGTCGCCGCAAGCCGAGCCGGCAGATCCGCATCGACGAGGTGCGGCTGGCCATCGACTGGGTGACGCAGAGCTCATCGCGCGGTCGTGCGAAAGTGGTGCTGCTGCATCCTGCCGAGGCCATGAATCTTCAGGCGGCCAGCGCGTTGCTGAAGACGCTGGAAGAGCCCCCCGGCGAAGCCCGGCTGGTGCTCGGCACCCGGGACGAAGCCCTGCTGCTACCCACGGTGCGCAGCCGCTGCCAGCGCATCCGGCTGGCAGCGCCGCAGCCTGGCGAGGCGCTTGCCTGGCTGCAGGGGCAGGGCGTGCGCGACCCACAGGTGCTGCTGGCGGCAGCGGGTGGCGGCCCCCTTGCGGCGCTCGACATGGCACGGGCCGGCGTCGACGGCGCCGGCTGGACGGCACTGCCGGGCGCAGTCCGCACAGGCCAGGCGGCGTCACTGGCCGGCTGGCCAGTGCCGCAGGCGCTGGACGCACTGCAGAAGCTTTGCCACGACGCGTTGCGCGTGAGCCTGGGTGTTGCGCCCCGGTACTTCCCGCCCCAATCGGTGCCGGTCGGTGCTTCGCTGCAGGCACTTGCAGCGTGGTCGCGCTCCCTCGCGCGGGTCGCCAGGCATGACGAACATCCTTGGAACGAGGGCCTGCTGATCGAGGCCCTGGTGGCCGAAGGCCGCGCTTGCTGGCAAGAAGCCACGACTCGCCGCGCCCGCGACCCGCGCGGCTTGGATAAACTGCCGGCGTGAACGATCGCGCTTCGCCCCAGATGAGTGCAGCCGGCGCGCAGGTCCCGGCCACGCAGACGCCCGGCGCTGCCACGGCGGCGCGCCCTAGCGTGATTCAGCTCGTTTTTCGCGAGAAGGGTGCTCTGTACGCGGCCTACATCCCGCTGTTGACCGACGGTGGTCTGTTCGTGCCTACCGCCCGCGAATACCGCCTGGGCGACGACCTGTACCTGCTGCTGTCGCTTCCGGACGACCCGCAACGCTACCCGGTGGCCGGCAAGGTGGCCTGGATCACGCCAAACAACGCCTCCGGCGGGCGCACGCAGGGCGTGGGCGTGCGCTTTCCCGCCGACGAGAAGACGCGCGGGCTGAAGCTGAAGATCGAGGAGATGCTCGGCACCTCGATCTCCTCGTCCAAGCCGACGCAGACGCTGTAGTCTTCGGGTCATTTCAGGCCCGCCCGGCAAGGCCGCCGGGCCCACGCTGTAGATGTACGTCGACTCGCATTGCCACCTGAGCTTTCCGGAACTGCGTGGCCGCGTCGACGAGCTGCAGCGCGAGATGAGGGCGGCCCAGGTCGACCGGGCGTTGTGCATCTGCACCACGCTGGAGGAGTTCGATACGGTGCATGGCCTGGCCCTGTCCTACGACAACCTGTGGGCGAGTGCCGGCGTGCATCCGGACAGCGAGGGCGTGCGCGAACCCACCGTGGACGACCTGCTTGCCCTCGCGGCGCGACCGAAGGTGGTGGCGATTGGCGAGACCGGGCTCGACTACTACCGCCTGGCGGGGCGCAGCATCGAGCAGATGGCCTGGCAGCGCGATCGTTTTCGCGTGCATATCCGGGCCGCTCGTTCGAGCGGCTTGCCGCTGGTCGTGCACACGCGCAGCGCCAGCGAAGACACGGTTCGCATCCTGAGGGAGGAGGGCGGTCGGCAGGTGAGGGGCGTGTTCCATTGCTTCACCGAGACGCAGGAGGTTGCCGATGCCGCGCTGGAGATGGGCTTCTACATCTCCTTTTCCGGCATCCTGAGCTTCAAGAACGCTCAGCCCCTGCGTGAAGTGGCAAGGCGGGTACCCTTGGAACGCTGCCTGATCGAGACCGACAGCCCCTACCTGGCTCCCGTGCCGCACCGCGGCAAGCTCAATCAGCCCGCCTACGTGGCCCATGTGGCGGCCGAACTGGCGGCGCTGAAGCAGTGCAGCGTGGGCGAGGTGGCTATGGCGACGAGCCGCAATTTCGACCAGTTGTTCTCACGTTGCGTGGTGTCAGATCAAGCCGAGACGTAAATGAGAATCCTGTTTAAGTTTGTTTTATATGTACTTGTAATTACAAGCAATGGAATCGCGAGAGCGGACTCCTACGTGGATTTCTTTCGGGCCGTCAACACGGACAATGCGCGCACCGTGACCGAACTGTTGGCCAAGGGCTTCGATCCGAATACGCGCAGCACTTCCGGCCAGGTGGCGCTTTACCTAGCCTTGGGCGAGAACTTTTCACCCAAGGTGGCCGATGCCTTGCTGACCAGTCCGGCCCTGGACGTGAACGCCGCCAACGCAGTCGGCGAGACGCCGCTGATGATGGCGGCCATGCACGGCCGGCTGGATTGGGCGAACAAGCTGCTTGCGCGCGGCGCGGCCGTTCAGAAGCCTGGCTGGTCGCCGCTGCACTACGCGGCCACCGGGCCGAACATCCAGGTGCTGACCTTGCTGCTGGACCGCGGGGCCGACATCAATTCACGCGCACCCAACGGCAGCACGCCGCTGATGATGGCGGCACGCTACGGGGCCGAGGACAACGTGAAGCTGCTCGTGAAGCGTGGCGCCGACAAGGAATTGCGCAACGACCGCAATCTGTCCGCCCTGGACATGGCGCGCAGCGCCGGCCGAACCTACCTGGTGCCCCTGTTGCAATAGGTCTACCGCGCAGCAGGCTTGTCAGCGCGATTCCGACAGACGGCTTGGCGTTGCGCCGACTGGGTGATCGTGACTGGGCTGGATAGAGTGAATCTCAGATCAACCGCTGAAGGTGAACCTCGATGCCGCAACCGCAACACCCCGCCGCCAATCCGTTCGCGCTGCTGATGGACCCGGAGTCGATCTTCAGGGCCATCGAAAAGTCCGAGCGCCTCGAGCGCCTGCACAGCCGTGTCTGCCGGCCGCTGGACAAGCCGCTGCTGCCAGTGGTCGGCAGCGAGGACGAGGAGCCTTCGGCGATCGACGAATTGGATCTGCCTGGCGAGCGCATCTAGTCCCGCAGCGCTTATCGGAATGCGCTACGATGTATATTATGTAAACTGACATATGTCGCCGGATGGGCCCGATCTGCGAGGTCGGGCAGAAATAGCAACGGGCCCCTCGCGGGGCCCGTCGCACTTCGTGGCGGCGCGTGAATCAGAGTCGCTCGAACACGGTCGCGATGCCTTGGCCGCCGCCGATGCACATCGTCACCAGTGCGAACCGGCCACCGGTGCGGTGCAGTTCATAGATTGCCTTGGTGGCGATGAACGCGCCCGAACAGCCGATCGGGTGACCCAGGGCGATGGCGCCGCCGTTCGGGTTGGTCTTGGCCGGATCCAGCTCCAGACCGCGCGATACGGCAATCGCCTGGGCCGCAAAGGCTTCGTTGGACTCCACCACGTCCATCTGGCTGATCGACAGGCCTGCCTTCTTCAGCGCCAGCTTGGACGCCGGGATCGGGCCCTCGCCCATCACGTCGTTCGGCACGCCCGCCACCGCATAGCTGACCAAGCGCGCCATCGGCTTGTAACCGGCCTTGGCCGCCGTTTCGGCGTCGCCCAGCACGAAGAAGGCCGCGCCGTCGTTGATGCCCGAAGCGTTGCCCGCCGTGACCGTGCCGTCCTTCTTGAACGCCGGCTTGAGCTTGGCCAGCGACTCCATCGTGGTGCTGCCCTTCACGTATTCGTCGGTATCGAAGACCACGTCGCCCTTCTTCGTCTGCTTGACGATGGGCACGATCTGGCTCTTGAAGCGGCCCTCGGCCACGGCAGCGGCGGCACGGCGCTGCGATTCGACCGCCAGCGCATCCTGCTGCTCGCGAGTGATGTTCCACTTGGCGGCCAGGTTCTCGGCCGTGATGCCCATGTGGCCGACACCGAAGGGATCGGTCAGCGCAGCCACCATCGAGTCGATCAGCTTGGTGTCGCCCATGCGCGCGCCGCTGCGCATCGCCGTGGACAGATAGGCGCCGCGGCTCATCACCTCGACACCGCCGCCGACGCCGTAGTCGCAATCACCGAGCAGGATGTTCTGCGCCGTGGTGACGATGCCCTGCAGACCCGAGGAGCACAACCGGTTGACGGCCATGGCCACCGACTCCATCGGCAGCCCAGCCTGGATCGAAGCGACCCGAGCCACGTAGGGATAACGGCTTTCGGTGGGAATGCAGTTGCCCACGGTGACGTAGTTGATGGCCTTCGGATCGACGCCGGAACGGCCGATCGCCTCCTTCATCACCATGCCGGCCAGTTCAGCCGGTTCGATGTCCGCCAGAGAACCGCCGAAACTGCCGATCGCCGACCGGGCAGCACCCAGGACCACCACATCACGCTTGCTCATGCTCGTCTCCTTGACCAAAGAATGCACAACGCGTCAAGCGTAGCACCTTGCGCTGGCGTCGCGCTTACGCGCCCCCATGCCGCAGGCCGGGACGGGGCCATTGATGGCGGGGATAGAGGGCGGGCGCATCACGCACCCTGCCCCTGGCAGAAGCGATGGACAGCGGCTTGTCCATCTGGCGGAGCCGGAGGGATTCGAACCCTCGATGCAGGTTTTGCCCGCATACTCCCTTAGCAGGGGAGCACCTTCGGCCACTCGGTCACGACTCCGGCGAAGTCCCGCATTCTAGCCGCGATCGCGGCCTTCCCGCCTGTGTCAGGCCGCTGCCTGATCGAGATCGAACGCCTTGTGCAGCGCGCGCACGGCGAGTTCCATGTACTTCTCGTCGATCACCACGCTGGTCTTGATCTCGCTGGTGGTGACCATCTGGATGTTGATCCCCTCCTCGCTCAGCGCGCGGAACATCTTGGCCGCGATGCCGACGTGGCTGCGCATGCCGATGCCGACGATCGACACCTTGCAGATGCGCGGGTCGCCGGTCACCTCGGCCGCGCCCGTGGCCGGCCCGACGCCGCTCTTCAGCAGGTCCAGGGCGCGCGAGTAGTCGTTGCGATTGACGGTGAAGGAGAAGTCGGTGCGGCCGCCGTGCGACACGTTCTGCACGATGACGTCCACATCGATGTTCGCGTCGGCCACCGCGCCCAGGATCTGGTAGGCGATGCCGGGCCGGTCGGGCACGCCGACGACGGTGATCTTGGCCTCGTCGCGCGAGAAGGCGATTCCGGACACGACAGCTTGTTCCATCTTTTCGTCTTCCTCGAAAGTGATCAGGGTGCCTGAGGCCGCCTCTTCGGCAATGTCGATGTCCCAGGGTGTGAAGCTGGAGAGCACGCGCACCGGCACGCGGTACTTGCCGGCGAATTCCACCGAGCGGATCTGCAGCACCTTCGAGCCCAGGCTGGCCATCTCCAGCATCTCCTCGAAGCTGACCGTGTGCAGGCGTCGCGCCTCGGGCACGATGCGCGGATCGGTGGTGTACACGCCATCCACGTCGGTATAGATCAGGCACTCGTCGGCCTTCATCGCCGCGGCCACCGCCACAGCCGAGGTGTCCGAGCCACCGCGGCCCAGCGTGGCGACGTTGCCCTGGTCGTCCACGCCCTGGAAACCGGTGATCACGACCACCTTGCCGGCATCCAGATCGGCGCGAACGCGGGCGTCGTCGATCGACTGGATACGCGCCTTGGTGAAGGCCGAATCGGTGCGGATCGGCACCTGCCAACCCGAGTAGCTCACCGCCTCCAGGCCTTCGGACATCAGTGCCAGCGCGAGCAGGCCCACCGAAACCTGTTCGCCCGTGGCGGCGATCTGGTCCAGTTCGCGGAAACTTTGCGCTGTGGGCTTCTCGGGCGACAGTTCCTTGGCCAGCCCCAGCAGCCGGTTGGTTTCACCGCTCATGGCCGACGGCACGACCACGATGCGGTGGCCGGCGCGCACCCATTTCGCCACGCGCTTGGCGACGCTGCGGATGCGCTCGGTCGAACCCATCGAGGTGCCACCGTACTTGTGAACGATCAATGCCATGAAAGGATGCGCAATTTCGATGCCGAGGGATGTACGCCGGCGGCGCACGCAAACCGCGCATTTTATGCGCTGCGGGCTGCGCGTCCCGGGCGTAGCGGCGCGGGCTGCCACAGCAGTTGCAGTGCGCGCACGCCGGCCGGGGCCAGCCGCCTGGCGTCGATGCCCAGGCCGGGCACGTAGACCAGGACCCCTTGCGCGTAGACCAGCGGGCCACCGCGCATCCAGGCGGGCACCTCGGTGGCCTGGTACTGCTTCTTCAGACTGCGCGGCAGGGCACCGGGCTGCAGCTGGAAGCGTTCGCCGCCCACGCGGGGACGCAGCTCGCAACTCAACAGCTGCGCAGCGTCGATGCCGGCGCCGCGGGAGCGGCGGACCACGAACGCGCCGCCCCACTCCGGCACCGGGTGCGCTCCTTCGCGACTGAGGTCGATGTGCAAGCTATCGGGCCGTCCCGTCGCAGCCTCCTGCCCTGCATGTCCGGGCCGGAGCAACCCGGCATGCAGGCAGAGCAGTCCGTTCGGACCCGGCCAGCGGCTTCCCGGTCGTGCCTGCGCAAGCTCGTGCCGAAGCCGTTGCACTAGGCTTTCCGCGGCTCCGCTCGAGCTCAGGGCCGCGAGCCAGCTGCGCAGCGTCAGCGCACGCCGGGCGTCCGACAGCTTCGCCCAAGCCGCGACGCGCAATGCGCCGCTCGCGTCGGTGCAGGCCTGCAGGTCGAGCGCGGCCAGTTCCCTCAGGGCCTCGGCCGCTTCCTGTGCACGGCGCGCGCTGGCGCACAGGCTGACCTCGGCGTCGGGGAAGGCCAGCTCCAGGTTCGGCCACAGCTGCTGACGCAGCCGGCTTCGCGCATAGCGCGGGTCCATATTGCTCAGGTCGAACACATGGCGAAGCCGGTGTCGATGCAGGTAGGCGTCGATGGCATCGCGCGATTGCCCCAACCACGGTCGAGCCCATTCCAGGCCCAGGCGCTGCGCGCTGCGCGGCATGGCCGCCAGACCCGCCGGCCCGGCGCCGCGCAGTGCCTGCAGCAAGAAGGTCTCTGCCTGGTCGCGCCGGTGATGGGCCAGCAGCACCAACTTTGCACCCTGCTCGGACGCCATCTCGGCCAGCGCGGCATAACGCTCACGCCGGGCCCAGGCTTCGACGCTGTCGCCGCGACCGGGCCGTTCGGTGAGGTGCCGCCAGGCCAGCCGTACCGGCAGCCCACGCGACGCCCAGCGCCGCGCCTGGCGCTGCAGGTGGGCCAACCACGCGTCCGCGTCGGGCTGCAAACCGTGGTGAACGTGCAACCCGACCACGTCCAGGCCAAGGCCGGCCGCCGCGCGCGCGGTGGCATGCCACAAGGCGGTGGAATCACGGCCGCCACTGACGGCCACCGCAACGCAGGGGCGGCTCACGGTCCGGAGTGGCGCCCGGACCGCCGCACTCAGCGCTCCTTGGTGTCGGAGAACCGTCCGTAGGACTGCAGCCGCTCGTAGCGGCGCTGCAGGAGCTCCTTGGTCTTCAGGTCGACCACCTGCCTGAGCGCGTCGTTGAGCCCGCGCTTGAGGTTCACGGCCATCTGCTTCGGGTCGCGATGCGAGCCGCCGACCGGCTCGCTGACGATCTTGTCGATCAACCCCAGTGCCTTGAGCCGGTGGGCAGTGATGCCGAGCGCATCGGCCGCGTCGGATGCACGCTCGGCGGTCTTCCACAGGATGGACGCGCACCCTTCGGGTGAGATCACCGAGTACACCGCGTACTGCAGCATTAGCACCTGATCGGCCACGCTGATCGCCAGTGCCCCGCCCGAGCCGCCTTCGCCGATGATCGTGGCGATGATCGGTACCTCCAGCTGCGCCATCTCGAAGATGTTGCGGCCGATGGCTTCGGACTGCCCACGCTCCTCGGCGCCAATGCCCGGGTACGCGCCGGGCGTGTCGACGAAGGTGAACACCGGCACGCCGAACTTCTCGGCCAGCTTCATCAGCCTGAGCGCCTTGCGGTAGCCCTCAGGGCGGGCCATGCCGAAGTTGCGCAGCGCCCGTTCCTTGGTGTCGCGGCCCTTCTGGTGCCCGATGACCATGCAGGCCTGGCCGTTGAAGCGCGCCAGGCCGCCGACGATCGACAGGTCATCGGCAAAGGCGCGGTCACCGTGCAGTTCCTGGAACTCGGTGAAGATCTCGCTCACATAGTCCAGCGTGTACGGTCGCTGTGGATGACGCGCGATCTGCGTCACCTGCCACGGCGTCAGGCTGGAATAGATCTCCTTGGTCAGCTGCTGGCTCTTATGGTCCAGCCGCTCGATCTCGTCGGAGATGTCCACCGCCGACTCGTTCTGCACGTAACGCAGTTCCTCGATCTTCGAATCGAGCTCGGCGATCGGCTGCTCGAACTCCAGAAAGTGCCGCTTGCTCATGCAACTCCTCTAGTGCAGCGCATCGCTCAGTAGTCTACCGGCAGCGGATCCAGGCTGCGCCAGATGTACCAGGTGGCGACCGAGCGGAACGGCGCCCAGGCCTCGCCGATCTCGCGCGCCTCGGCCCGCGAAACCGGTTCGCCACTGAAGTAACTCTGGCTGATGCCCTTGAGCAGCCCCAGGTCGTCGAGCGGCAGCACGTTGGGCCGCATCAGGTGGAAGATCAGGAACATCTCCGCCGTCCAGCGGCCAATGCCGCGAATGGCCACCAGCTCCTCGATGATGGCTTCGTCGTCCATCTGCCGCCACTGTGGCACGTGCACGGCCCCCGAGCTGAAGTGCTGGGCCAGGTCGAGCAGGTACTCGGCCTTGCGCTGCGACAGTCCGGCCTGCCGCAGGCTCGTCAACGGCGTCGCCTCGACGGCCGCCGGTGCCACGCGGTGCGACGGCGTATCCAGCAGCGCCACCAGCCGGTCCCAGACCGACTGCGCCGCCTTGACCGAGATCTGCTGCCCGACGATCGATCGGGCCAGTGTCGTGAAGGCATCTCCGCGGCTTTGCAGGCGGGCCTCGCCAAACTGGGGAATCAGCTTCTTCATGACGCGGTCGCGCCGCGCCAGGTGCCTGCAGGCCTCGTCCCAGTACTCCGGCGTGACGCCGGATGCCGACTTAGGCATGCACTGGGCTCCTGCCGCGGCTTGCGGACGCGTCGCTCACTGGACTGCCCTCCGCACTGCGTGCCCCCCGGACGAGCGCCTGGCAGCGGCCCTGCGCTCTCATGCGCGCACCCAGGTGGTGCCGGCCGCGCTGTCCTTCAGCTCCACGCCGAGCGCGCTCAGCTCGGCGCGGATGCGATCGGCGGTGGCGAAGTCGCGCGCCCTCTTGGCCTGGGCGCGCTGCTCGATCAGGGCCTCGATCTGCGCCGCGTCGAACGCTTCGCCGCCTTGCGCGCCCTGCAGATAGGCGCGAGGCGACTGCTGAAGGATGCCGAGCACACCGCCCAGGCCCTTTAGCAGACGGGCGGTGGCCGGATCGCGGCTGCGGTTGAGCTGACCCGCCAGGTCGAACAGCACGGCCACGGCCACCGGCGTGTTGAAATCGTCGTCCATGGCGGCGCGGAAGGCCAGCGCCTGCGGTTGCGCCCAGTCGACGCCAGCGCCCTGCTCCACGTCGTGGCCGTCCAGCGCGGTGTAAAGCCGGCGCAGCGCCTGCCGCGCGTCGTCCAGGTTGGCGTCGCTGAAATTGAACGGGCTGCGGTAGTGCGTGCGCAGCATGAAGAAGCGCAGCGTCTCGCCATCGTAGTGCGCCAACACGTCGCGGATGGTGAAGAAGTTGCCGAGCGACTTCGACATCTTCTCGTTGTCCACGTTCAGGAAGCCGTTGTGGACCCAGAAGTTGACGAAAGGCCGCCCGGTGGCCCCTTCGCTCTGCGCGATCTCGTTCTCGTGGTGCGGGAACTGCAGGTCCATGCCGCCGCCGTGGATGTCGAAATGATCGCCCAGCAGCGCGCAACTCATCGCCGAGCATTCGATGTGCCAACCCGGCCGACCCGGGCCGAAGGGGCCGGGCCACTTGGCGTCGTCAGGCTCGTCGTCCTTCGCCGCTTTCCAGAGCACGAAGTCCAACGGATCGAGCTTGCCGTCCTGCACCGCCACGCGCTCGCCGGCGCGCAGTTCGTCCAGCGACTTGCCCGAAAGCTTGCCGTAGCCCGGGAACCGGCGCACCGCGTAGTTCACGTCACCGTTACCGGCCTGGTAGGCCAGCCCCTTGCGCTGAAGCGTGCCGATCAAGTCGAGCATCTGCGCCACGTATTCGGTCGCGCGGGGCTCGTGCGTCGGTGGCAGCAGGCCGAGCGCACCCAGGTCGGCGTGCATCGCGGCGATCATCTCGTCGGTCAACGCCCGGATCGTCAGCCCGCGTTCGAGCGCACGGCGAATGATCTTGTCGTCGATGTCGGTGATGTTGCGCACATAGGTCACGCGCCAGCCCTGCTCGAGCAGCCATCGATAGACCAGGTCGAAGACCAGCATCATCCTGGCGTGACCCAGATGGCACAGGTCGTAGACGGTGATGCCGCAGACGTACATGCGCACATGCCCCGGCTCGATAGGCCGGAATTCCTCGGTGCGACGGCTGAGCGTGTTGTGAATGCGCAGGCTCATGGAGATACGGTCACGCGGGCTGCCGCAGCCCAGGGGCGCGTCATGCGTCAGCAGGCGCCACAGCCGGCGCTGCTGCCGTGGCTACAATGAGTTTTCAGTATAGCGGCGGCGCTCTGGCGCGACGACGCCCTCACCTGCGATGCCGCGTCCTCGCGGCGCGCCAACACCCGGCACATGCTCCCCCGTCTACGCAGAGACCTGCTGGTGCTCCTGTTCGGCCTGATGGCCCTCGCGGCCTGGGCCGACGAGGTCGCCGACATCGAGAACCTGCTGCGGTCCGGGCAACAGGCCGAAGCGCTGCGGCGCACAGAAGCCGCACTGGCCGAGCAGCCTCGCGATGGCCGCTTGCGCTTTCTGAAGGGCGTGATGCTGGCCGACGCGAAGCGCGACGATGAAGCCATTCGAATCTTCAACTCGCTGACCGAGGACTTCCCGGAGCTGGCAGACCCGTACAACAACCTGGCGGTGATCTACGCCGCCCGCGGTCAGTTGCAGGCCGCCCAGCAGGCGCTGCTGGTGGCCCTGCGCAACGATCCGACCCACCGCGCCGCGCGCGAGAACCTGGGCGACGTTTACCTGGCGCTGGCGCAACAGGCATGGACGGTGGCGCAAACGCAAGCCAAGGGCGACGACGCGGAGCTGCGTCGCAAGCTTCGTCTGGCGCGCGAGATCCAGACCGTGCCCGCCGGCGCAGGGCTTTCGCGGCCGCCGGCCTGAGGCCGGGCTAGACTTCGCCCCCTCCCCTTTTCTCATGACATCCGCAGTCCGATGATGCTGACTCTTCTCTCGCGCCGCTGGGCGCCGTTTGTGTTCGGTCTTGCCATGTTGCTCGGCGGCGCATCCGCATGGGCGCAGAAGGTGCGCCTGGATACCAGCCTGGGCGTGATCGTCATCGAAGTCGATGCAGCCAAGGCGCCGAAGTCGGCGGCCAACTTCGTCGAGTACGTGCAGGCCGGCCACTACGACGGCACCATCTTCCATCGCGTGATTCCCGACTTCATGATCCAGGGTGGCGGGTTCACGCCCGAGATGCAGCAGAAGCCTACACGCGCGCCGATCCCGCTGGAGAGCCGCAACGGCCTGAACAACGTTCGCGGCTCGGTGGCGATGGCGCGCACGATGGACCCCAACTCGGCCACCGCCCAGTTCTTCATCAACCTCAAGGACAACGCCTTCCTGGACGCGGCCAACGCGCGCGACGGCCAGGGCTACGCGGTGTTCGGCAAGGTGGTGTCGGGCATGGACGTGGTCGACAAGATCTGGGCCGTGCCCACCAGCAGCAAGGGCCCCCATCAGAACGTGCCGGTGACACCGGTGTTGATCCGCAAGGCCAGCTTGGAGAAATGAGATGACGAAGACCGTGGAGATGCAGACCAGCGCAGGCACGCTGACGATCGAGCTCGACGACGTGAAGGCTCCGGCCAGCACCGCCAACTTCCTTGACTACGTGCGCAAGGGCCACTACGACGGCACCGTGTTCCACCGGGTGATCAAGGGCTTCATGGTGCAAGGGGGCGGTTTCGACGCGCAGATGAACCAGAAGCCCACCGCGGCGCCGATCGCCAACGAAGCCAGCAACGGCCTGCGCAACCAGCGCTACACGCTGGCGATGGCGCGCACCTCCGCGCCGCACAGCGCCACTGCGCAGTTCTTCATCAACACGGTCGACAACGGCTTCCTCGACTTCAAGTCCGAGTCGCCGCAGGGCTGGGGCTATGCCGTGTTTGGCCGCGTGGTCAAGGGCACCGAGGTGGTGGACGCGATCGAGCAGGTGCGTACCGGCAACCGCGGCGGTCACGCCGACGTGCCGCTGGACGCCGTGACAATCCTGAGCGCCGTCGAGATCGCCTGACGCGTTTCGCGCGCCCATGGTCGCGGTGCCCGACCCGCTGCCGCCCGCCATCGAGTGGCGGGTTCCCGAAGGCTGGCGCCGCATCGACTTCATCTCCGACCTGCACTTGAGCGAGGCGATGCCACGCACCTTCGAGGCCTGGTCGGACTACATGCGCAACACGCCGGCCGACGCGGTGCTGATTCTCGGTGACCTGTTCGAGTTCTGGCCCGGCTCCGACGCCGTGCAGATGGCCTTCGAAGCGCGTTGCGCCGAGGTGCTGGGCGAAGCCGCCCGACGTCGCAGCGTTGGGGTGATGGTCGGCAACCGCGATTTCCTGGTCACCCCGCAGTTCCTGCAGCCTCTGGGTGTGCACGCCCTGCCCGACCCGACGCTGCTCATCGCCGGGACGCACCGGTTGCTGCTGACGCACGGCGATGCGCTCTGCCTGGACGACCTCCCATACCAGCAGTTCCGCAAGTGGACGCGCCATCCGGACACGCAGCGCGAGTTCCTGGCCAAGCCGCTGCACGAACGCGTGCGCATGGGTGCGGGCATCCGCCACGCCAGCGAGGCGAACCGGCTCAAACCCCCGCCACCGGGGGGCTGGGCGGACCTCGACGCCTCGGCGGCGGTAGCCTGCCTGCGATCGGCCGGTGCGTCGATGCTGATCCACGGCCACACGCATCGCCCCGGCCACTCGGTCCTGGCGCCGGGTTTCGAGCGCGAGGTGCTGAGCGACTGGGACCTCGACGACGAGCCGCCGCGCGCGCAGGTGCTGCGCCTGCGTCCCGAAGGGCTGCAGCGGCTCGTGCCCGCGCAAGCCACGGCTACCGGCTGATGCTTCGCCTGTGGCAGCGTCTGCGGCAGCGTCGCGAGCAACGGGCCGTCGAGCGCCGCGCCATCCCAGAAGCACTGTGGCAGCACACGCTGCGGCATTACCCGTTCCTCGCCCGCCGCAATGCGGACGATGCGGCGGAGCTTCGCCGCTTGAGCAGCCTGTTTCTCGACGCCAAGGAATTCAGCGGCGCACATGGCCTGCAGGTCAGTGACGCGATGGCGGTGGCCATTGCGGCCCAGGCCTGCCTGCCGGTGCTCAAGCTGGGCCTGCAGGCCTACGACGGCTTCGTCGGCATCGTCGTGCAGCCCGACGAGGTGCAGGTGCGGCGTGAGGTGGTCGACGAGCACGGCGTGGTGCATGAATACGACGACCTTCTGGCAGGCGAAGCCATGGCCGGCGGGCCGGTGATGCTCTCCTGGCGCGATGTACTCGAAGCCGGCGACACCTCGGCGTGGGGCTACAACGTGGTGCTGCACGAGTTCGCCCATGTGCTGGACATGGGTGACGGGCAAGCGGACGGCGTTCCGCCGCTGCCCAGCGCCGCCGCGCGCCGGCATTGGCATCGGGTGCTGACGCAGCAGTTCGAGGACTTCAGCGACGCGGTGCGGGCGCGGCGCGGCACCGTCGTCGACCCCTACGGCGCCGAATCGCCCGACGAGTTCTTCGCCGTCGCGTCGGAAGCCTTCTTCGTCACACCGCACGACCTGCAGGCGCAGATGCCGGCGTTGTACATATTGCTGGCCAGCTACTACCGGCAGGACCCGGCCGCCGGCTGAAGACCGAAGCCAGACGGGCC
>ERZ1645185.173-NODE-173-length-27680-cov-31.033955_pt1 | contig 27680 bp, 26 predicted proteins | sample MGYA00575351_ERZ1645185 | MGnify/ENA primary metagenome ERZ1645185 (study PRJEB40838, sample SAMN11284767) | freshwater sediment metagenome | isolation source: river sediment | host: Sediment | place: India: Jana village, Kanpur | collected 2015-12-17 ... | reverse complement strand
ACTTGAGCGCCGCCAGGAAGCGCTGCTTGGCGGCTTCCAGTTCGGGCCGGGAAAAGTCGTCCGTGATGCGGAAACAGGTTCGGTAGAACTCGTCGAAGGCGGCGCGTACCTTCGCCTCGTCGAGTTTGCGGCGCGGCCCCGGCTTGTCCTCGATGGGCGGCGGGTCGAGTGGCTTCAGCACGGCGTAGCGCGGGATCATCTGCTGTCCGCCGGACTCGCTGGCGGCAGTCAGCGGGCCGGTCTTGACGAAGACCTTGCCCTGGTATTCGAAGCGTGCGCCGATGGCGAGGTGTTCCAGTTTCATGGCGGAGTTTCCGGTCCGGGTGGGTTATCCCGATGTTGACATCCTCCCCTAGCTAAAGCGAGGGGATTCCTTCTGCAAGCAGCGCATGTCCGCGCTGGAGAATGATTCTTGCCGCGTTGGTGTCGCGATCGTGAACGGCTCCACATTCACAAGTCCATTCTCTTATTCCGAGGCCTGCGATACCTTTCGGCCGCGAGTCGGGCGTGGCGCCGCAACTCGAACAGGTCTGGGTGGAGTAGGCTTCATTGACCTCAGCGAACCACGCGCCTGCGTCAGCGCACTTGTACGACAGCATGGTTCGGAAGGCTGACCACCCGGCATCGAGCACGGATTTCGCCATCCGTGTCTGAGCCAGGGCAGACGCATTCACGTTGCCAACGAAGATCGCCGCGTTGGCGTTCGCCAGGGCACGGCTGAGTTGATGCAGATGATCCTTGCGACGGTTGGCGATTTTTGCGTGGATCGCCTTGACCCGGCTGCGCTTTCCTGCGCGCTGGGCAATCGCCAGTGCCGGCTCCAGTGCGCGATAACAGCGCTGCGGCTCAACCTTGTCGCCGTCGCTCATGGCCGCAAAATCCTTGAGACCGAGGTCGATGCCGATGCTTGGCAAAGCGCCGGAAACAATCGCTCGTGCCGGATGCACCGGTTGGTCCGGCACCTCAACCTTGATGGTGAGGTTGACGTACCAACGGCCGCGACTGTCCTCGCTGATCGTGCCAGTGCCGAGGGACGGATATTGCGACAGGCCATAGCTGTCCCACAGCGACAGGTGTCTCCCGCAGTACCGGATCTGGCCATTCTGGTATTTGATGGCGCTCGCCTTGAACGGAATCCATCCCAGAGATCGCCGGGTACCGCAGGACTTGCGCCAGGCCAGTCGCCGCTTCTTGAACTGCCGGCGACGGGTGACGTATTCCTGCGCGATCGCCTGCACTGTCTGGGAATGGAGGCTCAAGCCTTCCTTGGTCGCGCCGGCCAGGTACTTTTGCAGTTCTGTCTCGCCGATGAAACGGTGCTCACGAGCCAAGACCTTTTGCGAAAGGTCGTTACAGTAGTTCCACACCAGATTGACTTCGCGTGCCTGTGCCGAAAGAAAAGCAGCGTGCTTGTCTTTCAGGCGGCAGCGGAGGACGCGGGTGGATTCCATGCAAACAGTATAGGGGATGGCGATGTTTCAGTTCAAAGAAAGGCACGCCTTATATCCCCGTCCTGAACGACCGGGCTTTACGGCGCTTTCGGGTAACGCATTCTCCGCTTGCCAAAAAACGAATGCTGTACAAAAATACAGTCATCGTCCGCAACGGAGGCCGCCATGAAACTGACCCCACGCCAGCAGGAAATCCTCGATTTCATCAGGAACAGTGTCGAAGTGCTCGGCGCGCCGCCAACGCGGGCCGAGATTGCCGCCGCCTTCGGCTTCGCCTCGCCCAACGCGGCGGAAGACCACCTCAAGGCGCTCGCCAGGAAGGGCGCGATCAACCTCGAGCCCGGCTCGGCGCGTGGCATCCGCCTCGTCGAGCAGCTCGGCCTGCCGCTGGTCGGCAGCGTCGCCGCCGGTTCGCCCATCCTCGCCGTCGAAAACCTGCAGGGGCGCTATGCGCTCGATGCCGGGCTGTTCAGCCCGCGTGCCGATTTTCTGCTCAAGGTACGTGGTTTGTCGATGATCGATGCCGGGATCTTCGACGGCGACCTGCTCGCCGTACACAAGACCGACCAGGCGCGCGACGGCCAGATCGTCGTCGCCCGCCTCGACGAGGAGGTCACCGTCAAGCGCCTGCAGCGCCGCGGCGGCCACATCGAGCTGATCGCCGAGAACCCGGATTTCGAGCCCATCATCGTGCACCCGGGGGAGGTCGATTTCGCCATCGAGGGCATTGCCGTCGGGCTGATCCGCGGAGCCGTCGCGAAGCTTTCATGAATGCCGCACCCGCACCGGCCGCGCTGGCAGAGGTGCTCGCCCGGGGTGATGTCTGGCGCGGCGACGCGCTGGCCAGTCTTCCTGTGGCGGCCATTCCCAGCGGCTACCCCGAACTCGACGCCGAGTTGCCCGGCGGCGGCTGGCCGCGAGGAAGCCTTGTCGAGCTGCTGGCCGATCGTGGCGGTTGCGGGGAAATGAGCTTGCTGTTGCCGGCCCTGGCGCGGCTGAACGGCGAGGGCGGCTGGCTGGCGCTGGTGGCGCCGCCGTGGCGCCCGCATGCACCGGCCTGGACGGCGGCCGGGCTGAAGCCGGAGCGTCTGGTAGTCGTCCGTCCGGGCAACCAGTTCGCCTGGTGCCTCGAGCAACTCCTGTGCAGCGGCGGTTTCGCCGGCATCCTCGCCTGGCCGGGAGCCGGCATCGACGCCCGGAGCCTGCGCCGGCTGCAGGTTGCTGCCGAGGGGCGTGCCGTTTTTGCCGGCCTGTGGCGGTCGACCGCGACGGCCGCCGCCCCGTCCCCGGCACCCTTGCGCGTCGCTTTCGCGGCTGAGAATGGTGGTCTGTCCGTGCGTATCCTGAAGCGCCGCGGCCGGCCGGCATCGCGTCCGCTGGCGCTGGCCGTTCCGCGGCCGGGAAGGAGTCCGCGTGTTGTGGCTGGCCCTGCATTTTCCATTGCTGCCGCTGGAAGCGCTGCCGCTGCGGCAGTCGCCTAGCGCTGTCGTCACCGGCGGGCGGGTCCTGGCCGTCGACCCGGCGGCCGCTGCAGCCGGTGTCGAAGTCGGACAGAAACGCTCGACGGCGCTCGGGCTGGCACCGCGGCTGCGTCTCTTCGAACGCGATGCGGCGCGCGAGGCAGCGGCACTCGAGCACCTCGCCTGCTGGGGAGGGCGGTTCACCCCGAGTGTCGTCCAGGCGCCGCCTGATGCTCTCCTGCTCGAGGTCGATGGCTGCCAGCGCCTCTTCGGCAGCTTGGTGCAACTGGCCACGATGGCTGTCAGAGAGTGCACCACTCTCGGCTGGTCGATCGCCTGGGCAGTGGCGCCGACCCCGCTCGGGGCGCGTTGGCTGGCACGCGCCGGGTATGGGGGCTGCGTCGAGTCTTTGGAGCAGCTGGCCGCGGTACTGGCCGGCTTGCCCTGTGCCGTGCCGGGGTGGCCGGCGGATACGCTCGCCCGGCTCGAAGCCTTCGGTGTCCGGCAACTCGGTGGCCTGGCCGGGCTGCCCAGGGCCGGGCTGCGCCGGCGACTCGGCGGCCGGATTGTCGACGACTGGCTGCGGGCGTCCGGCGAATTGCCCGATCCGCAGGCGTTCCACGTTTTCCCGGAACGCTTCGCGGCCGCCCTGGAGTTGCCATCGCGCGTCGAGCACGCCGAAGCACTCGCCTTCGCCGGCCAACGCCTGCTGGCGACGCTGGCCGGCTGGCTGCATGCCCGCCGGCGCCTGATCCGGGCCTGCACGCTGCATCTCGGGCACGACGATGCGACGACGAGTGTGCTCGACCTGCGCACGGGCGAACCGGGTGCCGACGAAGGGCGGCTGTTGCGGCTGCTGCGCGAGCATCTCGGGCACCTGGTCCTCAAGGCGCCGGTCGAGCGGCTGGAGTTGCTGGCCGATGAAACCTTCCCCCTGTCCGGCGAAAGCGCTTCCCTGTTCGGCAGCGCGGCGGCCGGCGAGGGAAGGAGTGCCTGCCTCGAACGCCTGCGCGCCCGATTGGGCGAAGCGGCGGTGCGCTCTCCCGCCTGCATCGCCGACCACCGGCCGGAATGCGCCACGGCCGAGCATGACCCGCTCACTGAAGCGCCTCCCGATCATGCACCGGTCAGCGAGGCTGACGCCTTCCGTCCGCTCTGGCTGTTGCCGGACCCGCAGCCACTGGCCGAGTTGGCCGGCAGCCCGCACTGGCACGGCTCGCTGCAGTTGCTGAGTCGCCCCGAGCGGCTTGAGAGCGGCTGGTGGGACAGCGGGGAAGCCGGGGCCGCCGGCGACGTGCGGCGCGACTATTTCGTCGCCCGCAACCAGTTGGGGCAGTGGGCATGGATATTCCGCGATGCCCGCGGCTGGTTCCTGCACGGCTTGTTCGCCTGAAACGGGAGGCCGCCATGCCTTTGCCCGGCTACGCCGAACTGCATAGCCTGTCCAATTTCAGCTTCCTGCGCGGTGCTTCGCACCCGGAGGAGTTGGTCGAACGGGCCGCGGCGCAGGGCTACGCGGCGCTGGCGCTGACCGACGAATGCTCGTTGGCTGGCATCGTGCGCGCCCATCGGGCGGCCAAGGCACTAGGTGACCCGGCGGCGGTCGCGGTCGACGCCGGAAAACCGGAAAAAATGCCGCTGCACCTGATTGCCGGTAGCGAGATGACGACTGCCGACGGCCTCAAGCTGGTGTTCCTGGCCCAGAACCGCGAGGGCTACGGCAACCTCTCGGCGCTGATCACGCTCGCGCGGCGGCGGGCCGTGAAGGGCGCCTACACGCTGCAGCGTCACGACCTGAACGTCGTTTCACCCAGTGGTGCCGTGCCGGATTGCCTGGTGCTGTGGGTTCCGGGCACCGACTGCGACAAGATGGTCGAGGACGGCCGCTGGCTGGCCGGGCGTTTCCCCGGGCGGCTGTGGATCGCCGCCGAACTGCATGCCGGGCCGGACGATCTGGCACGAATCAGCGAACTGGAGGCGTTGGGGCGAGCGTGCGACCTGCCCATCGTCGCAGCAGGCGACGTGCATATGCACGTCAAGGCGCGCCGGCCGGTGCAGGACGTCCTGACCGCACTGCGCCTCAAGACCACCGTTTTTGCCGCCGGTCATGCGCTGTTCGCCAATGGCGAGCGCCATCTGCGCACGCGCCTGCGCCTGTCGCGGCTGTATCCGCCCGACTGGCTGGCCGAGAGCCTGCGCATCGCCGAGCGCTGCACCTTTTCGATCGATGAGTTGCGCTACGAATATCCGGAGGAAATCGTTCCGGCCGGCCATACGCCAACCTCCTGGCTGCGCCACGAGACGGAGGTCGGGCTGCGCCGCCGTTACCCGCAGGGTGAGCCGGCTTCGGTGCGCGGGCGCATCGAGCATGAACTGGCCCTGATCGCCGAACTGCGCTACGAGGCCTACTTCCTGACGGTGTACGACATCGTCTGTTTTGCTCGGCAGGCCCGGATTCTCTGCCAGGGGCGCGGTTCGGCAGCCAATTCGGCGGTGTGTTTCGCGCTCGGCATCACCGAGGTCGATCCGGCGCTCTCCGACATGCTGTTCGAGCGCTTCATCTCCAGGGAGCGCGGCGAGCCGCCGGACATCGACGTCGATTTCGAGCACGAGCGGCGCGACGAGGTCATTGCCTACATTTATGGAAAATATACGCGCGAACGCACGGCGCTGGCGGCGGCGCTGATCACCTACCGGACCAAGGGTGCGCTGCGCGATGCCGGCCGGGCGCTCGGCTTCGACGTGGCGCGCATTGACGCGCTGACCGCCTCGCTGGCCTGGTGGGACAAGCGTGAGCAACTGCCCGAGCGCTTCGCCGAGCAGGGCCTGGACCCGGCATCGCCGCGCGTCGAGAAATGGCTGTGGATCGCCGAGCAGCTGCGCGGCTTTCCCCGCCACCTGACGCAGCATGTGGGCGGCTTCGTCATGTCGCGCGGGCCGCTGGCCCGGCTGGTGCCGGTCGAGAACACGGCGATGCCCGAACGCACCGTCATCCAGTGGGACAAGGACGACCTCGACGCCGTCGGTCTGATGAAGGTCGATGTGCTGGCGCTCGGCATGCTCTCGGCGCTGCGCCGGATGCTTTCGGTTTTGGGCGAAATTTCCGGTCAACCGTGGGCGCTCGCCGACATTCCCAAGGAAGACCCGGCGACCTACGAGATGCTCTGCCACGCCGACAGCATGGGTGTCTTCCAGGTCGAATCGCGCGCCCAGATGGCCATGCTGCCGCGCCTGCGGCCACGCTGCTACTACGATCTGGTCGTCGAGGTCGCGCTGGTGCGGCCGGGGCCGATCCAGGGCGACATGGTGCATCCCTACCTGAAGCGCCGGCAAAAGAAAGAGCGTATCGACAGCATTTCGCCGGCCGTGGACAAGGTGCTGGCCCGCACCTGCGGCGTGCCGATCTTCCAGGAACAGGTCATGCAGCTGGCCATCGTCGCTGCCGGCTTCACCCCCGGCGAGGCCGACGAACTGCGCCGGGCGATGGCTGCCTGGCGGCGCAAGGGCAACCTGCAGCGCTATCAGGACAAGCTGCGCGCCGGCATGGCCGCCAACGGCATTTCGCCCACCTTCGCCGAGCGCATCGCGCTGCAGATCCAGGGCTTCGGCGAATATGGCTTCCCGGAAAGCCATGCCGCCAGCTTCGCGCTGCTCGTCTATGCCTCGGCCTGGGTCAAACGCCACCATCCGGCCGTTTTCCTGTGCGGCCTGCTCAACAGCCAGCCGATGGGCTTCTACTCCCCCTCGATGCTGGTCCAGGACGCACGGCGCCACGGCGTTACCGTGCTGCCGCCCGATGTCACGGCCAGCGACTGGGATAGCCGCCTCGACGAGCAGGGTGCCGTCCGCCTCGGCCTGCGCGAGATCAAGGGGCTGTCGCGGGCAGCCGCCGAGCGCATTGCTGCGGTCCACCGGTCGAAGCAGCCATTTTTGGACATGGCCGATCTCGCCGTGCGGGCCGACCTGCAGCGCCGCGACCTCGACCTGCTGGCCGCCGGCGATGCGCTGCAAAGCTTGGCCGGCCACCGCCGGCAAGCGGCCTGGGCGGCGAGCAGCATCGTCCGGCAAGGCGATCTCTTTGACCGGCTACCGCCCCCGGAGGCGGCCATCGTGCTGCCGGCGCCGGCCGAAGCGGAAGACCTTGTCGCCGATTACCGCCACCTCGGCCTCAGCCTCCGTCGCCATCCGCTTACCTTCCTGCGCCAACAGCTGGCCGAACGCCGTTTCCTGCCGGCCGCCGAACTGCGGGGGGCCGGCAACCGGGCCCTGATCCGTGCTGCCGGCATCGTCGTCGGACGCCAGCGCCCTGGCACGGCGACCGGCATCGTGTTCGTCACCCTGGAGGACGAGACCGGACTCGCCAATATCGTCGTTCACCCGCAACTGGTCGACCGGCAGCGCCGGGAACTGCTCGGTGCCAGCCTGCTTGGCGTCTATGGCCAGCTCCAGGTCGAGGGCGAGGTGGTGCACCTGATCGCCAAACGTCTGGTCGACCTTTCGCGGTGGCTGGGCGCGTTGGAAACGGCTAGCCGCGACTTCCACTGAACCGCCCGAGTGATGCCCGAAAACTCCGGATCAATGCCAACAAGCCCGATTTTGATAAGCTAAAAAATAATTAATAAACAATATGATAAATATTTTTATTAATGTGAAATATTATTTTTGTAGCGAGGCGATCTCGTCCATGAAGCGGGTGAGCGGCAAGCGAAAACCCGCCGCATTGGGGTGGCCGCCACCGCCGTAGCGTCCGGCGATTTCGGCGAGGTCGAGCTTGCCGATTCCGCGCACGGACACCTTGGCTTCCCCATCGCCGCCCAGGTACCAGACGAGTCCGAAGCTGCCGCTCATTTCCGCGAGCCGGTTGCCGAGTTCGGAAGCGAACAGTGCGTTGCTATTCACGGCCAGGCCTTCCACTGCCCGCCATGCCTGGTCCCCGTCGGTGATTACCGGCAGGCCATGGCGCATCGCTTGCAGGGGGTCCACCGGCTCGCCGCGTAGGCGTACCGGCATGACCAACCGGCTACCGGCCAGACGTTCGACTTCAGTCTGGAAGAACTGCTCGATTGCTTCGCCCTGCAGCAGCAGGCTGCGATAGCCGGGGCTGGATGGCTCGGCGGTTTCCCGGACCAGGTGGTCCCAGGTCGGGAAATCAAAGGGTTTGAGGGCCAGTGCACGATTGATCGGGCGTGTCCCGGGCAGCGCGAAGCGCCACAGGTCGCCGTCCTCGACATGCTGCAGGAGCAGGGGCACGGGTGTCCCGGGGTGGAGGAACTCCCAGGCCAGACGGGCCCCGGACTTGCCGAGGTCGAAATGGATGGTCAGGGGCAGGGCGGGGTGGCGCCACCGTTCGCCGCCATCCGTATCCGGCACCAGCCGGTCGAGCCATGGCTGGCGCGCCGATGCGTGATGGTCGATCTGGATGACCGAACGTGCGCGCCCGGCCATGGCCTCAAGCACGTCCGGCGGAAAAGAGTAGTCGAGGACGAAGACCTCGTGCCCCTCGATTTCCTCCGGATCCCAAGGTTGACCGTGGTGCATCGGGCGGTAGGCGGCAGCGTCGCCGAAACATAGCCAGGCGGCATAGGCGGCACCGAAGCCGTCCGGGCAATCGGCGTGATAGAGAACGGTGACCGGGCAGGGGGCGGGCACGGAATGGCCTTTCAGTAGTGCGGCGGAATTTCGTCGCGCAGGCTACGGAACTCGGGTTGCGCTGCCCCCTGTACCTGCTCACGGAGCGCGGCGAGCTGGGCGACGAGGACTTCGATCTGCTGTTGCTGGCGGAAGGCCGTGCGGTTCAGTTCGTCGACCAGGTCTTCAAGGAAGGCGACCTTGACCTCGAGATTGTTGACGCGTTCGTCCATGGGCCTTACTCGCCCTTGCGCCAGTCGCGCAGGGTTTCCTTGGGCGGCGGTGGCGGCGCATCACGCCCCCGGTCGCGGATCAGCGGCAGCGCGGCACTGAGCACCACGAGCAGGCAAGCACCCAGAACCCACCAGCCTTCGTTCATTGCAGTTCTCCTCGAAACCGCCATTTTATGCTGCCGCGGTCGCCAGTGCGCCACGGCATTTGGTATCGTTGCTGTCATCCTTAGACATAGGTGTTTCCCATGGAGATTTCCCCGCAGTCCAGGGAGCAGGCGCAGGCACTGCTCGACTTCATCGACTCCGGGCCCAGCCCGTGGCATGTGGTGGCTGCGGCGTCCGACTTGCTGCGTGGCGACGGCTTTGGCGAACTGCGCGAGGACGAGCGCTGGGAACTTATGCCCGGAGGCCGTCACTTCGTCGTGCGCGGCGGATCGTCCCTGATCGCCTTCGTGGTCGGCAGCGAGCCGCCCGAGGCGGCAGGCTTCCGGCTGGTCGGCGCGCATACGGACTCGCCCGGCCTGCGCGTCAAGCCGCGTGCCGCTCAGGCGGTTGATGGGCTGCTGCGCATCGGCGTCGAGGTCTATGGCGGGCCGATTCTCGCCACCTTCGCCGATCGGGACCTTGCGCTCGCCGGCCGCGTGGCGGTACGCGGTACGGCGGGGCCGGAGATGCGCCTGGTCCACATCGACCAACCGCTGCTGCGCCTGCCCAACCTTGCTATCCACATGAACCGCGAGGTCAATGAAAGCGGCCTCAAGTTCAACAAGCAGACCGAACTGCCGCTGCTCCTGGGCGCCGATGGCGGCCTGCCGCCCGGGGACGTGTTCCGCGGACTGCTTGCCGACCGTGCCGGCACATCGCCTGAAGAGATCCTGGGGTGGGAGCTTGCCGTTTGCGATACCCAGCGTGGCGCCTTCTGGGGTGCCAACGCGGAGTTTGTGGCGGCCAGCCGACTCGACAATCTGGGTTCATGCCATGCCGGCCTGAGCGCGCTGCTCGCGGCACGGGTGGAAGGGGCGACGAAAGTCTGTGCACTCTTCGACCACGAGGAGGTCGGTAGTGAAAGTGCGGTCGGGGCGGGCGGCAGCTTTGTCGCCGACGTCCTCAACCGCATTGCGGTGACGCGAGGCGCAGACGGGGAGGGCTGGCGCTGCGCCCTGGCGCGCAGTTTTTTCGTCAGCGCCGACATGGCGCACGCCTGGCATCCGAACTTCCCGGCGGCCTACGAGCCGGCGCACCGCGTCGCGGTAAACGGCGGCCCGGTCATCAAATCCAACGCCAACCAGCGCTACGCCACGGGCGCGGACAGCGCGGCGCGCTTCGCGATGTGCTGCGAGCGTGCCGGCGTGCCGCATCAGCACTACGCGCATCGTACGGACCTCGGGTGCGGCAGCACGATCGGGCCGATCGTCGCTGCGCGCCTCGGAGTCTCCAGCGTCGATGTCGGTTCGCCGATGTGGGCCATGCACAGTTTGCGCGAGAGTGCCGGCGTCCTCGACCATGGCTGGATGATCGCCGCGCTGGATGCCGCATTTTCCGGGTGAAAGCGATAGCCGGAATCCTGGAATAGCAGTTGACTTCGGGATTTCGCTCCGTATAATGCGCGCTTCTTCAGGCGGTTAGCTCAGTTGGTTAGAGCGCCACGTTGACATCGTGGAGGTCGTTGGTTCGATTCCAATACCGCCTACCAAATCCCTGACGGAGCTGAATTGATGCTTTTCCGAACTTGCTTTGCAGTTCAGAAACCGTAAATCGAGTCAGCCTTCGTTCGACAAAAAAGTGCGGCTCGCCCCGCACTTTTTTTTTGCCCAGAGTTCCGCCATGCCCGATATAAAACTGCCTGATGGTTCCATCCGCTGCTACGAGCAGGCGGTCACCGTTGCCGAAGTCGCCGCCAGCATCGGGGCCGGATTGGCGCGTGCCGCGCTGGCCGGCAAGGTCGATGGCAGGCTGGTGGATACCTCGCATCGCATCGAGACCGATGCCGAGCTGGCCATCATCACTGATCGCGATGCCGAAGGCCTCGAGATCATCCGACATTCGACCGCCCACCTGCTGGCATACGCGGTGAAGGAATTGTTCCCGGAGGCGCAGGTCACCATCGGCCCGGTCATCGAGAACGGCTTTTACTACGATTTCGCCTACAAGCGCCCGTTCACGCCGGAAGACCTGGAAGCGATCGAGAAGCGCATGGCCGAACTGGCGAAAAAGGATATCCCGGTCAGCCGCGAAGTGTGGGCGCGCGACGATGCGGTCAAGTTTTTCCTCGACCAGGGTGAAAAGTACAAGGCCGAGCTGATTGCCGCGATTCCGGCCGACCAGCAGGTATCGCTGTACCGCGAGGGCAACTTCATCGACCTCTGCCGCGGCCCGCACGTGCCGACAACGGCCAAGCTGAAGGTCTTCAAGCTGATGAAGGTGGCCGGCGCCTACTGGCGCGGCGACCACCGCAACGAACAGTTGCAGCGCATCTACGGCACCGCTTGGGCGAAGAAGGAAGACCTCGACGCCTACCTGCATATGCTCGAGGAAGCCGAGAAGCGCGACCATCGCCGCCTGGGCAAGCATTTCGACCTGTTCCACATGCAGGACGAGGCGCCCGGCCTTGTCTTCTGGCACCCCAAGGGTTGGGCGATCTGGCAGGAAATCGAGCAGTACATGCGTGCCGTTTATCGCAACAATGGCTACCAGGAAGTGCGCTGTCCGCAGATCCTCGACAAGACCCTGTGGGAAAAATCCGGCCACTGGGAGCACTACAAGGACAACATGTTCACGACTTCGTCGGAAAACCGCGACTATGCGGTCAAGCCGATGAACTGCCCGGGGCACGTCCAGGTCTTCAATTCCGACCTGCGCTCGTACCGCGAGCTGCCGCTGCGCTACGGCGAGTTCGGCTCCTGCCATCGCAACGAGCCGACCGGCGCCTTGCACGGGTTGATGCGCGTGCGCGGCTTCGTCCAGGATGACGGCCATATCTTCTGCACCGAGGATCAGATCGAATCCGAGGTGACGGCCTTCAATGCGTTGGTCAAGAAGGTTTATGCCGATTTCGGCTTCCATGACGTTGCCGTCAAGCTCGCGTTGCGTCCGGACAGCCGCGTCGGTTCCGACGATGTCTGGGACAAGGCGGAGGAAGCACTGCGCCAGGGCTTGCGTGCTTCCGGCCTCGACTGGACAGAACTCCCGGGCGAGGGGGCCTTCTACGGCCCCAAGATCGAATTCCACATCAAGGACGCCATCGGTCGTTCCTGGCAGTGCGGGACGATGCAGGTCGACTTCTCGATGCCAGGCCGCCTCGGCGCCGAATACGTGGCCGGGAACGACGAAAGGCGGACACCGGTGATGCTGCATCGCGCGATCCTCGGGTCGCTCGAGCGGTTCATCGGCATCCTGATCGAGAACTTCGCTGGTGCGTTGCCGTTGTGGCTGGCGCCTGTGCAGGCCGTCGTCCTCAATATTTCCGAGAAACAGGCCGATTACGCTGCCGATGTTGCACAAAAGCTGCACCAGGCGGGCTTCCGGGCCGAGGCGGATTTGCGCAACGAGAAAATAACCTATAAAATTCGCGAACATAGCTTGAACCGGCTGCCTTATCAGCTCGTCGTTGGCGACAAGGAAAAGGAAGCCGGACTGGTGGCCGTGCGTACACGCGGCGGTCAGGATCTCGGACAGATGTCCGTCGATGCCCTGATCGAGCGACTCCGAGGGGAAGTCGCAGCGCGGAGTGGCACGGCTTAATTATTGTTTTTTCGGGGGTTGTAACCATCGCTCAGCAAAAGGCGCATCGCCTCAACGAAGAGATCATGGTGCCGGAGATTCGTCTCCAGGGTGTGGAAGGTGAGCAGTTAGGGATTTTCAGTATCCGGACTGCGTTGCAGATGGCAGAGGATGCCGGGGTCGATCTGGTCGAGATCGCGCCGACAGCAAACCCGCCGGTCTGCCGCATGATGGACTACGGGAAGTTCAAGTACCAGGAATCCAAGCGGGCGCATGAGGCCAAGCTGAAGCAGAAGCAGGTGCAGGTCAAGGAAGTCAAGCTGCGTCCGGGAACCGACGAGAACGACTACCAGATCAAGCTGAGGAACATGACGCGGTTCCTCGAGGAGGGCGACAAGGTCAAGGTGACCCTGCGCTTCCGGGGCCGCGAGATGGCGCATCAGGAATTCGGGATGCGCCAGCTGGAACGGATCAAGGCGGACGTCGAGGCCATTGGCCAGGTCGAGCAGATGCCGAAGATGGAAGGGCGCCAGATGATCATGATCGTCGCGCCGAGCAAGAAGAAGCAGGCTTAGCAACAGGCAGTACCAGCAGTACCCACAAGTGCTTTCGGGTATTTCGAAGCGTTCCCGCCGGGAACCACCTGACGGCATGTCATCAAGGAGCATCCAAATGCCCAAAATGAAGACCAAAAGCAGCGCCAAAAAGCGCTTTTCGGTCCGCGCGGGTGGCAGCATCAAGCGCGGCCAGGCCTTCAAGCGTCACATCCTGACCAAGAAGACCACCAAGAACAAGCGTCACCTGCGCGGTGCCGTCGGTGTTAACGAGCGCGACGTTGCATCCGTCCGCGCCATGATGCCCTACGCGTAAGGAGAGAGAGCATGTCCCGAGTCAAACGTGGTGTAACGGCGCGCGCGCGCCACAAGAAGGTTCTCGCCCAGGCCAAGGGTTACCGCGGTCGCCGCAAGAACGTATATCGCATCGCCAAGCAGGCGGTCATGAAGGCGGGCCAGTACGCCTACCGCGACCGCCGCCAGCGCAAGCGCCAGTTCCGCGCGCTGTGGATCGCCCGTATCAATGCGGCTGCCCGCCAGCTGGGCATGAAGTACAGCACCTTCATGAACGGCCTGAAGAAGGCCAACATCGAAGTCGACCGCAAGGTCCTGGCCGACCTGGCCGTCTTCGACCAGCCGGCATTCGCCGCCCTGGCCGAACAGGCCAAGGCCAAGCTCGGCGCCTGAGCGAACGCTTGAGAATGAAAAGGAGGCGCAAGCCTCCTTTTTTAGTTTTGGCGTCCGCCTGGCAGCTCGGTGCCGGCCTGCCGGCATGAATCTCCATTGAAATCCACGTTTTTGTCGGTGCAACGTATGGACAATCTCGAACAAATCGTCAGCGAAGCGCGTTCGGCATTCGCGGCAATCTCCGACCCCGATGCCCTGGAGCAGGTTAAGGCCCGCTTCCTCGGGAAGAGCGGCCAGATCACCGAACTTCTCAAGGGCTTGGGCAAGCTGCCGCCCGAGGAGAAGAAGGTGGCGGGGGCGGCCATCAACGTCGCCAAGAATGCGGTCGAGGTTGCGCTCAACGAGCGCCGCGAAGCCATCCGCCGCGCCGCCCTCGAACAGCGCCTGGCCGAGGAAGCGCTCGATGTTACGCTGCCCGGGCGCAGCGAGGGACGCGGTGGCCTGCATCCGGTGACGCGCACGCTGGAACGCATCGAGGCGCTGTTCGCCTCGATCGGCTTCGAAGTAGCCGATGGACCGGAGATAGAGGAAGACTTCCACAATTTCACTGCGCTGAACACGCCCGAAGATCACCCGGCGCGTTCGATGCACGACACCTTCTACCTGCAGAACCCGGATGGCTCGCTGGCCGACAAGGTGCTGCTGCGTACCCATACCAGCCCGGTGCAGGCCCGCTACATGCAGGCGCACGTCGCCAGGTACGGTCGACTCGAGAAAATGCCGGAAATCCGGATCATTGCACCCGGCCGCGTCTATCGCGTCGATTCCGACGCGACGCACTCGCCGATGTTCCATCAGGTCGAGGGATTGTGGGTCGGCGAGGACGTTTCCTTTGCCGACCTCAAGGGCGTGATCGCCGATTTCCTCAAGCGTTTCTTCGAGACCGACGATCTGACGGTCCGCTTCCGTCCGTCCTTCTTCCCGTTTACCGAGCCGTCGGCCGAGATCGATGTCGCCTTCATGAGCGGCGCGCTGAAGGGCCGCTGGCTGGAGATCGCCGGTTGCGGCATGGTCCACCCGAACGTGCTCCGGATTGCCGGCATCGACCCCGAAAAATATACCGGCTTCGCCTTCGGCATGGGCCCCGACCGCCTGACCATGCTGCGCTATGGCGTCAATGACCTGCGCCTGTTCTTCGAGGGTGACCTGCGCTTCCTGCGCCAGTTCGCCTGATCCCACCATCGAGCCACGCCAATGAAATTCTCCGAATCCTGGCTGCGTACCCTCGTCGATCCCAAGCTGTCGAGCGACGAGCTTTCCCACCTGCTGACCATGGCCGGCCTCGAGGTCGAGGACCTTTCCCCGGTCGCGCCGGCCTTCAACCAGGTGATCGTCGCCCACGTACTGGAAGTCACCCGTCATCCGGATGCCGACCGTCTCAATGTCTGTCAGGTCGATACCGGCGACGGAGCGCCGCGGCAGATCGTCTGTGGCGCGCCCAATGTGGCGGCCGGGCTCAGGGTGCCGTGCGCGTTGCCCGGCGCCACGCTACCGGGTGATTTCACGATCAAGGTTGCCAAGGTGCGCGGCATCGAGTCTTCCGGGATGCTATGTTCGGCGCGGGAACTCGGGGTGGCCGAAGATGCATCGGGCCTCCTTGTCCTCCCGGCCGATGCACCGGTCGGGCGGTCGATCCGCGAATACCTCGAACTCGACGATAAGGTCTTCGAGCTCAAGCTGACGCCGAACCGGGCGGATTGCCTGTCCCTGCTCGGCATTGCCCGCGAAGTCGGTGCCATCACCGGCACTCCCGCCGCGCTACCGGAAATTCCGGAGGTGCCGGCAACGATCGCCGATACCCGCCCGGTCATCCTCGACGCACCCCACGCCTGCCCGCTGTACTGCGGTCGCATCGTCAAAGGCGTCGACCCGAAGGCCGCGACGCCGGAGTGGATGAAGCGCCGCCTCGAGCGTAGCGGCATCCGCGCCATTTCAGCATTGGTCGACATCACCAACTACGTGATGCTCGAACTCGGCCAACCGCTGCACGCCTTCGACAACCGGCGCCTCGACGGGACTGTTCATGCGCGCATGGCCGGGCCGGGCGAGCAACTCCTGTTGCTCAACGAGCAAACCATCGCGGTCGATCCCGACGTGCTGATGATTGCCGACGAGACAAGACCCTTGGCCATGGCCGGCATCATGGGTGGCGAGGAGAGCGGCATCACGCTGGAAACGACCGAACTCTTCCTCGAATCGGCTTTCTTCGCGCCGAAGGCCATCGCCGGCCGTGCCCGGCGCTACGGGTTCGCATCCGATGCTTCGCACCGCTTCGAGCGCGGCGTCGATTTCGGCGGCACCCGCCGTGCCATCGAGCGGGCCACACGGCTGATCATCGATATCTGCGGCGGCCAGGCCGGGCCGGTGGTCGAAGCGCGCGCCGAAATGCCGTCGCGCCCACCTGTCACGTTGCGGACCGAACGGGCCGAGAAGGTTCTCGGGCTCACGCTCGGCGCAGACAAAATTGCACGTATTTTCAGAGGGCTGGCGCTTTCATTTCAACAAAAGGATGATATTTTCCTGGTTACGCCGCCGTCTTGGCGCTTCGACATGGAAATCGAAGAGGACCTGATTGAAGAAATTGCGCGCCTCTACGGTTACGACAACATCCCGTCGCCGGCGCCACGTGGCCGGATGGCCATGATGGCGCAGGCCGAGGCGCAGCGTCCCGCATACCGGATCCGTCAGTTCCTGGCCGACCGGGGCTATCAGGAGGTAGTCAATTTCGCTTTCGTCGAGGAAAGCTGGGAGGCCGATTTCTCCGGCCGGAAGACCGAGCACGAGTTGATTCGCCTGGCCAACCCGATTGCGAGCCAGATGGCGGTGATGCGGTCGACGCTGTTTGGCGGCCTGATTTCCAACCTGGTGACCAATCTGCGCCGGAAGCAGGGGCGTGTGCGCCTGTTCGAAGTTGGCCGGACCTTCCTGCGCGATCCGGCTGGTGGGCCGGTTGCCGGTTACAGGCAGCCATGGCGCCTCGGCGGCCTGGCCTACGGTGGCGCGCTTCCCGAAGGTTGGGCGGGTGGTACGCGCCGGGTCGATTTCTACGACGTCAAGGGCGACATCGAGGCCCTGCTGGCGCCGGCCGGGCTGCGCTTCGAGCCAGTCGTCCATCCGGCCCTGCACCCCGGTCGTGCGGCGCGCATCCTGCTTGGAGGGGAGGAGGTGGGCTGCCTTGGCGAATTGCACCCCGAATGGGTCCAGAAGTACGAGTTGCCGCAGCCGCCGGTCGTTTTCGAACTCGATTTTGCTGCCCTCAAGGGCAGTGGCGTGCCTTCTTACGAAGAAGTTTCGAAGTTCCCGCCCGTTGTCCGCGACCTCGCGATCGTGGTCGACCAGTCGCTACCGCTGCAGTCGCTGCTCGATACGCTGCAATCCGGTTTGCCAAGTCTCGTTCGTGACGTCCAGTTGTTCGATGTGTACCTCGGAAAGGGTGTGCAGGAAAACAAGAAAAGTCTTGCGTTCCGTATAGTTATGCAAGATACTCAACGCACTTTGCTAGATTCGGAAGTGGATGCCGCAATGCATCAAGTGGTCGCCCGGCTCGAGCAAGCCTGTGGTGCCCAACTCCGTTCCTGATGCCCATGACTATGACGATGACGCTAACCAAAGCCGAACTGGCGGATCTGTTATTTGAAAAGGTCGGCCTGAACAAGCGCGAAGCCAAGGACATGGTCGAGGCCTTTTTCGAAGAAATCCGCAACGCCCTCGAGACGGGTGACGGCGTAAAATTGTCCGGGTTCGGAAATTTCCAGTTGCGCGACAAGCCGCAGCGGCCAGGGCGCAATCCCAAGACCGGCGAGGAAATCCCGATCACGGCGCGCCGCGTCGTGACCTTCCACGCCAGCCAGAAACTGAAGTCCGACGTCGAAATCGTCTATGCTGGATCACAAGGCTAGAACTCAGGCTGCGGAGGAACTTCCGCCCATACCGGCCAAGCGCTACTTCACCATCGGCGAAGTCAGCGAACTGTGCGGTGTCAAGCCGCACGTGCTGCGCTACTGGGAGCAGGAGTTCAACCAGCTCAAACCCGTCAAGCGACGGGGAAACCGGCGCTACTACCAGCACCACGAAGTGCTGCTCGTCCGCCGCATCCGCGAGCTTCTCTACAATCAGGGATTCACGATCAGTGGCGCCCGCAACCAGCTGGACGAAGGGCATGCCGTGGTTGAGGCACCTAGCCGTCCAGTCGAGTTGCCGAAGATCGACGGCGGTCTGCGCAACGAACTGCAGTATGTGATCGAGATGCTGCGCCTGTGAATTGGCCAGCTACCCGAAAAAAGAAAAAGGTCACTCGAGAGAGTGACCTTTTTGCTTTGAAGCGGTTGGTCGGGGTGGCGGGATTCGAACTCGCGACCCCTTGCACCCCATGCAAGTGCGCTACCAGGCTGCGCTACACCCCGACGAGCCGCGCATTATACCCGAAAGCCCGAAACATGGGAGGGCGTGCGCGGGTTATTTGATGGTCGCCCGACATCGCCTACGGCTGTCAGTGCAGATCACTATTTTTCGGGCGGGTCAGTTTCCGGTAGATAATATTGTCCTGAAAGGCCTGCTTATAGCGGCCGCGGATTGAATCCTGAGTCGCATTGAATTTACTCTGCAATATTTAATTCGTGTGATTATCTTGGTGGTTCAAAAATACTTGATTCACCCAAAAAAAACATTTAGATTTCGGCTTCCATTAACTTGAGGAGATCGACATGGATTTGTCCACCCTGACCGTTGCCCAATTGCGTGACCTGCAGCAGCAGATTCCTGCCGAATTGAAGCGCCGCGAGCAGCAGGAAAAACTCAATATCCTCAGCGAGGTTCGCGCCTTCGCCAAGGCGCGCGGTTTTGCCCTAGAGGAACTCGTCGGCAAGGAAGTTCCGAGGGCCAAGGGTGCGGGCGGAAAAGTGAAGGTCAAGTATCGTCATCCCAAGGACGCATCGCTCGAATGGACCGGGCGTGGGCGCCAGCCGCGCTGGGTCGTCGAATGGCTTGCCGGCGGTGGCAAGATCGAGGGGCTCGCTGTCTGACGATGCGGATTCTCCTCAGCAACGACGACGGGTATTTTGCCCCGGGGCTGGAGGCGCTCGCGACGGCGCTGGCGGGGCTCGGGGAAATCGTCGTCGTCGCTCCGGAACAAAACCGGAGCGGGGCGAGCAATTCGCTGACACTGGACCGGCCGCTTTTTTTAAAACAGGCGGCCAGCGGTTATTATTTTGTCAATGGAACGCCAACCGACTGCGTCCACTTGGCAGTCACGGGAATGCTCGAATATCTGCCTGACATTATCGTTTCCGGAATCAACCTCGGCGCCAATATGGGAGACGATACGATTTATTCCGGGACGGTTGCGGCGGCGACCGAGGGTTTTCTCCTCGGCATACCATCCATCGCCATTTCCCTGACGAGTTTCGAGGGCCGCCACTTCGCGACGGCGGGTCGGGTCGCGCGCGAATTGGTCGAGCGCTTCATTGCCGATCCGATCCGCGAGCCGGTGCTGCTCAACGTCAACGTCCCCGATCTGCCCTATGACCAACTTGCGGGCACCGAGGTGACACGCCTCGGACGCCGCCACAAGGCCGAGCCGGTGGTGCGCATGACCTCGCCGCGCAACGAGACGGTTTACTGGGTCGGGGCGGCCGGGGCGGCCGCCGACGCAGGACCAGGGACCGACTTCAACGCGACCGAGCGAGGCTGCGTGTCGATCACGCCGCTACAGATCGATCTGACCCACAACGCGCAGCTGGCGTCCGTTTCCCGCTGGATGGAATGAGTACGGGTGGATTGCACGGGTCGGGAATGACGTCCCAGCGGACGCGGGCGCGCATGATCGAGCGTCTGCGCGAGCAGGGCATACGCAACGAGGCGGTGCTTGCCGCGATGGCGGCCGTGCCCCGCCACGTTTTCGTCGAGGAGGCGCTTGCCTCGCGTGCCTACGAGGACACGGCGCTGCCTCTTGGCATGGGCCAGACGATATCCCAGCCCTACGTCGTTGCCCGCATGGTCGAATTGCTGCTCAACGGACGGTCCGGCCTCGGCCGCACGCTCGAGGTCGGCGCCGGCTGCGGCTATCAGGCGGCAGTCCTCGCGCAGCTGACCAGCGAGGTCTACGCGCTGGAGCGGCTTGCGCCTCTGCTCGACAAGGCCAAGGCCAACATGCGCAAGCTTCAGCAGTTCAACGTTCGCCTCAAGCATGCGGATGGTCAGTTCGGGCTGCCCGAGGCGGCGCCCTACGACAGCATCATCGTCGCTGCGGCCAGCCCGCAGATACCCCAGGCACTGCTCGCCCAGCTCGGCGAAGGTGGCCGGTTGGTCTTGCCAGTCGGGGCCGTTGAACAGTATCTTTCGTTCGTTGAGCGGACGCCGGCCGGCTTCGTGGAAACCCGGCTCGACGGCGTGCGCTTCGTACCACTTCTTTCAGGCACACAATGATTTTCAGATTCATCCCGCTGGCTGCGCTTGTCGTCGTGGCCGGCTGCACCTCGCAACCGCCGGCCCCCACCGTCGACCGCAGTACCACCACCGCACCGCGCCCCGGCGCCACGGCCGCCGTCTCGGGCGGGCCCGGCTACTACACTGTCAAGCGCGGCGACACGCTCTACCGCATCGCGCTCGAGAATGGCCAGGACTACCGCGACATTGCGGCCTGGAACAACATCACGAATCCCTCGGCGATCCGCGAAGGGCAGGTGCTCCGTGTCGCGCCTCCCGGCGCGGCAACTGCAGCGGCTCCGGGTGCGGTCGTCGCCCAACCGATCGTCACCGCGCCGACGGTTGAGACCCGATCGCTGGATGCCCCGCGCACGGGGGCGCCGGCTGCTTCCACGGCTGCGTCCGGAGCTCTCGTTCGCGAGCCGCGTGGAGGCAAGGAGCCATATTCCGACGAGGCTTATGCCCGCCTGAGCAAGGCTGGCGAACCGGCGGCACGGCCGCCGGTCGCGGTGGACCCGAAGCCGGAGCCGAAAGCCGAAGCGCCGGTCGCCAAGCCTGAAGCGAAACCGGAAGCGCCTGCGGCAGCTGTCGGCCCGGACGATGTCGCCTGGATGTGGCCGTCCTCGGGCAGGATCATCGGGCAATACAGCGAATCCGGGAACAAGGGGCTCGATTTCTCAGGCCGTGCCGGGGATGGTGTGCTCGCGGCGGCGGACGGCAAGGTGGTCTATGCCGGTTCCGGGCTGCGCGGCTACGGCGAACTGGTCATCGTCAAGCACAACGCGACCTTCCTCTCGGCTTATGCGCACAACCGGAAAATCCTCGTCCAGGAGGGCCAGCAGGTGACGCGCGGCCAGAAGATTGCCGAGATGGGGAGTACCGACAGTGACGGGGTGAAGCTGCATTTCGAGATCCGCCGGCAAGGCAAGCCGGTCGACCCGCTGCAGTACCTGCCGCGGCGCTAACGAAGAAGGAGCGGCATCGCTGCTAGGTGCTCTGAGTCGGGCACCGCTCCGGTGGCGCAGTTCAGCGGCCCGCGGCGGCACGGGCGCGAATTGCCTCGGCCAGCTGGTATACCGACATCGCGTAGAAGCTGGAGCGGTTGTAGCGGGTGATCACGTAGAAATTGTTGTAACCGAGCCAGTATTCCGTTGCCCGTCCCGGGGAAACCAAGTCAACCAGGGTCACTACCGCCGCGGTATCGGCATCGGCTGCAATTCCCTGATTTGCGAGGTCGCCGACCTTCAACGTTGGACGGATGCCCGCTTCGATCAGCGCCGGGTCGGCCTCGCCGGAAACCCTGGCGCGCACCGCGACCGGTTGGTCGCGTTCCCATCCGTGCTGTTCGAGGAAGCGGGCGACGCTGCCGATCGCATCCTCGGTGCTGTTGCTGAGGTCGATGCGGCCGTCATTGTCGAAGTCGGCCGCATAGCGTCGCCAGCTGCCTGGCATGAACTGCGGGATGCCGATGGCACCGGCGAACGAGCCGCGGACGAGTAGCGGGTCCAGGCTATTTTCGCGGGAGAGTAGGAGAAATTGTTCCAGTTCCTCGCGAAAGAAATCGGCACGCCGCGGATAGTGGAAGGCGAGGGTGGCCAGCGCCTCGAGCACGCTGAAGGTTCCCGTATTGCGCCCATACTCGGTTTCGACGCCGATAATGGCGACGATGACTTCCTCCGGGACGCCGTAGGTCGCGCGGGCCTTGGCGAGGGTCAGGCGATTTTCTTCCCAGAAGCGGACGCCGTTGTCGATGCGACGGTCGTTGATGAAACGTGGCCGGTAGCGTTCCCAGGATCGCTGCAGCGGCGTTGCTGGCGGCTTGATCAGTTGCAGCACCTTCGCGTTGGGGCGCACCTGTCCGAGTTGGTCGAGGATGGCATCCGCGTCGAAGGCGTGGCGCTGCGCCAGGTCCTGCGCGAAGGCGACGACCGCAGGGTCGCCGTAAAAGGTGGCGGGCGCGGCATGGGTGAGGCTGGCGAGGGCGGCGGCGAAGGCGAGGCCGGTGATCTGCTTCAAGGGTTTCTCCGTCAGGGCAGGCGGGCCAGTGCGGCACGCAGGTTCTTCAGTTCATCGCGGTTGCCGCCGTAGCGGGCGAGCAGGTAGGTGCGCGCAACCTCCGCAAAGGCGGGAGCCAGGTCCGGGGCGTCGTGCTCCAGGCGCCGGACGATGGCGAGCGGCGGCTCCCAGGGTGCACAGTGTACCTTCCTGGCGGCAAGCCGGCGCAGCGCCTTGCGCCACAGCCGCATTGCCGCATCCGCTGGCGCCCGGTGATGAATGTTCCATGCCGCCAAGGCAAGAAGGAGCGCGCCGCAGACGACGGCCAATGCTGTTCCCATGCTCTGCCAATCCGGTTTGGCCATTCCGAGGCGGGACAGAAAGGCACGCTGGCGCTCTGGGTTGTAGCCGAGCACATACTGGTTCCACGAGTTCTCCAGCGCCTCCCAACGGAATCGCAGGGTTCGCAGCCAGTCTGCACGAAGCTGGATCATCGCGGGCAACGCCTCTCCTGCGGGGAGGGCGCCGACGATGCCAGACTCGATGCGTGCCGGCGAGACGGCGGCGGTCGGATCGACGCGCACCCAGCCGCGGCCGGCTAGCCAGACTTCTGCCCAGGCGTGGGCATCGGACTGGCGGACGACGACGAAACCATCGACCGGATTCGTCTCGCCGCCCTGGTAGCCGGTGACGACGCGTGCCGGGACGCCGGCGGCGCGCATCAGGACCACGAAGGCGGAAGCGTAGTGCTCGCAGAAGCCTCGGCGGGTCGCGAACAGGAATTCGTCGACCGGTTGTTGCCCGAGGAGCGGGGGGCTCAGCGTGTAAACGAAGGGCTGCTCGTTGAACAGGTTCAGGGCACGCCTGACCAGGCGTTCCGGATCGGGGTCGGTGTCCTGCCAGCTCCGCGCGAGAGCACGGGTCTGTGGATGGAAGCCGGGGGGGAGATCCAGATTGCGGCGCAGCACCGCAGGCGCTTCGTCGGCGTTGTGCCGGTATTCGAGGGCTGCGGCAAGCGTGAATCGCCGGCGCTGGATCAGCGGCTCGCGCAGGTTTGCGGTCAACGTGGCCGAAAGCCCAGAATCGGAAGGCAGCGCTACCGGGGCGTCGAGTGCGAGCAGCCAGCGCTGGTTATGCGGCTCGAGGGTCGTCTCATAGGGAAGTGGAGCCGAGATCGCCTCGAGCTGTGGTGCCGGACCGCGCCCCGGCGCCGGGCGCCAGTTGATGCCATCCGTATGTTCGAGCACCGGGCCGCGCCAGTAGAGCTTGTCACGCGGCGGAACCGGGCCGTCGAAGCGGGCCCGCAGGGCCACTTCGCCGCTCAGCACGAGGTCGCTGATGGCACCCGGCGTCATCTGATCCGAAAGACCGCTGCGCCCCGCGTGGGCGTCCTGAGGCAGGCCCCAGAGCGGGCCGTTGACGCGCGGAAACAGCACAAAGAGGACGACCATGAAGGGAACCGCCTGCAGCATCAGGGTCGCCGCCAGGCGCAGCGTCGGTAGCATCGCGCTGGGCGTTCCGCCGTGGACCCTGACGAGCGCGGCGGTGACGACGGTCATCGCAGCCAGCAGCCAGAGTCCGGTGGGGATATCCTGAGAATAGAAGTAGTGCGTCAGCAGCAGGAAGTAGGCGAGGGTTGCCACGACAATGGCATCCCGTCGGCTGCGTAGTTCGAGCAACTTCATCGCCATGAAGACGACGAGCATGGCCACGCCCGCATCGCGCCCGAACAGGGTGCGGAACTCAAGCAGGATGCCGCCGCAGGCGAGTGCGACGAGCAGGGCCAGCGGCCAGCGACCGGGTAGGCGCTGGTTGCGCCACCAAAGCCAGGTACCCCAGGCGAACAGTGTGCCGGCGAAACCCGTCAGCCATGCTGGCTGGTGCAGGGCGTGCGGTGCCGTGGTAGCCACCGCAGCGGCGAAGAGCCACGGCGTAGTTCCGCGCTCGAGGGTTTCTCGGGCCTGCGTGCTCATGCCGGCATCAGCGCGAGGGCCTCGAGGCAGTTGCGGCAGTGTTCGTCACCGCAGGCGGGACGCAGTTCGCGGCTAGGGATGCGCAGGCCGTAACTGGCGCCGCCTTCCTCGGCAGCGAGGACCCAGCCGGCCATGATCGAGATCCGTGCCTCGGGCGCCAGCCCGTCGGGTGTCAAATCCCAGTCTAGGATCAGTTCCTCTTGGGCACCGCCGGCGAACTGCTTGACCAGCAACGGTCGCTCGCCGCCATCGCGGGCACTGGCTTTCCACGCTACGTGACGCGGGGAATCGGCCGGCTGCCGGGCGCGGAAACCCGCGAAATCCTCCTGGCCGCCTTCGCCATGACGCTCGCCAGCCGCAGTCGCTGATTGTGGGTCGGGCAAGGCGGATGCGAGCGGGCGCGGGTACACCAGGCAGCGCATGGCCGGCATCAGGTAGCTCCAGGCCACGAACAGGCCTAGCGGGTAGACGGTCGACAGCCGGATACGGGGCAAATCGAGCCATCCGCGTACCGTTGCCGGCACCGGCACTGCGGCCTCGCCGCCGGCTCGGGCGGCGATAGACACCGGCACCGGCGGTGCGCCATCGTCGGCCCGCAACTCGAGTGCCAGTCGCATTGCATTTCGGTCGTTGGCGAGGAAGAGCGGGAAGCGCGCTGTCTCGCCCGCGAACACCGGCGCGCAGCGCCCCGGTGTGACGGTGAGGCCGTACAGGTTTCGGAAGGTGTGGAGCATCCCGGTGAGGCCGAGACCGGCGAGCAGGAAAACCAGCGCATGGCCGAGCGCAAGGCTGTAGTTGATGGCGCCGGTGAGCATGGCGAGCAACGCCACGACATAGAGCAGGCCGGCGCGCGTGGGGAGAATGAAGATCCGCCGCTGGGTCAGGCGGACTGGGCCGTTACCGTCGCTGCGCAAGCGGAAGAGGCGGCGCTGCAGTTCCCGGATAAGGCGCATGCGGTCAGGGAATCGGCACCGCGCGGATGAGCGCGGCGATGTCGTCGGCCCGCGCGTTGCCCGTGCCCTGAGCGGGCCGCAGGCGGTGGCGGGCTACGGCGGGCAGCACCTCCTGAACGTCGTCCGGAACGACGATGTCGCGCCCGTCCAGCCATGCCCAGGCCCGTGCCGCGGCGAGGAGCGCGAGTCCGGCACGGGGTGACAGGCCGTGCTGGAATGCCGGATCGCGGCGCGTCGCCTCGACGAGGGCCTGGATGTAGTCGATGAGCGGGCCGGCAGCGTGGACGGCGCTTGCTTCCACCTGCAGTGCGGGCAGGTCCGATGGATTTAGAAGCGGCTCAAGGCGGTTGGCGGCGGCACGCTGGCCACCGGCAGCCAGTAGCGCCCGCTCGGCGGCCGGATCCGGATAGCCGAGTTCGATGCGCATCAGGAATCGGTCGAGCTGCGATTCGGGCAGCGGAAAGGTGCCGATCTGGTGCGACGGGTTCTGCGTGGCGATGACGAAGAACGGTTGCGGCAATGGCCGGGTGGCCCCTTCCACGGTCACCTGGCGTTCCTCCATGGCTTCCAGCAGGGCGCTTTGCGTCTTCGGGGTGGCGCGGTTGATTTCGTCGGCCAGCACCAGTTGGGCGAAGACCGGGCCGGGCATGAAGCGGAAGGACCCGTGGTCTCGATCGAAGATGGATACCCCCGTGATATCGGCCGGCAGCAGGTCGCTGGTGAACTGGATGCGCGAGAACTGAAGTCCGAGCAATCGGGCAAGGGTGTGGGCGAGCGTGGTTTTTCCGACGCCGGGGAAATCCTCGATCAACAGGTGGCCGCCGGCGAGGAGGCAGGTCAGGGCGAGGCGGATCTCCCGACCCTTGCCAAGGATGACGCGGGCGGCCGCGGCGAGAACAGGATCGATCGGCCGGGAACGGGAGGCGAGGACCGAAAGCGGTGACGTAGACATCGAAAGTTCCGTCAGTGAGGATCGGAAAACATTCTAATGCTTGAAGCGGCGCGGTGATTGGGCCGATAATGGAATTTCGCCGCGCGCCGATACAGGCGCCGCTCCGGAGAGAGAAAAAAGTGACGACAACCGCATACATCACCCACCGCGACTGCATGCTGCACGACATGGGTTCGCACCACCCGGAATGCCCCCAGCGCCTGACCGCGATCAGCGACCACCTGATCGCCCAGGGCATCGATGCCTATTTCACCTATTACGACGCGCCGCTCGCCACCTTCGAGCAGTTGCTCCGCGTCCATCCGGCGTCCCACCTCGAGCGCCTCAAGCGCGCGTCGCCCGAGCACGGCATCGTCCACCTCGACCCGGACACCGCGATGAATCCGCATACCTGGCAGGCCGCACTGCGTTCGGCCGGCGCCGGCGTGTATGCGGTCGACCTCGTAATGAAGGGTGAAATCGAGAACGCTTTCTGCGCCGTCCGGCCCCCCGGCCACCATGCCGAGCGCAATAACGCGATGGGCTTCTGCTTCTTCGCCAACGCCAGCGTTGCCGCCCGGCATGCCCTCGAGGCCCACGGGCTCGAGCGCGTCGCGATCATCGACTTCGATGTCCATCACGGTAACGGCACCGAGGACTGCTGTTCAGGCGACGACCGCATCCTGATGTGCAGCATATTCCAGCATCCGTTCTACCCGTACAGCGGCACCGACAAGCCGGCCGCCAACATGTGCAACGTCCCGCTGGCCGCCGGCTGCGGCGGCGAGGAGTTCCGCGACGCGGTCAACCAGGTCTGGATGCCGCGCCTGAAGGCGTTCAAGCCCCAGCTCATCATCATCTCGGCAGGCTTCGACGGCCATTACGAGGACGACATGGGCGGCCTCAAGCTGCTCGAGAAGGACTACGCTTGGTGCACCGAGGAGTTGAAAAAGGTGGCCAAGGAATTTGCCAACAACCGCATCGTTTCGATGCTGGAAGGCGGCTACGTGATGACCTCGCTGGCGCGCAGCGTCGGCGCCCACCTGCGGTCGCTGGCTGACCTCTGACGGCGGTTTTTCTTCAGGAATATGGCAGGGTGGTTTAAAATCCACCCTCTTTTTTCATGTTCCCAACGTTTAGACGGATGAATCCATGGCGTTGATTGTTCAGAAGTACGGCGGCACCTCGGTGGGCAACCCCGAGCGCATCAAGAACGTCGCCCGGCGCGTTGCACGCTTCCATGCCCAGGGCCACCAGGTCGTGGTCGTGGTGTCGGCGATGAGCGGTGAAACCAACAAGCTGATCGCACTGGCCAAGGAAGTCCAGGCCAGCCCGGATCCGCGCGAGCTCGATCAGGTCTGCGCGACTGGCGAGCAGGTCACCATCGGGCTGCTGTCGATGGCCCTTATGGATATCGGCGTACCGGCGAAGAGCTACACTGGCGGCCAGGTCAAGGTTCTCACCGACAACACCTTTACCAAGGCGCGGATCCTGTCAATCGACGATGGCCCGATGCGGGCCGACCTCGACGCCGGCAAGGTCGTCGTTGTCGCCGGCTTCCAGGGCGTCGATGCAGACGGCAACATTACCACCCTCGGCCGTGGCGGTTCGGATACTTCCGGCGTGGCGCTGGCCGCGGCGCTCAAGGCCGACGAGTGCCAGATCTACACCG
>ERZ1645185.172-NODE-172-length-27782-cov-7.297147_pt1 | contig 27782 bp, 28 predicted proteins | sample MGYA00575351_ERZ1645185 | MGnify/ENA primary metagenome ERZ1645185 (study PRJEB40838, sample SAMN11284767) | freshwater sediment metagenome | isolation source: river sediment | host: Sediment | place: India: Jana village, Kanpur | collected 2015-12-17 ... | reverse complement strand
ATAAAAAAGCCGGGCATTTTCTGCCCGGCCAAAAGGAGAGTTCACCTTGGGATCAGTGATCCCGTCATGGCCTTAACGCCGGCCGCCGCCTCCACGCTGGGTCTGGGCGCGATCGCTCATACCGCGTGAAGTAACGGTATCCGTATCCGTGTAACGGTTGACAGTATCTGCCCCCGCGCCTTTCGATACGAAGTCACGCCATTCATCGTTGCCCAAATCGTCTTCGATTCGGGCATTGTGAATGTCATTTGGCATATTGGCCCAACCGGCGCCATGGACGCTGTTGTGATCCGCCATCGCAGCACCGGAAAGGAGAGTTGCTGCAACTGCACCTGCCATGATGGAGAAAGAAAAGAATTTCATATTTGACTCCTGTATCTGTTTGGAAAGCCGACATACATTTAACTGCATTCGGTATATTCATACTAAGAATGTTCTGTATCCCTTATTTATCCTGAGCCGTGAAAATGGTTACAAAATGTATCCATATGTAACGAGAGCATGACTTGCGTTGATAAATATCAATGCAAGCTTGCTGATGACCTGCCTGTGTGCTGGCTTGAAAGTTAGGGGTAGGATATGCGTTCATAAAAACACTGCGAGGAGACAACCATGCCAGACACCAAAATCCTGCTGGAAGAAAAAGACATTCCCACCCACTGGTACAACGTGGTGGCGGACATGCCCAACCGCCCCGCTCCGCCGCTAGGCCCCGACGGCAAGCCCATCGGCCCGGAAGCGCTGGCACCCATTTTCCCCATGGCACTGATCGAGCAGGAGATTTCGGCCGAACGCTGGATTCCCATTCCGGAAGAAGTACGCGAGGCCTACCGCATGTGGCGGCCATCACCCATGTTCCGCGCCCATCGTCTGGAACAGGCATTGGGCACGCCAGCGAAGATCTACTACAAATACGAGGGCGTCTCGCCCGCTGGTTCGCACAAACCCAACACGGCGCTGCCGCAGGCCTGGTACAACAAGCAGGCCGGCATCAAGCGCTTGTCCACCGAAACGGGCGCGGGACAGTGGGGATCGTCGCTGGCACTGGTGGGTCAGATGTTCGGCATCGAGGTGCGGGTATACATGGTCAAGGTTTCCTACCAGCAGAAACCTTTCCGCCGCTCGATGATGCAGACCTGGGGCGCCGAGGTATTTGCTTCGCCCACCAACATGACCGAGTCCGGGCGCAGGATACTTGCCGAACACCCGGACTCACCAGGCAGCCTGGGTATTGCCATTTCCGAAGCCGTGGAAGAAGCCGCCTCGCGTCCCGACACCAATTATTCATTGGGCTCGGTGCTGAACCACGTGTGTCTGCATCAAACAGTCATTGGCCTGGAAGCGAAAAAGCAGTTCGAGAAAATCGGCGAATATCCCGACATGGTGTTTGCCTGCTGCGGCGGCGGCTCCAATTTCGCCGGCACGGCTTTCCCTTTTCTGGCCGACAAGGCCGCGGGCGACTCCAGGGCGAAAAACCTGCGGCTGGTTGCGGCCGAACCCACTTCCTGCCCGACGCTCACCAAGGGTCACTATGCCTACGACTTCGGTGACGCCATCGGGCTGACGCCGCTGATGCTGATGTACACGCTGGGCCACGATTTTGTCCCCCCCGGCATCCATGCTGGCGGTTTGCGCTATCACGGCGATTCGCCACTGGTGTCGCAGCTGTATCACGAGAAACTGATCGAAGCCGTGGCAGTGCCGCAACTGTCCACATTCGAGGCCGGCGTCCAGTTTGCCCGCACCGAAGGCATCATTCCCGCGCCGGAATCCTGCCACGCCATTCGCGCCTGCATCGACGAAGCCATTCGCTGCAAGCTGACCGGCGAACCCAAAGTGTTGTTCTTCAACCTGTCCGGCCACGGCCATTTCGACATGGCCTCCTACGACAAGTATTTCGCCGGGGAGCTGGAAGACTATGCCTATCCGGAAGAAGCCATCCATCAGGCTCTGGAACATCTGCCGAAAGTTGAAATGGCTTAGTAGATAAATCGCGGCGCGAGTTCTTCCAGATTCAACTCCCGAAGAATCTGCTCCGCCCGCGCCCGCGCATTGCCGCGCGGCGCGCCCTGGTAACTGGCGACAATCAGTTCATTCTTCATCGAATGCTCCCAGCCAACCAGCTCGGTCACGGTCACTTGATAGCCATGCGACTCCAGAAGCAGGCAGCGCAACACATTGGTGAGATGACTGCCGAATTCGCGGCTGTGGATGGGATGCCGCCAGATCTCCGACAGCGGCGTTTTGCCAAATGACTCGTTCTTGTGCCTGCGCAGCACGGCCGCGACTTCCGCTTGGCAACAGGGGACCAGCACGATATGCCGTGCCTGTTTGGCCAGTGCGAATTTGATCGCGTCATCCGTCGCGGTATTGCAGGCATGCAGCGCTGTCACGATATCGATGTGTTCTGGCAGGTCTTTGGACTGGATCGAATCTTCAACCGTCAGATTGAGAAACGACATCCGCTCAAATCCCAAACGCTCCGCAAGCGCTCGCGATTTCTCCACCAGTTCCTGGCGGGTTTCGATGCCATAAACCTGGCCGGACGCTTTTCCCTTGAGAAACAGGTCGTAAAGAATGAAGCCAAGATAGGATTTTCCCGCGCCGTGATCGGCCAGCGTGATCGCGTCATGCCTGGCCAACACGTCATTCAGCAGCGGCTCGATAAAGTTGTAGAGGTGATAAACCTGCTTGAGCTTGCGGCGACTGTCCTGATTGAGTTTGCCGTCGCGCGTCAGGATATGCAATTCCTTCAGCAATTCGATCGACTGGCCCGGACGAATCTCATCGGGCAGCGCGTTTGGCTGTGCTTTTATTGGCGGCAGACTTGACTTGATGCTTCGTGGCATGGTCTTCCTGATGAATTTCCTGAATACGCTATTTTCGTATCAATCCGATACAAGGCAAAATGCAGGCTGACCCAATCACTCTACACGGAAGTCACTATTGAACGATCAGTCGCAACCGCCTCATACACCCATTCCCGCCACGCCTGAAGGCGAAACCTGCCCGGTCACCCCCTGGTGGCGCAACTGGAAAATCATGGTGCCGCTTTGGCTTGGAATCGGCACACTGGTATGGCTCGGCTTGTACTTCAATGTGGACAAAAGCGTCATCGCGGGCAGCGTGGTGGTAATCGGCATCCTGTCAAACGCCTTTGCCTGGCTGGTGGGCATGGTTGCACTCGTCCCCATCATTGGACCACTGATCGTGAAAATCCTGTCAATCGGCTTCATCTGGCTGCTGAATGCCGTGGGTTACCTGGTCGCCTATGTCGCCATCCGTCGCGGCTATTCCAGGGATGTCCTCACCTACCGCGGGCTGACCATCGCGCTCATCATTGGCATTGTCATCGGCTTCGTGATTGGCAAGGTCATATAAGCATCTTCCTATATTCGCGCATTATTGAGCATTAAAAATCGTGTGACACGAAGAAGCACCCTCACCCCCGCCCCTCTCCCCGCGGGAAAGGGGTTCTGTTCCCTTCTCCCTCGGGGAGAAGGTGGCGCGAAGCGCCGGATGAGGGCGCGGCGATATTGTGTTCGATAGAGTCATGCACTTTTGTAAAAATCAACAAAAACTCTTGAGACCAACCGGGTTGTTTTGAATGGTACAAACCGCGTGATATTTACTACCCTTGCGTTGAACAAAAAGCCGCCCAAGTGGACCAAGCAACAACAAAAGGATAGAAACAAGAAGCATGACATGCCACTCAGTGATGAAAGCCATTTTTTCTCTGGCCTGCCTGATGGCACTGGCATCTGCCAAAGCAGAGACACAATGGGGAATGAATGACGTTACGATCATCTACCCGCTTCCCTACTACCCCCAAGAAACCAGTCAACTTGTTTCTCCACAGTTTTCAGGCGCTGGTGGAGCGCTTCTCCCGGAAAAGTATTTTCAAAAACTGCCCTCCATCAATCAGGGCGAAGCCAAACACATTACTTATCAGAATCTGCGCGTCGTGGCCGCCCGCATTGACCCATGCTTCTTGTTCAAGGGTGAATGTCTGCATCAGGTGAGGCTGGTCTGGCAGCCGCTTGGAAAATCCTCCTATGGTTCCTCCACGCGCTTTGGCCTCCTGGAAGCCAAGGATGCAGCCGTGCACAGCCTGTACACACTGGATGCGGCGGCGTTCAATGCCCTGCTTGAAGACTATTCCGCGTTGCGGGAGAACGAAGGCGTGGACTTGTCGGACGAGCCTTTGCAGGTTCATCCCGTATTGTCCGAACAGGGGCTGGGCGGAAGTTTCGCGCAAGGACTCAGGGAACTGCTGACAAAACACATTGGCGAGCGAAACCTGTGGCGGGTCACGGCCATGAGCACTTTTGTCGGCGGCGACCAGTGGACGTTCCAGGGATTCAACATCCGGGAAGATGGCACGCAAGAAATCGTGATCCCCCGCACTCATGGTGCCCGCCAACAGCGGTTTTTCACTTCTTCACTGACCCAGAGCGATTTCAGCAATGGCCAGCTCACCCCCGTTCCACTGGGAACCGACAACCTGCAGGCTTTGCTAAGGAACTCAAGAGCCCTTCCCTCGAAAAGCTCGCCGCTTCTCAGGGAACTTGCCGCTTCAGTTGCGAGGATTGAGAACCCCAACATCCACACGCCGGAAACCATGGATTGCGTCAGCTGCCATACAGCACAAACCGCGGGGTCGATTCTTTTCAGCCGCGTTTCTTCACTGCAACGCGACCCCGGACATGTCGAAGCCTCATTCAGCAGTTCGTCTCCCCTGCTGAACCTGAGTACTCGTCAGGGCAGTACGCAAATCCTGCGCGCACTGGGCTATTTCGAACGCCATTTGATTCTGAGTCGCCGGGTTATCAATGAAACCGCGAAGGTGGTTGATCGCTTGAACAGTAGTGTCACAGATGAAAAAAACCCCGGCACGGCCGGGGCGAAGTCGCGAAAGGAGGTTGTCGCGAACGCTTTCTCGATTTCTCCACAATAAGCTGATTGCCTAGAAGAACCACGTCAGCTGCAAACTGATCCTGTCGCCAAGATTGTTGGCGATGGCCAGCGCGTTATTCCGCGCGGCACCGGCGGCAATCGCATCAGGATTGACTACCTCCAGGTCACGCCATTCGTAGTTCAGCGTCAGCCGGGTATTCTTGTAGAAAAACCATTGCAGACCCAGTGTCGTGCTGGAAAATTCGCGTTCATTCAGCGCATATTTCGTCATGCGGTTGTACTGGTCATAACGCAGATCGACTTCCCAGTCCTTTAGGAAACGCCAGCCTGCCTCCAGATACCAGCCATCGGCTTCTTCAGTGACACCCACCTGGGTAGGCTGGCCGACGAAGGGTGGATTGGGTCCGGCCACGATCAGGCCCTCGCCCTGCATGTACTCGCCGGAGACGCGGTATGGCCCTTTCAGGTATTTGAAGCCAGCGCCCTGGCGAATGCGGTCGTAATCCGTGTTGCCAAACTCGCGCTCGCCGTTCTGATGCCAGGCATAGACGGACACATCTTCGCGATTGGGTCCCTTGCTCTTGTTGAATACATAGGAAACCTGCAGCCGTCCGGTTATGTCGAGATTGCCGTCGTCATCACCCATTTCCTCGATCTCGTTGCCGTTGGAAACCATCAGGGCATAGGAGAATTCCCACTGATCCTTGTTGAACCAGTCATAGACCTGCACGCCCCAGTCGCGAAAACCCGAGCCGCCACTGACGACGCTGGCGCTGGCCGTCCCCGTTCCGCTCACCGCAGTGGTTGACCTTACCGGCTGCTCGATCAGCAAGGAAGTGGACGCGTTGCTGAAATACACATACGGATAGGACGTATGTACCGCCACCAGCGCTTCCTCGCCGGTCGGCACCTTGAACAATCCCGCGCGGATGCGGGCACCCGGGATGTAATGGAATGAAATCGAGGCATCCGTCATCATCACATCGCGTAGTGCCGTAATGGCGTTGCGTCCTGCTTCCGCAAGCAGGAAGTAATTGATCTTGCCGGGGATGATGTTTCCGCGCATGCCAATCCTTGCGCGGTTGAACTGAAAACGATCCGTATCATTCTTGTCGAAATCAGGCCCCACCAAGTTGGGCACGATATATTTACCATTATGGCCCAACGCTGGTCCTGTAAGCCCGGCTATAGGGTCAGCATCGATATAAGTGTAAGTCGGCTGCAGGAATCCAAACGGCTTGAAATAGCCGGAGTCTGGCGCCTCGTTGCCCTGCACTTGCAGCCAGTTGGTTGCATGCGCAGCCAGTGGCAGACTTGCTGCCAGCGCAGCAAGCAATAACTTGATATTCATGTAATCCCCCTTTTGATAATTGCTCTTTGGATAAAAAAGCTCCGGCTCTTTGGCCGGAGGTCCGCAATGAGACGACTCGTCAAATATTTGTACTCAAGGCTTTAAGTAAACAAATCCCTCTCTCGCCTGTAGTTTGCCGATTTCGGCCACACCTGATGGCACGACTGTGCCCTCCAGAATCACCGCATCGTCAGTCAGATTTCTTCCCTTGAGCGTATTCCGGCAGACGCGAAAATCCACGCCCTGGCTTTTAAGGCCTGCAACCTGCCCCTGAAAGGCGCCCTTGTCATCCTTGGCGTCATTGAGCAAGAAATCGATGCCCTTGCCGTGAGTCACCACGACGATTTTTGCGCCAGGACTGGCACTCAGGTGGTTTTCGATATTGCGCATGGCGATGCGGGCATTGGAGGCATCATTGATGTGATAGACCACTTTCTCCTGAACCTGCTCGGTCTGGGCCGCGGCGGCAGTGCCCCCCTTTCCAGGCTTGTCGGACATGGGAACCGCCAGTGCCGCCGCAAGCAAGGCAACCAACATGACTGCGTGCATACTTTCCTCCTTTAAAAATAATCAGAATTGTGATGACACATCTTTGTGCCATTCCTGAGTAAGACGAAATCTGAAAAAATTTATTCCGGAAATTTTTCTGGTTTCCAGTGGAATAAATTCATAGCCTGATTCGTCTAGAAGTAACCCAAGCCCCAAATCAAGGAACCCGTTTTGTCCGATACCCTGCCACTGTTCGGTTTTTTCGCACGCAAGCGCGTGGAAGGCATGCGGCCCAGGCTGTTGCGGCTGGCTTACGCCTGGTGTCACGACATCGACCTGTCCAACGACCTTGTCCAGGAAGCTCTGACCAAGGGTCTGACCCGCAGCAGTCAGCTGCGGGATGCGGGCGCCATGGAATCCTGGCTGTTTTCCATCCTCAACAACTGCTGGCGCGATCACCTGCGCACCAGGCGCGAATTCACTGATATTTCAGAGCTGGATGAAGTGATTTTTGATCCGGCCCCTGGACCGGAAAAGCAGTACGCCAGCCGACAGACCGCTGCCCGAGTCAGAACCGCCATCGCCACTTTGCCAATGGCCCAACGACAAGTCATCACTCTGGTGGACATCGAAGAATTAAGCTATGCAGAGGTGGCGCGGATTCTTGAGGTGCCGGTCGGCACCATCATGAGCCGGTTATCCCGCGCCCGCCAGGCGCTAAAAACCAGTTTGCAGACCGAGGAACTAGGCCGCGCGCCCCTCAGGAGAGTGAAATGAACAAATCCGTATCACCCGAGTACCTCAATGCCTTTGCCGATGGCGAACTTGCTGCCGACGAGCGCGAACGCGCCATGGCGCAGCTTGAAACCGACCCTGATTTCAAGGCCCGCGCCTGTGAAGCCAGAATGCTCAAGGAACAGGTCAAGGCAGCCTATGCCGACATTCCCGGCATGATTCAATCCAGTTCTCGTACCCGCCTCAACCCTGTCTGGCCCAAGGCGGTTGCAGCAGGCCTGTTGTTGATAACAGGCCTGGGTAGCGGATGGCTGATGCGCGGTGCAATTGATGTCGCTCCGGAAGTCGATCGCTTGGCGGGACTACCCGGCGGCTATCAACCCATTTCCCTGTCGGCGCAGGTTGATCCCAACAAGGTCCTGCTGCATCTTGATTCCAGCGATCCACACAGGCTATCCACCACACTGGATCTGGCGGAAAAAATGCTGAATGAACGCAAGGGCCAGCGGCAGCTTGCCATTGTCGTCAACACCTATGGCCTCAATCTTCTGCGCCAGGACACCTCGACCGAACAGGCACGCATCCACCGTCTGGCGGAAGAACATCCCAGTCTGTCCTTCATTGCCTGCGGCCAGACCATAGCCCGGCTCAAACGCGAAGGGGTGGACGTGGTTCTGTTGCCTGAAACCAGCGTCGCCTCCTCTGCCATCAATGAAATCCTGAACCGCATGCAAAAGGGCTGGGTATACGTCAGGGTTTGAAAGGCTTCAAATCGGCAAACCGAAAAGGGAGAAGATTGCTTCTCCCCTTTTAATGATTATTTGTCCTTCGCGGCTCCGGCATACCCGCAGTTCTTGATGCAGACAGTCTCAGGAATTCGCTTGCCGCCGCAACTGACATGGCAGGTATCGAAGGCGGACAGGCAGCCGCAGTCAGCCTGGCATTTCTCTTTTTCAAGCGCAGCTTTCACACTTTCACGCGTGGGCATCAAGGGCGCCAGGTAAGGCGGCGGGAAATAAGGGCCCGGCCATGGGTATGAATAATAACCACGATGGTATGGCCAGTAATCGTGCGGCCAGTAGAGCCATTGCTGGATTTCATATTGCCTGAGCGCCAGCGCGTAATGCCGCAGATCGTTTTCATAATTCTTGAGTGCTTGCAGGTAACGCTCCTCAACCAGCGGCTCGATGTCTTTCTGGCATGCCTGAAAACGCGCCTTGCAATCTGCCTGGCAGGTTTCCTTTTTCTGTTCGCAACCTTTAAGGCACGCCAGGCCTTCTGCATCGGGCGGCGGCTCGTAGCGGTATACCGTCTGATACTGGGGTGTCGCGCAACCTGACAACCCGCCAGCCAGAATCAGCGCAGCAAAGAAAAGATATTTCCACATACCTGTCATCTCATTTATGCGTTTGCCCTTCCCTTCATAATAGATCGAAGCTCTGTAACGGGGTTCCGGCGTACTCTGCCTTAAAGGTAAAGAAATCAAAACAAAATTGTGATCCCCGGCAAATAAAGCCGAAAAAGGCCACTCAGGCTTGATCATCGTCAATGAAATTTATCCATTTCTTGATTATGGTTTTGCACGCCATCACTCGACAAGGACAAGCCATGAACATCGTGCGCCTGGTTGCTCTTGCTGTATCCCTCATTTTCTCCAGTGTCTGGGCCGACGAATGCGTCGAATGCCATCATAAAACCTCGCCGGGGGTCGTCGCCGACTGGCAGGCCAGCAAGCACGCCTCGGTAAAGGGCGGGCCCAAGTGTGCCAGCTGCCATGGCATGCAGCACAAAAACGCGGGTGATGCCAAACTGGCGAAAATGCCCACGGCGGAAACCTGCGGCAATTGCCACATCGACCAGAAAGATCAGTTCAGCAAGGGCAAGCACGCCCACGCATGGACCGCGATGAAGGCCATGCCCACCACGCACATGCTGCCGGCACAGATGTCCTCTGGCATGAAAGGCTGCGGCGGCTGCCACAAGATGGGCCTGAAGTCGAATGAGGAAATCGAGAAGCTGAAAGCCGAAGGCAACAAATACGGCAATGCCTCATGCGACGCCTGCCACACACGCCATACCTTCAGCAAGAAGGAAGCCCAGCAGCCTCAGGCCTGTCAGACCTGCCACATGGGCTTCGACCACCCGCAGTGGGAAATGTACTCCGCCTCCAAGCATGGCGTTCGCTATCTGCTGAAACAAAACGGCACGCTGCCGGACAAGGTGGCCGCGCCCACCTGCCAGACCTGCCACATGCAGGATGGCAACCATGAAGTCCGCACCGCGTGGGGTTTCCTCGCCGTGCGTTTGCCCTTGTCAGACGATCCGCAATGGAAAGCCGACCAGATCACCATCCTGCAGGCCCTGGGTGTGCTGGACTTGAAGGGCAACCCAACCGCCAGAATTGAGGCCGTCAAGGCCGCCGATGTCGCCCGGCTGGATGCCGCTTCCTTCAAGAAGGAGCGCGACAAGATGATCAAGACCTGCACCCAGTGCCACTCCGAAAGTTTTGCCAAGGGAGAACTGGAAAAAGGCGACGAGATGATCCGTCAGGCTGACCACCTGCTGGCCGAGGCCATTCGCGTCATTGCCGATCTGTACAAGGACGGCATCATCGACAAACCGGCCAGCTATGCGCAGCCATTCCCCGACCTGCTGACCTTCCATGACGCACCGCTGCCCATCGAGCAGAAGCTGTTCGTCATGCATCTGGAACATCGCATGCGCACTTTCCAGGGCACCTTCCACGCCAACCCAGACTACGCGCTGTGGTATGGCTGGAGCGAGATGGTGCGCGACCTGTCAGAAATCAAGGAAATGGCCGCCGACCTGCGCGAGAAACACGCCGCTGCCAAACCCAAACGCACCTCATCGCGGAAATAGCTCTCTTACGCTTCCTCCGAATCCCGCCCGGCATTACTTTTTTGGGCGGGATTTTTTATGCCTCTTCACGGGTGTACCATGCGGCCGTACTAGCAGCCGCCCGTCTCTTCCACGAGTAAAATACAAACTCAATAGACCAAGTCTTTTGGTCCTTCGCTACCATTTACCGTTGCGTGTGACAACTTAACAATGTGTAACCTTCTGACAGGCTAGGGAGAAAACACAGTGTCCATGTCACGTCGTGAGTTCCTTCAGATCCTTGCCGCTGCAAGCGCAGCAGGCTTTTCTCTAAACAGCAGCCGGGCACTGGCAGGTAACGTTCCCACCAATTACTACGATCTACCTTGCTTCGGCAATGTATCGCTCATGCACATGACTGACTGTCATGCCCAGCTACTACCCATCTATTTCCGTGAACCCAATGTGAATCTTGGTGTGGGCGATGCCATTGGAAAGGTTCCACATCTGGTCGGAGAACATCTACTTAAAGCGTACAACATTCAGCCTGGGTCCATTGATGCGCATGCTTTCACCTATCTTGACTACTCGGCAGCGGCGCAAACCTATGGCAAGGTGGGTGGCTTTGCCCACCTGAAAACCTTGGTGGACAAGGTTCGAGCTTCCAGGCCTGGTTCCCTGCTGCTGGATGGCGGTGACACCTGGCAGGGCTCCGCCACCGCCCTGTGGACTAACGCCCAGGACATGGTGGATGCCTGTATCGCCCTCGGGGTGGACGTCATGACGCCACACTGGGAGATGACCTATGGTGCCGAGCGGGTAATGGAGATCGTCAATGGCGACTTCAAGAAGGCCGGTGTGGAGTTTGTAGCCCAGAACGTCGTCACGAATGAATTCGGTGACCAGGTATTCAAACCCTATGTCATGAAGGAAATCAATGGCGTGCAGGTGGCCATCGTCGGCCAGGCCTTCCCCTACACCCCTATTGCCAATCCGCGCTGGATGGTTCCCGACTGGAGCTTCGGGATCCGCGACGACAGCATGCAGAAGTGGGTGGATGAAGCCCGCGCGAAAGGCGCCAAGGTAGTAGTCGTGCTGTCCCACAATGGCATGGATGTGGACTTGAAGATGGCCAGCCGCGTGACCGGCATTGATGTTATTTTCGGTGGACATACCCACGATGGCGTACCCCAGCCGATCCAGGTCAGGAATGCCAACGGCATTACTCTGGTTACCAACGCCGGGTCCAATGGCAAATTCCTGGGCGTCATGGACTTCGATGTCCGGGATGGCAAGGTCAGGGACTGGAAATACCGGCTGGTACCGGTGTTCTCAAACCTGCTGGACGCGGACAGGAGAATGGAAGCACTGATCACCAAGATCCGCGCGCCATTCGAGTGCAAGCTCAATGAGAAACTGGCTGTAACTGAAGATCTGCTCTATCGGCGCGGAAATTTCAACGGTACCTACGACCAGATGATCTGCGATGCCCTGATGAAAGTGAAAGGCGCCGATGCCGCCTTCTCGCCAGGCTTCCGCTGGGGCACAAGCCTGCTTCCAGGTGATGTCATCACCATGGAGAAACTCATGGACCAGGTGGCCATCACTTACAACTCCACGACCCTGGCCAACATGACGGGCGAGACTATAAAGACCATCATGGAAGATGTCTGCGACAACCTGTTCAATGCCGACCCCTACTATCAACAGGGCGGCGACATGGTGAGGGTGGGAGGCATCCAGTATTCCGTCACACCCAATGCCACCATCGGCAATCGCATCAACGATATGACACTCAAGGGAGAGCCAGTCGACCCACACAAGGTATACAAGGTTGCGGGCTGGGCGCCTGTTGGCGAAGGGGTCACCGGGACACCGATCTGGGAAGTGGTGGCCGAATACCTGCGTGACGTCAAGGTGGTCAAGCCAGTCAAACTCAATGAGCCAAAGGTCATTGGTCTGGAAAACAACCCGGGCATGATGGTCTAGGCCGTTGCCGCTTTTGTTGTCTGTTCCGCCAACTTTGCAGAAACGCAGGGAGCATCCATGAAATTCCTGATTAGCCGCAATGCTACGCTGGTACTCGTCCTTTTGGCCGGCATGATCCTCTGTCCGCTGGCACCTGCCGAAGCCGGGGGCTCCATGTCCCGCTACAAGGCAGTCTTTTCCGTGACCGGGAATGATCAGCATACCTGGAACGAGGTATTCGGCAACTTCCGCAATATTCAGCGTGAACTCGAGCCGGGAAACATCCAGCTCGAGCTGGTGGTATATGACCAAGCGATGGGCATGCTGAAAGACGACTCCCTGGTGGCGGAAAAGGTCAGCGATGCCCTAGCCGACGGCGTGAAGATTGTGGCCTGCATGAACAGCATGAATGCGCAAGGCCTCAAGAAGGACGACATGTTGGACGGCATCGGTTATGTACAGGCTGGCATAGTCGAGTTGATCAAACTGCAGGCCGCAGGCTGGGCTTATATACGCCCGTAACCAGCTTTTTTTTCAGCCATTGTTCAATGTCGCCATATCACAACTGGAGAACTCAATGAAACATCAAGTCACCTTCTTCCCATCACCCCGCTCCATGAGTACATCACGTCGCTTGCTTGCAGGAATCTTGCTGATGTTGCCCGTTCCCGCATTTGCAGCCGATCCTGCCCTGGTCGACCCGGCCAACCCCTACCTGCAAGGCAACCCCTACCTCCAGAATGTTCCCACCTACATGCCATTTGGCATCACCCTGCCTCCCAAACAGCCCGCCTCCAAGCCCTGGACCATGAACCGCAGCATCAGCAAGGAAGAAAAGTCCAAGATGATGAAGCAGATGATGCCGATGATGAACATGGGCATGAAGATGGACATCAAGGACACCATGAATTACATGACCACCAAGTACAAGGCGAAAAAGGACATCGCCTTTGACGATGTGGTTGAATCGATGAAGCTGCGCGCCAACTCGCTGAACTTCAAGCTGGTGGGCCACAGCCCCATGTGGAAGGACATCCAGGCCGTGCTGGGTGACACCGAGTCTCCACGCATGGAAGTGTTCCACTTCTGCGATATCAAGGCCGGCCGCGAAATCATGAAACTGGCGCCGGAATCCATCGTTTACCTGCCCTGCCGCATCGCGGTGATGGAAGATGCTGAAAAGAACGTCTGGGTACTGACGCTGGACTGGGACATTGCATGGCTTGATTCCGTCAATGGCAGCATGGGCATCAGCCCGGAACTGGCCGCCATGGCCAAGGATATCCACGACAAGATGGACAACATCATGCAGGCTGGCGCCAACGGCGACCTGTAATCGCACGGCCATCATGCATTGCCCGCACAGCGGCGCATGATGGTTTGTTTTCCAGAACATCAGGCATTACCTGATCAAGCGCTGGATTGACTGCTATAACATATGCAAGAAACAACCCGAGTACTACCCGCTGACATCAGCACACAACCCGCCGCACCAGTCGGCACCCAACCCGGAGGTTAACCATGTACACACGTAAACTCTCCCTTGCCGCCGCCATACTGGCAAGCACTGGCGCCAACGCCCAGTTCGGCATGGAGCAGATGATGAACCCCATGATGTACGCGAACATGATGGGTCCGATGATGGCGCCGATGACCAACCCCGCCATGTTCAACCAGATGATGGCGCCGATGCTTGCCCCCATGTCCCCCTTGATGGCGCCAGCCGCCGCACCAACATCCACCCCTGACACGCCTGCTCCGATTATAATGATCCGACCAACTTCATCTTGATCCGGCTATAATTGAACTGCCAATAAAAAATCCCGCCCAATAAATTAACATCCGGGCGGGATTTGGAGGAAATGGAACCAATGTTTCCTTAAGCGAGCTTCTCCTATTTTTAGAATCGTACCGCTGGCGTTTCAATCTTTAGCCCGTTGCCTCGAGCATTCATATAAAGCTCCAGCAATGAATTTTCCTCGCTGCCATAAGGATAACCCTCCGCACGGAACTGGTCGTAACACTGCTTCATGCGGGTCTGAACACCAACAACTTTTCCATCAGCCAGCCGATACAACGGGAAACCGTTACTTTGGCCTTGTGACAAGACTTGCGCCCTGAGTTTCAGCCCTGGATACAAGGCGTGACAGCTTGCACAGGCCATGTCGAGTTGCCCTGCGCGGGTTTCTTCATACAATTTCTTTCCCTGATCCATAAAGGGCGCCATTTTGCCACCAGTCTGAACATTAACCACCTGCCCCCGGGCAAGATTGCGCACGAAAGCTTCCAATGCCAAGGCATCATCGCTTTCATACTTTAGTGGTTCATTTCCCAATACCTCTGTCCACTTGTTGATGACGTACTGTTGAAGTGTAATTGGGCGCTGAGTTTTCTTGTCCAGAATAGGAAAGGTGGCAATTTGCTTGGGGTCAAGCTTCTTTCCTTTGGCCTCATGGCAGGACTCACATGATTTTCCGTTCTTCCCGGGACGGGAAAATAATTTGGCCCCCTTTTCGACCGTAGCCATCCCTTGGTTCAGGAAATCATCATCCTGCATTTCCTTGGTTTCCTGTTTTAAAAGCGTATAACCTGAAAACACCTCTGCTGAATATGCAACGGCACTAAAGATAGCAGTTGCCGCACATATACCAGAAACAACGGTTGCCCTGAGTTTCATCGTTCTCCCCCTCATTATTTAAGTGTCAGCAAGTAGGCCACCACATCCTCGACCTCCTGAGCGGTCAAAATTGTGCGGCCCTGATATTTCTTGGATACCCGGTTGAACTGATCTGGATGCTTATAGAACGGCGGCATCAATGTCCCCGGGTTCAGTTCCTGCATATTCACAATACGCAGCCTGAGCTGGCCTTCATCGTAACGGCTCCCAACCCCAGCCAGAGGCGGGCCAATCTCCCCGTGGAACTCCTCTTCTGATATCGGCATTTGATGGCAAGCAAGACAATTCCCCTTGCCTCGATGGATGGCTACCTTCCGGCCATTGGCCGGATCACCTTTAAGCCCCCCTAAGGGTGCGGCAATCGAATAATCAGTGTTCTTCCAGGAATGGTAGGCCTCAATCTTCTCGGGTTTGGGGGTGGGGGTTTCAGGGGGAGCATCCGCAGCCAGGATGCCAAACGGAAAAAACGCAGAAAGGGCAGTTATTACCAAGAAATTCTTTTTCACTTTGTAGCTTCTCCTCACAGTAGCTTTAAGGAATTTTTCTGATTTTGCATGCACATTTTGCTACATGGGTCATAGCACTCCCGAAAGCAAAATGTTGTCGAACTTTAGCTTTCCGTGCGATCAACTATCAATGACCACGAGTACCCAAGGCACTTGGGCTTTTCCTACCATTTCCGGCCGGCCATACGTGTCGGGTGTAATTGGTCATTGCTGTGAGTTGTTTCATACCATACCCCTATTTGAAAATTGAATTAATCTTACATCAGAAAAATTTACATCACGGGGTGCCTAATCCTTCATCTAGGCGCTCCAAATGGAAATCTACATTTTTCTCTGCTCGTTAGTTCGCGATGGCTCACATGCATGACTACATGCCGCTCAAACTAAGAAGAGCTCTCCAGAAAAATTTACATCAAACGAGGGGATCTGATGAATACAAAAAAAGCCAGATGTTTTCTCGCAATGATGCTGTATGCATGCCTGCTGCAAACATCATTTGCAGGGGATACCGTGCTTGGAAAAAAGGCAGCGGCGCGCTGTGCAGGATGCCATGGTGTTACAGGAGTATCCGCCGCACCCAACTATCCCAATCTAGCAGGTCAGAAGGAAGCCTATCTGATCAAGGTCATCAAGGACTACCGTTCAGGAGAACGGAATGACAGGACAATGAAATCAATGGTTTCTCCTTTGACAGAGGAGGACATTGAGCACCTTGCGGCTTATTACTCAAGCCTGTCAGCAAGATAAATATCAGGCATTTTTATGTATTAATCAGATGCTGTATTTTCGCGCCCGTTGCAAATTGGGAGGGATCATGAAAATGGATTCAAAAATAAAACTGTTTTTTTCCTTACTTGCTGTCATGACCGGCATGTTCTCATGGATAGGTCTGAGTATCGGTTCTGAGTCCTCAAGTCAGGTTTCCAATGTGAAATTAAAAGCCTCCAGTCTTCTACCCACTGTAGATATTCCGAATGCACCCTCGCTGGCCAGGCTGGCAACAGATCATAGTCAGAAAGTGACGCCGGAAAGCTGGGAGGATCCTGCCATTTGCGGCGGCTGTCATACCACCCAGTACCAGGGGTGGAAAGGCTCCATGCATTCCAACTCCTTCAAGGATCCGCTGTTTCAGGCTGAATGGGCGCTGGCGGAAAAGGAATTGGGCGGCAATATCGGCAATCTGTGCGGAGGTTGTCACAGTCCAGTTGGCATGCTGACGAATACCATTAAATTCGATCCTTCCCTGGGAAAGCACGGCGGCTTTACAGCGCCGCCCATCGCAGAGAATGGTGTGTTTTGCGATGTGTGCCATACCATCTCCGGGTCCACCTTCTCGAAATCATCGGTCATGGAGCATGGAAATGGCTCCTATCAATCCTCACCCGGACCTGTGAAACGTGGCCCGATCAAGGATGCCAAATCCCCCTATCATGAAACCGCCCATTCCGAGCAGCACACCCAGGCGGCATTTTGTGGCAATTGCCACAACATCTTTAACCCGCTAAACCAGTTTCCTCTTGAACGTACCTATGACGAGTGGAAGTACTCTGTTTATGCGCAGAATGGCGTGCAGTGTCAGGATTGCCACATGGTGCCGGTGGAAACCGCTATGCGAGTGGCGGATACGTTAACACCCGCTGCAAAACTCAAGGATCATGGCCTGGGTGGTAAGGCTGGCATAGGGGCGGAACAGGATCGCGAGATTGTGCACGGCCACGGCTTTGTCGGGGGCAATGCGGTCATCACCGCCGTTCTCGGCGACCCGGATTCCAGGCGTCATGCCGGCATTGCTGTCAAGCGGCTGCGCAACGTGGCGGATGTAGATGTTTCGCTCAGCCAGGTGCCTGGACAAGGTAGCATGGGTAGCATGGTCCACCTGGCTGTAAAAGTGACCAACCGGCGCGCGGGGCATGATTTGCCAACCAGCCTTACTTTTGTACGCGAGTTATGGGTTGACGTGACTGTTACAGACCAGAGCGGCCGTGTTCTGCTTCGATCAGGTGCGTTGGACGAACATGACGAAGTCGATCCCAATGCAACCATGTTCAAGAATTATGCGGTGGATAAACATGGCAAACCCGCTCAATACATCTGGACTGTAGAACGCTTTGAGCGTCGCAACACCATCCCTCCAAAGGGCCATCACATCAGCAACTATTACTTCAACGCCAACAATGACGTAAAACAGCTGATAGTACGTACCAAGCTTAATTACCGTTCCGCATCTCAACACTTTGTCGATCACCTACTGGGTGACAGCAAGGTCAAAGTACCGGTAATCACCATGAATGACATTGAAACGGTTTACTCATTGCCATCCATGAAAGTGGCATCTGTAACTGATCACAACAAACTCAGTGATGCTGATAAAGAAGCTGAGAGACTTCTTGAGGACTATAACGCGCCAGACGTGGTTGTCAAAAAAACAGGGTTGTTGGTTCAGGCCTGTGCTGCCTGTCATGGCCAGGATGGCATTGGCACCAACAAGCTGATTCCAAACCTAGCCGGACAAAAAGAAAAATATCTGCTCTCCGCTTTGCGTGCCTACAAAAGTGGAACCCGGAAAGATTCGCGTATGAATGCCATGTTAAAAGATGTTGGCGATGACCAGCTTTCTGAATTGGCTACGCATTACTCTAAAATAAATAAGCCCAACAAGAACTAATAATTGGCGCTCATTCAGAGCGTCAATCAGGGGTCAAAATCTTGAACGATAGCTATCCAATCAAGGTTATGGTGGTGGAAGACCATCCATTGATGCTCCTGGGGACATCAAACCAGATACATCAATCGACTGATTGCTCATTGGTTGCCCAGTTCACTAATAAAAGCCAGTTACTGGAATGGCTGACAGGAGGAAACAAAGCAGACGTGGTGCTGCTGGATCGTTTCCTTCCAGATGGCGATGGTCTGGATGTAGTGAAAGAAATGAAGTCCAGGGGCATGAAGGTGATAATTCTCACCATGGCCGACTCTGATACAGAAGTTGATCATGCCATTTCTTTGGGCGTGGATGGATATCTATTTAAAACCTGTGAGCCGGACCAGCTCATCGCGACAATAAAAAATGTTTACGAGGGGCAGAGCAGTTTCCCAAATAATGTCATGCAGCGTATGGCATTGGGTAAGTTCAACCAGAATGAACTTAATTGTCTGACACCAAGACAGCTTGAGATTGTTGAATATGTAAAACAGGGGTTGAGCAACAAGATTATTGCCAATAAGCTAAAGCTTTCCGAGAACACCGTGCGTAACCACATGCGCTACATTATGGATAGACTCAAAGTTAAGAACCGTGTGCAAGTGGCCATGCTGAGTTTGAAGAAAGATAAAAAACAACACTACCAACCGTAAAATTCCGAGACGTGGCTATATAGGAAAATCCACAAAATTCAGCCGCTGCCGATAGCTCTCCTTGTATCTTGTTACAAGATGCACTGACGTTTCTTCTAACTGCTCCTTTGACTGCACCATCGCTTTGGCTAGAGCGCTTCCTATTCTTTCCACCTTGGCATTATTGGCCAAACCCTCTGGCTCCCAGGTTTCCAGATAAGCCGCCACCTTGCCAAACTGGCTAACACCCTGAGGCCCCATCAAGGCGACATGGGGCAAGCCATAGGTCATGGCAACGATGCTTCCATGCAGACTGCTGCCACAAAAAGTGCGGCTTGAGGCTATCAGCGCACAGATGTCCCACAGATGCAGCGAATTGAAAATGCGAACCGTATTCTCCGGCAGCTTTTGTTTCAGTCTTTTGTAGGGCTCGATCTGGTCATGCCAGGGCGCGGCGCCCGCGCGAAACAAAACGACACCAAGACCGGTTTGCGCGCAAACCCGGCCAAGACCTCGCGCCAGTTGATCGAGTGCTTTATCATCGCCAAATTCCGCGCTGAACTGGCAGGCAATGAAGCCTGGCGGAAAAGCTCGCCGCATCTCTGCCACTTCACCCTGTTGCCGATGTTCCTGGATAACCTCATCAAAACACTCTTTCACCATGACGGCCGGATCGGGACACAAATGAGCCAGAATACCCGCCGCTTTTAAATGGGCTTGCGTGACATGGTCGCGCACGCTGACCCAGTTTGCCTGTTTCAATGCCGCAGCCACTTCGTTCTGCTGGGTGTGCTTGAGCAGCGGCCATTCCACACCACCGACCGCATTGAATATCACCTTGCCCCAGTCCTGACTGGCAACATAGGGAATGGCGCGATGGGTGTTCAGCGCTTCCGCGGCCCATCTCGCGGCGGCTTCTGGATTTGCGTCGAATTTCGCGATGGCCTGCTCGGCCTGTTCAGGCGTTTGCAGCATGACAGCAGCCTGAAAAGCGGTGCAGGTCAGCAGTTCACCGCCGCAATGGATGAGTATGGTGTTCTCATCCATCTTGATTGAAGCCAGCGATTTGACCAGATGACCACCCCAGGGGCGCAGGTCGCGATCAGCCAGGCCTGCAAATTCAATCGTCAAATTGGGCAGAAGTTTGCTGAGATTATGCGGAAACAGAAGGTCGCCGAAGTTGTGGCGGTCAAGGGCGCCGAAAAGCACGAGGTGCGGCGGCATGGTCAGACTTCTTATCGCCAGACACCACCCGGCGGGCTGAAGCTGTCCAGAACCCGGATGTAGCTCTCCCGCGCGAACACGGAAGGATCCTTCTGGTGCTGCTGGCTGAGCGAACCTTTCAACTGGCTTACCGATTCATACTCGCGCGCTTCCAGCCATGCCTCGATGCCTTTCAATATCTCAGTCAAACGGGATGAACCATGTTGAAGTAAGGCGCTGGCCATGTGCACGACATCGGCCCCCGCCAGCAGCATTTTCAGGGCATCGTCCGTCGTGTGCACGCCACCGGTGGCGGCCAGGGTCAGGCGCGTACGGCCGTGGAGGATGGCCAGCCAGCGCATGACCAGCAGGCTGTCAGACGAGTTCGAGAGCTTGAGCTGATCGATGATGCTCAAGTCTTCGAGATTGATATCCGGCTGGAAGAAACGATTGAACAAAGCCACGCCCTGCGCACCGGCTTCTTCGAGCTTGAGTACGAAATTCGGCAGTGATGAAAACTGCGGTGCCAGTTTCATGACAATGGGCAGGCTGACCTTGGTGCGTAAAACCTTCAGCAAATCCAGATAACGCTGTTCAACTTCGTCGCCAGTCTGTTCGATATTGCCGGCCACGTAATAGACATTCAGTTCCAGTGCATCCGCACCCGCCTGTTGCAGCTCCGCGCCAAGCTCGACCCACCCGGAAAGCGAAACGCCGTTGAGTGAAGCAATGACCGGAATCTCCAGTGACGATTTGAGCGCATGAATCTGCTCGAGATAATGATCGAGGCTGCTGCGGTAATCCTGCGGTGAGGGCATGAAGCCAGCGGATTCAGCATGGCCGATGGACTGGTCGAGCAGGAAGCGATCGAGCATCGCCTCTTCCGATCGCAGCGCTTCCTCGAACAGTGAATACATGACCAGCGCAGACGCGCCAGCATCCTCCAGGCGTTTTGCATCGTCCAGTTTCTTGGAGAGCGGCGACGCGGAAGGTACCAGCGGATTCTTCAGCTTCAACCCTAGGTAATGGGTGCTCAGATCAATCATGTCGAGTCTCCGGCTTGTCTTCGCCCGGCAAGGGCAGTTCCGAAAGTTCCTTGTATTCCGCATAGCGCAGGCGCGCCGCTGCTTCCGCTGACTTGATGAAATTGGCTGCCTCTTCAGGATGGCTGCGCGCCAGCATGGTGAAACGGGTTTCGGTCGAGGCGAATTCCTTGAAGGGAATTGACGGCTCGGGTGAATCCAGCCGCAGCGGGTTTTTGCCCGCTTCGCGTTCTCGCGGATCGTAGCGGAACAACTGCCAATGGCCGGACTTCACCGCCAGATCCTGCTGGCGCAGGTTGTTCGACAAATCCACGCCATGCGCGATGCAGGGACTGTAGGCAATGATGAGCGAGGGACCGGGATAGGATTCGGCCTCATGGAACACGCGCAGGGTGTGAACATCCTTGGCGCCAAAAGCCACATGCGCGACATAGACATGTTCGTAATCCATGGCCAGCTTGCCCAGGTCTTTTTTGCGTGCAGGTTTGCCGCCCGCAGAAAACTTGGCCACAGCACCAAGCGGCGTTGCCTTGGAAGTCTGTCCGCCGGTGTTGGAATAGACCTCGGTATCGAGCACCAATAAATTGACATCGTGTGGCTGCGCCAGCACGTGATCCAGCCCGCCATAACCAATGTCATATGCCCAGCCATCGCCGCCGATGATCCACACCGAACGGCGGATCAAATATTCCGCCACGGCTTCCAGGCTGCGCGCCTCGGGCTTGCTGATCGACTTGAGTTTGTCGAGCAGAGCGGCCACGCGATGACGCTGAGTACGAATTTCCGGTTCGCTGGATTGCGGGATATTGAGCAGTTGATCAGCGAGATCTGAACCGATTTCATTGGCCAGCGTCTTCACCAGCTCCTTCGCATAGCACATCAGCTGATCAGCCGCGAGGCGCAGGCCCAGTCCAAACTCGGCGTTATCCTCGAACAGCGAATTGTTCCAGGCCGGGCCGCGACCTTCGCTGTTGGTGGTGTAGGGTGTGGTCGGCAGGTTGCCACCGTAAATGGAGGAACAGCCTGTCGCATTGGCAACCAGCATGCGGTCGCCAAACAACTGCGTGGCCAGCCGGATGTAGGGCGTTTCGCCGCAGCCCGAGCAGGCGCCGGAAAATTCGAACAGCGGGTCGAGCAGCATCGAGCCGGGGATGGTCGTGTGCTTGACCTTCTCGCGATCGTATTCAGGCAGGCTCAGGAAGAAAGAGAAGTTATCGCGTTCCGCTTCGCGCAGCGGAGTCTGCGGTGACATGTTGAGCGCCTTGCGCGAGACATTGCTCTTGTCGTGGATCGGACAGGCTTCCACGCAGATGCCGCAGCCGGTGCAGTCTTCCGGCGCCACCTGATAGCTGATGTGCGCACCGCCAAATTCCTTGCTGCGCGTAACCACATGCTTGAACGTGGCAGGCGCATTGGCCGCCGCTTCCTCGGTAAATAGACGTGAGCGGATGGCCGTGTGCGGACAGACGTACACGCACTTGCCGCATTGGGTGCAAATGTCGCTTTCCCACACCGGAATTTCCAGCGCCAGGTTGCGTTTCTCCCACGCCGCCGTACCTAAAGGAAAGGTGCCATCGACGGGCATCAGCGAAACCGGCACGGCATCGCCGCGTCCCGCAATCAGTTCGGCGGTAAAGCGCCGCACGAATTCCGGCGCGCCATCTCTGACAGCCGGCGGCTTTTCCCATGTGCTGGTTGGCGCGGCAGGAACCTGCACCTGATGCAGGTTTTCCAGTGTGGCGTCGATGGCCTTGAAGTTCAGTTCGACCAGGCGGCGACCCTTGCGGCCGTAAGTTTTTTCAACCGCCTGCTTGATGGATGCAATGGCCTGCTCGCGCGGCAACACGCCGGAGATGGCGAAGAAACAGGTCTGCATCACCGTGTTGATGCGCCGCCCCATGCCTGCCTGCTCCGCCACCTGGTAGGCATCGATCACGTAAAACGACAGTTTCTTGTTGATGATCTGTTGCTGCATTCGGCGCGGCAGGGTTTCCCATGCCTTGTCGGTGGGCGCCTGCGTATTCAGCAGAAACACGCCACTCTCGGCTGCATGATCCAGCATGTCATAGCGCTCGAGGAAAAACTGCTGATGGCAGGCGACGAACGCCGCCTCGTCGTTGCCAATCAGATAGGCCGAGCGGATCGGATCGGGACCGAAACGCAAGTGCGAGACAGTGACGGCGCCTGCCTTCTTCGAGTCGTAAACGAAATAGCCCTGTGCATGCAAATCCGTGGCTTCGCCGATAATCTTGATCGAATTCTTGTTGGCCGATACCGTGCCGTCCGAACCCAGGCCATAGAAGATGGCGGCATTGTTCTTGCGGCTGGCATCGGTACGGAAACTGGCATCCCAGGGCAATGAAAGATGCGTGAGATCATCGGTAATGCCCAGTGTGAATTGCTGCTTGAGCATGTCCGTCTTCATCGCATCGAACACTGCCTTGACCATGCCGGGTGTGAATTCCTTTGATGCCAGGCCGTAGCGCCCACCCATTACTTTTGGCATGGCGGCCAGCTTGCCTGCGCCATAGGCCCGCGCCAGCGCCGCAAGGACATCCTTGTACATCGGTTCGCCATCCGCGCCGGGTTCCTTGCAGCGGTCGAGCACGGCAATGGATTTCACGGTCTTCGGCAATGCTGCCAGCAAAGCCTGTGTATCCAACGGCCGGAACAGGCGCACTTTGATCACGCCCGTTTTCTCACCGTGTGTGTTGAGATGCGCCACAGTTTCTTCTACCGTGTCCCCCCCCGAACCCATGATCACAACGACCCGGTCGGCATCCACCGCGCCGCCATAGTCGAACAGCCGGTACTGTCTTCCGGTCAATTGCGCGAAACGGTCCATTTCCGCCTGCACATGTGCCGGGAATTCGTTGTAATAGGTGTTGGCGCGCTCTCGAGACTGGAAGAACACATCCGGGTTTTGCGAACTACCGCGCAGTACCGGGTGCTCGGGCGACAGCGAACGCGCACGATGTTCGGCAATCAGCGCATCATCCAGCATCGCGCGCACGGTTTCCCTGTCCAGCGCGGTTATCTTGGCCACTTCATGGCTGGTGCGAAAGCCATCAAAAAAATGTAGCACAGGCAGCCGTCCTCGCAAGGAAGCGGCCTGCGCGATCAGGGCCATGTCCTGCGCTTCCTGCGGATTGTTGGAAGCCAGCATGGCAAAGCCGGTGCTGCGGGCCGCCATCACATCGCTGTGGTCGCCGAAGATGGACAAGGCATGCGTGGCGATGGCGCGCGCGGCGATGTGAAACACCGTCGGCGTCAGCTCGCCCGCGATCTTGTACATGTTAGGAATCATCAGCAGCAGACCCTGCGACGCGGTGAAGGTGGTGGACAAGGCACCGCCCTGCAAGGCGCCATGGACCGTGCCGGCTGCGCCCGCCTCGCTCTGCATCTCAATGACCGTTGGCACCGCGCCCCAAATGTTTTTCTGCCCGCCTGCCGCCCATTCGTCCGCCAGCTCGCCCATGGAAGAAGCGGGCGTGATCGGATAAATGGCAATCACCTCATTGCATAGATAGGCAACCGAAGCAGCGGCTTCGTTGCCGTCAACCGTGATCATGTCTGGTTTGCTCATGTCGGCAACCTAATAAGGACGTCGTTATCTATATTAAACCCGGAAAATCAAGAACAACAGACCACAACGACATTGCATTCAAATGTCTGCGATAAAATTTAACGGTAAACACTTACAGAGATCGCCATGAAAGAACAACTCGCCGTCATCGAACAGGCGCAAAGCAAGCTGATTGACCTGGGCATCGAGTTCGGCCCCCGGCTGTTTGTCGCCTCTCTGATCCTGGTCGCCGGTTTCTATGTAGGCCGCTGGCTAAGCCACATGACCGACAACATGCTTGCCCGGCTTCAACTGGACGTCACCGCCCGGCACCTCATCGTGCGCATGGTGCATGTGCTGGTAATCGGCCTGTTTCTGATCATGGCGCTGCAGAATCTGGGCGTGGACCTGCTGCCCCTGATCGCCGGCCTGGGCGTAGCGGGCGCGGGCATTGCGCTGGCCATGCAGGGCGTGCTGTCCAATCTGGCGGCGGGCCTGACCATCATTTTCACCCGTCCGTTTCTGGTGGGTCATTACATCTCCATCGTTGGCGAAGAAGGCCGGGTCGAGGAAATCACCCTGTTCAACACCACGCTCAGCCATCCGGATTTATCCAAGGTGGTGATTCCCAACCGTAAAATCGCCGGCGAAATCCTGCACAACTACGGCGAAATCCGCCAGCTTGATCTGAAAGTGAGCGTGGCCTACGACACGGACATGAACCAGGCACTGTCCGTCGTGGATGAAGCACTCCGTGACAACCCGCGCGTGCTGCGTGACCCCTCACCCAATGTGCTGGTGACTTCCCTGTCGGATTCTTCGGTCAATATCAGCGTGAAGCCCTGGGTCAGCGTTACGAACTATGCGCCCGCGATCGGCGAACTGAACAAAAGCCTGCTGGAAACCTTCCGTGCCAAGGGCATCAGCATTCCCCTCCCGCAGCGCGAAGTGCGTCTGTTGGGTAACACCTGACACGCCTTGATGCGTCTATACTGGTTTGACTGGTAAAAACAACAGGAGACCGCCATGAAACATCCGATTTTCATTACCCTGCTAATTGCATTGTTTGCCGCGCCGCTCACCGCCCAGGCGATTGACCCCGCCACGGTTCCGGAAATCAAGAAGACCACGCTTGGCCTTTATATCGAAGCCAAGGACATACCGGATTTCCTGAAAAAAAATCCCAAGACTCTCTTTCTGGACCTGCGCACACCGGAAGAATTGCTGTTCGTCGGCATGCCAATTGGCATCGATGGCAATGCGCCCTTCGGCGTCATGAATTACAAAAAATGGGATGCACAGAAAAAGGCTTTCGTTCGCTTTCCCAATCCGGATTTCTGGGCCAATTTTGAATACTGGGCCATCGACAAGGGCACCGAGAAAAGCGATCCGGTGCTGCTGATCTGCCGTTCCGGCGACCGCAGCGCGCTGGGCGCAAACTTCCTTGCCAAACAGGGCTACACCAATGTCTGGTCGGTGCTGGACGGCTTTGAAGGCGACCTGGCCAAGGATGGGCCCCACAAGGGCCAGCGCATGGTCAATGGCTGGAAGAATATCGGGTTGCCCTGGACCTATAGTCTGGATAAAACCAAACTGCTGTTGGCAGAATGAACGAAGCCTGTCAGCTGCCCAGGGCGCCGGACTATTCCGGCGTCACCATCGTCAATCTGCAACCCGATCCGCCCCTTGCAGATTATTTGCAGGCCATGCAACGGGCGCGCGCCGAGTCCGAATCGCGTCTTGAGATGCCCATGCTTTTGTCCTGGTACGACAATGATCGCGACTTCGAGGCACCGCAGCATGTCAGCGAATGCCATCAGGATTCCGCCACGCCGGGTTATGTCGATTACGGGCTGAATCACGGCGCCAGCCTGAAGATCGATTTCGAAAACGGACGCTTCGTGTTTTTCTACCGCGATGCCGCGTTTTGATTCGCGGTGCATAAAAACATCATGCCGCCTCGCGCAATCAAACTCGGCCATGCGGTGTTGAAGGTTCGCAGCCTTGCTGCTTCCGTGCCTTTTTACCGCGATGTGCTGGGCTTGAAGGAAGTGGCCAGCTACCGCGGTTCCATGGTGTTTTTCAGTTGTGGCGACAACCATCATGATCTGGCCTTGCTGGAAGTAGGTGCCGAAGCAGCCGATTCACCTGAGCATGGGATCGGCCTCTATCATTTGGCTTTCAAGGTGGGCGACAGTCTGAATGAATTGCGCGCATTCCGTGATCACCTGCAGAAAATGGGGATTCCTCTAGCCGGGCAATCCGATCATCGTGTCAGCCAGTCGCTTTACCTGAATGATCCCGACGGCATGCTGGTCGAGTGCTATGTGGATGCCGACCCCGCGCTGTGGAAAAACGACCCGGCCGCCGTGGCCTACATTGGACCTCTCAACCTTTAAGGAACACCGTGGACAGCGTCATTCTGCTCTGGATACTCGCCCTCATTCTGGTGCTGATCGGCTTTGCCGGATTGCTTCTGCCCGCCTTGCCGGGCATACCGCTGATTTATGCCGGACTGTTTCTGGCTGCCTGGGCCGAAGATTTTGCCTTTGTCGGCTGGATCACCCTGTTAATACTTGGACTGCTCGCCTTGTTCAGCTATGGCATCGACCTTGCCGCCACAGCGATGGGCGCGAAGAAATTCGGCGCCTCGCCACGCGCCCTGTGGGGTGCGGCGCTGGGCACACTGGTTGGCATTTTCTTCGGCCTGCCCGGCATCCTCATCGGCCCCTTTGCCGGTGCGCTGATCGCCGAACTCACCCACAAGAACGACATGCAGGCCGCGACCAAGGCAGGTATTGGCGCCACGCTGGGGCTGCTTTTTGGCGCAGTGCTGAAGATCGCGCTGGCTTTCACCATGGTCGGCGTATTTGTTATTGCGCGTCTGATTTGAACCGCCCTAGCCGTAGACAGTTGAGGCAGGCTCTGAGCAGAATCGAACGCGCTCAAGGAAGGAAACCATGACACGCTGGCTGCTGTTGCTGATTGAACTTTTCCCGATCTGCGTTCTGGCCGCGGGCGCCCGGCCTGCTGATCTTTCCCTGCCGCCCGGGTTTTCCATCGAAGTCTTCGCCGAGGTGGACAACGCACGGCAAATGGCGCTGGGCAAGCAAACGCTGTTTGTCGGCAGCCGTTCGGCCGGCAAGGTCACGGCCAT